>Ga0134125_10002934_pt1 | contig 19987 bp, 15 predicted proteins | sample KB31751_FD_96464 | JGI IMG/M metagenome (GOLD analysis project Ga0134125, IMG submission 96464) | Terrestrial soil microbial communities with excess Nitrogen fertilizer from Kellogg Biological Station, Michigan, USA - KB3-175-1 | ecosystem: Environmental > Terrestrial > Soil > Unclassified ... | reverse complement strand
TCGATGCAGGGCCGTTCTGGCGTCCGCTCGAGGACTTCGTCTCCGACGAAAGCTGGCAGGGTGGACTGTTCTGGACCGACGACCGCATCACCGGCGGCGCGGATCCTGTGGAGCTCGGCTCCAACAACAGCGGCCGCGGAGTTGGCGGAAGCACCGTCCACTATACGATGATCGCGCTCCGCTGGCGGCCCGAATGGTTCAAGTGCAAGTCGGCGCTGGGCTACGGCCGCGACTGGCCGCTCAGCTTCGAGGATCTTGAACCTTATTATGAGGAAGCTGAGGAAGCCCTGAAAATCTCGGGGCCAATCAGCTATCCCTGGGGGCGGCACCGCAAGCGCTATCCCTATCGCGCGCATGAAGTGAACGCTGCGGGGCTGGTGCTTGCACGCGGGTGCGAGGCGATCGGCATCAAATGGTCACCGATCCCGCTCGCCACGCTGTCCGCGCCGCGCGGCATGGCGCACCCGTGCGTCTATCGCGGCTTTTGCGCCTACGGCTGCTCGACCAACGCGAAGCAGAGCGTCCTCGTCACCTTCATCCCGCGCGCGCTCAAAGCGGGCGCGGAGATCCGCGACCTCGCAATGGTCGGCCGGGTAGACATGGGCAAGGACGGTAAAGCGACCGGCCTGACCTATCACCGCAAGGGAGCATGGCGGCAGCAGAAGGCGAAGAATGTCGTCATCGCCGGCTATTCAATCGAAACTCCGCGCCTTCTCCTTAATTCCAAATCTAGCCAGTTCCCGGAGGGGCTCGCCAATGAGAATGGCCTCGTTGGAACGCATATTATGATCCACTCGGGTCCGGGCGTCTGGGGGATCATGGACGAGGAGGTGCGCTGCTACAAAGCGCCGCCATGCATGGCCGTGACCGAGCATTGGAATTACGACGATAGCGACAAGGAGGATTTCCACGGCGGCTATGCGTTCATGAGCCAGGGGCCGCTGCCCGTCGGCTGGGCGCAGGCGATGGCGACCAATCGCGGCATGTGGGGAATGAAGTTTCGCCAGGAAATGACCCGCTACAACCATATCGCCGGCCTCAGAATCGTCGGCGAAACCGAGCCCAGGCCCAACAACAGGATTACCCTCGCCGACGAGAAGGATCAGTTCGGCCTTCCGATCCCGCGGATGACCTTCAGCTACTCCGAGAACGACCGCCGCCTCATTGAACATTCCAGGGGCTCGATGCGCGCGGTGCTCGAAGGCGCCGGCGCGAAGGAGCTGTGGGACGACGTCGACACCTCGCATCTGATGGGCGGATGCCGGATGGGCGACGATCCTGAGGACAGTGTCGTCAATAGCGATGGGCGAAGTTGGTCGATCCCCAACCTGTGGGTGTGCGACGGCTCGCTCTTTCCGACGAGCGGCGGGGTCAATCCGTCGCTGACCATTCAGGCGCTCGCCTGCCGCATCGGCGACCGGATCAGGGACATGGCTTCGAGGGGCGATCTATGAGGAAGGCGCCGGGAGACATCGCGAGCATCGAGGACCTGCGCAAGCGCGCGCACGCCCGCGTCCCCAAGCCGTTCATGGATTATATGGAGGCGGGTTCGTTCGCCCAACTTACCTTGCGGGAAAACCGTCGCGACCTCGACTCGATCCGCTTTCGCGAGCGGGTGATGTTCGATGTCTCGAACCGCAAGCTCGAGACGACAATGGTCGGGGAAAAGGTCAGCATTCCTGTCGCGATCGGCCCGACCGGAATGTGCGGGGCGATCTGGTCGAACGGCGAGATATTGTCGTGCCGCGCTGCGCATGAGTTCGGCATCCCTTTCTCGCTCTCGACCAACGCGCTGCTGTCGATCGAGGATGTGCGAGGCTCGGTCGAGCGGCCATTCTGGTTCCAGCTCTATCTCGAGAAGGACCGCGGCTTTTCGAAGGACCTGCTCGAGCGAGCGAAAAAGGCCGGCTGCCCAGTGCTGATCCTGACGATGGACCTGCACGTCGAAGGCACTCGCTATTGCGACGTCCACAATGGTCTTGGAGTGCCTCCAAAGCTCACGCCAGCGAACATCTGGAGCATCGTCTCCCATCCGCACTGGGCGTTGGCGATGCTTCACTCCAAACGCTGGAGCTTTGGCAATTACGCGGACAAAATCAAATCCGGGAACGTGAAGGAAATGGCCGAGCTCGTGAAGAGCCAGCTCGATTCCTCTTTCGACGTGAAAACGCTCGAATGGGTGCGCTCGCTGTGGCCCGGCAAGCTGATCGTCAAGGGCATCATGGACGTCGAGGACGCGAAGATGGCAATCGAAGCCGGCGCCGATGCGATCCTCGTCTCAAACCACGGCGGACGCCAGCTCGACGGTGCTCCGTCGACCGCTTCGATCCTCACCAGTATCGTCGACGCGGTGGGCGACAAGACCGAGGTGTTCGTCGACAGCGGCGTGCGCTCCGGGCTCGACGTGCTGAAGTTCCTAGGGCTCGGCGCCCGCGCCTGCTTCATCGGCCGCGCCTATCTCTACGGCCTGGGCGCCTACGGCCAGGCAGGAGTGACCAAGACGCTCGACATCCTCAAGGACGAGCTAAGCATCGCGATGGCGCTGACCGGAATCACAGACGTCACCAAAGTCCCGCGCGACATCATCCTCCGTCCGCCGCCCGAGCCATCAAGTCGTGCAACCGCAACCAGCGGCGGACCGTTTCGAGACGTGCGCATTTACGAAGAAAACTAGAAGTGGAGCTAAGACCATGGCGAAGACCGGTGGCGACATCCTCGTTGAAACCCTGATCAAATGGGGGGTGGACACGATCTTCGGGATTCCCGGCGACGGCATCAACGGCGTATTCGAGGCACTTCGCGAGCGCCAGGACAAGATCCGCTTCGTCCAGACCCGCCACGAGGAGGCGGCCGCCTACGCCGCCTGCGCTTATGCGAAATTCACCGGCAGGCTCGGCGCCTGCATCGCGACCTCGGGGCCCGGCGGAATCCATCTGTTGAACGGCATCTATGACGCCAAGCTCGACTGCCAGCCGGTGATCGCGATTACGGGAGCCCAGCATCACGACCTTATCGAGACCTATACCCAGCAGGACGTCGCACTCGATAAGCTGTTCATGGACCCGGCGGCTTATTCGGTGCGCGTCATGGGCCCGGCGCATGTCGAGGACGTTGTCGAGCAGGCATGCCGGACTGCCCTCGCCTACCGCCAGCCGACGCATGTCATGGTCCCTGTCGATTTCCAGTCGATGCCGGTCAATGACAGGTCCGGGCGGAACGTCGCCCACCACGTGTCGAACGTCATGGCGTACGGCGGACAGCTCCCTGATCCCGAGATGGTTCGGCGAGCGGCAGACATTCTCAACGGCGCCCAAAAGCCGTTCATCCTCGCCGGCCGAGGATCGATCGGTGCGACCCAAGAGCTGCTCGCGGTTGCAGAACGGCTGCAGGCGCCGATCGGCAAGCCGCTTCTCGGCAAGGAGACGGTCCCGGACGAGAGCCCCTACACTACCGGCGGAGTCGGAATGCTCGGCACCAAGCCGTCGCAAGAAGCGCTCGAAAGCTGCGATACCTTGCTGATCGTCGGGTCGAGCTTCCCTTACGTTGAATTCTATCCGAAGCCAGGTCAGGCGGCATGCGTGCAGATCGAGCTCGATCCGAAGCGCGTCGGCCTTCGCTATCCGGCCGACGTGGGGCTCGTCGGCGACAGCAAGCGCGTCCTTTCCGAGCTGCTCCCGCTGCTCCGCAAGAACGAGAGCAGCAAGTTCCTCAAAGCCGCGCAGGACAGCATGCGCGAGTGGCGGGAGCTGATGAACGAGCGCGGGACCAGGCGCGACACGCCGATGAAGCCGCAGGTCGTCACGCACGAGCTCAATAAATTGCTCGACGACAATGCAATCCTCATCACCGACAGCGGGACGATCACGGCCTGGACGGCGCGGCACGTCGACATGCGCGGGCAAATGCAGTTCAGCTGCTCGGGAACCCTCGCGAGCATGGCCTGTGGCCTGCCATATGCGATCGGCGCTTCGATCGCTTTCCCGGACCGCCAGGTCGTCGCAGTGATCGGCGACGGCTCGGCGGCGATGTTGATGGGCGACTTCATCACGCTCAGGAAATACAATCTCAATGCCAAGATCATCATCATCAAGAACAACGCCCTCGGCCAGATCAAGTGGGAGCAGATGGTCTTCCTCGGCAATCCCGAGTTCGGCTGCGAGCTCGAGCCGATCGACTTCATCAAGGTCGCCGAAGCCTGCGGAATCGGCGCGGTTCACATCGATGACCCGGCGCGCTGCGGCGATCAGCTAAAGGAGGCGCTCGCCACACCTGGTCCATGCCTGATTGAGGCGGTGGTCGATCCGTTCGAGCCTCCGATGCCGCCCAAGGTCGAGGCCAAGCAAGCCATGCATATGGCGGAGGCGCTCGCCAAGGGCACGCCGCACGCGATGAAGATCGCTCTGACTCTCGCCTCCGATACCGTGCGCGAACTGGTGTGATGGGCGGCGAGCATCGGCTCGCGACGCGTGCGCCCGGCGGGGAAGTGTTGCGTGAATTTGACCGCTATTCGACGCAAGCCCAGCGCGCCCTTCAGGCGGACATGGAGGGCGCGCTGGGCGCTTCGGTCGAGTTCGATGCGCAAGCCAGGGCGCTCTATGCGACCGACGCGTCCAACTACCGGCAGGTACCCATCGCCGTGGTTTACCCGCGAAGCCGCGACGAAGTCGTTGAAGCGGTCCGAATCTGTCGGGAGAATGATGCACCAATCGTGTCGCGCGGCGGCGGAACGAGCCTTGCCGGACAAGCTTGCAACGTCGCGGTCTGCATCGATTTTTCGCGCCATCTGCACCACGTCGTCGAGATAGACCCCGAAGCCCGGCTGGCGCGGGTCGAGCCGGGGTGTATCCTCGATCGGCTTAACGAGGCCGCGGCGCCGCACGGGCTGACCTTCGGCCCCGACCCCGCGACCCACAGCCGCAACACGCTCGGGGGAATGATCGGCAACGACAGCTGCGGGGTCCATTCGGTCCGCTGGCATCGGACGCTCGACAATGTCGCGACGTTGCAAACGCTAACCTACGACGGCTTGCAGCTACGGCTCGGACCGACGCCGCGTATCCCGGACGAGATTGGCCGGCGGGGCGACATCTACCGCGCCCTCGTCGGGCTGGTGGACCGCTACGGCAAGCTGATCGAAAAGGGGTTCCCGAAGATCCCACGGTTGGTTTCCGGCTTCGAAGGACTCGCGGCGCTGCTCCCCGGCGGCGATTTCAATGTCGCTCGAGCGGTGACCGGCACCGAAGGCACGTGCGTCATCGTGCTCGAAGCCGAATTGCACCTGGTGGCCCGGCCAAAATGCAAGGCGATCGCTCTGCTCTCGTTCGACGATGTCTATGCGGCCGCGGACGCGGTGCCTGCGCTGCTCGAACAGAAGCCGAACGCGATCGAGGGGTTCGATGGCAAGCTCTACGATGCAGTGCGCGACACGGGCGCAGGCCACGGCGGCCTCAAGGCATTCCCCGACGGCCGTGGGTTCCTCATCGTCGAGACCGGCGGTGAAACCCGCGACGAAGCCGAAGCGAACGTCGGGCGCATCATCGACCAGGCGAACACGGGCGCACGGACGCGCATCGTTTCCGATCCGCTTGAGCAGCAACGCATCTGGGAAGCGCGCGAGGCCTCGCTCGGCGCCACCGCCTTCGTTCGCGGGCAGCCCGAGCACTGGCCCGGGTGGGAGGACAGCGCCGTCCCGCCCGACAAGCTCGGCGCATATCTGCGCGATCTCGAGAAACTTTGTGCCGAGCACGGCTATACAGCCGCGCTCTACGGCCATTTCGGCGACGGCGTGACCCATTGCCGTATCAACTTCGACTTCCACTCCGAACCAGGGCTCGAAAGCTACCGGCAGTTCATGCGCGAGGCAGCAAGGCTCGTGCATAGCTACGGGGGTTCGCTCTCGGGTGAACATGGCGACGGCCAGTCTCGCGCCGAGCTGCTATCAGTCATGTACGGCGACGAGCTCGTCCAGGCGTTCCGCGAGTTCAAGGCGATCTGGGATCCCGGGAACCGCCTCAATCCCGGGAAAGCCATCGAACCTTTCCTGATCGACTCCAACCTGCGCCTCGGATTGACGTACCGGCCGAAGCCGCTCGAAACCCGCTTCCATTATCCTGACGACCACGGCTCGTTCGCGTTTGCGACCACGCGCTGCGTCGGCGTTGGCAAGTGCCGCAGGCGGCAAGTCGGCGACGAAGTGATGTGCCCCTCATATCTTGCCACCGGCGAGGAGAAGCATTGCACGCGCGGGCGCGCGCATTTGCTGCACGAAATGACCCGCGGCGAGGTCATCCGTGACGGCTGGAACAGCAACGCTGTCGAGGATTCGCTGTCGCTGTGCCTCGCCTGCAAAGGATGCAAGGCCGATTGCCCCGTTGGCGTTGATGTCGCGACCTGGAAGGCCGAGTTCCGAGCGCATCATTATGCGCATCGCATGCGACCGCGTTCGGCTTATTCAATGGGCTTTATCAATCGTTGGGCGCGCATCGCGCGGCATGCGCCCGCCATCGTGAACACAATCGCCGCCACTCCGCTAGCCAAGTGGGCCGCAGGGATCGACCGCCGAGCGCAGCTGCCGCGCTTCGCCTCGCGCACATTCCGCGGTTGGTTCCGCGAGCGTACGCGCGGAATGGGCGGAGAGCGGCTCCTCTTATGGACCGACACTTTCAACAATCATTTCCGACCGCGGACCCTGATCGCCGCCACCCAGCTGCTCGCCCGTGGCGGGTTCGAGGTCATAATCCCCCCAAAGCCGTTGTGCTGCGGACGGCCACTCTTTGACTGGGGCTTTCTCGACAAGGCGAAGCAGGGCTTCGAACGCATCTTTGACGTGCTTCGAGAAGAGATCGATCGCGGAACTCCGATCGTCGTGCTCGAGCCCGCCTGCGCATCGGCCTTCAAGGACGAGCTGCTCAATCTTTTCCCCGACAGGAACGAGGCTAAGCGGCTGTCAGCCTCAGTGCAGTACATCGCCGATTTCATCGCCGAACGGATCGATCGCTTTCCCAGATTTCTGCGCGGCGGCGCGGCCCTGGTTCAGCCTCATTGCCATCATCACGCGATAATCGGCTTCGATGAAGAAATGGAGCTGCTGGGGCGGCTTGGGCTCAACGTGGAAAGGCCGCAGCAGGGATGCTGCGGAATGGCCGGCGCCTTCGGAATGGCGAAGGAAACCTTCGAGGTCGGGTCCGCGATCGGGGAACGTGTGCTACTGCCCCGAGTCCGCGAGCTGGACGAACAGACGATCATCATTGCCGACGGGTTCAGCTGCCGTGAGCAGATCGAGACCCATGGCGGCCGGCACACTGTGCACATCGTCGAGCTTCTTCGTGACCGCCTGGCAAGCTGAGCGGGAACCCGAGATAGCCCCTGTTAATTGACTTTCAGTCAATTCTGGCATGACGGTTAGTGGCGTATGGATACGATTCCCGCACTTGGTGTCAGGCAAGGGGCCAAGGTCAACGGCCGCGACCTGTTCGACATTCCGCTCTTTTCGTCGGTATCCGATGCAACTCGCGAAAGGCTGCTCAAGGCCGCCCGCGTCGACCGAATACCCGCGAACGAAACGCTCTTCGCAGCCGGCGAAAAAGCCAAGGACCTGCACATTCTCCTTCGCGGAATGATTGACATTTCCTGCAGCTATCGCGGGCGTCACAGCACGGCGATGCTGATGACATCGGGCGACGTGCTGATGCTCGGGTCGCCGCTTTACGACGAACCCTATCTGGTTTCCGGCGAAACTCTGACGCCCTGCCGCATCATGCGGATCGACTCCGAACTGGTAAGGGACGAGGCGCGGCGCAGCTCCGAGCTGGCGCTTGCGATCGCTCGCCTCCTTGCTGGACACTGGCGCATTGCACTGAGGATCATCCTAGACCTTAAATGTCGCTCGCCATCACAGCGTCTGGCCGCTTTCTTGCTGCGCCTCCACGACGCCTGTCCGCCTGGAACCGTCGCGCAGATCCCGATCGCCAAGCGGCAGCTCGCGGCGCGCGTCGGAATGCAGCCCGAAACGCTGTCGCGGACCTTGCAGGTGCTCGGTCAGAATGGACTGCGCGTGCGGGGGCGGCAGATCATCGTCGTTGACCGCGCGAAGGCCGAAGCGTTTTGCGGCCCCGACCCCTACCCCGGCAGCCGCGAGGACGAGCTCGGCGTCCACGCGCTCTGAAGGAATTGATCGAAGATAAGAAATGCAACGGGCGCTGATTGGGCCCGATTGTCCCCATTGTTCGTCTTGCGGACCGGATGGGGAGTGCTTTGGATCGAAACCAGCCAAATTCGATTGAAGCGCCGGCCCGGTACGAGCCGCTCGACGTCCCCCCCTGGGTACCGTTCTGGCTGGGCTGCCTGCTCGCCTTATCTCTCATCGCCGTGCTGGTCTTTATTTCCATCGCATTCCCGCTCGCCGACCGTCAGGAGCATCGCGGGCCGCTAGCAGGGCTTCCGCCCGTGCCGCGCCTCGAGACCGCCCCGGTCATGGACCGGCAGGCATACGAAGCTGCCAAGCTCCGGGAGCTGAAGGGCTCGCAGCTGCCGATCGATCAGGCGATCCAGGAGACCGCGCAGCAAGGCTGGGGTCCCCCCAAATGAGGATTGCCGCTTTGTTCCTTGGGCTGCTCCTGATAACCATGCCCGCTCGCGCCAATATCAATCCGGCGAGCTTCGGGAGCTTGTCCTTCCATCAGCACCCGGGAGCACAGTTGCCGCTCGATGCGGTGCTGACGGATGCCGCCGGCCACCCGAGCACGCTCGGCGCCGCGATCCTTGGCCGGCCTGCACTTGTTATACTCGAATATTTGCGATGCCAGAACCTTTGCAGCCTTGTGCTTAGCGGCGCGGTCAAGGCTATCTCCGACGCCCGTTTAGTGCCCGGCCGCGATCTCGACCTCGTCGCGGTCAGCATCGATCCGCGCGAGACTGCCGGGGACGCCGCCGCCGCCCAGGCGATGTACGTCAAACGACTCTTCAACCCCGCCGCAGGCGCAAGTGGCGTACGCTTCTTCATCGCTGCACCTGACCAGGTGCGCAAGATCGCGGAGGCCATTGGCTTTCCGTACCGCTACGACCCTCAGACGAAACAGTTCGCGCATCCGGCGGGGTTCGTCGTGACGACTCCGGAGGGCAGAATTTCGCGCTATGTGCTTGGCCTTTATCCGCCGCCATCACTGCTTAAGCAGGCGGTCGGCGAGGCTAGGCTCGACAAGGTCGAGCCGCCCGCGCATCCGCTGCTCCTGCTCTGCTTCGGCTACGATCCGGACGCGAGCACCGCCGCGGTCCTGGCTATGCGCCTGGTGCGATGGACTTCGCTCGCGATCATCGCCGCAATCGCCGGTCTGATCGGGTTTCTCTCACTCCGGCGCAGGTCGGCCTAGGTGCACGGCTTCCCGTGGTGGCCGCCGACCGCGAGCGCCTACGCGACCCGGGTGAATTTCCTCTTCAGCAGCCTGCTGATCATCGCCGCGCTCACCGTCGGCCTCGTCATCTTCCTGCTGGCGTTCTTTGCCACCAAATACCGGCACGGCAGCAATGCCGTCCGCCATCAGCCGACGAAGAAGACCTGGCGCTGGGAAGTCGGGTGGACCACGGCCTCGCTGCTGATTTTCGTCGGGCTCGCGGTGTGGGGCGGCGAGCTTTACGTCCACCTCTACAACCCGCCGCCGAACGCCATGCAGATCTTCATCGTCGGCAAGCAGTGGATGTGGAAGGCGCAGCATCCGGGCGGGCAGCGCGAGATTGATGAACTCCATGTTCCGGTCGACGAGGACGTGCGGCTGGTCATGGCCTCGCAGGACGTCATCCACAGCTTCTTCGTCCCGGCGCTGCGCATCAAGCAGGACGTGGTCCCGGGGCGCTACGAGACGATGTGGTTCCGGGCCGACAAGGTCGGCCGCTACCACCTCTTCTGCGCCGAATATTGCGGCACCGACCACGCCCATATGGGTGGCTGGATTTACGTAATGAGCCCGCGCGATTTCGCCGATTGGCTGCAGGCACAGGGCGGCCAGCAGACGCTTGCGGCACAGGGCGAGCGGCTGTTCCGTAGCTACGGATGCAGCGGCTGCCACGAACCGGGCGGAACGGTGCGCGCGCCGAGCCTCGAGGGCGTGTTCGGCGGTCCGGTCCCGCTTTCCGATGGAAGCGTTGTTACCGCCGATGAGCATTACATCCGCGACTCGATCCTCAACCCGCAGGCGCAGGTTGCCGCCGGCTATCAGCCGGTGATGCCGACCTTTGCCGGCCAGATCTCCGAAGACGATCTGGCGAAGCTCGTCGCCTACATCGAATCCATCGGTCCCAAGCGGAGCGGAGCTCGCTAATGCACGCGCCGCGCAGTCAGAACTATCTCAACGCAACGGTGGGCATCCGCTCGTGGCTTCTGACCACCGACCATAAGCGCATCGCCTTGCTCTATTTCGCCGGGATCACCTTCTTCTTTCTTATCGGGGGGATCGCTGCGACCCTCATCCGCCTGGAGCTCATCACCCCGCAGCCGGACCTCGGCAGCCCCGATTTCTACAACCGGCTGTTCACGATGCACGGCATCATCATGGTCTGGTTTTTCCTCATCCCGTCCATCCCGACGACGATGGGAAACTTCATGATTCCGCTGATGATCGGAGCGCGAGATCTCGCTTTCCCGCGCCTGAACCTTCTTAGCTGGTACCTGTACATCGCCGGCGGGCTGATCACGATCGCTGCCTTGCTGCTCGGCGGAGTCGATACGGGTTGGACCTTCTACGAGCCTTATTCGACCTTCTACGCGACCGGCTACCTGATCCTCGCCGTCTTCGGAATCTTCGTTGCCGGCTTCTCCTCGATCCTGACGGGGCTCAACTTCATCGTCACGGTCCACAAGCTCCGCGCGCCGGGCATGACCTGGTATCGCCTCCCGGTCTTCGTCTGGTCGACCTATGCGACGAGCCTCATTCTGGTGCTCGCGACCCCGGTGCTGGCGATGACATTGCTGATGCTGCTCGCCGAGCGCGTGCTCCACGTCGGCATCTTCTCGCCCCAGCTCGGCGGCGATCCCTTGCTCTTCCAGCACATGTTCTGGTTTTACAGCCACCCGGCTGTCTACATCATGATCCTGCCTTCGATGGGGGTGATCAGCGAAGTCGTCCCCTGCTTTTCGGGCAAGCCGCTGTTCGGTTATTATTTTGTCGTCTGGTGCAGCATCGCGATCGCGGCGATCGGCTTCCTCGTCTGGGGCCACCACATGTTCGTCGCGGGGATGTCGCTCTATGCCAGCCTCGCCTTCTCCTTCCTCAGCTACCTCGTCGCTGTCCCCTCGGCGATCAAGGTCTTCAACTGGGTCGCGACGATGCACGAGGGGTGGATCAGGTTCGACGCGCCGATGCTATACGCGTTCGGGTTCATCGGCCTGTTCACGATCGGCGGCCTTACCGGACTGATGCTCGCCGCGCTCGCCGTCGACGTGCACGTCACCGACACCTACTTCGTCGTCGCGCATTTCCATTACATCATGGTCGGTGGCGCAGTGATGGGCTTCTTCGCGGGTCTCCATTACTGGTGGCCCAAGATCAGCGGCCGGCTCTATCCCGATTATTGGGCTCGGTTCGCCGCCATCCTCGCCTTCTTCGGGTTCAACCTGACCTTCTTCCCGCAGTTCATCCTTGGCTATCTCGGAATGCCGAGGCGGTATCAATCCTATCCACCGGAGTTTCAAATCTGGAACGTGCTCTCGTCGGCCGGGGCGAGCATCCTCGCGGTCGGCTATGCGCTTCCGCTGTTCTATCTTGCCTGGTCTATCCTCAAAGGCCCGCGGGCTTCGGCCGACCCGTGGGGCGCCACCGGGCTCGAATGGACGACCAGTTCGCCGCCCCCGACGGAGAATTTCCCCAAGATTCCGACCGTGATCCGGCCGCCTTACCAGTACGATCAGGGAGTCCCCTGCGTGCAGTCGAAAGATGGCTGAGGAGACCCTCGGCTTCCAATATTCGACGCTCCAGCAGGAGCGCGAGACGGTCACACTCGGCATGTGGGCCTTCCTCGCCACCGAAGTGCTGTTCTTCGGAGCTCTGATCGCCGCTTATTTCAGTTATCGGATTTGGTTCGGGGCCGAGTTCATCGCTGCGGCGAAGATGACCAAGGTCGCTCTTGGGACGGCGAATACGGCTGTGCTCCTGACCAGCAGCGCCTGCATGGCCATGGCCGTCACGACACATGAAGCGGGCTCTCGGCGAGCGCCTGTGCTGTGGCTGACCGCGACTGCTCTCCTGGGCCTCAGCTTCGTCGTGATCAAAGGCACCGAATGGTTCCTTGAATATCAGGAGCATCTCGTCCCAGCGCTCAACTTCGATCTCGCCCGGCACGGCGGCGTCGCCGAGATCTTCTTCATATTCTATTTCTGCGCGACGGGACTCCACGCCCTGCACCTGCTGATCGGAATCTGCCTGGTCTGCTGGCTTGCATTCGCGATCGGGACCGGCCGGCTGAAGCCCGGCTCAACGACAAGGCTGATCGGACTTTATTGGCACTTCGTCGACATAGTCTGGATCTTCCTTTTCCCGCTCATCTACCTCGCCGGGAGGAACGGATGAGCGCTGGAACGATCTGCCGCTGCTGGCTGGCGCTGCTCATCCTGCTTGCACTGACGACGGGAAGCGCATTCATTCCGCTGGGAACGGCCAACCTCTTCGTCTCGCTCGGCATCGCGGTCACCAAGGCGCTGATCGTGCTCCTGTTCTTCATGGAGCTGAAGACGAGTAGCGCCCTTGTCCGGGTGTTCGCTGCAGCGGGCTTTTTCTGGCTGATGATCATGATCGCGCTGACGACCGCCGATTACACGCACCGAACCGACCAGCGCGTTCCCCTAGACCAGGTCCGCTGATTTATTTGCGCTCTTCCTGCCGCTGCTGTCTGATCGGCTGTTTCTTGCCCGCTGCGGCGCTCGGACCGAGCTCGACCCGCTTTGAACCCTTCTCCAGGCTCTCGTGCAGTGGACGGTGGACGAACGGCAGGAGGATTCCGATTGCGATGCCCCACACGAGCATGGACAAGGCAACGCCAAGAGCGGCGCTTCCCGCTGGTGCTCGCCCACCGCTGACGATCGGAAGCAGCAGGACGGCGCCCGCGGCCCACAGCGCAAAGCCGAACGCCAGACCGAACAGCCATCCACCGCGCACGTCGTTGGCAGCCCTTCCGAATATCCGAGCATAAACCGCTCCGGCCGCGGCCATCGCAGCCCAGCCGGCGCATAAAGTCACGATCCTCGACCAGCCAAGAACATGCGCTTCGACCTTTAGCGACCCAAATGCGAAAAGGACCGCTATCGCCGGCAAGGTGGCCAGGATTCCGGAAATCGCACCCGAAGCAAGCGGCCGCTGGCTCGGCCCTGGATCGAAGCCATGTGCAGCAAGGAAGCTCGCCATCAGCGCGTCGCCTTCATTGCATGATCTCCCTCAAAGCCTGGCAGTCACGATAGTCGGGCTCATCGCGATAGAGGTCGATCAAATGCTTGTAGGATAGGCCGACCGTGCGCGCCTCTCGATTGAGGTCGAACAGGCCCACGGGATAAACGATCCCGAGCGGCTCGCTGATTGCGATGCTCCAGTCGATCTGGTCGGTGAGGCTGTACCAGGTGAAGCCAACCAGCGGGACGCCGCTTTTCGCAAGGAGCTGCACGTTGTGCCACTGGCGCCAGAGCCAGCGCGGCGCGCCATCGGCGTCCCCCTTGTTCGTCTCGGTGTGCATCATCGGCCGGTGATAGCGTCGCCAATACTGGTCGGCGATCACGTACCAGCCGAACAGTTCGCCCAGCGCCAGTGCCTTTCCCCGGCGGTCGATCAGCCGTTCGTTCCACTCGTAATAATCGACACCGAGGATCGACCGGCGCGGAACCGCGCGGTGCGCGAGGCGGTCGATATCCTCCTGTGAGATGCCCTGTTGCCGCACCAATTCGTGCATCCGCTTTCCGAGCGGGTGAGCGAATATGAGATCGAGCGGAAGAAACCGACGGTCGTTCGCCTCGTCGGCGATTTTCTGGATGTCGGGGTCAGGACAGCAGGCCTGAGAGAACTCGCTGCTTTCGCTGTTGATGAAGATCACGTCCTGGCGCCGCTTCAGGATCGCGTCGCTCATCAAGATGCTCGCATTCGCCAGATTCCACGCGGCTCTCGCGTAGGCGCCTTCGTCGTGGAGCTGCTCGTTCCACAGACCATCGAGCGCGCTCATTCGAGCGCAGACGTACATCTCGTTGACTGGCGTATAGAACCGCACCCACGGGTAGCGCTCGGCGAACGCATCGGCATATTCCGCAAGCGCCTTGCCGATATTCGGGTTCTGAAAATTGCCGAGCCACGCGGGAACGCCGAAATGGCACAAATCGACGATCGGCTCGGGACCGTGATCGCGCATTTCGTTCATCGGCGGATCGCAATAATCCCAGTGATATTTTCCTGGGCCTTCGAAGATCAGATGAAGCGGAGGACCGTAGCGGATGTGCGTGATTCCGAGTTCGCGAGCAAGCTCGAGGTCATGCTGCCAAAGCTCGTAATGATGGGTGGAATCCATCTCGTCGCGACGCCAGCGGCCGCCTTCGATGGTTGGGTAACTGCACTCGATGCCCGTCGCGAACATGAACGCGGCGGAGCCCTGGTCCCTCGTCGCTTTGCTTACGTCCTTGCGCCTTGCCACAAAGGGCGACGGCATGTCGCCGACCTTGTAGCCGACCGGCCTCCGGTAAATCGCGCCCATGGTTAGGCCGTACAGAACGTGGGCGGCTATGAGACTGCCGATTACCGATAGCGAAAGGGGAGCGAAATAATCGCGCACTCCGAGCACCACGAAATCCGCGCTTTTGTGCATCAGCGTGAGCTCGGGATAGACCACCAGGATCGCGAGAATCGCCGGGACAGCGGCGAATACCAAGCCCTGGATCGGCGGCCGCATCCGGAATCGCCCCCAGAAGAAGAAGGCGTAGAACATCGCCCAACACGCGCCGATCGCAAGGTGGACGACCAGGGCGGTTAAGGTCGCGATCAGCGGCGCTTGCGGAAAGTCGATCGAGCTCAGCTCGCGGACCAGATCGACGGCCGGCAGCCCTGCCCAGCCTGAGACGACGGAGAATAGCTCCATGACCGCGGCGCCGCAAAGACCGGCACTGACTGCTTTTCTCAAGGAAACGACACGGATCATTGGCGTGGCCGCGTGCTCATTGAACCTGCAGCGCGGCTATTTGTCCTACTTGTCGCGCCCTTTGGGCGCATCGGTCTTGCCACTCATCACTCCTGGACCGCCGGCGCTACCCGCCTGCATTCCCGCCTTCGACTCCGCCGGCGAGTTCGAGGTCCTCGATTTCCCGCTTGCTGAGGTTCTTGCGCCGCTCGCCGCGCGTTCTTGTCGTCGCGGAAATTGGCCCGGCTGCGCTCCGTCGCAGTCAGTCAACGTGCAGCTTTGCGTCGAGTTTCAGGCGCTATTGATACTTCGCGGCTTCCAGCTTGCAGTCGTAACGCAGTTTCTCGCTGGTGCAGAAATCCGGCCACCGACCGCTTTTTCGCCAGTAATCCACCAGCCCAAGGCGGGCGCCGATGGACATGAACCGCGGATCGGCGCGCTCACCTGCAAACTCCGGTCTGAACAATATGGCTGGATCGATCGAGCGCTGGACCGAAGGATCGGACAGGAGCTTATAGGCGATGTCAACTTTTCCGAAGAGAGCCAGCGCGAGAAGCTCTTCGTTGTAATTGGCGGTGTCCGCGCTGCGCCTGCTCTTCAACGCCTCGACTGCCTCATCGATGTTCGCGGGGCTTGGGTCGAGCCGAGCAGCAATGATCTTTCGGTAAGGGGCCAATTGGGCGTCGCTTAAATCCAGCACTCGCGGCAGAAGCTGTTCCGCGCGCCGGGGGTCGCCGTAGCGGTATTGGAAATCGAATTCGGCTGAATCGATTTCACTGTTGACGGGCCACTTGCGGTGCGCGTCCGCAATTTCGTCCTTCGCTCGGGAAAATTGCCCCGCGCAAGCCAAAGCTTCGATATAGTTCTTTCGGGTAAATGACCAAAGCGGATCGAGTTCCGCACCGCGCCGGGCTGCCTGGACCGCATCCACCATTCGCCCGACGGACATCAGCGAATTCGACAGCCGTGCGTAAACCAACGGCTCGTCCGGATCGATTTGGACCGCCTTGTCGAGCAGCGCGAGTCCGCGAAGCCGGTCGTTGCGAACCACATGCCACTCGGCAAGATATGGAAAAGCGCTGTGGGGATCGAGCTCGCGGGCCTTTGCGATCGCCTCCCGAGCGCTCTTCTCGGCATCTGGATCGGCAATTCCATTCCGAACCTCGAGCGACTCCGCGTAGATCGCGCGGGCCATCGCAACGTCGGCCCAGGCTTCGGGGGAGCCGGGCGCGAGCTTCACGACCCGCTCGGCAGTCGCCCGCAGCTGTTCTTCCGATGTATTTGGATCGAACAGACCAGTACAAATGCCGATCAGAAGTCCAAACGCGGGCTGCCTGACCGCGGTCGAGCTGCCGCGGGCTTTCGCCAGACAAAGCGCCGCCTGGGACACGGCTTGGGAGACCATTCCCCTGAGATCAACCACGGACGCGTCCGGGACGCTCCAGCTCTTCGACCAGAGAATGCCTTCCCCATCCTTGTCGGAGAGAGTGGCACTGACGTCAGCGCCTGCGCCGTGCCGTCCGGCCGCAATTTCTATTCGGTAGACGCCAGTCCGCTTGTCCACCTCGGCCGGACCGATCACCGTTGCATCTTCGAACCGAGTCGGAAGATAGGACGCAAGGTCGGCTGCGGACACATTCGCGTAATCGGCCGCGGCCGCCGCATCCGAGGACGTGGGGGAAGCCGAGACCGAGATCATAATTCCGTGCTCGGCGGGCGCGAAGGTCCATAATAGATAACCACCAATGGCGCCGATCGCGAGCGCCACGCCGGCTGCCATGAGAGCAGGTCGCATGAGAAGATGGGGTCGTGCGATCCGATGCTCATGCGATTGTTCCGGGGCTGGCGAATTGCTTACCCTCGCGATCGCCTGTCTGATCCTTTCCGAGGACGGCGGCGTGCCCTTTCCCTTCCATTTCGAAAGGTCGATCGACTGAAACTGGCGAAAACCTAAAGGGATCTCGGTCGAATCCAGCGAAAACGGGATCAGCTTCCCCTTGTCGCGACCATACTCTGCCTCGTCGCGGACCCAGGCGGATTGCACCGAGTGCAAAGACCAAAGCACAAGCACGGCGTCGCTGTCGTTCAGCGCCTTTTCGATCTCGGACGAAAAGCTCGCTCCGCCTTCGATGTCGGCGTCGTCACGCCAGACATTGTGGCCCTCGCGCTCCAGCCATGCGGCGAAGTGCTGCGCCCGGAGCAGATCTTTTCGCGAATAGCTGAGAAAGAGTTTGGCCATTCAATGTGTTTCGGACAGTGCTTGACCTTGGACCCGAGGGCAAGGGGCCTCAAATGCCTCCCTCGACGGGGTCGTAGCCGGCCTCGCGAAGCCGCGCGACCAGCTCCTCGCCCGCCATTCGCGCCAGCTCGCCATCCTCCGACCGGATCACGAAATTCGCGCCGTGTCGATCGCTTGTGAAGAAGGGATAGCTGCCGATCATGACCCCGGGATTCGCCGCTTCGGTCTCGCGCAGGAGGTCAGCTACCTCGCTTTCGGGCGCCCGTGCGCCGACGGTCACCGATACCATTGGTTGCCCGCCCTCGAGCTTGCCGGTCAGCCCCTCGAGCATGCTTGCGACGATGTCCGGGACGCCGGCGAGAATGAAGACGTTTCCGAGCCGGATGCCCGGCGCTCCCGAATAGGGATTTTTGATCAGCTCAGCCCCGTCGGGCGCTCGCGCCATCCTCAGGCGTGCTTCGGTGAGACCGCCGGCGCGGTCGCGGTAATAATCTTCGAGGATTTTGCGTGCCTCTGGGTGAATGACGACCGGCACGCTGAACGCCTCAGCCATCGCATCCACGGTGATGTCGTCATGGGTCGGACCGATCCCGCCGGTCGTGAACAGATAATCGTGGGTGGTCCGCAACGCATTCACCGCCGCGGCAATGCGCCCGATGTCATCGGGCACCACCCGAACCTCCAGGAGGCGAATGCCCTGCTCGTTAAGCCACGGCGCGAGCTGGGCGATGTTCTTGTCCTGCGTCCGGCCCGACAGGATCTCATCGCCGATCACCAGCAAAGCGGCGGTCCAGGTCTTCTGATCTGACACCCAAACTCCGTTTGGCCTGAGCTTGTCCTTCGATACGCGACTTTCCAGAGGCTCAGTCGCTACTCAGGTTCAACGGCAAAGAAAACCGCTCACTGAGTGGCTGATGAACCCCACATTCGATGCGGGGGCTCCAAGCGCCGGTATCGAAGCGCGACCTCAGCCGATCGGTTGGGTTTGATTGCAGGTTCACCTATATCGCCAGCATGACTCAATATATCAGCGTCGCGGCCGACGACCGGGTCGAAGCGAAAAATGGAATCATCAAGCTTCACGGGCCCGAGGGGTTAGCGGGCATGCGCCGCGCGGGTCGGCTCGCCGCCGAGATACTCGATTCGCTCGCGCCGCACGTCGTCCCTGGAGTATCAACCCAGCAACTCGATGACATCGTCTACAAGATGACGCTCGATGCCGGCGGGCTGCCCGCGACGCTCGGCTATCGCGGCTACCCCAAGAGCTGCTGCATATCGATCAACCATGTCGTGTGCCACGGCATCCCGAGCGAGCAGCGCGTGCTCAAGAGCGGCGACATCGTGAACATCGACGTGACCCCGATCCTCGACTGCTGGCACGGCGATACCAGCCGCATGTACCTTGTCGGCGATGTGCCCTTGAAGGCGCGCAAGCTGGTCGACGTAACCTACGAATGCCTGATGCTCGGGCTCGAGCAGGCGAAGCCCGGCAACCATCTTGGTGACATCGCCAATGCTATCCAGCGCCATGCTGAATCCAACCGCTACAGCGTCGTCCGAGATTTCTGCGGCCACGGAGTCGGGCGCGTCTTCCACGACAGCCCCGAAGTCATTCACGCCGGCAAACCCGGCACCGGCCCAGAGCTGAAGCCTGGAATGATCTTCACGGTCGAGCCGATGATCAACATCGGCCGCGCGGACGTGAAGGTGCTTGAGGACGGCTGGACCGCAGTCACTCGGGACCGCTCGCTATCCGCCCAGTTCGAGCATTCGATCGGGATCACCCAAACCGGCTGCGAGATCTTTACGAAGAGCCCGGCAGGACTGGACAGGCCGCCTTACGCCTGAGCGGAGCGGCCATGTCGGTGGATCGTCAAGGCTTCAGGACCGCGGTGATCTCGCAGCGAAGACCGGAAACTTCGTAGTCCATATTTATGTCTCCGCACAAATCGGAGACCACGACGCGCTGCAGCAGGAGAGTCCCGAAGCCCCGCCGGCTGGGTGGACTGACCAGCGGGCCGCCGCGCTCGATCCATTCGAGGCGCAACTTGTCTTCATCGACCTTCCAACCGACCGTCACATTTCCTTTGGGTCCTGAGAGCGCGCCATATTTGGTCGCGTTCGTGACGAGCTCATGCAGCGCCATCGAAAGGGCCAGAGTCTGTCGCTCGGTCAGCTCAATTGCCGGTCCGGAGAAGCTAAATCTTGCCGGATTGAATCCATCCGCCGCCTGACGAACGACTTCCGATAGCTCCGCTCCCGACCAGTCCCTTGCCGTCAGCAGGTCGTGCGCCTGCGCCATGGAGCTAATGCGGCGGTTGAGCGATTCCCGTGCCGAAGAGAGATCGGACGCAGCCTTGATCGTCTGGTCGGCGACGGCCTGGACCCTCGCAATGGTGTTCTTGATCCGGTGTCCCAGCTCGTGAAGAATCAGTCTCTGCAGCTCTTCGGCCTGCTTTTTATCGGTCAGATCGCGGCTTGCGCCCACAATCCCGACCGCTTTTTTTGTGGGCCCGCTTCCTTCAAATTCGACAAGCCCCCACGCGCTCAACCACCGCCAGCTGCCATCGAGTTGTTTGACTCTATATTCGACGTCGTATCTGCCCTCGCCGGAAG
>Ga0134125_10002933_pt1 | contig 19988 bp, 15 predicted proteins | sample KB31751_FD_96464 | JGI IMG/M metagenome (GOLD analysis project Ga0134125, IMG submission 96464) | Terrestrial soil microbial communities with excess Nitrogen fertilizer from Kellogg Biological Station, Michigan, USA - KB3-175-1 | ecosystem: Environmental > Terrestrial > Soil > Unclassified ... | reverse complement strand
CCGTCGCGATCGTGGTGGTGGCCGTGGTCGGAGTCGGCGGCGCCTGGATGGCGCTCAAGGGGGCCGGCGCCAAGCCCGACACCGCGTCTCGCGACTCGAGCGCCGTGTCGCGCGACACGGCGAGACTCGGCGGGCGCATCGATAGTACGTCACGGGTCGTCACGCATCCCCGTCCAACGGCGCCACCGGCCGCGCCACCGCCGGCGGCGAGCAGCAACGTCAACCTGGCACAGGCCCGCAACGCGCTGGACGACTTGTTCCTCGAGAAGCTCGGACCCACGACCGCGTCGATGGTTCGGGATTCAGCCATGAAGTTTTACACGGCCGAAGGAATCACCCAGAAGGACAAGGCGTACGCGGCGTTCGTCGTGGGGAACGCATACTTCCAGTCGGGAGACCGAGCAACCGGATGTCGTTACGTTCGCACCGCCACGACCCTCGATCCTGGCGACGCCACGTACCCCAGACTCCTGGAGCAGTGTAACTGATGTTCGGCTTCTCGAATAAAGCCATCCGCGTCGAGATCTTCGGCAAGACCGACCTCGGCCGCACCCGCGACCACAACGAGGATCGGTTCCTCGTCGCGGACCTGACGCGCAAGGCGGCGTCGCTGCAGCCCGATGTGCGGCAGCACACGATAGGCCCGCGCGGCACGCTGCTGGTCGTCGCCGACGGGATGGGCGGCGCGGCGGCGGGCGAGCTCGCCAGCCAGATGGCGGCCGACACGATTTACGACCATCTGGTGAAGTCCTGGAACGCCGAGCAGGAAATCACGCCGCAGCGCTTTGCGTACCGGTTGAAAGAGGCGGTCGAGGTCGCCAACGCGAACATTCACGCGCACGCAAAAGCGCATCCGGAAGTTCGCGGCATGGGCACGACGACGACCGCCGCGGGGGTGCTGAACGATCACCTCTACCTCACGCAGGTCGGCGACAGCCGCGCGTATCTGATTCGCGGCGGCCAGGCGCATCAGATCACCAAGGACCAGTCGCTGATGCAGCGCCTGGTGGAAGCCGGAGAGCTGACGGAGGAAGAGGCCGCGCAGAGTGAGCGCCGCAACATCATCCTGCAGGCGCTCGGCCCCGATCCCAAGGTGAAGGTCGACCTCACGCACCAGGAGGTGCGGCGCGGCGATGTGCTCGTGCTGTGCTCCGACGGGCTGTCAGGCCAGGTGAAGAAGGAAGAGATCGCCAAGGCCGTGACCGAGTCGCCCGATCTCGCCGCCGCGTGCGACAAGCTGATCGCGCTGGCCAATGAGCGCGGCGGTCCCGACAACATCACCGTCGTGTGCGCGCGGTTCGACGGCGACGGACTGCGGTTCTCCGGCAGCGGCATGCAGGAAGACGTGGGCCATCAGGTCTATCCCCTCATCGACACCGAGACCAGCACCGAGCCGGTCCCCGTGTACAAAGGCAGCCGCCCGCCGGTGCCGAACAAGGAGACGCGGCAGCAGAACCGCACGCTCCTGCTCGCGCTGGTCGCGATCGTCGCCGCGCTGGTCTGGTACTTCACGCGCTCCAAGTGAAAGCACAATTCAAGTTTCTCTCCGGAGCCCGGGCGGGAGAGGTGGAAGCCTTCCGCAAGGCCTACATCGGTCTTGGCCGTCATCCGCTGTCGGACGTGCGGTTCGACGCCGAGCGCGACCTCGACGTGTCGTCGCGCCACGCGGCGATCGTGCGCAAGCCCGAGGGATTCGTCCTCCAGGATCTGGGCAGCCGCAACGGCACGTTCGTCAACGGCACGCGCATCACGGCCGACACGCCGCTCAAGGACGGCGACGTGATCGGGTTCGGCGCCAACGGGCCGGCGATCGAATTCGCCGTCATCGAGGCGGAGCACGATCTGCCGCCCACCACGGCTGCGGAAGCGCTGGCCGAGCGCGCGTCCGCGCCGCGCGAGGTGTACCAGGCCGCTCCGGCGCTGCGGCCCACACCGCTGGCAGGGGGGCGGCCGAGCACCGGCGTGCGCATTGCCGTCGAAGTGGCGCGCCAGACCGCGCAGCTCCGCCGCACCACCAAGGTCCTCCTCGTGCTGTTGATCATCATCGCCAGCGGGTTCACCTGGATTCAGATCGACGGCCGCCGGCGGGCACGCCAATCGGAAACATCCCTGCAGGGCGTGCGCGACGCGCTGCAAGCATCGAACGACGAGATCGCGCGGTTGCGGGGCGAATTGGCCAAGTCGGGCGCCGATGCGGCGTCGGTGGAGCGGCTGCGCCGCGAGCTGGCGGCGGCCGAGCAGCACCAGAGCGCGCTCGCCGGCGCGGCGGGCGTCGACTATCGCGCGCTCTCGCATCAGAACCAGGATGCGGTCGCGATCGTGCTGGTCGAGTACACCGACGGCGAGCGCTTCAGCGGCACCGCCTTCTCGGTCGATTCGATGGGCACGATGGTCACGAACAAGCACATCCTCGCCGGCGAGGACGGGACGAAGACGCCGCGGCGGCTCGGAATCATCTTTTCGGGCAGCACGCAATTCTGGCGCGCCGAGATGATCGGCGTCTCGCCGGACGCCGATATCGGCGTGCTGCGGGTGCTCATCAAGGGCGGGACGCCGCGGGTGCGCGGGCTTGCCCGCACCCGCCAGGGCATCGAGCGCGGCGATCCGGTCGCGATCCTCGGCTACCCGCTCGGGTTCGACCTGCCGATGGAAGCGCAGGGCGGCCAGCCGATCGCCGAGCCCACGCTCACGGTCGGCACGATCAGCAAGGTGCTGACATCGGTGGTTCAGGTGGACGCGTACGGCGCGCCCGGCTCGTCTGGGAGTCCAATCTTCGATCGCGACGGGCGCGTGATTGCCGTCCTGTATGGCGGTGAGCGGGAATCGAACGGGAAAATCATCTTCGCCGTACCGGCGTACCGTGTCACCGACTACCTACGGAGCCTCAACCTCCCGCGCTAGGCTGCCACCCTCAGTGGCGCTTGAAGCCTAGTCTAAGAAGGGATACACCGATGCTCGCCGTTCTACTCCTCAGCCTCACTGTTGCGCAGCCGCAGCAGCGCGCGGCGGTCTACTACCCGGGTCCTCACCCGCAGTGGGAGCACCGCGCGCCTGCGCAACTTGGCATGGATGCGGCACTGCTCGACTCGGCCATCGCCTTCGCCAAGGCGAGCGAGACGGCCGAGCCGCGCGATCTCGAGCAAAACCACCAGCTGACCTGGGGCCGCGAGCCGCACAGCGAGCCGATCGGTCCGTTCAAGACCCGCGGGCCGTCCACCGGCGTGATCGTGCGCCGCGGCTATCTCGTGGCGGAATGGGGTGAGCCGTCGCGCGTGGACATGACGTTCAGCGTCACGAAGAGCTTTCTCTCCTCGACGGTGGCCGTCGCTTACGAGCGCGGCCTGATCCACGATCTCTCGGATACCGTGCGCGCGTACGTCACGACCGGCGAGTTCGATTCGGAGCACAATCGCGCCATCACCTGGGATCATTTGCTGCGGCAGACCAGCGATTGGGAAGGCACGCTGTGGGACAAGCCCGATTGGGCCGATCGGCCGCCGGCCAACCAGCCGCTCGCCGAGTACATCGCGCGCAAGCACAACGCGCCGGGCACGTCGTACAAGTACAACGACGTGCGCGTCAACGTCCTCGCGTACGCGACGCTGCAGGTGTGGCGCCGTCCCCTGCCCCAGGTGCTGCGCGAATACATCATGGATCCGATCGGCGCGTCCAACACCTGGCGCTGGTACGGCTACGACAATTCGTGGGTCACGCTGGATGGCGAGCGCATTCAATCCGTGAGCGGCGGCGGCCACTGGGGCGGCGGAATGTTCATCAGCGCCCTCGATCAAGCCCGGTTCGGCCTGCTCACGCTGCGGCGCGGCAAGTGGAAAGACCGGCAGCTGCTGTCGGAGAAATGGGTCTCCCTCGCGCTCACACCAACGTCGGTGGAGCCCGGCTACGGGATCATGAATTGGTTCTTGAACACGGAACGGAAGATGCTGCCGAGCGCGCCGGCTAACGCGTTCTGCCATCGCGGCGCGGGCGTGAATGTGATCTGCGCCTTCCCCGATCAGGACCTCGTGATCGTCGCGCGCTGGGTCAAGAACGACGCCGTCGATGGGATCGTGCAGCGCGTCCTGGCGTCCATAAAGCCCTAATTCTCCCGCGACACGATGTACTGATCGATCTTGCCGTCCGGCAGCGTCATAGTCGTGAGATCCATCACGACATTGCCGGCGCGAATGCGATAGGACCGGATCGTCATCCCGCCACGCAGGAAATCTCCGTTGGAGGCGAATTCACTGGGGGCTCCCAACGGGGCGAGACTCGCCGCGTAATCCGCCACGACCTCCTGACTGAAGTACGCATTGGCGCCGGGCGTGAGCAGCCCGCGATCGATCGTGCCCCGCGTGAGCCCATCGTAAATTCGGCGTGCCAGATCGGTCGCCGCGGCGTCCGTGGTGTCGACGCGCGCGAGAATCACGTTGGCGATGCGCTGCGCGATTTGCCCCGCCGCGCCCGCCGCGCCCGGATAAATGTTGGTGAAGACCACGATCGCCATGCTGTCGTCGGGATAAATGCGATTCGCGGTCGTGTACCCCGAGACCGCGCCGCCATGCCCGATGTTGCGGTGTCCTCCAGGCGTTCCGATCCCTACGCCGAGCCCGTACCCGGTCCCCGTGCCGTTCCGCAGCAGGACCTCGGTTTGCTGCTGCTTGTAGGAGGAGGGCCGCAGCACCGACTGCTTGATGACGCTGATGTTCCACAGCGCGAGATCGTGCGCGGTCATCGCGAGCTGCCCCGCCCCGAACAGCCAGCCCCTGCCCTCTTTGGGCGCGGCGCGCAGGGGTCCCAGCGCGTTGCGGAGATACGGCGCGGCATCCTGGGGCTGCAGCGGCCCGGCATTGAAATCGGCGACTGAGGTCATGTTGAGCCGCGTGAAGATCCGCTGGCGCAGAAAATCCATGAACGGCATCCCCGCCACGCGCTCGACGATCGCGGCGGCAATCACGTAGTTCGTATTGCTGTACTGCCACTTCGTGCCGGGATCGAAGTCGAGCGGCTTTTGCGCCCAGCGCTGCATGATCGCCTGCGCGGTGGCGGGCCGCTGCATGTCCGGGAAGACATAGTCCTGCGGCCAGTAATCCTGGTATCCGGACGTCATTGAGAGCAGCTCGCTCAGGGTGATCTCATTGGCGCGCGTCAGCTGCGGAAACCACTTCGCGACGCGATCGGAGAGCGACAGCTTGCCTTCTTCGACGAGCAGCAGCACGGCGGTGGCCGTAAACTGCTTGCTGACCGAGCCGATCGCGTACCGCATCGATGATTGCGCCGCCGCCGAGTCTCGGCCGTTGCCGTAGGCATGCTCGTACACGATTTGCGCGCCGCGCACGACTGCGATCGACGCGCCGGGCGCTCCGGTCGCGCTCAACACGCCGAGTGCGGCGCTGTCGATCTGCGCACGCTCGACGGGTGTGAGCTGCTGCGCAGCGGCGTGAGTCGCGACACAGAGCGCGAGCACGCCCAGCATGAAGCGGAATGAGCGCATGCGACCTCCGGAAGGGAACTTCTCGAACGTGGCCAATAAACGATGCCGACACTGTCGCGAGCGCGCTAGGCTCCTACACTACCCGGGCAAGCACCCATCGTGCCGCCGCCCGCTGCATCAACGCCTGGCCGTGCCACCCGCATAGTACCGGCATGTCGCCGGGGACCTGCGCAACGAGCCGGGGATGAGCGAACAGAATCACCAGTGATGCGTCGGGTACCAGGCGCTCGAGCTGCTCCAGCGTCTGTGCGCCGAGATCGCCGCGCCCCTTCCAGGATCGGGGCTCGCAGTATACCAAAACGATGTGCCGCGTCCCGGGCTCCGGTTGTCGCGAAACGCCGACGCCGTGCCCCACGAGCTCGCGGACGATCACGTCTCGCGGCGGAATCGTGTACGGTCCGCCGGCGTCGTCATCGATAATCGTCACGCTGAGCGATTTCCCGAGCGGCGCCGGCTCGCCACGCAGCAGGTGCAGCGCGCGATCGGCGAGCCCATCGGCGAATTGCCGATGACTTGAGAGAATCGAATCGTCCAGGGTGGCGTGCCCCGGGGCCACGGCCCCGGGGCTCCCCACCCGCTCGAGCGCCTTCCCGTACCTCCCCAACGCTTCCTGCGCCCGTCCCGACTCGACCTTCTCGAGTGCTTTCACCACCCCTGCCCAATCGGTTGGATACAGCAGCATGTCACAGCCGGCATTCAACGCGGCGACCGCCGCGCTCGCTTCCGGCGCCGCGGCCGTCGCACCACCCATAATGAAAGCATCCGTCACCACGAGGCCGCTGAATCCGATCGTCGCGCGGAGATAGTCGAGAATCGTTTTGGAAAAGCCGGCCGCGGCCCCACTCGGATCCCAGGCTGGAAACGAAACGAACGCGGGCATCACACTCGATACTCCCACCTGCACGGCCATCTTGAACGGCGCGACGTCCGTCTGCTCCAGCTCGGTCGGCGGCGCGGCGACGACCGGCACGCCGTCGTGCGAGTCCGTCGTCGTGCGGCCATGGCCCGGGTAATGCTTGGCGCATGCAAGCACGCCTTCGTTCTGGCACGCGCTGATCCAGGCCGCGGCGTGCGCGCCGACTCGCGCGGGGTCGACGCCGAACGAGCGCGTCTGCACGATCGGATTCCTCGGCTCGAGATCGAGATCGCAGACTGGCGCGAAGATCCAGTTGATCCCGACGGCGCGCGCTTCGATCGCGGTAATGGCGCCGCAGCGCGCGGTCGCATCGAGGTCGTTGAGGAAACCGAGCGCGGCGGGAGGCGGCAGCTCGGTCAGGCCGCGAACCTGCTGGCCGGTCCCACGCTCGAAATCGGAGCCGAGCAAAAGCGGGCGCCCGGCGCGCGCGCGGAGCGTGCCGGTGAGGGTACTGACCGCGGCGCGCGTACCGCCAAACAGTATGAAACCGCCGACGCCCGCGGCGAGTGCTTGCTTGACCTTCGTCTGCTCGGACTGGAACGACCCGTGCCGCCACCGCAACGCCGGGCACACCAGCCGCGCGTGGTTGACTATGGGTGCTCTCCCGTAGGAGTGGAGAAACTCACGCGTGCGTCGGTCGCTCGACGCGCGACAGCACCTCCGACAACGCCGTATAGTCTACGGGCTTCACCATGTGATGGTCGAATCCCGCCTCGCGCGCCTGGCGCCGATCCTCATCCTGGCCCCACCCCGTCAGCGCCACGACCAGCACGTCTTTGCCCCATTCCGTCGAGCGGATGCGCCGGCACACGTCGTAGCCGTTGATCTTCGGCAGGCCGATATCGAGCAGCACGACCTCGGGACGAAGCGTTTCGGCGACAGTGACGGCCTCTTCGCCGTCGTGTGCCAGATGCGTCTCCGCGCCGCCCATTTGCAGCAGCGTCGCCAGCGAGGTCGCCGAGTCCTGGTTGTCGTCCACGACCAGGACTCGCGGCGTCTTGCCCTGGAGGTTTGTCGCGGGCGGTCCTGACGGAGCGGGCGTCGGAGGTGGCGGCGTTTTCGTGAGCGGCAACCGGACCGTGAACTCGCTCCCCTTCCCCGTGCCGCCGCTCGTCGCCGTCAGCGAGCCGCCGTGCATGTCGACGAGCCGCCGGGCCAGCGTCAACCCGATTCCGAGCCCGCCCTGCGAGCGCTCCAACGTGTGCGGCACCTGTCGGAACGGCTCGAAGATCGTCGCCATCATTCCCCGCTCGATTCCGACGCCGTTGTCCCCGACCCGCACGATCACTTCGTGCGGTCCCTGCTCGACAACGAGCCAGACGTGCCCTTCGCGCGGCGTGTACTTGCTGGCGTTGTGGAGCAGATTGTAAAACACCTGGGCCAGACGGGCGCGATCGGCTTCGAGGAAGATCGGCTCGGGCGGTACGGTGACGCTGACCTGCTGGTCCTGAGCGTCTGCGAGCGGTCGCGACGTTTCGATCGCCTGCCGCAGGATCGACCCCAGCTCGACGGGCTCACGGCGCAGCTCGAGCCGGCCGCGGGTGATGCGGCTGACGTCGAGCAGATCGTCCACGAGCCGCACCAGCTGCTTGACCTGGCGCTCGATCGTGCCGCGGAGCTGGCGCATCGGGCCGTCTTCGCGCTCGGCGCGCTTCATGATCTCGAGCACATTGCCGAGCGGCGCGAGCGGGCCGCGCAGCTCGTGCGCCAGCATCGCAAGGAACTCGTCCTTGCGGCGGTCGGCCTCGTGCAGCCGCGCCTCGGCGGCCTTCTGGTCGGTAATGTCGCGGAAGACCAGAACGGATCCCGCCACCCGGCCCCCCTCGTCCCTGATCGGCGCGACGCTGTCGTCGATCGGCAGCTTCGCCCCGGTTTTCGTGATCAGCACTGCGTGATCGGGCTGCTCCTTCATCGTGCGAAACACCACGCCGAGCGGCTGTCGTACCGCCTCGGCGTTCGTCCAACCCGTGAGTTTCTCGGCCATCGCGTTCAGGTAGGTGACCTCGCCCACGAGATCCGTCGTGATCACGGCCTCACCGATGCTGGCCAGGGTGACGCGGAGCAGCTCGCGATGCTCGGCGAGCGCCTCGACGTTCGACTGGCGCAGCCGGATGTTGCGCTGCGTCAGGGAGAAAAACCCGCCCAGCAGAATCACGCCGATCAACGTCCCCAGCACGAGCCACAGAATGGCCGAGTTCGCGCTCTCGCGCGATTCGGCGGACCGGCGGGTGAGGAGCGCTTCCTCGGCGTTCTGCATCGCCCCAACCCTCGCGCGCAGATCGTCCATCATCGCTTTCCCGCCTGCCACGAGCGCCTCAGCGCCGGAGCGGTCCTGACGCTCGGCGCGGTCGATCGAGCGCTGCAGCTCGACGAGGAACGTGTCCACGTGCGGCCGCAGCGCCTTGAGGCGCGCCTGCTGTGCCGGGTTGTCGTCGGTGAGCGCGTGGAGACGCACCAGCGCATCGGGAACGGTTTTGACTGCCTGCCGGTACGGTGCGAGGTAGCGGGGGTCCATCGTGAGGAGGTAGCCGCGATGCCCCGTCTCGGCACTGATCAAGGTCCCGATCAGGCCTTCCAGCTCGCCGATCACTTCATGCGTGTGCGACACCAACCGGTCGTGCGTCCTCAGCCGCTGGACGTTGCGATACCCGAGAATCCCGCTCGCGAGGAGCACGGCGAGCGTGAGGGCGAACCCGACCGTGACGACTTCGTGCACGCTGTGCCGCCGGCGCAGAATCTCGATCGAGCCTACGGGCGGCCCGACGGGTCCCTGGCGCCGCGCCAGCTCCTCGAAGCGGCGGCGCGACAGGTGCGCCGTCTCCCCGAATCCGATGATGACGACGCAGGTGAGGAGAGAGGCCAGCATCCCCACGACGTTTTGATCATGAACGAGATCGAAGCTGCCCCGCGGCGCAATGAAGAGGTAATCGCACGCGGCGAACCCGACGACGCTGGTTAGGACGGCAGGCCCGACGCCCCCGACCTGCACGGCCACGGCGACCGCCCCGAACAACGTAATGAGCGGGAACGAATCGCCCAGGACCGGATCGAGCAGCCAGCGCGCGAGCACGGCCAGCAGCGTAAGACCGAGAGCAAGCGAGTAAGAGAGAAAGCGTTTTCGCACTCGGAGGTACTACCCGGGATTCAGGCCGGAGTAACGTGCCCCAAAACGCGCGGCCCGCGGGCTCCGGTGGCGGCCGGCAGGTTCCCCGGCTTACCGGAGACCGTCTGCATGCCCAGGAACGCGAAGGCGACGGCCTCTTTTGCCTCGCCTTCGAAGAAAACCTGATCAAACAGCACCACCGGTCGCGGTTGCACCCTGGCTGCCAGACGCTCCAGCAGGGCGGGATTCTTGGCGCCACCCCCCGAGATCACGATCTCGGAGGTCTTGTCCCGGCCCCAGCGCTCGACCGCGCGTCCAATCGACTCGGCGGTGAGGGCGGTCGCCGTGGCGATCGCATCGTTATCCGAACCCCCCGCCTTCTTCACCTTGGCGAGCAGGGCATCCGCGTACTCGACGCCGAATCGTTCGCGGCCGGTGCTCTTGGGCGGCTGCTGGTCGAAGTAGGGGTCGGCCAGGAGCTGATCGAGCACCTTGGTGATCGGCCGGCCGCGGCGCGCGCGCTCGCCATCCTTGTCGTACGTCGCGTCGGGATCTACGCGGCGGGTAATCGAGTCGATCACCCCAACGCCGGGGCCCGTATCAAACGCGAACGCGCCTTCGCTCACGCCGCGGCGCGGCACCCAGGTGACATTCGCGATCCCGCCCACGTTGAGCAGCCAGCGCCCCTGCGTCTCATGGCCGAACAACATGACGTCCGCGAGCGGCACGAGCGGCGCCCCCTGCCCCCCCGCGGCCACGTCGCGCGCGCGGAAATCGCTGACCACCTGCACGCCCACGCGCTCCGCCAGCACCGCGGCATCGCCGAGCTGGAAGGTGGCGCGGCCCGGCTCGTGCCAGATCGTCTGACCGTGCGAGGCGACGAACGCGAGGTCCCTGGGTGAGACCTTGGCCTGCGCGAGCAGCGCAAGCACCGCCCCCGCGAAGCGTTCACCCAGCGCGACATGAAGGAAGGCAACGTCTTTCGGGGTGCCGCGCGCGATCGCGTCGATGATCGAGCCACGCTCGGCGGAGCTGTAGGGTTCCTGTCGAAATGCGACGAGGTCGACGGAGCTGTCGTTGAGCCGCACCAGCGCCGTCGAAATCCCATCGAGCGACGTGCCCGACATGACGCCCACCGCAAGTGTCTTCGTCATGATTTCACGGCGGGCGGATCGCCGATCACCGGCCGCACGAATCCGCCAGCGCCCTCGAGCATGCGCTTCGCTTCATTCTTGTCGACGCGCTTGCGGACCATCACGATCGCCAGCTTCACGCTGCCGTCGGCACGCTCGAGCGCCGCGCGCGCTTCGGCGCGGCCCACACCACAGACCTCCATGACGATGCGCTCGCCGCGATCGTGCAGCTTCTGGCTCAGCGCCACGAGATCGACCATCAGATTCCCATAGACTTTGCCGAGCCGGATCATCGCGCCGGTTGTGAGCGTGTTCAGGACCAGCTTCGTGGCGGTGCCGGCCTTGAGCCGGGTCGAGCCGGTGAGCACTTCGGGGCCCGTGACCGGATTGATGATGACGTCGCACGTTTCGGAGAGCGCTTTAGGCGGAGTGCCGCACGTGAGCAAGACGGTCTTCGCGCCGACCGTCTGCGCTCGACTCAGCGCGACGCGGACATAGGGAGTGGTCCCGCTCGCGGCAATCCCGACGACCACGTCGCGGTTCGTAACGCCGGCGGTATCGACGTCGGCCGCCCCGGCGTTCACATCGTCCTCGGCACCTTCGGCGCTCTTCACCAGCGCGGAATATCCCCCTGCGATCACCCCCGTCACCATCGACGGCGGGACCCCGAACGTCGGAGGACACTCCGCCGCATCCAGCACGCCGAGCCGGCCCGAAGTCCCCGCCCCCACGTAGAACAGCCGGCCGCCCGTCTTGAAGGCGGTGACGAGCAGGTCGATGGCACGGGCGATCTTCTCCCGCTCGCCGTGGACGATCTCGGCAACGCGCGCGTCCTCGGCATTCATCAGGTCGACGATATCAAGGCTGGACGCGATATCGATGCGCTGCGTCCTGGAATTGCGCTGCTCGGTTGGGCGAGGGTCCTTGAAATCGGGGTTTGCCATGGCAGGGAATTAGACGGAAGATTACGAAATGCGAAAGATCCTCTTCTGCTCGATCGGCGCCGTTCTCGTGCTGGCGTGCGTCCACCGCGCTACTTCGCCCTTCCCTTCGACGTGGACGTTGCGGTCACAGCCGGTCACGGCGCCGCACGCCATGGTGGTCACGGCCCAGCCATTGGCTACCCAGGCCGGTGTCGAGATCCTGCAACAGGGGGGCAACGCCATCGATGCGGCCGTCGCGGTCGGGTTCGCGCTCGAAGTGGTGCTCCCCGACGCCGGCAACATCGGCGGCGGCGGCTTTATCGTGCATCGCAGCTCGGCCGGCGAAGTGCATGCGCTCGACTATCGCGAGATGGCGCCGAGCGGCGCGTCGCGCAACATGTACGTGGACTCGGCCGGCAACGTCACGGAAAAGAGTCTGGTCGGACACCTCGCCCCGGGCGTGCCCGGCAGCGTCGCCGGCATGTACGAGGCCTGGAAGAAGTACGGTTCCCTTCCCTGGGCGCGGCTCATCGCGCCCGCGATCAAGCTCGCCGAAGGGCACGTCATCGACTCCGCGCGCAGCCGGTCGATCGGGTGGGAGCGCGAGACGTTCCTGCAGTTCGCGGCGAGCCGCGCGCAGTTTCTGGTGAACGACAGCGCGCCGGCGCCGGGCACGATGTGGCGCCAGCCCGACCTCGCGCGCACCCTGCGGCTGATCGCCGATTCGGGACCGGACGTGTTCTATCGCGGCCAGATCGCCGACTTGATCGTCGCCGAGATGCAGCGGGGCGGCGGGCTCATCACCAAGGAAGATCTCGCGCGCTATCAGGCGAAATGGCGTACGCCCGTGCAGCTCAGCTACCGCGGGTACACGATCTACTCCATGCCGCCGCCCAGCTCGGGCGGCGTCACGATGGGCGAGCTGCTCAATATCCTCGAGGGCTACGATTCGCTGCCGCGGTTCGGGACGCCGGAGTACGTGCATCTCGTCACGGAAGCGATGCGGCGCGCGTTCATCGACCGCAATCGCTACCTGGGCGATCCTGATTTCGTGCAGATGCCGCTCGACCGCCTGCTCTCCAAGGAATACGCGCGCACGCTGCGGGCACAGATCGATCCGCTGCACGCGACCCCCACACCGCCCACGACGAGCGGCGGCGGTGAGCCGATGCATACGACGCATTACTCGATCGTCGATGCGAGCGGCAGTGCGGTGGCCGTCACGACGACCCTGAACGGCGGATTCGGCAGCGGCGTCACGGTCACCGGCGCCGGGTTCCTGCTCAACAACGAGATGGACGATTTCACCTCGGCACCCGGCAAGCCGAACATGTTCGGGCTGATTCAGGGCGAGGCGAACGCGATTCAGCCCGGCAAGCGGATGCTCTCAGCCATGACGCCGTCGATCGTGCTCGACAAGTCGGGCTCGCTGTACATGGTGCTGGGCACACCGGGCGGCCCGACGATCATCACGACTGTCACGCAAGTGCTCCTCAACGTGATCGACCAGAAGATGTCGCTGGCTGACGCCGTCGCGGCTCCGCGCTTTCACCATCAGGCGCTGCCCGACGTCATCCGTCTGGAGCAGGGCGGGCTGCGCGAAGAAACGATTCAGGCGCTGACCGCGATGGGCCATGCGATCGATCCGCACGGCGGCAGCGGCACCGTCGCGGCCATACAAAAAACCGCCGGCGGATGGGTGGGTGTCATCGACCCACGGTCCGCCGGCGGCGCACTAGGCTACTGACTACCGATTAGTGCTTCGTCACTTCGTCGCGATCGATTGCGACCTTCATCGGCTCGGTGATCGTCACCAGGACGTGCGAGCCGTCCGGGATCACGATATCGAGGTCCTTGGTCTCAGCGGCAACGCCGGCACCGGCAATGCCACCCACCACGGCGCCGATGACGGTGCCCTTGGTGTTCTTGGAGATGACCTGACCGACGACCGCACCAGCCGCGGCGCCAACGCCCACCTTCGCGGCGTCCCCGGCGTTCACGGGCTGCTTGCGATACTCGCGCTGGACCGAATCAATCGTCGCGCGGATCGGGAACGTCTTGCCGTCTATCTCGACCGTCGACAGGGCGATCGTCAACGTGCCTGGGGTGCGGCGGTTGGGCGCCGGCTTCACGGCCACGATGCTGCCGTTCACTGTCGAGCCTTCGTCGATGACGATGGCACCTGAAGCGTCACGCACGGCGCTGAAGACCTTGGCCGTGAACGTGTCGCCGGGCTTGTTCTTCCGGGAGCTCAGCTCGTCGTTGATCGTCAGGTCCAGCTTGGTGCCGGTCGGGACTGTAAACGACACTGGCAGGTCCGACGGATTCCGCGCAGTCTTATCGCGGTTATTGTCGGTGCCGCGGTCGTTGTTGTAGTTCTGATCGGAAGCCTGATTCTGCTGGTCCACAGCACGATCGGGCTGGCCAGCTTGCCCGCCTTTGGGCGAGCACGCGCCGATTGCGGTGGCGCTCGCCAAAATGGCACAGGCGATCCAGTTATTCCGTGTCATGATTTCCTCTCGGGTCTGTGAGTTAACTGCATCACGCCAAAAAAAGCGGACTAGCCGAGAGGTCGGTATTACTCGCAGGTTTCCGTTCCTAGGATCTAGCGATTCAATCCTTGGATTGACGAGGAGCTCGAATGCAATCTCGCGCGCAAGCGACAACGCCCGACGTGGTGATCGTGGGCTCGGGTGCCGGCGGTGGAATGGCGGCCTACGTCCTGACCAAGGCCGGGGTGAACGTGACGGTGCTCGAGGCCGGCGCTCCGTGGGACAACACGACCGACTCGGCGATGCTCACCTGGCCCTACGACTCTCCGCGCCGCGGCGCCTCCACCAAGCTGAAGCCGTTCGGCGAGTTCGACGGCTGCATCGGCGGGTGGGAGATCCCCGGCGAGCCCTACACCGTCGCCCAGGGAAACAAGTTCCGCTGGTGGCGCGCCCGCATGGTCGGCGGCCGCACCAACCACTGGGGCCGCATCTCGCTGCGTTTCGGCCCGCGCGACTTCAAGGCCAAGACGTTCGATGGGCTCGGCGACGACTGGCCGATCAGCTATGACGACGTCCGCCCCTACTACGACAAGCTCGAAACGCTCGTGGGCGTGTTTGGGAGCAAGGAAAACATCCCTAACGCCCCCGACAGTCTGTTTCTGCCGCCGCCCAAGCCGCGCTGCTACGAGCTGCTCGTCCAGCAGGCCGCCAAGCGCCTCAACGTCACCTGCGTCCCGTCGCGGCTTTCGATTCTCACGAAGCCGCTGAACGGTCGCGCCGCCTGCCACTACTGCGGCCAGTGCGGACGCGGCTGCAAAACCAACTCGAACTTCTCTTCGACCAACGTCCTGATCGCCCCGGCGCTGAAGACCGGCAAACTCACGCTCAAAACGAACGCGATGGCGCGGGAGATCACGCTGGACCGCACGGGACGCGCCAACGGCGTCATCTACATCGACACGACCGACGGCAGCGAGCATCGGCTCGACGCGCGGGTGGTGGTGGTCGCGGCAAGCGCTTGCGAGACGTCGCGGCTGCTGCTCAACTCGAAATCGGCCTCGTTCCCGAACGGCCTCGCCAACGGCAGTGGGACGGTCGGGAAGTACCTGACCGATACGACCGGCACCGATGCGGGCGGATTCGTTCCGAAGATGATGGACCCGGTGCCCCACAACCACGACGGTGTGGGTGGCATGCACGTGTACATGCCCTGGTGGCTCGACAACAAAAAGCTCGACTTCCCGCGCGGCTACCACATCGAGGTGTGGGGCGGCGCCGGGCTGCCGGAGGCGGGCTTCGGGGGCGGCATCCAGGACCTGCAGGGCGGCGGCTACGGCAAGCAGCTCAAGAACGACTACCGCCGCTATTACGGCGCGTACATCGGATTCTCCGGCCGCGGCGAGATGATCCCCAATGACGGCAGCTACTGCGAGATCGACCCCACTATGGTGGACAAATGGGGGATTCCGGTGCTGCGCTTCCACTGGGAATGGACCGACCACGAGTACCTGCAGGTCAAGCACATGCAGGAGACGTTCCGCGCGCTCATCAAGGAGATGGGCGGCACCCCCTGGGGCGACATGCCCACCAAAGAAAACGGCTATGGCATCGCTGCGGGCGGCGTCATCATTCACGAGCTGGGCGGCGCGCGCATGGGCGCCGATCCCAAGACGTCAGTCGTGAACAGCAACTGCCAGACCCACGAGGTGAAGAATCTGTTCGTCGCCGACGGCGCGCCATTCACGTCGCAGGCCGACAAGAACCCCACCTGGACCATCATGGCGCTGTCGTGGCGGACCTCCGAGTACATCGCCAGTCAGCTGAAAGCGAGGGCTCTATGAAGCGGCGCGAAGCGCTGGGCGCGCTAGCCGCGGCTGCGCTCACGGCGGCGTTCAAGTGGACACCCGCCGAGGCGGAGCGAGCGGCGGCGTTCGCGCGCGAGGCGATCAAGGGTGCCTACGCGCCGACGTTCTTCACCCCGCACGAATGGGAAACCGTACGGCTGCTGGCGGACATCGTGATTCCGAAAGACGACCGCTCCGGCAGCGCGAGCGACGCGGGCGTGCCCGAGTACATGGACTTCCTGATGACCGACCGTCCCGACGGCCAGATCCCCATGCGTGGCGGGCTCGCCTGGCTCGACAACGAGTGCTTCGAGCGCTTTGGCAAGACCTTTCTGGGCTCTTCTGCTGAAGAAAGGACCATCGTCCTGGACGACATAGCATGGCCCAAGAAAGCAAAAGCGGAGCACAGCCAGGGCGTCGCCTTCTTCAACATGTTCCGCGACATGACGGCGTCGGGGTTCTGGTCGAGCAAGATCGGCGTGACCGATCTCGACTACCAGGGCAACACCTTCGTGCCCGAGTGGAAGGGGTGCCCGGACGCGGCGCTCCAGAAGCTCGGCGTCCGGTACGAGGGCTGAATGAGCAAACGCCTCGGCATCGGGATGGTGGGCAGCGGCTTCAATGCCAAGTTTCATTTGCTGGGCTTTCAGGGAGTTCGCGACGCCGACATCCTCGGCGTCTGGAGTCCTAATCAGAAGAACGCGGGCGACACCGCGGCGATGGCGAGGACGATCGGCGTCGGCGAAGCGAAGCCCTATGCCTCCATCGAAGCGATGGTCGCCGATCCGGCGATCGACGCGATCTGGCTGTCCGGCCCCAACCATGCGCGCGTCGAAAACGTCGAAGAGCTGGTCAGCGCGATCGAGCGCGGCAAAGGCTCCCTGCTCGGCGTCGCGTGTGAGAAACCGCTGGCCAGGAATGTGAGCGAGGCGAAGCAGGTCGTGGAGCTCGTGAACAAGGTCGGACTCCCGAGCGGCTACCTCGAGAATCAGGTCTTTTCACCCCAAGTCGAAGTGGGCCGCAATCTCCTGTGGGCGCGCGGCGCCAAACTCACGGGTCGGCCCTATCTCGCGCGCGCGGCCGAAGAACACAGCGGCCCGCATGCACCCTGGTTCTGGCAGGGCAAGCTGCAGGGCGGCGGTGTGCTCAACGACATGATGTGCCATTCGTCCCTGCTCGTGCAGCACCTGCTCACCGATCCCACCAAACCCGCCTCGTCCGTGCGCCCGAAGCGCATCACCGGACATATCGCGAGCCTCAAGTGGAGCCGGCCCGAATACAGCAAGAAACTGTCGGCCGCGATGGGCAAGGACGTGAACTACGCGAGCACGCCCTCCGAGGACTTCGCCGCCGTGATGATCGAGTTCGAGACCGACGACGGCCATAAAGTCCTCGGCGAGGCGACGACGTCGTGGAGTTTTGTGGGCGCCGGCCTGCGACTCTCCGCCGAGCTGCTCGGCCCCGAGTACTCGCTGCAGTGGAATTCGCTCGACACCGGGTTGAAGCTGTTCTTCAGCCGCGAAGTCCAGGGCAAAGCCGGCGAAGACCTGGTCGAGAAGCAGAACGCCGAAATGGGCCAGATGCCGGTCGTGGCGGGCGAAGCGGCCGCGTATGGGTATGAAGCCGAGGACCGCTATTTCGTGGACTGCTTCCTCAACAAGAAAAAGCCGTGGCTGACGTTCGATGACGGATTGCGGGTCGTGAAGGTCTTGATGACGGCGTACATGAGCGCCGAGCAGGGTAAGACACTCGACTTCCCCGGACCGGGCATCGACACGTTCGTTCCGGCAGTCGCGAAAGGGACGTGGAAACCATGATTGTCACACTAGCTTTAATGGCGATGAGCCAGGCAACCCCGCAACAATGGCCGCAGCACTCGATGGACCGGCCGCGGCCCGCCGTCGTGAATCCAGGGCCGCCGCCGAGTGATGCGATCGTGCTGTTCGACGGCAAGGACCTCTCGCAGTGGCGCTCGGACGCCGACTCCTCCGCCGCGAAATGGACCGTGCGCGACGGCTACGTCGAGGTGAAGCCGGGCACCGGCACGATGGCGAGCGCGCGCGGTTTTGGAGACGTGCAGCTGCACATCGAATGGGCCACGCCGGCCGTCGCGAAGGGCGAAGGTCAGGAGCGCGGCAACAGCGGCATCTTTCTGATGGGGATCTACGAGCTGCAGGTGCTCGACTCGTACCAGAACGACACCTATCCCGACGGCCAGGCCGGCGCGGTCTACGGCCAGAATCCGCCGCTCGTGAATCCGACGAAGGGACCGGGGCAATGGCAGGCGTACGACGTGATTTTCCATCGGCCGCGGTTCAACGCTGACGGGTCACTCGACAAGCCCGCGCGCATGACGGTGCTCCTCAACGGCGTGCTGATTCAGGACAACTTCGAGCTCGTGGGACCTACCGCCAACAGACAACAACCACCCTATCGAATGCACCCCGACAAACTGCCGTTGAAGCTTCAGGATCATGGGAATCCGATGCGATTCCGTAACATCTGGATCAGAGCGCTGGAATAGAGAATCGTTTCAAGCAGACGCCACAGACGCTTCGTCTGTGGCGTCTGCTGCGTCTTCTATCGAACGGTTTGCTGGTCGGCTGGTTCAGTCCTTGAAGCCTTAAAGAACAGCGTAAAGAACACGAGTACCGCGGCTGCAAATCCCGCCGGCAACCACCAGAACTGATTCCATTGCGGCAGCGTCAAATTGGTCGCGCCCGGCGCGAGGAAGCTTCCATAGACCTTCCCCGCGATCTGCGCGCCAATGAACATGCCGACGCCGTAGGTCACGAGCACGAGGAAGCCCTGCGCCTGGCCGCGAATCGCGGGGGTGGACTTCTTGTCGACGTAGATCTGCCCCGTGACGAAGAAGAAATCGTAGCACACACCGTGCAGCACGATGCCGATGAAGATCATCCAGAACACCGCCGAGGGCGCCGCCAGCGCGAACAACCCGTAGCGCACCACCCACGCGGCCATCCCGATCATCAGCATTTTCTTCACGCCGAGCCGCGCGAACATCAGCGGCATCAGCAGCATGAACCCCGTCTCGGAGATTTGCCCCCAGGTCTGCGTCGCGGCGATCTTCTGCACACCGGCCGCGCCGAGGTACAGTTGGGTCATGTTGTAGTAGGCGGCGAGCGGAATGCACAGCAGCAGCGACGCGACGATGAACACGTAGAACGGCCGGTCGCCGAGCTGCCTGAATGCGTCCACACCGGAGATGCTCCGGAACGATACCGGTACACCCGCCCCGGGCGGTGGCGTATGCGGCAGGATGAAACTGTAGACGCCCAGCAGCACGCTGGCCACCGCGGTCGTGTAGATGGGCAGCGCCGTTTGCTCCGGCACGGCGCCGGTCAACGCGCCCAGCACGAAGCTGATGAACAGGCCCGCGACGATCCAGCCGACGGTTCCGAACACCCGAATCAGCGGGAACTGCTTTTCCTGCGACTGGATGTGATGGAACGCGAGGCTGTTGGCGAGGCCGAGCGTCGGCATGTAGCAGAGGTTATAGAGCAGCAGGATGACGATGAACGTGGTGGGCGATCCTGTGAAGCGCGGCACCATGAACATGAACAGGCCGCCCAACACGTGGAGGACGCCAAGCACCTTCTGCGTCGCAAAGTAGCGATCGGCGATCAGCCCAAGAAAAAATGGAGCGACGATGGCCGCTATCGGATTCACCGTATAGGGCCAGTAGGTCAGTCGCTCCATTCCATGATTCGCCATGTACACGCCAATCGTCGTGTACCAGGCTCCCCAGATGAAAAACTGGAGAAACATCATGATCGACAGTTTTGTGCGGATCATCCGCTGTTTAGCTCCCTGAGACGGTGAGCTCCTTTGTCAGCCGGACAATGATGTGCGCGCCGGCCGGCAGAACGATGTCCGAATCCTTCGTCGACGATGCAACGCCTGCACCGGCGATGCCGCCAACCACGCCGCCGATCACCGTACCCTTGCTGTTGCCGCCGATCACGCGTCCAAGGATCGCGCCCGCGGCGGCGCCTACGCCGACCTTCGCCGCATCACCCGTTGTCACGCCACGACCCTTGTGAATCGTCTCGATCGAGTCGACGG
>Ga0134125_10002932_pt1 | contig 19995 bp, 13 predicted proteins | sample KB31751_FD_96464 | JGI IMG/M metagenome (GOLD analysis project Ga0134125, IMG submission 96464) | Terrestrial soil microbial communities with excess Nitrogen fertilizer from Kellogg Biological Station, Michigan, USA - KB3-175-1 | ecosystem: Environmental > Terrestrial > Soil > Unclassified ... | reverse complement strand
TGAATTCGGACATCTGCTGCATCACACTCTCAGCCGGGTTCCGGTCCGGAGCCTTTCAGGAACAAACGTGCCTTGGGATTTTGTCGAATTGCCGTCCCAAATCATGGAAAACTGGTGCATGGAGCGGGAGGCGCTGGACCGGTTCGCCAAACACTACAAGACCGGCGAGCCGATTCCGGAAGCGCTCTTCCAGAAGATGAAGCGCGCCCGCAATTTCCGGAGCGCTAACGCCCAGATGCGCCAACTCGGGCTAGGGTTGGTTGACCTGAAACTTCACCGCGAGTACCAACCGGAGCGCGATGGCGCCGTGATCGCCTACAGCCGCGCGATTCTCGCCCGCTTTACCCCGGCCCCGCTTCCCGAGAATTACGGAATGATCGCCAGCTTCACCCATCTGTTCGCCAATCCGGTCGGCTACGGAGCCGGATATTATTCATACAAATGGGCGGAAGTGCTGGATGCGGATGCGTTTACGCGTTTTCGCCGCGAGGGCATATTCAACGTGACGACGGGTTCCGAATACCGCCGCCAAATCCTCGAAAAAGGCGACAGCGACGATCCGGCGCAACTATATCGTAACTTCATGGGGCGCGATCCGGACGCGAACGCGTTGCTTGAACGATCCGGGTTAGTAGCCGCAGCGTGATAAATATTCCTGGAGAGCGCGTCTATGGATTGCCTGCGTTTATCCGCAGGGAAGAGTAGGGAGTTGAGGATCTTCCATATCAACGCGATGGACGCGCATGGGCCGTTAAACGACATCGATCGCCTAAGGCAGGAGAATTCCGCGCTGCGAGCACGGCTCGCCGATCTGGAAACAATTGTCATGAGGATGCCCGTCCCCATTGCGATTTCCGAGGACCCCGAATCCAATCGCATCGAAGTCAACCCGGCGTTCGCGGCGTTGCTCGGCATCGACCCCGATCAGAATGCTTCTCTTACGGAGGAGTCCGCGGCGGAGTTGCCATTTCACGTATACAGAAACGGAAAACCGGTGGCGGGTTCCGAGTTGCCCCAACAGCGGGCGTACCGTACCGGGCGAGAGGTTCACGACGAACTTGAAATCGTGCGCGACGACGGCGTCCGCTATTTCATTTATGGATCGGCCAAGCCTCTGTTCGATGAGGAAGGCCGGGTGCGGCGCACGTTCTCCGCATTTGTGGATGTGACACAGCGAAAGCGCGCCGAGAAAGCGCTCGAGGAATCCATGCAGGCTCTTCGAAACGCGAATGAAGAGTTGCAGCAATTCGCCTACGCCGCAAGTCACGATCTACAGGAACCTCTGCGATCCATCGGCAGCTACGCGCAACTGCTGCAACGCCGGTATGCCGGCGACGCGGAAGCGTCCGAATACGCCGGCTTCATGGTAGACGGCGTTGCCCGCATGAATACGCTGATTCACGACCTGCTCATTTATTCGCGCGTTGGATCGGGAACCCTTAGGCGCCGCCCGGCAGATTTGGGAAACGCATTGCAGTGGGCGCTGTTGAACGTCGAACGCTCCATCAAGGAACATAAGGCGACGGTCACTTACGATGCGTTGCCGGAGCTCATTGTGGACGAGGGGCAGATGTCGCAGCTCTTCCAGAATCTAATCGGGAATTCTTTGAAATACCGAGGTGAATTGCCTCCGTTGATTCACGTAAGTGCCGATGAATCGGAGGACGAGTGGATTCTCACGGTGCGCGACAACGGCATTGGCATCGAGCCGAGATTTCACCAGCATATTTTCGGCGTCTTCAAACGCCTGCATGGCCGCGAAGTGCCGGGCACCGGAATGGGTCTGGCAATTTGCAGGAAGATCGTCGAGAGCCACGGAGGCCGTATCTGGGTGGAGAGCGACGGCAAAAACGGCTCGGCATTCCGGTTTGCGCTGCCGAAGTAGAGGGAGCCTATAGCCGCGCAGACCGCTCCGTTGAAGGCGCTCGCTCTCCAGCACCGAACCGTGCCTGTCAAGGAGCGGAAAGTCTTCGTCACGTTTCGCGGGCCGCTGGCCCGTGAATACTCCGCTCCACGCGTGCTTCGATGCGGCCTTCGCCGAGCCGCACATTCACCAGTTTGCCGGGCTCGGTATCCTTCGACCGGCGCACGATCCGGCCGCTTTCGTCCTGCACAATCGAATATCCACGGCCGAGCACGGCAAGCGGACTGAGTTGCTTCATATGCCCGGTCAGCGATTCGTAACGATGCTGTGCTTTCCAAATCATCCCGCGTCCAAGTTGTTTTAACTGGAACTCGGCGGCATTTAATCTGGCCCCCGCCCGCGCATACCGCAGCCGCAGATCGAGCGATTGCAGCCGTTGCGTAGATTTCTGAAGGTGCTTTCGCCTGCCTGCCAAATTGTCATGAGCGAGGGCACGCAAGGTGAACTCCAGTTCGTCCACCCGCTGGGCTCCTCGTGTCAATGTGCGATGCAGCAGTGCCTCGGCGCGTTCCGCCCCATGCTGCTGCAGTTCACGCGCGCACATCAATATCCGATAACGCGCAGCCCGCAGCAGGCGTTCGCGCGCCGCCGTAATCTGCTCCAGCAAACTCTCGCGGGTGCAAATAAGCAGTTCGGCCGCGGCGGATGGCGTCGGAGCGCGCAGATCGGCGACGAAATCCGCGATTGTGTAATCCGTTTCGTGCCCAATGGCCGAGATAACCGGCTTGCCGCAGGCGGCGATCGCTCTGGCGACCGCTTCTTCATTGAAGGTCCAAAGATCTTCGATGGAGCCGCCGCCCCTGGCGACAATCACAACGTCCGCCCATCCGCCGGTACTGAAGAATTGAAGGCCGCGGCAGACCTGCTCCATCGCGCCATCGCCCTGTACTTGCGCTGGAAAAAGTCGAATGTGCAAACCGGGAAAACGCCGGCTGAGGACGTGCAGAATGTCCCGAATGACGGCTCCGGAAGGTGACGTCACGATGCCAATGCGCCGCGGAAATTTGGGCAGCGGGCGTTTGCGCGTAGCCGCGAACAAGCCCTCCGCTTCCAGCTTCTTCTTTAGCTGCTCGAAGGCAAGTTGCAGAGCCCCCGCGCCTTGCGGCTCCAGATGTTCCACGATGAGCTGGTATTCGCCGCGCGCTTCGTACACATCCAGGCTGCCGCGCGCCAGCACCATCATTCCGTCTTGAGGCCGGAACTTCAGCCAGCGCGCGGAGCCTCTGAATAGGACTGCCTTGACCTGGCTCGTCGCATCTTTAAGCGAAAAATAGAAATGGCCGCTGGTGGCCGCTTTGCAGCCGGAAATCTCGCCCAGCACCCACACGTCGCGAAACTGCTGGGAAAAAATCCCCCGGATTTCGCTGGTCAATTCGCTGACGCTGAAGACGCGCCGCTCCGCCTGAAGCGTAAAACTTAACTGAACACCGCTTGATTCTGCGTTGGAAGTCACTTTTACTTCTTTATCTTAGAAAAACTTTCTATGGGGCATTCACTTGCTGCCGGCTGGAGCGATCCGTTATCCTAACGGCTTACCCCCAACAATTGCACGCCCCGTCGCTGCCACTTGTTCACCCTGGAGGATTGAGAGGATCAATGAGTCCAAAGGAAACATTAGAATACGCCAAGAAGCATGAGGTGAAGCAGTTGGACCTGCGCTTCACCGATCTTCCAGGCCTGAGCCAGCATATCTCCTACCCCATCAGCATGCTGCAAGAGGAGTCCTTCGAGGACGGCTTCGGCATTGACGGATCGAGCATTCGCGGATGGGCCGCCATCAACGAGAGCGATATGCTCATCATTCCGGACCCCACGACGGCATTTCTGGACCCATTCTGTGAGACTCGGACTCTCGTTATGCTGGGCGACATTGTCGATCCGATCACCCGCCAGCACTACGATCGGGACCCCCGGTGGATCGCTAAGAAATCCGAGCTTTATCTGAAGAACGGCGGCGTGGCCGATACAGCGTTCTTCGGCGCGGAAGCCGAGTTTTTCATCTTCGACAACATCCGTTTCGATCAGAACCAGCACAGCGGGTTTTACTTCATCGACGCCGAAGAAGGCCGCTGGAATTCCGGGCGGGTGGAGAACAATCTCGGCTATCGCCCGCGCTACAAGGAAGGCTATTTCCCGGTTCCTCCGACCGACCACTATCAGGACCTCCGCGCCGAGATGGTGGAGACGATGATCGAGTGCGGGCTCAATATCGAGTGTCATCACCACGAAGTCGCGACCGGCGGACAGTGCGAGATCGATCAACGTTTCGACACGCTGGTGAAATCGGCGGACAACATGATGCTCTACAAGTACATCGTGCGCAACGTGGCCTACCAGTACGGCAAAACCGTGACGTTCATGCCGAAGCCCATTTTCGGCGATAACGGCAGCGGCATGCACGTGCACCAGAGCTTGTGGAAAGATGGAAAGCCGCTGTTTGCCGGCGATGGCTATGCGGGTCTGAGCCAAATTGCTTTGTGGTACATCGGCGGGCTTCTAAGGCACGCTCGCGCTCTCTCCGCCATCATTGCCCCGACGACCAACAGCTACAAGCGCCTGGTGCCCGGCTATGAAGCGCCCGTCAATCTGGCCTATTCGCGCCGTAACCGCTCGGCTGCCTGCCGCATTCCGATGTACTCGGCAAGCCCGAAATCGAAGCGCGTCGAGTTCCGGCCGCCCGATCCGTCGTGCAATCCCTATCTCGGATTTGCGGCGATGACGATGGCCGGACTGGATGGTATTGCAAACAAAATCGACCCAGGTGAGCCGCTCGATAAGGACATCTACGATCTCTCGCCGGAAGAGCTGAAAAAAGTGCCGTCCATGCCTGCTTCCCTCGATGAGGCGCTCTCGTGCCTCGAAGAGGATCACGCGTTCATGCTCAAGGGCGATGTGTTCAGCGACGAACTCATCGAGACGTTCGTTTCCTACAAGCGGAAGGCGGAAGCAGATGCGGTCCGGCTGCGCCCGCATCCTTACGAGTTCGCGCTTTACTACGACATCTAGCTTTCCGTCGATCCAAATAACAACGGGGCGGGGAAACCCGCCCCGTTGTTATTTGTTGGGTGAATTTCGCACATCGAAGGCGATGAAAGCCATTGAGGTAAACGGGCGCGGTACCCTCGCCGAGCGTGTTCGATGGACGGTGCGTGCGATACAGAGAATCCAGCGCGTGGATTTCTCCCGCGCCAAGCCTACAAGAACGCATCAATCCTGCAATTGCAGGTTTCGCGTGTGTGCGTGTCTCGCGGCGCCACCGGTAATTTGGTCTACATTGCGCACCGCTCCGCGGGAGGCGCTGGTCGTCATCGCGGCGTAAGCGCGGAGCGCGGGCGAGACCACGCGATCGCGATTCGTAGGCCTCCAGGCGCGCGTCCCGCGAGCTTCCATTTCTTCGCGCCGTGCGGCCAATTCGCTGTCGCTCACGGCCACGCGAATGCTGCGGTTGGGAATGTCGATCTCGATGCGGTCTCCCTCTTTCACGAGTGCGATGGCGCCCCCTTCGGCCCCTTCCGGGGATATGTGGCCGATAGCAAGACCCGACGTTCCGCCGGAAAACCGGCCATCGGTAATCAGTGCGCACGTTTTTCCGAGGCCGCGCGATTTCAGATAACTGGTCGGATACAGCATCTCCTGCATGCCTGGGCCGCCCTTTGGACCCTCATAGCGGATCAGCACGACATCCCCTTCAACGACCTTGCCGTTGAGGATGCCATCGACGGCCGCTTCCTGGCTCTCGAAAATCACGGCCGGTCCGGAGAAAACAAGAGAGCCCGGGTCCACGCCTGCCGTCTTCACAATGCAGCCTTCTTCCGCGATATTGCCGAACAGAACGGCTAGACCGCCGTCCTGGCTGAAGGCGTGTTCCTTGTTCCGAACCACTCCCTTGGTCCGGTCGAGATCGAGCGAATCGAATCGCCGGCTCTGGCTGAACGCCTGGGTTGTGCGAATGCCGCCCGCGGCGGCCCGATAAAACATAGTGACGGCGGTGTCCTGCGTCCGCTTCACATCCCATTTTTCAAGCGCTTCGCCAAGCGTCCGCGAATGGACCATCGACACGTCGCGGTTCAGCAGGCCTGCCCGGTCGAGTTCGCCGAGAATCGCCATGATGCCGCCGGCGCGGTGCACGTCTTCGAGATGCACGTCCGCCGCTGATGGCGCCACCTTACAAAGGTTCGGAACGCGGCGGGACAAGTGGTCGATGTGGTGCATCTTGAAATCGACCTCACCTTCCTCCGCAGCCGCGAGCAGATGGAGAACCGTGTTGGTCGAGCCGCCCATCGCGATATCGAGCGTCATTGCGTTCTCAAATGCCGCGCGCGTTGCAATATTGCGCGGCAATACGCTCGCGTCGTTCTGCTCGTAGTAGCGTTTTGCCAGCTCGACAATGCGCCTGCCTGCTTCGAGGAAGAGCCCCTTGCGATCGGCGTGCGTGGCGACAACCGTACCATTGCCGGGTAGCGCGAGGCCCAGTGCTTCGGTCAGGCAATTCATGGAATTGGCCGTGAACATTCCGGAGCACGATCCGCAGGTGGGACAGGCAGATTGTTCGATGGCCAGAGACTCCTCGTCGCTTACCTTTGTGTCGGCGGCGGCCACCATGGCCGTGATGAGATCGACGGAACGTACAACTCCGTTGTGGCTCACTTTGCCGGCCTCCATCGGGCCGCCGGAGATGAAGATCGCCGGAACGTTTAGCCGGAGCGCGGCCATCAGCATGCCCGGCGTGATCTTGTCACAATTCGAGATGCACACCAGGGCGTCCGCGCAGTGGGCGTTCACCATGTACTCGACGGAATCCGCGATCAAATCGCGCGATGGCAGGCTGTAGAGCATCCCACCGTGCCCCATGGCTATGCCGTCATCGACCGCGATCGTATTAAATTCTTTCGCGACTCCTCCGGCTTTTTCGATCTCGCGGGCGACCAGTTGCCCGAGATCCTTCAGGTGGACGTGTCCAGGCACGAACTGAGTGAAGGAGTTGGCGATCGCAATGATCGGCTTGCCGAAATCGGCATCGGTCATTCCGGTGGCACGCCAGAGCCCGCGGGCTCCAGCCATATTTCTTCCATGAGTCGTGGTGCGAGAGCGGTAAACAAGCATTTCTAATAGACCTCGACGGCGAGCGAACTGTGCATATTTAAGAGTATCCCGCTAGGTTGGCGCTTTCGGCGGAACTATTCGGGGTAGGTGCTACGAACTTCCATTATCGCTTGGTCCGTAGCGACGTCGTCTTCAAGATGCCCTGAGAGCCGCAATCCCGGCGGTGCGGAACGCTACACTAAAATTTCAAATCTGAATGAAGAGACGATCGTGTCCTGTACGTATGCGTGTTCCCAGCCCGGCCTCGGCCGCGCGGGAGCAGGCTTCCATTTCAAAATATACGCAGCCGGTTGCGCATCCGTCCCAATCTAGTTTCGCCGCATGAACCGGCTGTTACACCCCATCGGGCGCCGGTACGAGCGGTGGCTGGAGAATTGGGAAAATTCACTCTGCTTTCGCGATACCAATCGCATTGTCCGGCCGTTTGACTACGGCCTGGAGTGGGCAAAAGACTGGCCATGCGCCCAGGGGCTGCCGCTCGACGAATCGAAGCCCGTGGAAACCATTCGGGAACTGAACCGGCGAGTGATTCGGGACAGTGGGCAGTTTTTCGCATACACGCCGCCCGTCGACTTCAGCTTGGCGATGCATTCCGGCCCGAGGACGAAAAATGCGCCGCTACACAAACCGTCGCTGGGCCAGAATGGAAATGGCCGGAGCGTCAGTCGAGCGGGTAATTGGCTGACGTTCACCTCGCCGGTAGAAACGCCGTTCCCCGAAAACAATCGCGCGCGCGCAATGTGGTTCCCGTCTGCGAACAGCAAAGGACGGGCCGTAGTGCTGCTGCCGCATTGGAACTCGAAATTGCCGCAGCATAACGCATTGTGTTCCGGACTCGCTCGGCTCGGCGTATCGGTTCTCAGGCTCAGCCTGCCGTATCACGATGAACGCATGCCGGCGGAACTGAACCGCGCCGACTACGCGATGTCTTCGAATATCTGCCGGACCATCGACGCGACGCGCCAGGCTGTCATCGACATTCGCTGCTGCTACGACTGGCTGCAGCAGCAGGGGTTTACCCGGCTCGGGATTGTCGGCACCAGCCTTGGTTCCTGCTATGCGTTCCTGGCGAGCGCGCATGACGCGCGTATCCGCGTGAATGCGTTCAACCATTGCTCAACTTATGTTGCCGATGTGGTCTGGCGCGGCCTTTCGACACGGCATATTGCTGAAAGCCTGGCGCAACAGACCGACCTCGAAACGCTGCGCGAAATGTGGCACTGCATCAGCCCGCCTAGCTATAGCGCGCTGTTCGCGGCCTATCCGAAGAAATCGAAATTCATGTACACGCGTTTCGACACAACGTTTCCCGTCGATCTGTCGGAACAGGTGATTGCCAACGCTCACACGTACAAGTGGCCGCACCAGGTAAAAGTGCTGCCGTGCGGGCATTATACGATGGGGGAATTTCCTTTCAAGTACTTGGCGGGTTATGAGATTTGCTCGTTCCTGTTGAAGAACCTTTGATCACATAAGAAAGGCCTCTCGTCCGTGGCGCAGGCGCTCGGCGTCGAGATCCGTTTCGGCGGTTGTATCATTCGAATGCTGTTCCGCTCTCGAAAGTAAGTGGCATTGGACACGAGTGTCCGCGCCGCGATTCACTCGTCATCGTTGCGCGCAGATGATGCAGAATTCAAGGCCGACCAGGGCCGAACGGCCCGGCATGGCGATGCCAATGAGCTCTTCATAAGTGGTGTTCGTCAGATTCGAGAGCTGCAGATAGGGACGTACGCGGTAGTGTGTCCAAGCCACGTCTACATCCCAAAGCGCATACACCGAGCGCGCGAAACGGTCTGTTACTCCCAACCGGGTACGCGCCAGAATGCCGTTATGAGCGAGCACCTGCCACGAAGCAATCGCCTGATTGCTCGGGTAGTTGAACACATATTTCGATTGCTGCGTTCCGAGCACCGCTTTTGCGCCGTGCAGCGCCGTGTATTGCAAAGTGACCTGCTGCGAGCGCGGCAGTTGTCCCTCGACGAGCGCCTCTACGCCCGTGAAATTGAGGCTGTCGAAGTTGGTGGCTCGCCAGATGTCGGCCGGTGAATTGCGAACGTAGTCGATATCGTTCTTCTCGCGTCGCTGGAACACCGTCCCGCTCACGCGCCAACGTGTTGCCGGATGCCAGTCGAGACCGCCCTCGTAGTCCGTCGCTTTTTCCGGCTTGAGATTTGGATTCCCGAGATTCGCCGGGTCCGAGTAATAGAGATCGGTGTAGCTCGGCAAGCGAAAGGCGCGGCTTGCGGACGCACGAAGTTTCACTTTTGATGAGAGCCATGCGCCCGCGCTGGCTGAAGGCGTGAAGACCCTTTCGCCGTGGCCGAAGAATTCCTCGCGGCCGCCTAAGGAAAACGAGTAGCGCCGCAGTGCCCGCGCGTCGAAATCGGCATAAACCGCGCCCCGGCGGCGGTGATGGTCGCCGAGATTCGTGCTATCGATGCTATCCGCGATTCCTTCCGCGCCGTAAGAGAGTGTAGCGAAGGATGAGAGATTGTCGTGCCGGCGCAGCGCGGCATCCCAGGTTTCGTCGGCATGCCGATTCGTGTAGATTTGCGGACTGTCGCGAAACAGGACGAACAGATCGGTGTGGCGGCGGTACGCGAGGCTGAAATCCGTGTGCGAGCCGAGATCCTGCCGTAGCGAGGCAAACCAGGTTTTTGTTCGCTCCCAGGATGGATAGTCTCCGTAGAACTGATCCGCGCCGAACGGCCGGTCGAGGCCCGCGAGATAGATACTGGTCACGCCCAGCGCGGTGCGAAGGTGCGTTTCGGACGATCCGGACAGATTCCGGTAATCGCGATCCGGGCGAAATCCCGTCGACAGTTCGCGCTCAAAGGAGAACTGTTCTGACAGCGGCCCGGCGCCGAACGAAAAGAACCCGCTTTGGGTGTTCGTGCCGAAGTTGCCGATGCCGCTGCGGAATCGCAACTCGGGCCGATCGTCCACCCGGGTGATTACGTTCACTACGCCGGCTACGGCATCAGCGCCGTACAAGGTGGACCCCGAACCTCGGAGGATTTCAACGCGATCAATCGCGTCGATGGGGGCTGGAATATCGAAATTGTGATGAGCCGATTGTGCGTCGTCCACGCGAATGCCGTTCACCAGGACCAGAGTTTGTCCGAAACTGCCGCCTCGGATGGAGATATCGCCCTGGACACCGGCGGCGCGCGGCTGAAGGTCTACTGAAGAATCAAGCTGTAGGACATCGCCCAGATTGCCGAATAGCACTACGCGCGCCGGCAGATCATAGACGCTCACGGAGCGATCGGCCTCATCGAGTGGCAGCGGCTGAGTGGTTCCCGTGACAACGACCGTTTCTTTATGTTTGGGCGGAGTTTGTTGTGCCGGCGAGTTCGATGAATTGCCGCCGGGCGCCGGCTGTTGCGCGATCAACAGTGGCACACTGAGAGCCATGAGTAAAAACAAGCGGAGAAAACGCATGAAAATCCCAGTCTATTTCAACGCGCTATCTGCACACTTCACGCCTGCGCCGGCCGTTTTTGGTGAGGCATCCCTTCCTTGATCCACGCACTCCACCCTCCGCGCAGCGCGCGCGCCTTTTCCCAACCAGCCTTCCGAAGTTCTCGCGCCACACGGGCGCTTGTGGCTTCGTTTGGTCAAGCACAGAGTACGGCGAGAACCGCTCCTTTCGGGATGCTCAGTTGCGTGGCGGTTCTGACAGAATGCTCGGGCGACACTCGAACGGAGCCAGGAATCGACTCGTCGCTGTCGTCGTAGGTTCTTTCAGTCCGGGCGTCGACAATAACGACCTGGCCGGGACGCGTTTCGAGCGCACGCACTTCAGCGATCGAAATGTATTCCGGATGGATTGGTTCTTGAGCGGAGGGCATCGCGCCGCACTCACCTCCTGATAACGAGCACTGCTGGTGAGGTTCACCGCTCCCCGGCACGGTTTCTACCTGGTCGCGCTCGAAATCGGAAACTGACAGCGTATTCTCAGGCGATTCGAGTTTGCGAGGCGGTTGGCTATCGCGAGGCGGCTTGACGAGGAGACTTGGCGATAGCCCGTGCAGGACAACGGAGAACAACACGACCAGGCAACACAGCGTTACCAAGGACTCGGCTTGGGGCAATCCGGCGAATACGGGAAGTAACACCAGTAGGAGTGAGCTTAAGCCTCTTGGTCCAAACCAGGAAATAAGAGCTCGATTTTTCCAGGAAAGCCGCGCGGGCAACAGAGCCGGAATGAAGGCCGCTGGACGCGCGATAAACACGCCGCCGACGAATAAGAGCGTGCCGATTCCGACGATATCCACTCCCTTCCAGATCACCGACATACCGAACAGCACAAATGTAAACATCAGCGCCATCTCGGCTGTCGTCTCGCCATACTCTAGAAAGCAATCGCAGAGTTCGACATCCACCGCCGAGATCGTGAGCCCCGCCGCGAACGCTGCCAGGAATCCGCTCCCGTGTACCGATTCGGCTGCGGCAAATGCCGCGAAGGCGACGCCGAGAGAGTAGATCGATTCATAATCCCGTCTCACGCCAATTCGCTTTCTGACTAGCTCCAGCATTCCTACCGCGGCGAGTCCCACGATAATGCCGGCTGCCGGGCTGAGAACGAGGATGTCCATACCCAGGCGCCCCCACTCGCTTGCCTCCGGTGAATGACCGTGGCCGAGGAATGTCATTCCCACCAGCACTATCGGCAGAAGCACGGCGTCGTTCATTCCGCCCTCCAGCCGAAGCGCCTGGCGGACAGCCGGATTGAGCCCCGGCCTCTTGAGTAGCCCCCGTAGCATGACGGGATCGGTGGAGGCAAGCGCGGCGCCGAGAATTAAAGCCGCGCCCGGCGACACGCCCAGGAGCCACCAGGAGAGCAGAGCAATCAACACCGCGGAAAAAAGCGTCCCCGGGCCGAGGACGAGAAACGACAGGAATCGATGTTTGCGGACTTCCGATAGGTTGAGGGAAAGCGCATCCGTAAACAACACCAGGACCAGGCTCAACGTTCCCACCACACGGAGAATTGGCGAATGCAGATCAACGTCGATGAGGTTCAGCCCGGCCGGTCCAATCGCAGCGCCCAAACCGAGGAAGACCGCAACTTGCGGGAGGCCACTCTTCTCAACCAGTCCCGACAAAAGCGCCGATATGACGATAACGGCGCCGATGAGGGCCAGCGTGGAAAGGAACAGCTCCGGATTGAATGATGTCATGGCGGACAACGTCCCTGGAAGAGACTCCTATTCTCTCAGCAGCCGTATTGCCCTTTGATGAAAGAATTGGAGGCTGAGATTCTCGGTGGCCGCTACAATCGGCACTGTGGCGAAAATCTTGATGGTTGGTTCGGAGGCGCTGCCGTTCGTAAAAAGTGGAGGTTTAGGCCACGTCCTCGGAGCTTTGCCAAAGGCGCTCGCCGGTCTCGGTCATCAAGTGGCAGTGGTTCTGCCGCGGTACCGATCGCTGATCGCGAGTGACCTGACGGTCGCCCAGGAACGGCTTGGGTTTGCGCTGGGCCGGTCGGAATTCAGCGCCCGAATTCTGTCTCAGCGGCGAAATGACGTCACGTACTTTTTCGTTCAGATTCCCGAGCTTTACGATCGCACCGGAGTATACGGCGAGAACGGCGGCGATTACCCGGACAACCACGTTCGATTTGGAGCGCTTTGCCGGGCGGCGCTGGGCATCGCACACCAGTTGTTTGTGCCGGACGTCGTTCATTGCCACGACTGGCAGGCGGGATTGCTGCCGGCTCTGGTACGCCAGGTGTATCGCGGCCACGCCGCGTACCAGGATTTGAAGCTTATTTTCACGATTCACAATTTGGGCTACCAGGGGCTTTTCCCGGCAGCGGCACTGGAGGGCTTGAGTTTACCTCCGCGGTTGGCGGCTCTGGATTCGCTGGGGCTGCATGGATCGATTAGCCTGCTGAAATCCGGGTTGCTGTATAGCGATCTCCTCACTACTGTGAGCCCGCGGTACGCCGATGAAATCCAGACGCCCGAATTCGGATTCGGGCTTGAGGATCTATTGCGCCGGCGCCAAGCCGATCTCACAGGCATTCTGAATGGAGCGGACTACACGGAATGGAACCCGCTGACGGATGGAAAAATTGCCGCTCGGTACGACCGGGAGCGCTTGGCGGGCAAACGCGAATGCAAGCGGGCGCTGCTCCGGGAAATGGGGCTCCCGGCCGATCTGGAGAATAAGCCTCTGATCGGGATCGTATCGCGGTTTGCCTCCCAGAAAGGATTCGATCTGGTGGCGCAAATTCCACACGAGGTTGCGGCCGAAGATCTCGCTCTGGTCGTCCATGGGGACGGAGACCGGGCGACAGAGGATTTCTTTCGCTGGTTCGCCGCTATGTACCCGCGCAAGGTGGCCGTCAGGGTAGGTTTCCACGACGGACTGGCCCACCGGATACACTCTGGAAGCGATATGCTCCTGGTTCCAAGCCGGTATGAACCATGCGGGCTGGCTCAGATCCACAGCCTGCGGTACGGGACGTTGCCGCTGGTGCGCGCCACGGGTGGACTGGATGATACGATTGATGGCGATACGGGCTTCAAGTTCTGGGGCTACACCAGTTCGGAGCTTCTGGACTGCCTCCGGGCGGCGCTCCGGATTTACGGTTCTCCGCGCTGGAACGAGATGCAGCAGGCGGCAATGAGCCGGGACTTCTCGTGGGACGGTTCGGCACGCCTCTACTCTGAACAATACAGGCGGCTGTTTGCATCAAACTATTGTTGAAGAAAGGCGATTGGGGCTTTCGACTCCGGATCGCGTGACGAATACCGCGCCGCCAGTTCGCTTGTGAATCTAAGAGCGGCGCAGACACATCTGTAAGCAGGGGAGAGATTATGGCAGGTCAAAACACGCTGACGTTTACGGACGCAACGTTTGAATCGGACGTTCTCAGCTCGGAGGTTCCGGTGCTGGTGGACTTTTGGGCGGAATGGTGCGGTCCTTGCCGCATGATGGGGCCCACAGTCGATCAGGTCGCGGCCGATTACGCCGGTAAGGTGAAAGTGGGCAAGGTGGACGTCGATAGCAACCAGGGCGTTGCCGCTCGTTATGGGATTCGCGGCATTCCTACACTGCTCCTGTTCAAGGGCGGCAAAGTGGTTGACCAGAAAGTTGGCGCGATTGGCAAGCCTGAATTTCAGAAGATGCTAGACGCGCACGTGCAAAGCTAATAGTTTAGTACTATCCCAATTTTGTGGCGGCCAAGCCGGTTTCCGAGCTTGGCCGCTTCTACTTTTGGGTACGAACTTTTCCGGGTTCCTCGTGAAACAATCGGTTCCGTGAATAGAGAGCAACCGGCGACGACCGCCGGCGGAGCAGCCGGCCGGCTGTTGCGAGGTTTAGGCCTGCGGCGCGAGCATCTGACCGGATTCCCGATTCGCCCTGTTATCCGCGCCCTTACAACGCGAGGTCTCATTCCGTGGGAGAATCTCTCGGGTCCACCCCTCGATCTGGTATGCCGGATGGATTTCCCGGGCGCATCGTTCCTGTATCACGTCGTGCCGGAAGATCTACTTGGCATTCGCCTGTTCTGGCAAGGATGGCGGTATTGGGAATCCGATGTACTTCTTCAGTTCTCACGCATCGCTGTAACTTCGCCCCGGATCCTTGATGTTGGCGCCCATACCGGGATCTACTCGCTGTTTGCGTGTGCTCTGAACCGCAACGCGGAGGTGCTCAGCTTCGAACCGTTTCCACCCATTTACGAGCGGATGCTCGATAACCTTGATCGTAATGGCTTCCGGCAGCGCTGCCGGACGTTTCAGGCTGCTGTTGGCAGTATCGCCGGAACAGCTCGCTTCCATATCGCCGAAGATTTAACAATGTCCGCCATCGTCGAGACGGGCGGCGAGATGGAAATCCCGGTGGTTATGTTGGATGATGTTGTTCCCCATGACGGGCGCACGCGGCTCGTAAAGATCGACGTGGAAGGGCATGAATACAAGGTTCTCGATGGAATGCGAGGCATTCTCGAAGATTCCCGCCCGGTCGTCTTGTTCGAATGCAATCCGGGTGGAGATGGGACGAGGATTAGCGCCTTGCTCCGGCAGCACGGATACTGCCTATTCAACCTCGCCCATGCCGCCGCTGAAATTGCGGAATTGGTTCCGGAGCGCTTTCCAAAAGGAAACCACAACTTTCTCGCGCTTCATCAATCTCAGCGCCGCGTCTAGGCCGCCTGCCCGAACGCGATCGCATGGTTGAGTCTCTGATACTCTGCCAATGGGAGAATTCTCCGTCAGCATATGAAGAAATTTCTTCTGGGCATTTTTGTCGGTCTACTGTTCGCCTTCGTTTGCGTCGTGGTGCTTATTGGCGTAGTCGCCCGTCTCGGAGCGAATAAAACGCCCTCCATTCAAAACAACTCGGCACTCGTGCTGAACCTTGAGGGCGATCTCCCTGAGGTTCCTCCGGTTCAGGTCAACATCCCATTTTTACAGGGCCAGAATGCGCCGACCGTCCGCGATCTCTGGACTTCGCTTCACGCGGCGGCGGATGACGATCGTATCAAGGCTCTGGTCCTCGAGCCGCGTGGCCTTTCGCTCGGTTGGGGAAAACTCGAAGAGCTGCGGCAAGACATTCTCGCCTTTAAGAAATCTGGAAAACCGGTCTACGCCTACCTGCGTACGCCGGGAATGCACGAATATTTCATCGCGTCCGCCGCCGATAAGATTTACGTCGATCCGGACGATTACCTGGAGTTGAAGGGATTTCGCCTTGAAGCAGTTTATCTGAAGAATCTACTCGGCAAGATCGGCGTTTCCGTCGATGTGGACCACATCGGGAAATATAAAGACGCCGGAGACATTTTCACCCGCAATGATATGTCGCCGGAAACGCAGGAAGTCCTGAACGGCGTTCTGGATCAGGTCTACAACAATTTCTGCACGGTCGTAGGCCAGGGCCGGCACAAGTCCGCGGCGGATATAAAGGCACTGCTCGACCAGGGGCCATTCCTTGCCAAGACCGCAAAAAGCGACGGGTTGGTGGACGAGCTGGGCTATGAGGACCAGGTGTTCGGCGCGCTGAAAGACAAGCTGAAATTGAGCGATCTGGCTAAGGCATATTACAAGAGCTACACGCGCGCGACACCGGGGAGCGGCACGCGCATCGCTTTATTAGCCGGAGAAGGCGACATCATTCGCGGAAGCGCGAACCAGCCATTCGGACAGGCGGCGGTGATTGCATCGGAGACATTCTCAAAGACGATCGATCAGGTGCGGCGGGACAAGAGCGTGAAGGGCGTCATCGTCCGGATCGATTCGCCGGGCGGCGATGCAGTGGCGTCGGACGAGATTTTGCATGAGCTGAAGCGGCTGGCTAACGAGAAGCCGCTGGTCATTTCGATGTCGGATCTGGCGGCTTCGGGAGGCTATTTCATCTCGATGACCGGAAGCCCAATCGTTGCATACCCCGACACGATTACGGGATCGATTGGCGTTCTTTATGGCAAGCCGGTATTGAAGGGACTTTACGATAAGGTGGGGATCACGAAGGATCTGCTGACCCGCGGCAAATTCGCAAACATCGATTCCGATTACACGCCACTTTCCGACGCCGAAAAGCAAAAGCTGCATGAAGGATTGGTTTCGACATACACGAGCTTCGTCTCTAAAGTGGCGACCGCCAGGAAAAAAAGCTACAACGATATCGATCAAATTGCGCAGGGCCGCGTGTGGATGGGAGAAGCGGCGGCTCACAATGGACTGGTCGACGACCTGGGCGGTCTGGATCTGGCGGTTCAAATGATTCGTCAACGCGCGAAACTGCCGCCGAACGCGGGCGTGAACCTCGTGTCGTTTCCACCGAAGCGCAGTCTGCTGGACATGATCTTCAGCTCGAATCCCGAGTCGCTCGCGGAAGCGCGGGCGGGGCAGGCGTTGCGATCGATCACCAGTGAACTGCCGAGCCCGGCCGTGATGCAAGGCGGCATGCTCGAAATTATGCCCTATCGGATTCGATTGAAGTAATCGGCGAATTTTCGGCAGACCGGCGATTCTAAATCATGCGCTCGATCGCGAACGACGAATAGCGGCGCATGGAGACCGGGCCAAACGGTTCCAGGAGTTTCTGCACGCGGCGGCCTTCCTCCTCGCCTGGACAATGGACCGCGAGGAAACCGGCGCCTGCCTTGGCATGCTTTAGATCGTCGTCTAGGTACAGCTCCTCCGTGCCGAGAATGCGCGAGATGTGCGCCGTCAGACGCGACCAGAACCCCGCGTCGGCATGCGCGTCTTCCGAGATCTCGATCAGTTCATCGCCACGAATCGCCAACGTCTCGTCTTCCTCATAGCCGGAGTCCATAAGCATCTGTCGCGCGCGCTCGGCTGCGGGATAGGAGGGAAAGATCGCGATCAGATAATTGGTCGGATAAAAAACGCCAAAAGCCGAATCCGATTGTTTGAAGAAGCTGGCGGCTGAAGTCATATTTGTTCCTGTGAAGTCGATCGCATTTGATACCGCGTTTCCGTTATTAGGGACTACGGCGCTGCCGCAACTGTTACGAGCGGGAATGAGGTGAATGTAATCGAAGAATTAGATTTAGCTCACGAAAATAGACGGCGCTCGCAGCGGAATTAGCTCAATTTGGTAAGAGAAATTATCAACATTTAATTGAACCCTTACGCTATTCTGGGGACGGACCCCATTACCGCCGGTATCACTCGACCGGCAGCGGGGGACTGTCCCCCAGACGAGCAGTTTTAGTGTTAGAAAGATAACGAATGCTGGTGAGGATTGTAGGGACTGTACTTCGCGGTGTGAGCCGCTTTGGCTGCGTTCTACTGCTGTCGAGCATCGCTTTTGCTCAAAGCGGATCGGCCCATCGAAACAACATCACTGCCGGGATCGGACCGGGAATACCCGTCGGAAGCGACACGGCCTACCTGGATGCAGCGCCTCTGATTTCCATAGGATATGGATACCGGTTCAATCAATTTCTGCAGGCGGATGTAGGGTTCCAAACTGCCTTCGGCGCCGCGAGCAACCAGAACATCGAGGCGACAAACCTAGGCTACGTGCGAGGCGGCGACCGCGAATATATGGTTCCACTTGGGGGGCGACTGATCATACCGACGCCGCTCTCGCGCATTGAGTTGTCGGCCGGAGGCGGCGGCGCATACCTGCACTATTCCGAAACCGTGCCGTCGAGCTATTACTATACGAACTACTGCTATAGCTGCACATCGCGGGGTGGCTGGGGCGCCTACGGCATGGCAAACGTAAGCTATTTCCTGGATAGCGACCACAATTTTCACGTCGGAACAACCGGCCAGTTCATTTCCGCATCTCTGCACGGCGATGCAGTTGGCGCGACACCGGCAATCAACACGAAGGATCACTGGGTCAACATCTCGTTGGAGCTTGGCTTTAGCTTCTGAGTAGGGACGGACCCACGATTGCGGCTGGCCGCGGCGCCCGCATTGCGCCGGATTTAGCTGAGAATATCGGCCAAATGCAGCTTCTCCCATGATGGATGCTGAGGTCCCTGGCCCTTCGCATCCGCTACGATGAAAGGTTAGTCCCATGAATGTCTCCTCCGTTGACCTGAAGAACACTGTCAACTTGCCAAAAACCGGATTGCCGATGAAGGCGAACCTGCCCACCGCTGAGCCTAAAATGCTCGAGCGGTGGGAATCCGAAGACCTGTATGGCCTGATTCGCCAAGCGCGTAAAGCCAAGCCCATGTTCGTTTTGCACGATGGGCCTCCGTATGCCAACGGCAACATCCATCTGGGTACGGCATTCAATAAGATTCTGAAGGACTTCATCGTGAAGTCGAAGAGCATGGCGGGCTTCGATGCCCCTTATGTTCCGGGATGGGACTGTCATGGACTGCCGATCGAAATCAAAGTAGACAACGAACTTGGCAAGCGGAAGGCTACCATGACGGCTGCCGAAATCCGCGCCGAATGCCGTGCCTACGCGGCGAAATTTGTCGAAACCCACCGACGCGAGTTCAAGCGATTAGGAATTTTGGGTCGCTGGGGCAATCCGTACCTGACGATGAGCGCCGAATACGAAGCTGTCATCGCCCAGGTCTTTGTCGATTTTCTGCACCGCGGCTACATATATAAGGGGCTGAAGCCGGTCCACTGGTGCATCAAGGATCAGACGGCGCTCGCCGAAGCCGAAGTGGAGTATGAAAATCACTCCAGCCCGTCGATTTACGTCCGGTTCAAACTGAAATCCGATCCGGCTTCGATCGATCCGGCGCTGGCCGGAAAAGACGTGTACACGGTCATCTGGACGACGACGCCTTGGACCATGCCGGCCAATCTGGCGATCTGCTTTCATCCCAAATTCGAATACGTGGCGGTTGATACGCCCCAAGGGATCATGATTGTCGCCGAAGGGCTGCTCAACAACCTGAGCGATGAGCTCGGTTGGGATAAGGCCGTCCTCGCGCGTTTCCCCGGCTCGCGGCTAGAACGCGCCGTATTCCAGCATCCGTTTATGGATCGCGAGTCTCTCGGCATACTCGGCGATCACGTCACGCTTGAACAGGGTACCGGAGCCGTACACACCGCTCCCGGACACGGCCAGGAAGACTTCGTTGTAGGCCATCGCTATGGCTTACCAGTTTATTGTCCGGTCGACCATGCGGGCAGATTCTTTCCGGCAGATACGGCTCCTGGCGCGCTGCCGGAAGAAATCATCGGCAAAACCGTCTGGCAGGCGAATCCGCTGGTTGTCGAGATTCTCGAACGGCAGGGGGCGCTTCTTAAGCACCAGAAGATCGAGCATAGCTATCCGCATTGTTGGCGCTGCCACAATCCGACCATCTTCCGCGCCACGGACCAGTGGTTCATCGGCATGGAGCGCGAGCAGCTTCGTGCAAAAACGCTTGAGGCCGTCAAGCAAGTGAAATGGTATCCGGCATGGGGTGAAGAACGCATGTCGAACATGATCGCGATGCGGCCCGATTGGTGCATCTCGCGCCAGCGCGTATGGGGCGTGCCGATCATCGTCTT
>Ga0134125_10002931_pt1 | contig 19997 bp, 17 predicted proteins | sample KB31751_FD_96464 | JGI IMG/M metagenome (GOLD analysis project Ga0134125, IMG submission 96464) | Terrestrial soil microbial communities with excess Nitrogen fertilizer from Kellogg Biological Station, Michigan, USA - KB3-175-1 | ecosystem: Environmental > Terrestrial > Soil > Unclassified ... | reverse complement strand
ATGCAATTATTAAAACGGCAATTATTTAAAAGAGATTTCATTTCCGGAAAATAATGTGAAAGTTCGTGTGGCTCTATGTCCATCATCGCAAATTCTCTCATTCCCGGAGTATCAATTATTTTTCCACCAAACGGCAGATCAAACATTTCCGCAAAAGTGGTCGTATGCAAACCTTTTCCACTCCAGCCGCTTACTTCCTGCGTTTTTAAATTATTTTCAGGAAAAATAATGTTGATGAAAGATGATTTGCCAACACCCGAATGACCACTTAATAAGGTGGTTTTATTTTTCAATAATTCTTTTACTTCACTGATGCCCGTTTTTTCCTGAATGCTCATAGAATAAACCGGGTAGCCAATTTTTTCATAGATGGATTTAATCTGTTCAAACTTTTCTTTTTCTTTCGTTTTATATAAATCACTTTTATTAAAAACAATTATTGCAGGAACATGATATGCTTCAGATGCGACTAAAAAACGATCAATAAAACCAGTAGAAGTTTTTGGTTCTTTCAAAGTGGCCAATAAAATACTTTGATCCAGATTGGCAGCTACAATATGATGCAGATGCTTGTTGTGAGGTGACTGCCTTGTGATATAATTTTTGCGGTCATGGATCTTTTTGATCACAATAGATTCTTCGCCTTCTTCTTTGTCGATATCTACTATATCTCCAACGGCAATCGGATTGGTTGACGTAATATCATCAATTTTAAATTTCCCTTTTACACGCGCTTTAAACTCATCACCGGCTTCATTTTTTACCTGGTACCAGCTTCCTGTTGATTTATAAACTAATACCTGCATGCGGAAATTGGTTAATTGGTTAATTCTATATTTAGCTTCGAAATTCGTGTAATTCGTGCAAAAATTCGTGTTTATTTATTGTGCAGGTTAATTAGTTTACTGGTTAATTTGTGTAACTCGTGAGTTTAAGGGAATTTTTTAAACACTGTATATCTCAGGATAAGTTCAATTAAAAGCAATCCCATTGCAGCAAAAATAAAAGGATAAAATTTTTCTGTATAATGATGAAAAGTTGTGATCTCAACTTTTGATTTTTCCATCTTGTCTATCTCGTTATAAATATGTTCCAGGCTGCTGTTATCTGTCGCCCTGAAATATTTTCCACCAGTTTCCCGGGCAATATTTTGCAGCAGTTTTTCATCAATCGAAACCTTCTCATTTTGCATCACAATTCCCATTGGCGTGCTTACCGGAGTTGGTGCGTATCCTTCACTTCCAACACCAATCGTATAAACTTTTATGTGGAAAGTTTTCGCAATTTCTTTTGCAGTATTCGGATCGATCAATCCGCCATTATTGATTCCGTCAGTAAGCAAAATAATAATCTTACTTTTTGCTTTGCTGTTTCTTAAACGATCAACGCTGGTGGCGAGACCGGAACCAATTGCGGTGCCATCTTCGAGCAATCCATTTCTGATTTGTGCTATCTGCGATTTCAATACGTAATGATCTGTGGTAAGAGGGCATTGGGTAAAACTTTCACCGGCAAAAATTACGACACCAATTCTATCTGAAGGGCGGTTGTCTACAAAATCCTCTGCTACTTTTTTAGCAGCTTCCATACGGTTAGGCTGAAAATCCTGTGAAGTCATACTACCGCTGACGTCTATGCACAAAATAATATCAATTCCTTCGCCCTCGGTTTGTGTTTCATCAAATCTTGTTTGCGGTCGTGCGAGAGCTACAATAATACAACTGAGCGCAAGCAATCTGAAAATAAAAGGAAAATGTTGAATGGTATTTTTCCAGGAACGTGCATTTTGCAATCCTTTTGTAGACGAAATTTTAATGGCTGCAACCTGCTTTTTCCCTTTCGTAAATTTCCAGTAGATCAAAAAAGGAATGATCAGAAAAAGCAGCAATAACCACGGTTGCCCAAAAGTAATATTGTTGAAATAATCAAATATCATTTTCAGGTTTTTTAATATTATGGATAGCCGTTATCATTTCTTTTGTTTGGGAAAAGGCTTTTTCATTTTCATAAGCCGGCGGAATATATTTTGCAAATTTTACCACATTGCTCATCCGCAGCGAATTCGCAAATTCTGATATCTGTTGTTTTGAAATATCCAATCCGCCAAGTTCCATCAACACTTCATCAGTAGTAAGATGCATCTGGTATTTGTTGGTTTTTCTGGATAAGTATCTTTTGAAAATATCGGTAAGCCGGTAATAATATTCTTTCGATTTATTTTGCGCGGGTAAATTTTCTTTTTCAAGCTCGTTTAATGAATGCATTGCTTCATCATAAGGCGAAAGTTTGGATTCAAAAACGGCGATGTCTTTTTTCTTTTTGAAAAATTTTCTAAGAAAAACTATCCAGATAATTATTAAGAGAATCGCCAGGCCACCGAGTATCCACGCCCACAGCGGAAAAGATTTTTTTACCTCAATAATATTTTTGATATCGTGGAAAGGCAGGATGCTGTCTGCGGGAGAATAGGTGACATCAACTGCGACCGAATCAGTAAAAAGATTAAAAGTAGAATCACTGTCAAGTGTAGATGCAGAAAGGGAAAGCGGTGGAATCACTTGTCTTCCTGAATCAAAACTGGTAAGTACAATGTTCTGGCTGAACGTCCATATCCCATTTGAAAAAGCAGTATCAATTTTATTTTTTATGATCGGAACAAAATTGCCAAAACTATCCGGAACTGAAAACCACGACAAGCGATAGGTATTGTCAGGCATTGAAGTTTCTACATGAAGATTGATTCGCTCGCCAATGAGAATTTTATTTTTATCAACACTGGTTTTTACAGCGGGTAATTGTGCAAAAGATTTTTGTTGAGAAAACAGTAAAGCAACAAATAAGATCAAAATTAATTTTATATCGTACACGCAATTCTTCAAATCCTGTTAATGAGTTTTTTTTCTTCCTGTAAAAAACTGCTGCAAAATTTTTACATAATCTTCATCGGTTCTGATATGTAATAATTGAGCACCGGCTTTATTAAAAATCGTTTTTGTTACAGCACTTTGATTGATAAAATTCTGATGATAATTATACCTTACCATTGCGTCTGATGTGTTCAGCCATTGTACATTTCCTGATTCAAGATCCTGCACTTTTACCATTCCGATATCAGGCAACTGGCTGTCCATTTTATCATATACTTTGACACCAATCACATCATGGCGATTGCCTGCAACTCGCAAGCTATGTTCATAATTTTCATCCAAAAAATCGCTCATAATAAATGCGATACTTTTTTGATTGTTCGATCTTGAAAAAAAATTCAAGGCTTCTTTCAGATTTGTTCCTTTTTGTTTGGGCGTTGCTGTCAACAATTCACGAACGATATACAGTGCATGTTCTTTTCCTTTTTTGGGAGGAATGTATTTTTCAATTTTATCACTAAAAAATATCACACCTACTTTATCGTTATTGTTGATAGCGCTGAAAGTAAGTACAGAGCCCATTTCCGTGATCATGTCTCTTTTATTCTGATGCACAGTTCCAAATAACGAACTGGCGCTCACGTCTACCAAAAGGATTACGGTCAGTTCTCTTTCTTCTTCAAAAACCTTGGTAAATGGATGAGCATAACGGGCACTAACATTCCAATCTATAAACCTTACATCATCACCATGATAATATTCACGCACTTCTCTGAACCTCATTCCCTTTCCTTTAAACGCAGAATGATATTCTCCTGTAAAAAGATGCGTAGTGATCTTCTTGCTGATGATCTCAAGTTCTTTTACTCTTTTGATAATATCTGAAGTGGTTAAAGGCAATTAATTATTAAATTATTAAATTATTAAATTATTAAATTACTTTTTGAGATAAGAATCAGCGTTATTTGTTCCTTTACTGTTTAATTATGATCATTTATTAGCACATTAGCATATCAGCACATTAGCTCATTAAGGAACATTTACAGCTCTTAAAATCTCATTGATCACCATTTCAACATTTACATTTTCTGCTTCCGCTTCGTAAGTAAGTCCGATACGATGACGTAAAACATCTTTACAAATATTTCTTACATCTTCAGGAATTACATAGCCACGTTTGTTTAAATAAGCATAGGTTTTTGCTGCCAAAGCAAGATTAATACTTGCTCTTGGTGAACCACCATAAGCGATAAGAGGCTTTATTTTTGACAGATTATATTGATCCGGATAACGTGAAGCAAAAACGATATCAATAATATATTGCTCTACTTTTTCATCCATATAAACTTCACGCACCAGTTGACGTGCATTCAATATTTCAGAAGAAGAAACAACTGGATTGATGCGTATCTGCTGGGGGCCTAAAACATTTTGCCTGATGATCGCCTGCTCTTCTGATTTGGATGGATAATCAATAATTACTTTCAGCATAAAACGATCTACCTGCGCTTCCGGCAATGGATAGGTTCCTTCCTGTTCAATCGGATTTTGTGTGGCTAAAACTAAAAAAGGTTCTTCCAGCGGGTAAGAATTATTTCCGATAGTTACTTGTCTTTCCTGCATCGCTTCGAGTAAAGCACTTTGCACTTTTGCAGGAGCACGATTGATTTCATCCGCCAGGATAAAGTTGGCGAAAATCGGTCCTTTACGAACCACGAATTCATTTTTCTGCTGATTATAAATCATCGTACCGATTACGTCTGCCGGAAGAAGATCAGGAGTAAACTGAATACGGCTAAATTGTGCATTGATGGTACTTGCAAGCGATTTTATGGCCAGTGTTTTAGCCAATCCGGGAACACCTTCGAGAAGGATATGGCCATTGCTGAGCAAGCCAATTAAAAGCCGTTCAATCATGTGGTTTTGACCAACAATTACTTTCCCGATTTCGGCGTGGATCTTATCAATAAAGGTTGCGGAGTGATTGATCTTTTCATTCAACAGGCGAATGTCTTCTGCGGTTTGTAACATTGTTTATTTCAATAAAATTAGAATAAGCTTTAAAGGTTTGCAAATTACGAACAACACATAAACAAAAAATGTGTATTTATAAAACCTTCACGGAAAGCTATGTTAAAAATAAAGGGAGCGATTAACTCCCTCGCATTACGAGTGGAAAGAAAATAATTATTTTTGGTCTACTCTGAAAGAGACTTTGCAAATAACGCCATACGAACTAACTTTTTCTTCTTTTACATGCACTTTAAAATCCTTTACATATACCGAATCAATGTTTTTGATGGTTTTAGAAACTTCAGAAACGGCGTTTTGAATGGCATCGTCAAAGCTTTTTTCAGATGATGCAATTACTTCAATAACTTTTACAATTGGCATAACTTATGTTTTTGATAATTAAAAAATAGATGGAATTATTGAATGGCAAAAGTTATTCCGCTTTTTTATAATAAATAGAACGTTTACATTTGCATATCTATTTCAAAGAGTTTGAAACGAAACAAATACATAAGAAAATTTTTGGCGCTGGCATTGCTCGCGATCTTTGCTTTGAGCAATACGCCTACAAAATACCTTCACCAGTTATTTGCAAATCATAAAGATTTTGTAAGCAAAACTTTAACCGATTCCAACAGACCTCAGTTGAATGTAAGTGGCATCAATTGTCATTGTGAAACAAATGTTGTAATTGCGCCATATACTGTCACCACTGCATTTGAGGTGAAATCTTTGCTGCCTTCTTTTATAGGCTATACAAATTCTGCTGTTACCAAAATTTACTTTTCCCAATCATTTTCTTTTGGATTAAGAGGCCCTCCATCTATATCATAAATCCATCGCATTCTAATTTTTAAACAATAAAAGCTGAAGGCTTTTATTGTTCTCATTATTCCAAATTCATTTTTTAAAATGAATTTCCTCTTAAAAATATATAAATGAAAACTATTCTTTTTATTCTTGCGATAACGACTTATGTTTTTTTTGCTTTTCCGGCAAAAGCTCAAAAAAGGTCAGAAAGATTTTCACTTTCCGGAAAGATAACAGATACCTCCGGTGCTCCCTTGCAAGGCGCTTCCGTATATATTGCTGATCTTAAAAAAGGAAGTGTGGCAGATGTAAACGGTAATTATCAGATCAATAATATTCCAGGCGGAACTTATGAAGTTGAAATAAAATATATAGGTTATAAAACCATTTTGCAAAACATCTATTTCAATTCGGACAAGATGATGAACTTTTCAATGGAGATATCGGTAACCGAACAAAGTGAGATTGTTGTAACAGGTTCTTCCAAGGCTACTTCCATCCAAAGAAACCCTATTCCTATCGTGGCCATTAATAAACAATACCTTCAACAAAATCTGAGTACAAATATTATCGATGCGATTGCAAAAGTGCCTGGAATAAGCGAAGTAACTACAGGTCCAAATGTTTCTAAGCCTTTTATCCGTGGACTTGGCTTCAACAGAATCCTTACTTTATACGATGGTGTTCGTCAGGAAGGCCAGCAATGGGGGGATGAGCATGGAATTGAAGTGGATGAAAATACTGTGAGCAGGGTAGAAGTGGTGAAAGGGCCGGCCAGTCTTATTTATGGCTCGGATGCAGTAGCCGGAGTTGTAAACTTAATTCCTGCCCATCCACCGGCACAGGGAAAAATAGTTGGCGATATTTTAAATGAATATCAAACCAATAACCGGCTGATTGAAAATTCCGCCACGATAGCGGGGCATACCAACGACGTTACCTGGGGCGGAACTTTTACGCATAAAATTGCTACGAATTATAAAGACAAATATGATGGGCGGGTTTATAATACCGGCTTTGCAGAAACGGATGGTTCAGCTAATTTGGGAATTACTAAAGATTGGGGTTACAGCAAGCTTGGGGTTTCAGTTTTTGATGATTTACAGGAAATTCCCGATGGAAGCCGCGATTCTGCAACAAGGAAATTTACCAAGCAAATTACTGAAGCCGATACCTTCCGCCCAATTGTGAGTGATGCAGAATTAAATTCTTATAAAATTTCTGCATTGCATCAGCATGTGCAACATTACCGCGCTTATACTACCAACAGTTTTAATATTGGGAACGGAAGACTTGCATTGAATCTCGCTTTTCAAAAAAGCATACGCAGGGAATTCAGTCATCCTGAAGTTCAGATCCCAGGCTTGTACCTTAAGCTGAATACTTATAGCTATGATGCCAAGTATTATTTCCACGAGACGGAAGGGCTGAGCGTGACAGCAGGGATCAACGGAATGTATCAGAACAATAAAATAGATGGAGGTACAGAGTTTATCATTCCTGCCTACCGTCAGTTTGATATGGGTCCATTTGTTTTTGCAACAAAAAGAATTGGCGAACTTGAAATTGCCGGTGGCCTTCGATATGATGTAAGAAATTTTAGAAATGATCAGTTGTATACTGCCACGGATCCCGTAACCGGTTTTGATCATGCTGTTGCCGGAGCAGATACAGTAAATGCCGAGAAGCAGTTTTCTAATTATTCGCACACATTTGCAGGTGCAAGCGGAAGTTTTGGACTATCATATAAAATCAATGATCAGTTTAGTGTGAAAGCCAATATTGGCCGTGGTTACAGAGCACCAAATATTTCTGAAATTTCAGCAAATGGTGTGCACCCGGGAACCAATATTTACCAGATTGGAAACCCCGATTTTAAACCTGAGTTTAACTGGCAGGAGGATTTAGGCGTTGAATTCAATTCAACACACGTTACCATAAATGCGGATGTTTTTAACAACGATATCCAAAATTATATTTATAATCAAAAACTGCAAAACGCGCAAGGGGGCGATTCGGTAATTGTTCCCAATAATCAGACTTTTAAATTTGTAGCTGCAAGAGCCAAGTTATATGGTGGCGAATTCAGTGTTGATATTCATCCCCATCCGTGGGATTGGCTTCATTTTGAGAACTCTCTTTCTGTAGTTTATGCAAGGAATAGGGGCGTTGCCGGAGAAAGCAAGATTTCTGACAGCGCTAAATATTTACCATTTATTCCTCCATTACATACCATTTCTGAATTGAGAGCCAACATTAAAAAAGCAGGGAAGACTTTTGCGAACGCATTTGTAAAAGCACAGTTCGAAATTTATGCAAAACAGGACCGTGTTTACCTGGAAAATAATACAGAAACACCAACAGCAGGATATCAATTATTCAATGCGGGATTTGGAACCGATATTCTGAATAAACATGGTAAAACCCTTTTCACCGTTTCTTTCCTGGGAAATAATTTATTCAATGTCGCTTATCAATCAGGATTGAACCGGTTGAAATATTTTGAACCTTATCCGGGCAATTTTACCGGCCACAACGGGATTTATAACATGGGAAGGAATTTTAGTTTGAAAGTGGATGTTCCGTTGAGAATCAAAGAATAAGCAGAAGGGAAGAAAAAGCTGATTTTTATATAATGAACATTATTCTTCAATCAGGCTTTCCAGTAAGTTTTCTTTTTCAATGAGCCTTTGCAACAGAGTAATCTGGTTGCCGGCGCGAACGAAATTTTGTCCTTCATATTTAGCTCCGTAATAAATATCGCTGTTTAAATAGTCGGTCAGAAAACGGATAGCCTGCATGTAGATCATAAACTTGCCTGCATAAATAAAATGGCGTTTTTCTTCCTGGTCCAATTCATTTTTCATATGGCGCATGTAGCCATTCCAAATGGATTTAAAATATTCATCCCGGATGGTAATTTTTGAAAAATCTTTTTCTTCTTCATTTACGGGAGAAAGATAAGTTCGCATCATATCACCTACGTCGCTGATGAAATATCCGGGCATTACTGTGTCAAGATCAATGACGCAAAGACCTTTGTTTTCGTCGTTAAAAAGTACATTGCTTATTTTGGTATCGTGATGGGTTACGCGCAATTTAAAAGCAGGATTGTGAAGAATATTTTCATAAGTATCCACAATATTTTTGTGCTCTTTGATAAACTCAATCAATTCTTTTGATTCTTCCAAACGTGCCGGATTTCCGGTTTTCAGTGCCTGAAGGAATTGCTGATAGCGAAGTGAAAGATTGTGAAAATCCGGCAAAGTGATCTGCAGTTTTTCTACCGGGAATGCGGATAATAAGTGCGTGAATTCTCCAAACTTTTTTGCAGCTTCATATGCCTGTTCCGGCTTTTCAACCGTATCGATGGTATGAGAATTTTCGACAAAAAGCGAGAGGCGAAAATAGCCATCGCTTACGTTTAGTATCTCTTCACCATCCCTCGTTTTTATCGTTGAAACAAAAAGATAATCAGGAAACTGCTTTTGAAGATAATCTGCAATTAGCCTGACGTTGGAAGCAATGGCCTGTGGATTTTTGAAAATACTATGATTTACTTTTTGAAGAATATAATTGTGTTGCGAATTGTTGATGCGCCAGGTGGAGTTGATAAGGCCATTATGTATGCGTTCGATCTCAATATCATTTATCTCTAAATCATAGGCGGAAAGAACTTCATCCTTTGGTGTCATTATTTGAGTTTATGTAACAAACTTAGGATTCTCAGGTATATTATGGAAACGCAAACGGTTGTTTTATTTATTTAGTGAATGTGGATTCAAAAGCATATTATTGAAATAAGAAATGCAGTTATTTCTTCAATTGGCCGACCAATTGATTTTACAGGTTTAATTTCTTTATCGTTTCTTTTAAATATTCCAGATCCTCAAGCCTATTATAAACCTGGTAAGAAATTCGCAAATAATTTTCATTTCCGCGCTGCATTACCGGTATTTCAATTTTATAATCGTTGTACAATATTTCTTTTAGTTGCAAAGGCTTGTCTGTTTTGATGGGAATGCTGCACATCTGTCCTAAAAATTCCATAGAAACCGTGCACAACGGTTTTGTATGAAGAAGTTCGCAAAATTCAGGATATTGTTCCAGAACAGTTTTTCTACATTCGGCCTGTCTTTTTTCCATCTCATTTTCTTTAAAAAACTTCATAATTGCCGGCACCGTTAAAAAAGCGGAGATGTCTCTTGTTCCCTGCATTTCATTTTCTTCCAGAAATTTTGATTTGGCAGGTTTCGCAGATTCATATCCCCAACTGATGATCAATGGCTCCAGGCGGTTTTGAAAGTTTTTATTGACATATAAAAATGTCGATCCTTTTGGGCCAAGCAACCATTTATGTAAAGTACCTGTATAAAAATCCGCTTTTATTTCCTTCAGATCCAATGGAATATGACCGGGAATATGAGCGCCATCTATAATTGTAATAAGCCCAAGTTCTTTCGCCTTTTCACATATTTCTTTTACCGGAAAAATTAATGCGGTTGCACTGGTACACTGACCAATGGAAATCGCTTTTGTTTTTTCGTTATATCCTTTCCAGAATTCTTCAATAAATTGTTCTTTGGAAATTAATGGTAGGGAAATATTTTGTTTACGATAAGTGAAGCCATTCTTTTTCGAATAAAATTCAAATGTTTTATCTATCGCACCATATTCAAGGTTGGTTGATAACACTTCGTCGCCGGGTTGAAAATTCAGGCTTTTTACTACCTGATTTACTGCCATTGTCGGATTGGGAATGAAGAAAAAATCATCAGCATCACAACCGATATACTCTGCCAATGCTTTTTTTGAAGTTAGCAATGATTCAGGTGCAGTTTTACTGATGAATTGTACCGGCTCATTTTCCAAAACTCTTTGCCAGTACTGATAATTTTCGAAAATCGGCTTTGCACAAGCGCCAAATGAACCGTGATTTAAATAAGTAATTTGAGGATCTAATAAGAATTGATCTTTGATCGTATTCATTGATACGTGGTGCTTATTTTGGTGTGAATAATGCGTTTATTGTTCCGGGAACAAAATAACAAAACAAAATCTTGCAAATTCTTTTTATTTATTTTTGAAAAAATAAAATATTAACATGAGTCAATTTTCAGAACATAATTTTAAAGGAGAAAAAGCATTGGTAAGGGTAGATTTTAATGTACCTCTTGATGAAAATTTTAATATCACAGATGATACCAGGATGCGCGCCGCAATTCCAACTATTAAAAAGATAATAAGCGATGGCGGAAGTGTTATTTTAATGTCACATTTTGGCAGGCCGAAAGGTGGTCCGGAAGAAAAATATTCTTTAAAACATTTGTTGCCACATTTAGAAGAATTATTGCCTGGCGTTAGCGTTTTGTTTTCTCATGATTCTATTGGTCAGGAAGCAGTAGAAAAAGCAAAAGAGCTGAAACCAGGCCAGGTATTGCTTTTAGAAAACCTTCGGTTTCATAAAGAAGAAGAAAAAGGCGATGCAGAATTTGCAAAAAAACTTGCTTCACTGGGGGATGTGTACGTGAATGATGCTTTTGGAACTGCTCATCGTGCGCACGCTTCCACAGCAGTTATCGCTCAATTTTTCCCTCCAGATAAAAAAATGTTTGGCTTGCTGATGAATGCGGAAGTTTCTAATGCGGAGAAAGTTTTGAATAGTTCAGAAAAACCATTTACAGCAATACTTGGTGGCGCAAAGGTTTCTGATAAAATTGAGATCATCGAAAATTTATTGAACAAAGCCAATAACATTATTATTGGTGGCGGAATGGCTTATACTTTTTTAAAAGCCCAGGGAAAAGAAATTGGAAACAGCTTGTGTGAAGAAGATAAACTGGATCTTGCCAACGAAATTCTGGGAAAAGCAAAAGAGAAAAATGTTGTTTTTTTATTGCCGGTCGACAGTATTATTGCTGATCAATTTTCTGCAGATGCGAATACGAAGCTTGTTGATAATAATGATATTGAAAAAGGCTGGATGGGCTTAGATATCGGTCGTGATTCCATCAACCTTTTTTCTCAAACCATTTTTGAAAGCCAAACGATTTTATGGAATGGGCCAATGGGAGTTTTTGAAATGAAAAAATTTCAGAGCGGCACAAAAGCGATTGCTGAAGCGATTGCAAAAGCTACTGAAAATGGCGCTTATAGTTTGGTTGGCGGCGGTGATAGTGTTGCGGCAGTTAATGAATTTCATCTTGCTGATAAAGTAAGTTACGTTTCTACCGGGGGTGGTGCTTTGCTGGAATATTTTGAAGGAAAAGAGCTGCCCGGAATAAAAGCAATCAGGGAAAAGTAATTAATAATCAGTAATTAGTATCTTTAATTTTATTTAAAAATAAAAAAAGGAAATATGAAATCAAAAACGGGACTTTGGGTAATACTTGGTGTTATCGTCATTTTAATATTTTGGGGATGCGGTGGTTACAACAATCTTGTAAAGCAGGATGAAGCGGTAAAAAAATCCTGGAATAATGTTCAAGCTGAATATCAAAACCGAAGTGACTTGGTTGGAAATCTTGTAAACACTGTAAAAGGGGCTGCTAATTTTGAAAAAAGCACTTTAACAGCAGTTGTTGAAGCGAGAGCAAAAGCTACTAGTGTAAATATTAATGCAGATAATCTTACCCCCGAAAAAATGGCTGAATTTCAAGCAGCTCAAGGTCAACTTACTGGATCACTCAGTCGATTATTAGCAACAGTGGAAGCATATCCGACTTTAAGAGCAACTGAAAATTTTACTCAATTACAAGGGCAATTAGAGAGTATTGAAAATAATATTAAAAATGCTCGACGTACTTTCAATGATCAAGTAAATATTTATAACACACAAGTCAGGTCATTTCCTATGAATATTTTAGGAGGCATGTTTGGTTTCCATGAAAAAACAGGGTTCACAGCTGACGCAGGTGCAGAAAAGAAAGTGGATGTGAACTTCGATAGCATGAATAAAAAATAAATTATTGATGAACAAGAAGCGTAAAAGTTTTATTGTAGGTTCAATTATTATTTTAATATTTATTTACTTCATAGTTACTTATAATTCTTTAGTAAAAAAAGAAGAAAACGTAAAGTTTCAATGGAATGAAGTTCAAAACAATTATCAGCGGAGACTTGATTTGATTCCAAATCTTGTAAATATTGTAGAGGGTAGTGCAACATATGAGAAATCAACATTGGAACAGGTTATTGAAGCGAGATCAAAAGCCATGAGCGTAAATGCAAGTAATGAAATTTCACTGGATTCGTATAAAATGCAAACAAAGGCTCAAAATGAATTAGCAACTTCAGCAAACTTGCTTTTAGTTAATGTTGAAAAATATCCAGATTTGAAAAGTACAAATGCTTTTGCCGGATTACAGGTACAACTAGAAGGCACAGAGAGACGTATTAAAGTTGCAAGGAAAGATTTTAATGATGCTATTGCTGAGTATAATAACTCTGTAAGAAGTTTTCCCACAAAAATTATTGCAACGATATTTGGATTTAAACCTATGGAAGGTTTTGAAGCAACTTCTGGGGCTCAAAATACAATTGAAATAAAATTTTAAATCTAATAATTTGGCAATTTTGTCCATATTTAAAAACAAAAAAACGTTTTTTTCTCCGGAAGAAAATGAAGAGATTGTACGTTCTATCCAGGATGCCGAAAGGCAAACGAGTGGGGAAATAAGGATTTTTGTAGAAAGCCATTGCAAATATGTAGATGCTTTAGACAGGGCCACTGAAATTTTCAATAACCTTCAGATGGCAAAAACGGAACTGAGAAATGGCGTTCTGTTTTATCTTGCTGTAAAAGATAAGCAGTTCGCCATTTTTGCTGATAAAGGAATTCATGAAGCGACAGGAGGCGATACTTATTGGAAAAACGCAGTGAAAGAGATTATTTCTGTTTTTAGTAAAGACAGCCTTGTTGCCGGTATTACAACTTCAATTTATAAAATTGGTCAGGCTTTGAAAGAACATTTCCCTTACGATAAAGATGTTGACAAAAACGAGCTTCCTGATGAAATTGTTTTTGGAAAATAACATCGAAACTTCTCATTCATGAAAAAAATATTCTTACTGCTCTTTCTTTTTGTTGGTATTCAATCGATTTTTGCACAAAAAATTGAACCAAGACCAAATCCTCCCCGGGCGGTAAATGATTTTGGAAATATGCTAGCTCCATTTCAGCAGCAGGCTTTGGAGCAAAAACTCGACGCCTATAATGATTCTACTTCTTCAGCGATTGTTATTATTACTGTTCCTGACTTGCAGGGATATGATATTGCCGAAGTTTCTTTAAAATATTTGCGCGATTGGGGAGTGGGAGTTAAAGGGAAAAATAATGGTGTAGTTATCCTGGTTTCAAAGAACGATCACAAGGCAAGGATAGAAACCGGATATGGAATGGAAGGAGTTCTGCCGGATATTCTTGCCAAACAAATCATTGATGAAAGGATGATTCCTTATTTTAAAAACAATGATTATTACGCAGGATTTAATAATGCTGTAGATGCGATCATTGCGGCGGCGGCAGGAGAATACAAAGCCGAGCCAAAGTCGCAAAATAATAATGTAACATTTGGAAAAATTCTTCCACTGATCATAATTTTTATAGTGATCATATTTCTTTTTTCCGGAAAAGGCGGTGGCGGCGGTGGTTCTTATATGAGCAGGAAGGGTTCGAGAAGCTTTCTTGGTGGTGCTTTGCCCTGGTTTTTATTAGGAAATATACTTGGCGGCGGCGGTAGAGGAGATGGAGGTGGTTTTGGAGGCGGCGGTGGTTTTGGTGGTGGAGGTTTTGGTGGCTTTGGTGGTGGAAGCGGCGGCGGCGGCGGAGCCAGTGGCGGATGGTGATTCCTGAAGATTTACTTTTAAAATTTCGTTTATTATAGAATAAATTGAAAACGACAGCTGAGTCATAAATTCCTTGCAAATAAAAAAGCACTGTTTTCAAATCATTCAAAAATAAGAAGAGGCTGCCTCAAAGGAGACATCCTCTTCTTATAAATTCATTTCATAATTATTTAAACAATCCATTGATATAATTCGCCAGATCTGTATTTCCGCTTTGTTGTTGTGCAGCACTGATTTTAGCAAAAACCTGTTTAAATGCCGGATCAATAAATCCCCTGTATTGTTCCGGAATCTGGTTCCTGAATTTCATAATTTCATCTACTCCTTTTCTGACATTGTCAGGGTTTTTTACTGTCACAAGAAATTTCGCAAATCCATAAGCATCCTTGATCTTGTCTTCGGAAAGAGGTTCATTTGAAAAATGATTCAGTAAAAATGAAAAGTCTTCTTCTGAACCATTTTTCATAATGATTGCTGAAACTACTTCTCCTAATTTTCCTAAAGCATCATTGCTGTATTTTTTCGCGAGAGTATAAGCTTCCTGCGGCTGAAGCGCTGCCAATCCTTCCAGTGCTGCGCCTGCAACAGAATAGGAAGAATCGGTTACATATTTTTCAAACAAAGGCTGGTATTTATTATCCTTTAATAATGCAAGAATTTCAATCGCTTTTGCCTGCACTTTTTTATAAGGTTCTTTGATTGCCATTTGTTCTACCTGGCTCAAGACAGCAGGATCGCTATAAGCTTTTTGCTGGTCGATATTTTCTAAAGTAAGGAGTCGAAGTCCATAATATTTATCTTTTAATCCCCATGCTAACTGTGGAACCATTTTGTTTTTTGAAAAATATTCAATGGCTTCTCTTCTATCCAGGTAATTCGGTGCAAATTGATATTGCTGTTCAAATTCATCTGCTGATTTATTGTCTTTTTTTATAGCCAGCAATACTTTGTCAGCATCGAAATTGACCAGGGAAGGTTTTTGAGCGCTATTAAAATAAAAAGTATCCGATTGATTTTCTACCCAAACTTTATATCTTTTTTTGTCAGCTCCTTTGCTGTAAACATCAATAGCCACCGGCAATTTAAAGATCTTGCCCGTTTTTTGTGTCTGATCTACGATCACTCTTGCTTTTCCGTTGCTGTAATCATAATTGATGTTGAGCGTTGGTTGCCCGCTTCCATAATACCATTGATTCCAGTACCAGTTCATGTCCTGCCCTGTTACATCTTCAAACGCGAGCCTCAGTTGTTGCGCTTCGGCAGGTTTGAATTTATAGAGATTTAAATATTCATTTAAAGATTTAAAAAATGCAGAATCTCCGACATAATTTCTCAGCATATTTAAGATTCTTCCGCCTTTATTATAACTAACCGCGTCAAACATGTCTTCTTTGTCTTTATAATAAAACCTAACGAGATCTTTATTGCTGCTTCCGCTCAATAAATATCCCTGCATATCCTCATAGTTCAGTTCATCAGCATTATCTTTTCCATGCCTGAATTCGCGCCATAAATACTCACTATAATTAGCAAAAGACTCATTCAAAGTAAGATTGCTCCAACTTTCTGTAGTTACCAGGTCTCCAAACCAATGGTGAAATAATTCGTGAGAAATATCATCTTCCCATGCATTCCCGTCAACCAACTGACGTGCATTCTGGTAGGCGCCGTCCTGGTGAAGCGTGGCCGTTGTATTTTCCATTGCGCCGCTTACGTACTCTCTTCCAACTATCTGATCATATTTTGGCCATGCATAAGGGAAGTTGAGAATCTTCGAGAAAAATCCAATCATGGCAGGAGTTTCACCAAAAATTTTTCTCGCCACCGGCGCATATTCTTTTTCTACATAGTAGTCTACATCCATGTTTTTGTATTTGTCTTTTACGATGGCGTAATCACCAACGCCCATAAAAAACAAATAAGGAGAATTAGGAAGATCCATTTTCCAGTCATCGGTTCTGGTGCCATCAGCGTTTTTCTTTTGATGAATCAAAAGTCCATTGCTCAGCGTTACATATTTTGCCGGAACGGTCATTGAAATTTCCTGGGTTGTTTTTTGGTCTGGTTTATCAATAGTAGGAAACCAAACACTGTTGGCCTCGGTTTCACCTTGTGTCCATATCTCAATGTGTTCGTTGGTTTCGCCTTTTGGATTAATGAAATAAAGTCCTTTGGCTTCTGATATGGCTGCACTTCCATGTTGTACCACTTCGTTTGGTTTGGAAATATAGTTGAGATAAACAGTATATTTTTCGCCGCCATTGTATGTTTTATCAAGATTTATCCTTAATTGCATTCCATCGTAAGAATATTTCAAAGGAGTTTTAGATTTTCCTTTTATCATCGCAATTTCTTTGATCTCCATTCCTTTGGCATCAAGAGTTAACGAATCAGTTGGATAAAAATGTGGTTGCAGCGTTACCCATTCCTGTCCATACATCCATTGTTTATTATAATCAAAATTTACTGCCAGTTTTGTATGAACGAGATCATTTATACGTGGATAGCTTGCACGGTAAATATGCCGCCACGCCGTATCTGCCGTTTCAGTAGTCGTATCATTCATATCCTGTGCCGTAGCAGAAAATAATGCAGCCGAAAAAAGAATTGTGAAAAAAATTTTATTCATAAATTTATTTTTGTTGAAACAAAAGTACAGGCTAAATATAAAAAGCTCTTATTTTTTAGATGGAAGGCAATATTTCTTGTTATATTAAATAGATTTGCTGTTATGTATATTTTTCGCTTCAAAAAATTCTTGTTTCTGCTTTTGATCAGCGTGTTTACTTTTTCCGTAAAAGCGCAGCAGACACATTTTGTTTATTTGCAAACAGATAATGGTCAGCCATTTTATGTGAAGTTGAATAATAAAGTGATCAGTTCCTCTTCCCAGGGATATGTCATACTTCCCGGAATTAATGATGGCGAATATCATATCACTGTAGGCTTTCCAAAAAAAGAACATCCTGAAGAAACATTTTCATTGAATATTGATAACAATAATGAAGGATTTGTGATCAAAAATTTTGAGGACAATCAAACTGAATTGTTCAATTTGCAAACGCTTGCTTTGGTCAAAGGAGCCAGTGATTCCCAGAAGATTGTAGTTGCAGATAAAAAAGATACCGATGCCTTTTCAACCATGCTGGCCAGTGTAGTGAAAGATTCTTCTATTTTGCAAAATCATCAGATGCAGGCCGCTCCTGTTGTTTCAGCAAAAACAGATTCCTCTGCCGGTCTAGTCAAAACGGATACTCCGTCTGTTGCCAATAATTCTGAAACGGTATCTGTTGTTAATAATGAAGCTAAGTTGCCAAAAACAGATTCCCAGGTAACAAAAAATGATTCTGTTTCAAAACTTGTGAGTGAGCAGAGTTCTTTAGGATTGACAATGATTTATTCAGATAAAAATCCTGGCAAAACGGATACTGTCAGTGTTTTTATGCCTTCCCAAAATGTTCCTGCTGAAACTGGTAATGCTGCTGAACAAAATAAAAACCAGGTGGTGTCTTCCATTAGTGATAAGAAAAATGCAGATAGTTCTTTAGTTGAAAAAGATCAAAAAAGTGATGCTTCTTCGTTTAATCAAAAAACAGATTATACCATCACCCCAACTCCTGTAAAACCGGGAAAAGACAGCGCAGGATTTGTTTATAGAAAAGATAGCGTTACCACCAATACGGATACTAAGACAAGGCCTGTACAGGTTTTTACGATTGGCCCGGCAAAAGATGAGCATTCAAAGAAATTGGAAGATATTCCGGTAGAAAAAAAGAAAACTGATATCGAAAAATCTGATTCTTCTTCAAAGCCTGCGAATCATGCTTCGAAAGCAGAACTCGTTTTGATGCCAAAAGTGATAACTTCTTCAAAAGTAAATTCTGATTGCAAAGGATTTGCAACCAATGAAGATTTTTTAAGACTTCGCAAAAAGATGGCTTCTGAAAATAACCAGGAAGATATGATCAGAACTGCACTGAAATATTTTAAATCAAAATGTTACAGTACCGAGCAAATCAAAGATCTTTCCTACTTGTTTTTGACAGAAGAAGGAAAATATATGTTTTTTGATGCAGCATATGCTCATACTTCAGACTCAGATCAATATGAGATGCTGGAATCGCAGCTGACGGATCCTTATTACCAAAACCGGTTCAAAGCGATGATCCGCAAATAACGGGAGGCTATGCCAAGATACTTCATAGAAATCAGTTATAAGGGAACAGCATATTTCGGGTTCCAGGTTCAGAAAAACGCCAATTCTATTCAGGCTGAAATTGAGAAGGCGTTATCAGTTTTTTTCAAAAAAAGTTTTTCTCTTACCGGTTCTTCCCGCACTGACGCCGGAGTTCATGCACTCCAAAACTATTTTCATTTTGATACGGAAGAACCGCTGTTTAACCAGGGTATCAATCCAATAAATTCAGATGAGGTGCGGGCTGTATATAATCTTAATGCCATTCTTCCACTGGATATTGTTATTAAAAGAATTTTTCGGGTAGAAGATGATTTCCATTGCCGTTTTGATGCTGTTTCGCGGCAGTATAAATATTTTATTTTCGGTGAAAAGAATCCTTTTCTGCAGGACAGGGCTTTTTATTATCCCTACAAAATAGATATCAACAGGCTAAATGAAGCTGCTGAAATGGTTTTATTGAGCAAAGATTTTACTACTTTTTCAAAAAGAAATACACAGGTAAAACATTTCCTTTGCGACATCAAAAAAAGCTTTTGGATTGAAGAAAACGACATGTTGGTTTATTCTGTGGAATCCAATCGTTTTTTAAGAGGAATGGTGAAAGGATTGGTGGGCACGATGTTGCGGATTGCGACGCATAAAATTTCTCTCGAAGAGTTTAATCAGATCATTCAAGATAAGGATTGCAGGAAGGCAGATTTTTCGGTTCCTTCTCATGGTCTGTTTTTAATAAAAGTAACCTACGATAGAATTTAGTTTTGACTCCTTAAGTACCAGTGTAAGATCACTATTACAATTTCTCTTCAAAATTTTTTTTCTCCTGAAACCCTTTGTGGTAAACGGTTTCAAAATCCTTAACAAAATTTATTTAAAATAGTTTTGCTGAGAAGTTAACTCACCCTATCTTTGCACTCCCCTCGAAAAAAAAGAGGGTAGTTCTTAGAAAAAAAGCCAGGTAAAAATTAGAGATTCAGGATTAAAAAAAATAAATTTTGAAGATTTAAAAAATAAATTTGGTCAGAATAAAAATGGCTCTTACTTTTGCACTCCCAAATCAAAAATGGGTGGTCAAAAAAAGGCCGAAAGATCTTTGAAAGTTTGGAAGTAACAGCACTGTCCCGATATGCAAATAATCGGGACAACAAGGTAAAGTTTAGCGTAACAAATTAGAATTTTGACGTTGATTTTCGATGAGAAAATTTGATAGTCAGATCAAACAACATTTACAATGGAGAGTTTGATCCTGGCTCAGGATGAACGCT
>Ga0134125_10002930_pt1 | contig 20000 bp, 11 predicted proteins | sample KB31751_FD_96464 | JGI IMG/M metagenome (GOLD analysis project Ga0134125, IMG submission 96464) | Terrestrial soil microbial communities with excess Nitrogen fertilizer from Kellogg Biological Station, Michigan, USA - KB3-175-1 | ecosystem: Environmental > Terrestrial > Soil > Unclassified ... | reverse complement strand
CCTCAATTGCCAACCCGCCGGCGCAAAACCGGTCTCGGCCACCGTCGCGCCCGTTTGCCCACAGCGACGAATCCCGTGGCGCTCCAGCGCCGCCTCGGGTTCGAGCTGGCGACGCGACCAATCGGGGATGCTCGTGACCGAGCCGCGTGAGCAGCAACTGACGGGCAAGACGGCTCATCCCGAACGCAAGCGCCAGCCGTTGCTCGCCGGTTAGGCGGCGCTGAGCGGCCAACTGCATGCGTGCGGCGGACAAGGTCGTATCGCTCATGATATTTCAGTGCCCCATCACCCGGGAGAGCACAGCCGCCGCTCTCGCTTGACACAACGGCCCGACTCCGTAACGTGTGCTCAGCGCAGTCACTGCGGCATCCTGAACCGCCGAGGGTCCAATGCACATCATCTCGCGTATCGCAATCACCTGTTCCGCCGGTTTGCTGGTCGCCGGCTGCACAAAGAGTGATCAAGCGGCCAAGGGGGACAGCACGGCCGTCGCCGCGGACACCTCGGCGCCCGCCGCCGCGCCCGCACCCGCACCGGCGCCGGCGATTTCCCTGGCGGATGTCGCGGGCAAATGGCAGATGCAATCCACGCCGGACTCGGGGAAAGACATGTCGCCTACCAAGTTCGTCCTCACGGCGACGGCCGACACGACGGGCTGGGTGATGACGTTCCCGTCGGGACTCAAGGTACCGATACAGATCACCGTCTCCGGGGACAGCCTGCTCGAGCGCACGGGAACGTTCGCGAGCCAGCGTCGGAAAGGCGTGAAGGTGAGCACCGAGGGTTCGCTCAAGCTGCAGGACGGAAAGCTCGTCGGGATGACGATCGCGCACTACTCCAAGCCCGGCCCGGATTCGGTGATCCACTTGCACACCGAAGGGTCGAAGATGCCGTAATGCGCTTCACGCGGTCGCGGTCGTCCATTCGAGTGCTCCTCTGCGCGACCCTCGCCGGCGTTCTGCCGGCGGGTGTCGCGCCTGGATCGGGAGCACAGGCCACCCAACACGGCGGCCATTCGTTAGGCGTAGTCGATTTCCCGGTCGGGTGCGCTGCCCACGTGCAAGCCGGGTTCAATCGCGCGGTCGCGCTGCTCCATCACATGACGTATCCCGAGGCGCGGACGGCGTTCGAGCGCGTCGTCGCCACCGATTCGCATTGCGCGATGGCCCAGTGGGGCATCGCGATGACGCTGTTCCAACCGCTGTGGCCGACCCGGCCGAGCCCAGCGGCGCTCCAGCGCGGCTGGGATGCGGTACAGCACGCCAAGTCGCTCGGCCTAACGACAGAGCGGGAGCGGCTCTTCGTCGCCGCGGCAGAGGCGTTTTTCCTGGAGCCGGCGTCACGCGACTACTGGCTTCGCATCCGGCGCTGGCAACAAAGTTCGGCGCGGCTCTACGCGGCCTATCCTGACGACGCCGACGCGGCGTCGTTTTACGCGCTGGCGCTCCTGGCCACGGCTCCCGCCGACACCGTGTCCCGCGTGCACGCCGACAGCGCGGCGGCGATCCTCCTCCGAGTGTACGCGCGCCACCCGCACCACCCCGGCGCCATACACTATTTCATCCACGCCGACGATGTTCCCGGGCGCGAACGCGAATCGTTGTCGATCGTGCGTGCGTATGACGCGATCGCGCCGCGCAATCCGCACGCCCTGCACATGCCGACGCACATCTACACCCGCCTCGGCGATTGGAATGCGGTGATTCGCGGCAACGTGCGCGCGGCTAACGCAGCGCTGGAAGTTCCCGCGGGCGACAGCGGGCAATACGTGTGGGACGAATTCCCGCACGCGATAGAATATCTCGTCTATGCCGAGTTGCAGCAGGGCAAGGACGATGATGCGGCGGCACAGATCCGGCGGCTGCGTACAACGCCGCGATTGGAGCCGACGTTCAAGACGGCATTTCATCTGTCATCCTCACAGGCTCGCTACGCGCTGGAGCGGCGCGATTGGAACCAGGCAGCGTCGCTGGTTCCGCGCGAACCGTCCACCATAGACTGGGATCGGTTCGCCTGGCCCGAAGCGGTCTCGTGGTTTGCGCGCGGACTCGGCGCCGCACATTTAGGCATGCTCGATCAGGCCAGACAGTCCGCCGAGCGTCTCGACGTGCTCGAGAGCGCCAGCGGCAAGACGGGCGAAGCATTGTTCACCCGGAACATTCGCGTACTCCACCTCGAGCTGAACGCGTGGATCGCACAGGTCACGGGCCAAAGTGCATCGGCCGTCGCGTTGATGAACCAGGCCGCCGCGCTCGAGGCGGCGACGCCAAAGGCGGCCGTCACGCCGGCGCCCACGTTGCCTGCCGTTGAACTGTTGGGCGACATGCTCATGGAGCAGCATCGGGCGCCGGAGGCGCTCGGTGCCTACACGCGCTCGTTGGCGCTCTATCCCAACCGCTTCAATAGTTTGTTAGGCGCGGCGCGGGCGGCGCGCGGGGCCGGCGACACGACGCACGCGCGCACGCTGTACGCGGCGCTGCTCACCGTCGCCAAGGGCGGCACGCGCCGGCCACCGTTGCGCGAGGCGCGACGGTACGTCGCTCGGCGACGTTAGGCAGGTGATGGGGCAGGTGACACTACTCGCTGCTGATCTACCCGGACGGACGCCCAGTTCACCGCCCGCACCGATCCCGCGCGCCCCGGTGAACGGGCGGCCCCCTGTCGCGCGCGCGGTGCTTGCTGCCTCCATCGCGCTCGTCCTGACGCTGCACATCTGGACGGCCATCGTCACGCCGTACGGCTTTCAGCGCGATGAATTCCTCTACCTGGCGATGGGCGCGCACCTTCGCCTGTGGCACATGGATTTCCCGCCGGCGATGGCGATCCTCGCCCAGGCGATGCGCGCGACGACCGGCGTCGGGCTCGTCGCGGTGCGGATCGTGCCGGCGCTTGCCTCCACGCTGCTGGTGGTGTTCGCGGCCCTGTTCGCGCGCGAGCTCGGTGGAGGCCGGTTCGCGCAAGCGCTGGCCGCGCTCATCATCATTGCCAGCCCGGCGCTGCTGCGCAGCGGCACGCTCTTTCAGCCGGTGGTGTTCGACCAGCTGACCTGGACATTGGTCCTGTTCTCGTTAGTCAGGCTCGTTCGCACCGGCGACCCGCGATGGTGGATCGCGTTAGGCGTCGGGGCCGGACTCGGTCTCCTGACCAAGTTCAGCATCGCCATCGTCGGCGTTGGCGTGCTCGGCGCGGTGGCGATCCTCCCGGACCGGCGCTGGCTGGCGACGCGCTGGCCGTGGCTCGCGGCGCTCGCTGCCATCGCGATCGGCTCGCCGAGCATCGTTGGGCAGATCAATACCGGCTGGCCGGCGTTCGTGTACGAGCGCGATCTCGCCGCCCAACAGCTGGTGCACGTCACGACCTTCGGCTTCTTCGCCGATCAGCTGCAGATGATGGGCCTCGGCGCCCTCGTCGCCGTGGCCGGCATCTGGGAGTACTGGCGACAGACCGTGCTACGGGTTGTCGCGCTGGCGTGCGTCGTGGCGCTGGCCATCCTCGTCGCCTTCCAGGGGAAGGCCTACTACCTGCTTCCGGTCTACCCGGCGCTGGTGGGCGCCGGCTCGGCGTGGCTGGAGCGGCTGACTAACGGGAAGGCCGGCGGGTCGGCGTGGCCGCCGGTCGCGGTCCGCGCGTCGGCGGTCGTCGCCGTCGTGGCGTACGGCGCCGTCGCGCTGCCGTTCGGGCTCCCGGTGCTGGCGCCTAACGATATGGCGCGCTATGCGTCGCGCGGGCCCACGACCACCGTGACCACCAACACCGACCGTGTGCTGCGTCTGCCCCAAGACTATGCCGACATGCTCCACTGGCGCGAGCGCGTGCTCGCCGTGGCTCGCGTGTACGATTCGCTCCCGGCGCCCGAACGGGCCCGCGCGGTCATCGGCGCCACCAACTACGGCGAAGCTGGCGCCATCGACTACTACGGCCCGGCGCTCGGATTGCCCCACGCCATCTGCGGCTGCGGCACCTATTGGTTCTACGGGCCGGGCGACAAGAGCGGGGACGTGCTGGTCACCATCGGCGTCACCGGCGAACAGCTGCGACAATTTTACCGCGACGTTAGACCCGCGGGCCGGCTCACCGACCGGTGGGCAGTACCGGAAGAGCAGGACGTTCCGCTGTTCGTTTCCACTTCGCCCGTCATGACGTTGCAGCAGCTCTGGCCGCGGCTCGATCCCAGGCGAGCCAAGTAAGCGCGCTCGCAGGCGGGCCGCCGGCCGCCGCCCATGGTAGAGCTCGTAACAGGTGGAAAGCCGTGCGACCGTCACCTGCCGCGTGACGGAAGACTGACGGCCGGGTTACGGCTCGTTCGCAGCTTTACCGCAAGTAGCGTCTTGTTACGCCCCGCCATCGCCGCTCATTATCAGCCTGCCCATTCGTGTGGAGTGAACTCACCATGTCGCAGCGCCCCGCGTCTCGCAGGCCTGTGAACGACCACGCCGTATGGCTCCGTCGGGTCCTCCGGTGGTGCTCGCTTTCAGGCGTGGCACTCATCGTGGGTGCGGCCTCCCCGCGCGGTGCACCGGCGCTCGTGGAGCCCAATCCGAACATCCATCGCGCGGGAACCTTGCACGACGGCGTTCTCACTGTGGCGCTCGAGGCCGCCGAGCACACGTGGCAATCCGACGGGCCGAAGCGGCCCGCCGAGCGGATCGCCGCCTTTTCCGAGGCCGGTCGGGCGCCGCTCGTGCCGGGGCCGCTCCTCCGCGTAACGGCCGGCACCGAGATCCGCCTAACGGTACGCAACTTCCTCGCCGCGCCGCTCACGTTCTTCGTCCCGGCCGCGGTCCATGGCGGCCCGGATGCCCTCAACAAGGCCGATTCTGTTGTCATCGGTCCCGGTGCCGTTGGGCAACTGACGACCCGCGCCACGGCGCCTGGCGGCTACGTGTACCGGGCCACGCTCCCCACCGGCGAGAGCCGGGTCGCCCACGTGGCCGGCCTGCTCGCCGGCGCCCTGGTCGTCGACTCGGCGTCCCCGGCCCGGCCGCCTAACGATCGCGTGTTCGTGCTCATGGCGACCCCGGACTCCGTTCGCACGGCGTACGCGGACACGTCGTCGGCGCGCATCAACATCGGCTTCCTGCAGGTGGGCCGGATCACGTACACGATCAACGGCCGCTCCTGGCCGAACACGGAGCGCGTGGCAGCCGTCGTCGGCGACTCGCTGCACTGGCGCATCATCAATGCGACGTCGGATGTCCACCCGATGCACTTGCACGGCTTCTACTTCCGGATCGACGGCCTGTCCGGGCCGTGGCCCCCGTTCGCGATCTACGACAAGCCCGCGCTCGGCGAGATGGCGGTGACGCAGCTGGTGTGGCCGTTCGATGCGATGACGATGACCTGGTCGCCTAACCGGGCCGGGAACTGGCTCTTCCATTGCCACTTCGCCCCGCACCTCGATCCGGATTCGATCAATGCGGCGCCGGACGATCCGCACTTGCGCGACATGGTCGGACTCGTCCTCGGGACGATCGTCGCCGAACGCCCCGGCACACGCCCGGCCGCCGCGTCGAGTGACACGAACGCGCGCCGGCTGCGCCTCGTCGCCGTTGCCGATAGCGACAACATGCCGGCGTTCCACGGCTACCCGCGCGTCGAGTCGCTGCCGCACATGCACTTCGTGCTCGAAGAACAGGGTCGCCGAGTAGATGCCGGGAAAGATTTCAGTCCCGAGCTCGATCTCACGCGCGGCGAGCCGGTTGCGATCACGGTCGTGAACCGGCTCCCCGAGCCGACGAGCGTGCACTGGCACGGCATCGAAATCCAGGACAGCTACGTGGATGGTGTGCCGGGCTTCAGCGGCGCCGGGCGCCGCCTAACGCCAGAAATCGCGCCGGGCGATTCGTTCGTGGCGCGATTCACGCCGCCGCGATCGGGGACGTTCATGTATCACGCCCACGTGGACGAGCTGCGCGAGCAATTGGCGGGGTTGGAAGGCGCGATCATCGTGCGCGATCCGGGCACGCAGCTGTCCGCCGATGACCACGTCTTCTTCCTCAAGGGATACGAGCCCGATGCGGCGCACCCGTTCGGCATCAACGGCCGCGCCAACCCGGATACGGTGGTCATGCACGTCGGCCAGCCGGCTCGTCTCCGATTCATCAATCTCACGACGATCAACATCGCGCCGTACGTTGCCCTCACGGCGCAGACGGATAGTTCGTTGGGCACGGCAAGGGACACGATGATCCTCAAATGGCGCCCGGTCGCGAAGGACGGCGCGGACTTGCCGCCGTCGTCGCAGCGCGCACATCTGGCGCGCCAGACGATCGGCGTCGGGGAGACGTACGACTTCGAGTACACGCCCACACACGCCGGGCCGCTGCACATCGAGGTCCGCGGAAACGGCGGCAAGCGTCTCCTGCTCGCGCTGGTCCCGATTCGAGTCGAGTAGGCAACGGCGCTCCGTTAGCCCACTCGCACCCATGGTTGCGCGCGCCGATGAACCCATCCATCGGCGCGCGCTTTCTGCATCTGGTCCCGCGTCTAGAAGCCGGCGATCGGATTGCAGCCCTCCGGCTGCGGATTGCGCGCCACGCACTCGTTCACCGGATACGGGTTCGCGTCGAAGATCTTATGGTTAGGCGCGGCCTTGGGCAGCGTCGCCAACAGGTTGTAGTGCAAGAGGTCCAGCCACCGGTGCCCCTCGAACAACAACGAGTACCGTTTCTCGTACAACAACGCCTGCAACATGTCTCCACTGTACGGATCGGGAAGCGGCGCCAGCCCGCCCGACTTCACACGCACCTCGTTGATGTCTTTGAGCGCCGCTTCGGTGTTGTCGAGGCCGAGGTTGGCTTCGGCGCGCAACAGGATCAGCTCCTCGTTGCGCACCTCCGAAATCGGCGCGTTGGTTTCACGATCGGCGGTCACCACGAACTGGTAGTTCGTCGTGATGTTGTACGTGGGATACGAGAACGCCTGCGCCATCTTCACGAGCTTGGTCTGCGCGCGCAGATCCTTGGAACCATCCGGCCGCAACTCGGCCTGCGCCCAGTCGGAGTCGTGTGCGAAGAACTGCGTCGCATCGGAGAATGGGTTAGGCGTATCGCCGGCGTTGTTGCTGAACCCGTAGTAGACCCCGAGATCGAAGGACGCGGTGGTGTCGACGAACGAGCTCTGCAGGTCGGTCAACGCGGCGGCGAAGTCGCCGTGATATACGTGCGCCCGCGCTTCGAGGCCGGCGGCGAACATGGCGAACGTGGCCGGGGTGTCGAAGCCCTCGAAACCCGACGGCAGCGTGAACGGGAACGCCGCGCCGCCGGTGGCGAGATTGGCGCGGGCCGAGTCCAGGAGTTGGCCGATCTTCGTGTACACGGCGTCACGATCGGCGATCGCCGCCGGCGCGCTGTTCGGATCGACGTCCACATCGAGCGGAATGCCGAGACGTTCGCGCACCTCGATCGCCCGAAGAAACGCGAGTGCTTTCCACGTCTGCGTGAAGCCGCGCACCGCTGACTTCTGCGCATCCGACAACGCGGTGACGTTGTCGACGGCCTTCATGATGATGTTGGCTTCGCGGATGGTGACGTATCCGCCGAACATCAGGCCGCCGCCGTTCTGCTGCACGAGCGGTCCGATGAGCGTGTTCGTCACCGTGCGCGGCTCACTGGTCTGGATGTTGTAGCTTTCGCGCCCGTAGATGCCGAGCGTGTTGACCTCGGTTGCCCGATCACCGCGCGACGTGATGACGAGGCCGATCTCGGCCGCGGCGATGGCGGCCGGTGTCGCGCCGCCGCTCAAATCCTGGATGCTCGAGTTGTTGAGGTCCGTCACGTCGGTGGCTTTGCATCCGCTCAGTGCCGTGAGCGCCGCGCAGGCCGCGAGCGTGGCCGACAACACGGAGCGCCGGGAAAGTAGCATCATGGTTGGGATTCTCATTGGTGGCTCCGGTCAGAAGCCGAGGTTGAGCGCGAACCAGAACGTTCTGGTCGGCGGATACGGACCAACGTCGATGCCGCGTGCCAGATCCTGGTTTCCGAAGTTGCTTACTTCCGGATCGAGCCCCTTGTACTTGGTCCACGTCAGGAGATTGCGGCCGCTCAGACTAACGGTCGCGTTCTCGACGCCGCTCCACAGCCGCTGGAACATCGCCGGGCTCAGGTCGTACGAGAGCGTCACTTCGCGCAGCTTGACGTATCCGCCGTCCTCGATGTAGACGCGTTTCGTTTTCTGGTACGTGGCAAGCCGGTACTGGCCGGCCGTCGTCTGCACACCGCCCACCGTAATCGGATCGCCGAAGTCGGGCGTGTTCTGCGCCAGATCCCAGAGCCAGTGGTTCAGATCGACGATGTTCCCGCCGTGGTGCCAGTCGAACAGGAAAGCCACGTGGGCCTTCTTGTACTGGATGTCGTTGGACAACCCCATGATGAAGGTCGGGTTGAGCTCGCCGATCTGGCGAATCGTTTGCGATCCGTCGGCCAGCGTATCGGGGCCGAAGAGGGCCGTCGGCGACACGCCGACCTGGATGCGCGGTTGGCCTAACCCGCCGAAGCCGCCCGAGAAGTACGGCGGAACGGGAAGGCTCAGCACTTTGGAGCGGCTCAGGGAGAACGTCGCGTTGGTCGTCCACTGAATCGGTCCGGAGGCGACGGGCGCCGCGGTCAACTCGGCCTCGAAGCCGCGCGTCTGCATCGTGCCGCCGTTGAAGATGGCCGTGGTGTAGCCGCTCGAGTTAGGCAGTTGGCGCTGCTGCAGCAGGTCGGTAATGTGCTTGTCGTATCCGGTTAGGCCGAGGGTGGCGCGGTTGTGGAACAGGTACAGATCGAGACCGCCCTCGATCTCGCGTTCCCGCTCGGGGTGCAGATCGGCGCTCGCGGTGACCGTTCCCAGATTCACCGCCGGGTCGCCGAGAATGTTGGCGCCGACGAGCTCCGTGAACTTCTGTCCGTAGAGCGGCAAGTTTCCGGCTTCCCCAACCGATGCGCGCACCTTGAGCGCGTCGATCAGCGACGTGCCCATGTTGAACCGATAGGACGCCGAGAACTTGGGATAGACGAAGAACTTGGCCGCGTCCGAGTTGGCGCTGCTGCGATCCGTGGTGACGCCGGCCACGAGATAGAGATCGTTCAGCTTGAACTCTTCCTGGCCGAACAGCGACAGATTCTCCGTGCGCTGGCGATTCTGATCGCCGTCGAGCACCGTGCCGCGGTCGATGTTCTGCTGATCGCCGATGAGGTTGCGCGCGCGCACGCGGACGGTGTTCAACTGCACCGATTCGCGATTGGAGCCGACCGAGGTCGTGAACGAAAAATCGTGGCCACTCGGCGTGAGCGTCCAGACGAGGCTGGGATTGAAGTTCATCGTTAGGCCGCCGGTGTTGGCCTGCACCGAGGTGCCCGGCGTGGCGCTCTCCTGCTCCTGCTGCAGAACCGAGGGCGAGAACACCTCATCGTTCTGCGCGAAATTGTCGACGCCGCCGACGATGCGGAACACCAGGTCGTTGACGTTGCCATTGAGGATTTCCCACGACGTATTGAGCGAGCCGAGGAAGTGGTACACGCCCGTCTGGTCCTTGAGCATCGCCGCGGTGGCGTTCGAGTTGCTTCGCCCGAACGGATTGTCGGGAAAGACGCCGCCGTTTTCGGCGAAATTGAGAAACGTGGGCTCGAGTGAAAGCGCTTCCCAGTATCCGACACCGTTGTTGTCGTTTCCGGTAATGCCGCGGCGGGTGCGCGTGTGCGCGAGGCTCGAGCTCAACGTCACCGAGACGCGCGAGCCGAGTTGCTGGTCGACGTTGAAGCGCAGCGACTGCTTGTCATAACCGGTGTTCGTCACCACGCCGCCGTCGTGCTCGTAAAGTCCGGAGACGAAGTAGCGTGTGTTGTCGGTGCCGCCGCTGATGCTCAACGACGTCTGCGCGTTGAGCGGCTTGTGGCCGGCCAGCTCCTTCTCGTGATCGTAGAACACGCCTGGTTGAAAGAGGTTGGCGGCCGCGGGACCGAACGCGGCGACGGCGTCATCGACGTTGTTGAAGCGACGCATGCCGAGCAGGTTGCTCACTTCGGTGACGCCGACTTGCTGGGTGATGTCGAGGCGGGTTTTGCCGGGCGTGCCGCGTTTGGTGGTGATGAGGACCACGCCGTTGGACGCTTGCGAGCCGTAGATGGCCGACGCCGCCGCGCCCTTCAGGATTTCGATCGTTTGAATGTCGTTTGGATTGAGGTCGGCGAGGCGATTGGCCGCGTTGTCCTCGTCGCTCGAGATGCCGGAGCTTGCGCCGGTGATCGCGTTGGTGCCGCCGGGGACGGCCGCGTTCGTGGCGGGGACGCCGTCGATGACGTAGAGCGGTTCCGAGTTGCCGATGATGGAGGTCGTGCCGCGGAGTTGAATCTGGAGGCCGCCGCCGGGTGCGCCGCTGTTGGCGGAGATGTTGGCGCCGGCCACCTTGCCTTGGAGCGCCGATTCGATGGTTTGCGATTGCACGCGATTGAGATCGGCGCCGTTCACGACCGAGACAGCGTTGGCGAGGTTGCGCCGTTCGATGCCGGTCGCCTGACCGGTGACGATGACCTGCTCGAGGTTGAGGACGTCGCGGGTGAGGATGATGGTGACGGTGTCTTGATTGGCGGGGAGGGGGACGTCCTTGCGTTTGTAGCCGATGCGACGGGCGCTCAAGGTGACGGGTCCGGACGGGACGCGGACGGTGAATTGGCCGGCGTCGTCCGCGAGAGCGCCGGTGAGCGTGCCGAGTATGCTGATTTGTGCACCGGCGACGGGTTGTTTGGTGCCTTCCTCGAGGACGTGTCCGGTGACGGAGCGCTGGGCGCTGGCCACGGTTGTGCAGAGACACGCGAGGAATGCAGCGAGCAGGGTGGAACTGCGCCTCATGGATCGGATCTCCTGCGGGTGGTTGGCGGCGACGCGTGGGCTGGACGCGAAGGGCCGAAGACGCGCCTGGAACGCGGGATCGTATACTGTATCCGATACCGTGTTGTCAAGTATATTGTATCCCGTTGGCCGCCCGTCCCGGGCGCGCGCAACGCGGCGACGCGATCCATTGCGTCGCCGCCGCGCGAGCGCGCGCCGGAATCCGCTTGCGTTAGGCGCAGACCCGGCGCCGCGCGGCTGGGCCGCATTTTTTGCTTGACAGTCCGTGTACCCGGCCGTACCGTCGCCGCGTCCGCAACCACGCTGGAGACACGTCATGCAACGGAGTCGAGGATGCCGCGCCGCACGCCGTCGCCGAGCCTGGCTCGCGCTTTCTCTGTCGCTCTTGGTGCCCGCGGGTCTGGCCGCCCAAGGACCCGACCCGCACGCAGCGCTGGTGGCACAGCGCGATGCCGTCGAGAAGCAGCTCGAGTCGGCGGCGATCATCGACCGCAGCGTCATGGTCCCCATGCGCGACGGCAAGCGCATGCTGGCCGACGTTTATCGCCCCAAGGACGCATCGGGGAAAGTGCCGATCGTGTTCGTCCGCACGCCGTACAACTTCAATTGGTGGGACGTGAAGAACGGCGCGCCGCGCGACATGAGCCGCGAGCTCGAAGCGGTGAAGCGCGGCTACGCGTACGTGGAGATGGATGAGCGCGGCCACTTCTACTCCGAGGGGAATTACGACATCCTCGGTCCGCCGCGCACCGACGGCTACGACGCCATCAAGTGGATGGCGACGCAGCCGTGGTCCAACGGCAAGGTGGGGCTCACCGGGTGCTCGTCGACCGCCGAATGGCAGTTAGGCGTGGTCACCGAAGACAATCCGGGGCTCGCCACCTTCAACGTGCAGGGGTTCGGCGCCGGCGTGGGCCGCGTGGGCCCCTACTACGAGCAGGGCAACTGGTACCGCGGCGGCGCGGTGCAGATGCTGTTCATCGACTGGCTGTACGGCGAACAGAATCAGATCCGCCCCATGCTCGCGCCCAACACCCCGCAGGCCGACATCACGCTGGCCCGGAAGATGTTCGATCTGGCGCCGCAGATGCCGCCCGTCGACTGGTCGGCGCAGCTCTGGCACCTGCCGGAGGACAGCATCATCAGCTCGATCGGCGGGCCGCCGGGCATCTTCGACACCAAGATGCCGGTGGAGACGGGCGGCGACATGATCGCCCGCGCGCCTAACGATCCGGCGTGGTACAAGGGCGGCCTGTGGAACGACAGCATGCCCATCGAGCGGCCGGGCCTCTGGTTCATGAGCTGGTACGACGTGTCGGTCTCGTCCAACCTCGCCGCCTACAATTGGGTGCGGCAGCATGCCAAGGGCGACGTGGCCAACGAGCAGTACGCGATCATCGCGCCGGTGCTGCACTGCGCGTACACGCGGGCCACGGAACAGACGATGATCGGCGACCTGGACGTCGGCGACGCCCGCTTCCCGTACGATTCGGTCATGTACGCCTGGTTCGACCACTTCATGAAGGGCCAGGACAACGGCGTCCTCACGCAGCAGCCCAAGGTCCGCTACTACGTGGTGGGGCTCAACCAGTGGAAATCGTCGCCGAGCTGGCCGCCCCCGGGCGCCAAGCCCATGACGTTCTATCTGCACAGCGAAGGAAAGGCCAACACGCTCTACGGCAATGGTGCGTTAGGCGACGCGCCCGAAGCGTCGGCCGATCGTCCCGACGAGTTCGCGTACGATCCGGCCAATCCGGTGCCGACGTTCGGCGGCGGCGGATGCTGCGAGGGGAACGCGGTCCACTTCGGCTCGTTCGACCAGCGCACGATCGAAGCACGCAACGACGTGCTCGTCTACAGCACGGAGCCGTTCAAGCAGGGCGTCGAGATGAGCGGGCCGATCACGGTGACGCTGTACGTCTCGTCCAACCGGAAGGACACGGACTTCACGTGGCGCGTCGACGACGTCTATCCCGACGGGCGTGCGTTCAATCTGATCGAGAACATCCAGCGCATGCGCTATCGGGATGGCTACGACAAGCCCGAGGTGTGGATGCAGCCGGGGAAGGTGTACAAGGTGACGTTCCAGCCGATGGAGTTCTCGAACTACTTCAAGCCGGGCCACCGACTGCGCCTGGAGATCTCGAGCAGCAATTTCCCGCGGTTCGATCGCAACTTGAATACGGGCGGCAACAACTACGACGAGCGCTCGGGCGTCGTGGCGCAGAACGCGGTGCACCACGACAAGCAGTATCCGTCGGCGGTGACGATCACCGTGGTGCCGGCGGGCGGCGGCAGTCAATGAACGGGTAGGAGACGGGAGCGATGTCCTGCAGGCGCACGCGCTCCGGCAGTCGCCGGGGCGCGTGCGTTAGGCAGGGCAGTGCGTGTCACGGATCCGTCGTTGTCAATGCCGAACCCCGATATTTTGCCGCTACGCGTGCTAGGGCTCGTCCGCACTCGGCCCGTAAATCTGCGGGACCGTGGAACCCATCGGGCGCAGGTACGTGCTGATCTGCCCGCGATGATGCACGATGTCGAAGAGAAAGCTCCACGCCATCTCCGACGCCGGCCGTTCGCTTCCAAAGAAATCCATCACGCCCGTCCAGCGCGCGGCCGGTAAGGCATTGAACCGCTCCGGAGACTTGGCGCGCTGCGTCTCGTATGCGCTCACCACTTCCTTCATCGTCGCGGGGCAAGGCGTCGGCGCCCACACGGCCTTGCCACTCTCCAAGGCATCGAGCAGCATGGATTCCTCGCACACGATCTGCCACGCGATTTCCTGCGCGGTGCGCGACTTGGGATCGGGACGGTAATTGGACGCCTCCGGAATTCTCGCCAGCACGTTCCGCGTGGTTTTCGACTCCTTCGTCCAGAAGTTCGTGAACATCGCCTTCTCGTCCATGACATTTCTCCTGATGCGCTTTGAAGATTTCTGTTGGCGTACGAGGCGAACGGTGTTTGTCGCTTGGGCCGCGACCGATGGCGCGACCGCAGCTACGCTTCACTACTATAGTAATTCGGTATATCTTCGGGCAAGGGCGGCAAGAGGAGACCTGCTAACGGCCGGGCTGCGACTCACCTACTTGGAGGACTCGCACGCGCTGCTCGATCGCCGCGATGCGCGCGTGGAATTGGGGATCGGCATTCCGCCACGCCGCGAGGGCACGCTGGTAATGAACACGGGCGCTGTCCGGCTCTCCCGCGCGATCGAAGGCTTCGCCGAGTTTGGCGTGCACGTCGGTGTCGGTGAGATAATAGTTGGACGACTCGACGGCCCCGTGCAGCGGCGCCTCGAGCACGGGGATCGCCTCGCGTGCGCGGCCCTCGGCGATCAGGAGCGCCCCCAACTCGTAATTGATGCGGCTGTACCCATCGATCGGCGCGACTAACGCTGCGCGATACTCGCGTTCGGCATCCGCGCGCGCGCCGCGTGCGACGAACAGCAGGCCGCGGGCGAAGTGGTGGAGTGCGCGATCGCGGTGGTACGCGCTCTTGGGACCCCAGGCCGTGAGACTGTCGATCAGCGCCGGTAGCTGCGCGGTATCGCCCGCCGCGGCGAGCGCGGTCGCGACGTGCGTCGCCATCCAGATGTGATGGCGCGCCACCAGTCCGGGCGCGGCCTTGGGGAAGTCGGGCGATCCCGTCCACGGGTAGGCGGCCATCGTGTCGAACAGTCGGGCGGACGCGCGATATCGTCCCATCTCGAACAGCACCTGGCCCTCGGCGGCCGCGTCGAGCGAGCGCGGCGAGTTGAAGCCCGGCGGCTCTCCGCTCGTGGTTCGGACGAGGCGTTTCGCCGCCGCGAGCGCTTCGCCTAACCGGCCCTGATTGCGCAGGCTGATCACGAGCCACCACAGGGCCTCGCCCCGCACGGCAGGGTTGCCGTACTGCACGCGATCCTCGAGCGTACGGTCGGCGGCGGCGAAGTCGCCCGAGCGAAGGGCGATCACGACGCGCGGCACCACGTAGCCGAATCCGGGACCTCCCACGCGCTCGGCGATCTGTTCGTCGGCCAGTGCGCTGTCGGGGCGCAGCTCGCGCGCGAACACATCGGCGAGCGCCCACCAGGCATCGGCCGACGCGGGCTCGAGGCGTGTGCGCGCGCGCGCCGCGAGCTCGGCGGCGGGGAAAGAGTCCGCCGAAATGTACGAGGCCTGCATGAGCTGGAGCGCATCGCAGGCCTGGCGGCACCGCCGGCCGCTTCCCGTTAGGCCAATCGTGTCCAGCTGGACCGCGCGGCGCAGGTGGGGAATGGCGGCCAGAAAGTCGCCGTGCCATGACATCGCCGTGCCTAACGCAAGCTCGGCACCGGGCTCGTCGGGGTAGCGCGTGGCCAGGGACTCGGCGAGCGCCAGCTGCGACGGATCGTTCGTGAGGTTGGCCCAGGTCTGCCGGATCGTCAACCGCTCGCGGTCCGACGCGTGTTGGGCGAGGCGCTGCGCGAGCGCGAGATCGCGGCGCGCCGCGAGTCCGTCCGACGCCACTTCGGCGAGTCCGGCGTAGTAGGCCGCCATCGCGAACGTCGAGTCCTCGTCGAGCGCGGCGTGAAACAGCGGCGCGGCGTTTTCGGCTTGCTCGTCGGAGAAGCGGCGCAAGCCATCTTCGAACAGGCGATACGCCGACAGGGACGTGGTGGTGACGTCGCTCACCGGCCGCGCGGGAGTGCGGAGGCCGAAGTCCGCCGCCACCTGCGCCGTTGCACGATCGGCGAGCTCGAAGACGGTGTTTGCGTCGACCAGATGCGGCGCACCCGATTTGCCGGTGGCGAGATCCACCGGTTGCAACTCGAGATGCAGGGTTCCGCCGGGGCCGGGCCGATGTGCGAGCACCGCTTCGAGCAACTCGTCCGCGCCGGCTCGCCGTGCGGCGTCCGAGATGGCCGACGGGGTCTCGTCGCGGGCGCCGAGCTGCTTCATCATGTCGTAGAGCTTGGCGTGACTAACGACGTGCAGGTCCGGCATGCGCGCGAGGTCGTTGGACAGCAGCTCGGCGAACGTGCGCACGGTGGCGCCGGTGTCGGCGCCGCTGGGGTCCTGGATCCAGCCCACCGCCACCACGGGCAGCAGCGGCCGCGCGCGCTCGAAGCGCGGCGCCAGCGCCGCGAGGATGAGTGCGGCTGCCGCGCCGCCGGCGGCGATGTAGATGAAGCGGCGAACGCGGGCGAAGCGGGAGACCGGTCGGTTAGGCGTGGGCGGCGGTGGCGCAACGGCGGCCGGCGTGGGCGGCGCCGGCGCCACGACCACCGATGCGTCCGATGCCGCCGGCGCCACGACGACCGATGCGACCGATGCCGCCGGCGCGGCTTCGACTTCCGGCCCGGCGACCGGCGCGTCGGCGCGTCGCCTAACGGCGTCGATCATCGCGCGCGTCGCGGCCGACGGCTCGAGGTCGAGATCGGCGCGGATCCGGTCGGCGAATTCGTTGTATGCGCGCAGCGCCCCGGTGCGGTCGCCCTGTCGGTCCAGCGCGCACACGAGGCGCTGGAGCGATCGCTCGTCCAACGGCGCCAGCCGCGCGGCGAACCGCGCCCACCGCGCGGCGTCCGTTAGGCGGCAGTCGCGCGCGGCGGCATCGGCCAGTGTCCACGCCGATTCGAGCGCCCGGGTGCGCACCTGCGCGCGCGCCGTGTCGAGCCACTGCTCGAGCTCGGGGGACGCATCGGCGACGAAGACGCCGGCGAGCAGATCGCCGCGATAGAGCGCGAGCGCGTCCTCGAGCCGCTGCTGGTCGAGCAGCTCCAAAAACTCGGCGACGTCACACTGCAGTGTGCCGGCGGCGATACCGATCTCTTCCGCTCCGCGATTGGCGACGACGTGCTCGCCCAACTCGCGGCGCAAGAAGTAGAGGGATTGGCGGAGGGCCTGCCGGGCTTGCGTCTGCGAGAGCTCGGGCCAGAAGAGCGCGAACAGGTGATCGCGCCGCTGGAAGCTCGACTCGACTGCCAAATAGCCGAGCAGCGTCAGCCGCTTCGGTTGGGCGAGCACCGCGCGCAGTTCCCGGCCGTCCGCACCGCGGAGCGCGAGGGTGCCGAGCATGTCGAGGCGAATCATGTCCCATCCGGGGGCCGAAGCTACTACGATGTGCTGTTCACGCCCGCGCGGCAAGTGATTTCAGCCCAAGTCATGGCGCTTGACCCATGGCCGCTGGATGACGGGTTCGACACGCGTGGGACCGTCGGCGACGGCCAATAGGTTAAGCGTTCTGTTCCGAAAGGTGATCGCCTGCGTCACCCGAACACCGCGCTCCGCGCGAAGCTCGGCGCGCTTGACTCGGCGCGCCAGGCAACCCCTAGTTAGGTGATGACCGCTTCTGCATTTCACCGGGAGGGGTGACAATGGGCGAACGAACTGGCATCGAGTGGACCGATGCGACGTGGAACCCGATGACCGGCTGTACGCAGATGTCCGCGGGCTGCGATCACTGTTATGCGGCGACCATCGCCAGCACCAAGACACGGGACATTTATCTGCGTCATCAGCCGGTGCGCGACACGCCGCGAGGTCGTTCGGATCCCTTCGCTCCCCGGTTTTGGTTCGAGCGTCTCGAACAGCCCTTGCGTTGGCGGGAGCCACGGCGCGTATTCGTCAACAGCATGTCCGATGTCTTCCACGCTCATTTCACACTCGACATGATCCAGAGCGTGTTCGCCATCATGAATCGGGCGTGGTGGCATCAATTCCAGGTCCTAACGAAACGACCGGAGCGGGCGCTGAGACTGGCAGGGCAGCTATCCTGGTCGCAGAACATTTGGATCGGCACCTCCATCGAAAACATGGATGTGGCGAGTCGTGCGAATCACCTGCGGGGCATCCCGGCTCACGTACGCTTTATCAGCGCCGAACCCCTTCTTGGTCCGCTGGATGATCTCGATCTTAGCGGCATCCAGTGGGTCATTTCGGGCGGCGAAAGCGGCGTTGGGCACAGGCGGTGCGAGCTGGAATGGGCGACCCGGCTCCGCGATCGGTGCGTCGCTGCGAAAGTGGCGTTTTTCTGGAAGCAGTGGGGTGGTCGCACACCTAAAGCCGGCGGACGCGACCTTGAAGGAAGAGAATGGAACGACTATCCTGAGGAGTTAGGCGGACCGCGTTCTAACGGACAGGCACCGTCAGGGTCAATGGCATAAAACGTACTTCCGAACGTCACGCTCGGCCGGCCGGATAGCGAGGAATTGATCGTTGGTCACCCGTCGGCCGAATGCTGGGTTCCACCGCTTCGGTGGTGACTGGACCACGCGCAAGCTCGAGATCGTCGCCGGGTACCTGCAGGCCTATACGACGGCGCTCAAAAAGCAGCCGTTCGAAAAGGTATACATCGACGCGTTTGCGGGGTCCGGTTATCGAGTCGGTCGGCAGCGAACTTTGACCGACAAACAGCCTGCCGAAATGTTGTTTCCCGAGCTTGCCGCTCAAGAGCCCCAACAACTTCTCGCGGGGTCTGCCAAGCGAGCGCTCGCCGTCGAGCCTCCCTTCGGACGCTACATCTTCATCGAGAGAAACCAAACGCGGCGCGGCGAATTGGAGGCACTCAAGTCCGAATTCCCGTCGTTGGGGGATCGGATACAGATCGAGGGGGGCGACGCAAACCGCAAGCTTCGCGACCTCTGTGGCGGCGAATGGGCATCGCGCCGCGCGGTCCTGTTTCTAGATCCATATGGGATGCAAGTCGAGTGGGCTACCATCGAGGCGGTCGCGCGAACGAAGGCAATTGATTTGTGGCTGCTCTTTCCGCTGGGAATGGGTGTGAATAGGCTGTTGCCGCGATCGGCGGAGATCCCCGACTCGTGGCGGCAGCGGCTCGATCTCGTCCTTGGCACCACCGATTGGTACGACAAATTCTACACGGTTGACGCCGTACCGAATCTTTTCGACGAGCAAGACGAGCAGGTTAGGAAGGTTTCGATGGACCGAATTGGACAATATTTCCTGGAACGACTCGGAGGGGTCTTCAGTGGCGTGTTGGAGCGGCCAGCCGTGCTGCGTAACTCCACCAACAATCCGCTTTATCTGCTGTGTTTCGCTGCCGGCAACCCAAAGGGCACGAGTATCGCTTTGAAGATTGCGCGCCATCTCCTAAAACTCAACAGTTGAGAGAGGCGTTGCTCGTTAGGCACGCACCGGTAGACGATCATGCCTGATCTTTTCGGCGCTCTGGCATTGTTTTGCCTGCTACCCCCCGTTACTGCGGTGGCACTCGTGGCCGCCACACGCCGGCTCACATGGCGGCGTGCTCTGGTGGCAGCGTTAGTCGTTCAGTGGGTCGTTGTCGTGTGCATCGCCGCGCGCGCGCAACTCGGGATGGTGGGCTGCTCGACCGCCGATCCCGCTTGCTTCGGCTACATCGGCTCACCGGCTGGCGGTCACGCATTGCTGCGGTACCGTCTCCAGGTGCTCTTGCTGCTCGGGGCCGCGGGTACGCTGAGCGCTCTCGCCGTGGGATCGGTCGCGACGTGGGGAGTGAGCCGCTTCTGGCGGCGCGAAGCGCCTAACGAATGACCGACTCGCGGCGTCCCGGCTTCCACATGGCAAACGTCCCGGGCTTCGTTGCACCGCCATTGCACCCATCGACATAGCTCAGCTCGCCAATGATCGCCGAGTTGCCGTCGGCGGTCGATCCGTGCAGGTGCATCGTGCCGGAGCAGTGCTGGGCCGGATAGGTCCAATCGAGGTCGATCGTGAGACTGTCGCCGCGCACGCGTCCTCGGCCGCTCCCTTTGACGTCGATGCCTGAGGTCGACAACGTCATCGCGGCATCCGAGCCGGTGATCGACAGGGTCCACGTCGCCCGCAACCGCGTGTCATCGAGAACGACATGGCCCTGGTACGCGCCCGCGGCGATCGGCTCGCGATGCGTCGCCGGCGCCGAACCGTTAGGCAGCGCAAACGCGACGACGTAGTCGCCGATCGGATCCGTGTCGCCGGCCCGCACGTGCAGCTCCTTGTGCCCGCCGGCGGCCACCACCACGTACTGGCGTCCGGATTTGGTGCTATAGGTCATCGGCGCCGCGTGCACGCCGGCCGGCAGGTCCGCGTACCACAATTCCTTGCCGGTCTCGACATCGTATGCGTGCAACCGGTGATCAACAGCTCCGCCGGAGAACACGATGCCGCCGGCCGTAGTCATGGGCCCGCCCAGATTCGGCGACCCCCACTCGTCGCTGCCGCGAACTT
>Ga0134125_10002929_pt1 | contig 20006 bp, 23 predicted proteins | sample KB31751_FD_96464 | JGI IMG/M metagenome (GOLD analysis project Ga0134125, IMG submission 96464) | Terrestrial soil microbial communities with excess Nitrogen fertilizer from Kellogg Biological Station, Michigan, USA - KB3-175-1 | ecosystem: Environmental > Terrestrial > Soil > Unclassified ... | reverse complement strand
GGCGCCATCGTGCAGCCCACTAGCGCGAAGCCGTCGCCGTCCAATCGCGATCCTTGCCAGACGCCGGCCGGCACGACTAACTGCGGAACGTGTCCCGCTGCCAGGTCCGAGCCAATCAGCACTTCGCGGCCGCTGCCATCGGGCCAGAGTTGCAGCATTCGCAGCGGCGAACCGAGATAAAAGTGATAGACCTCGTCGCTCGGCAACACGTGCAGTTCCGAGACGTGGCCCGGCTTGAGCAGGTAATAAATGGCCGTGGAATGGGGCGAACGATAGGTCTCGCGGAAATAGCCGCCTTCCACTGGATGCGGCTGTAGTTGAAGCCGGCGAATGATGTCATCGGCCGTGGGCATGGTCAATCTACCGGCAACGGATGCCGTGGTATTCGAGCGGGTATTCGAAATCCTTGCGGAGCGGGTGGCCGACCCAGTCGTCGGCCAAGAGGATGCGGCGAAAATCTGGATGGCCCAGGAACCGGATGCCGACCAGATCGTAAACCTCGCGTTCGTGCCAGTCGGCGGTTCGCCACACCCCGGCCACCGATGGTACCTCCGGAAGCTCGCCCGGCTTGTCGTCCTTCCACCGCGGCAGATTCAATTTCACGGTGAAGCGCCGGCCCGGGAAGGAAAAACTCGACAAGTGATAAAGCACTTCCAGGTGCGGCTCGAAACCGGCCTTCGCCGCCTTCTTGGCGTCCGGTTCCAGATAATCGACGCCCGTGACGTCGTTGAGCAGCTCGAACTTCAACCGCGGATCGTCGCGCAGGAACGTGCCGATCTCGACGAGCCTGGCCGGATCGATCGCGACGAACGGATCGATGGCGGTGAGGTTCTTGGCGGTAATGGCGGCGCCGAACCGCTCTTCGAGCACCGCGGCAATCTCGGTTGCTGTCATGGAATCTCCAAAGCACGCGCTCCCCGTTGGGTCGCGGCTAACCATTCATTCTTTTGCGATCCGCCCAATGTTCCACCATGGCCTGTTTCATTTCGCGGACGGCGCGTTCCATGCCAACTAACACTGCTCGCGAAATGATCGAGTGGCCGATGTTCAACTCCTCGACGCCGGCGATCCGCATGATCGGCTTCACGTTGTTGTAGTTCAGGCCGTGGCCCATGTGAATGTGCAAGCCGAGGCCGGCGGCGCGCGCGGCGGCGTGGCTCAGCTTGGCCAGTTCCGCTGCGATCGCCGTTGCTCCGCGCGCCTCCGAGTAGCTGGCCGTTTGGAACTCTATGGCGTCGGCGCCGAGCTTTTTCGCCTGATCCACCTGGGCCAGGTCCGGGTCGATGAATAGCGAAACGGGAATACCCGCGGCCCTGAGCCGCTCGACCGCTGCGCGGGTCGCGGCCTCCGTGGCGATGATGTCCAGGCCGCCCTCGGTGGTGAGTTCTTGCCGCTTCTCGGGAACCAGCGTCGCCTCGTCCGGCTTCACTTTCAACGCGATGGCCACGATTTCTGGAGCGGATGCCATCTCCAGGTTGAGCCGGGTGGCGACCGTGTCGCGGAGCAAATAAAGGTCGCGATCCTGGATGTGGCGGCGATCTTCGCGAAGGTGAATAGTGATGCCGTCGGCGCCGCCGAGCTCGGCGAGGACAGCCGCCGCCACCGGGTCGGGTTCCTTGGCCCGCCGCGCTTGCCGCACCGTCGCCACGTGATCGATGTTGACGCCGAGGCGTATCATGGAAATAGCATTCTACGCATCAACGGAGGAGCATCCATGACGACCGACAAAAAGGACGACGTGGTTCGCGTGGCGGCCGGCGAAATGGTGACGATCGAGCTTTACAAGCAAGCGCTCGTGGACGAGGGGATCGAGGCCCACGTTCTCGGCGAAGCGTTGGAAGCGAGTTTCGGAACGGCGCTCGCGCGATCGGTGGAACTGTGGGTCCACAGAAGCGACGCGGCGCGGGCCGAACAGATCATTCAGTCGATGGATTCGGAGCACGGCCGCCAGAAATGACCCAAGCCCACGGACTGGCGTCCGTGGGCTTTCGAGGCGATTGGCTTACTTGAGCATTTCCTTGAGGCCCTTGAGCGCACGCGCGGTGACGCGCGTCGAGGCCGGCTTGTCCTTGGTCATCGTCATTTCGCCCGGCTTGAAGCGGTTGGGGACCATCTTGCCGCCCTTCTGGGCCGGAACGCGCTTGGCCTTGAGCTTGAACAGCCCCGGCAGCGTCAGCACGCCCGGACCCTTGTGGCTCAATTCCTTCTTGATCACATCCGTGATCGCATCGAACACCTTCGCCACTTCCGTCTTCTTCAACTCGGTCGCCTCGGCAACGCGGTTGTAGAACTCGGACTTGGTGATCGACTTTTTGCCCGCGGGCTTCGCCATGACACTCTCTCCATGAAATGAGTGAGGTTCGTCCGGAAACTCCACGAAAACTAAGGAGTTTTGAGGGTAAACGTCAACGGTTAGCGGCGGATTCCGCAAAAAAACGGGGTTCTTTCGCGCGCGGGCGCGAGAATAACTCGCGTTTTTCCGCTCGTTTTGTAGTGTTTTCGCGAGGAACCCCGGCAGCTCGCGGATCGGCAAAAAAGTTCGCCCCAATGCATGAATTAACGAGATTTGTCGTTCGCCGGAACGAGCGGCAAGCGATTGTATAGCTCCGTGAGACCCGACATGCGATACACGAGTTCCTGGTTGAACTGGCTCGCCCGGCATCGCCACCGCCAGTTTCCGTCCGCGACGCCGGGCTTGTTCATGCGGGCGTCGCTGCCCAGGCCGAGCACGTCTTGCAGCGGGGCGATGGCAATCACGGCCACCGATCGCCACGCCAGGCGGATCAAGTCCCAGTGCGGTTCCTCCACGGGTCGGCCGATGTACGCCGCCAGGTAGCCGCGGCTCTTCTCGTCGAGGCCCGACCACCAACCGCGGGTCGTATCGTTGTCGTGCGTGCCCGTATAGCAGACGCAGAGCGCATCGAAATTATGCGGCCAATAGGGGTTCTTCGGCGTATCGAGGGCGAATTGCAGCACCTTCATGCCGGGCAACCCTGCCTTCAGCCGCACCTGCTCCACGTCCGGGGTAATCAAGCCGAGATCCTCGGCGATGATCGGCAAGCCGCCGAGCTTTTCGCGCAGTCGCTCGAATAATCTGAGGCCGGGGCCATCCACCCATTTGCCGTTCTTGGCGGTCTTCTCGTCGGCGGGAATGTGCCAGGCCTGCGTGAAGCCCCGGAAGTGATCGAGGCGAACGAGATCGACTTGCCGCAGGGCACTCTTCAATCGCGCGGTCCACCAGGAATAGCCGTTCGCGGCCATGCGGTCCCAGTCGTAAATCGGGTTGCCCCAGTGTTGGCCGTCTTCCGAGAAGTAATCGGGGGGAACGCCGGCGACGACCTGGGGCCGACGGTCCGCGTCGAGCAGAAACTCCTCCGGATGCGTCCACACTTCGGCCGAGTCGAGGGCGACGAAAATGGGGGCGTCGCCGATGATGCCGACGTTCCGTTCGGCGGCATACTTTCGCAGCGCGGACCATTGCCGGTCGAAGAGGAACTGCCCGAAGCGGTGCATGGCGATCTCGGCGGCGAGCGGTTTCTCAACGGCCGCCAGAGCTTTTGGCTCGCGATGGAGCAGGTCCGCCGGCCATTCGATCAGGTCGCGGCCGCCGAGGGATTCGCGGATTGCCATGTACGTGGCATAACCGTTGAGCCAGGGGCTCTCGGCTTCCTCGAAGGCCGTGAAGTCGCCGCGAAGGTGCGGCGCCCGGCCGCCGCGGAATGCGTCCCACGCCGCCCGCAGCAAGGCGCTCTTAAACGGCCCGACGCGGTCGAAATCGACCCGATCGTCCGCGAACTGCTGCCCGGCCCAGAACGACGACGCGACGAGGCCATCGCGTTCGAGCAGTTCCGGGCTGAGCAGGTTGATGTTCCCGGCGAAGGCGGAGAACGATTGATACGGCGAGTCGCCGGCGCCGGTGGGGCCGAGCGGCAGCACTTGCCACCAGCGTTGCCGCATGGCGGCGAGCGTCTCGATCCAGCGGTAGGCGGAAGGACCCAGGTCGCCGATGCCGAACGGGCCGGGCAAACTGGTCGGGTGCAGCAGTATGCCGGACGATCGGGGCAGAGGTGCGTGAGCCATACTTTCGGAGTATGGGGGAACCGCTGCAGGAGCAACCGCGGCAGCGGCTCGGCCCCGCCGAATCGAAGCATCACTCCACTTCGAACATGCATTCGATCTCGACGGCGATGCCGCCGGGGAGCGTGTGCGCTGAGACCGCGCTGCGCGCCCCGACGCCGCCGTCCTCGCCGAACACATCCTTCATCAACTCCGAGAAGCCGTTGATCACCTTGGGTTGATCGGTGAAGTCGACCGTGCAGTTCACCCAGCCGAGCGTCTTGACCAGCCGCTTCACCTTGTCGAGCGATCCGAGAACGTCGCGGACCGTGGCGAGGATCGCCAGCCCAACCTGCCGGGCCGCGTCCTTCCCCTGGTCGAGCGTCATGTCGGCCCCGACGCGGCCGAGGATCATGCTCTTGTCCGCCTTCAGCGGGCCGTGCCCGGACACGTACAGCATGCCGCCGGCCTTCACGGCCGTCTTGTAGACCGCGACCGGCTTCGGCGCCGGCGGCAGAATAAGATGCAGTTCCTGAACGCGCTTCTCGGGAGTGCTGGCCATCGCTGGCTCCTGGTGTGAGGTGATGCGATGAGATTCGTGATAAGCCCGGCGGGTAGGAACGGCAATCACTGTGCGACGCGGCGTTTCGATGCCGCGATTTCATCCAGGGCGATGCCGAGGCCGGGCAAGCGGCTCGGCGTGAGTTTACCATTCTCGATTGTCGGGGCGCCGGTGAAGAGTTCGGCGAACCACGACACGCGATCGACGTGGGGAACCGCGGCCAGGCCGCAGGCCAGGTGCACGCCAACTTCCGGCATCCGCACCGGCGACACCGCGGCCTGAAACGCCTCGGCCACCGCCGCGATCTTGAGTAGCGGCGTGATGCCACCGAGCCGGCAAGGGTCCGGCCGCACCGTGCGCACCGTGCCGCTTCGGAGCACGCGGAAGAACCGCTCGCGCGAATCGAACGACGCCCCAATGGCCAGCGGTATCTCCGCCAGGCTCGCCAGCTTGGCATAACCGAGTTCGTCCGCGGTTGGGATCGGATCTTCGAACCAGTCGATGCCGATGTCTTCGAAGAAGTGGGTGAGGGCCTCGGCGGTGCCGAGATCGAAGCGGCCATCCGCCGCGACGCTGACGGAGGCGGCGTCGCCGAGGCCGTCGGAGATCTCGCGAACGCGGTCGGCATCGGCCCGCACGTCGCCGGAACCGACTTCGACGCGGACGCCCATGGCCCCTTGCTTCACGAGCGGTTGGGCGAGTTTCACCGCGTCGACGGCGGGGCGGTTCAAAATCGCGATGTCCGATGCGAAGAATGGCGCGGCCGGCTTGTTGTGTCCGAGGAATTGGTAAAGCGGTAGGCCGGCCGCCTTGGCCTTGAGATCCCACAGGGCAATGTCGATGGCGGCGTAAGCGCGGGCCGCGAGCCCGCCAAACCCCACGGGCCGAAAGCGGCTCTCGGCCTTCGCGAACAGCCGTTCGATGTCGGCGGCTTCCTCGCCAAGCATTAGCGATGACATTTCATTGTCAATTAAGTCGCGAGCCGCCGCGGCGCCGGGTCCTTGCAAATACGTGAACCCGAGTCCATTCCCGGCATCGGTCGCGAGATCGACGACGATAACGTCGATAGTTTCGGGCGACGGCTTCGGTCCGGAAAGCGAAATGCGGTTGCCGAACGTAATGGGAACGCGCAGGTGGTCGGTCGCGATTCGTGTGATTCGCATAGTTGGCAGTTTAGCCGCGATTCCTTGGTGGCACAGGCATTCTTGCCTGTGCAAACGCGCACAGGCAAGAATGCCTGTGCCACCAAGGAACGCTATTCCCCCAAATAAGCGGCCCGGATGCGCGGATCGTTCAACAGCGATTCAGCCCGATCCGAACAGGTGATGCGCCCCGTTTCGAGCACGTAGCCGCGGTGGGCCGCCTTCAGCGCCATCCGTGCGTTCTGCTCCACGAGCAGCACCGAGACGCCCTGGCGGTTCAGTTCCTTAATCACATCGAAGATCTGCACGACGATTTGCGGAGCGAGGCCGAGCGAAGGTTCATCCAGCAACAGCAGCTTGGGGCGAGCCATGAGGGCGCGGGCGATGGCCAGCATTTGTTGCTGCCCGCCGGAGAGCAAGCCGCCGGCCTGATGCTGCCGTTCGCGAAGTATCGGGAACATTGCAAACGCCTTCTCGATATCGGCCGCGATCCCCTTGGCATCGGATCGCGTATAAGCGCCCATCTGGAGGTTTTCGAGGACGGAAAGCCGGGGGAAGATCTTGCGCCCCTCGGGCGCCTGCGTCAAGCCGCGGCGAACGATCTGGTGCGCCGGGACGCGGTCGGCGGTGAAATTCTCGCCGTTGAATGCGATGCTGCCGCCGCGCGCCGGCACGATTCCCGACAGGCACATCAGCGTCGTGGTTTTGCCGGCGCCGTTCGCCCCAATCATGGCGACGATCTCGCCCGGCTCCACGGTAAGCGAAATCCGGTGCAGCACCGTGATGGCGCCGTATCCCGCTTCGAGATCGCGAACATTCAGCAAGGGAGGGGGCATTGTGATTCAGAGGGCCTAGAAGAGAGTTTGTTCGTCCTGCGATTTCTCGCGCCGGGCGCGTTTAAAATTGACATCGGGAACCACATCGGGATGTTGTGCGCGTCCCGATCCATCGAGAAGACCCTCGATCGTCAAGAGTTGGATTCTCGAGCTCTTGGTCTTCCCGGATTGCCATTCGTACAGCCCGGCCGACGCGGCATCCGATTTCATTTTGGCCGTCGGTTCGTCCAAGGAGATCAGCAATGCAATCTCCGCCTTTTCGCGCTCGCGAACGTGATTGAGAGCGCGAACATCATCGGCCTTCAGTTTCCCTCCTTTTACGCTGATAACGATCTTTCGCGCTTCGGTATCTTTAACGTCGTAGTAATACTTGATGCCGTCGACGCCGCCGTCCGCGCCCTTTTTCTTGTTTTGAGACGGATAAGCTTCCACGAGCGAGACGGCCCAATACTGGAATTGATATTTGTCGCGGGCCGCCAAATCGCGGGCGCCTTCGAGGTCTTTGGGAGTGCCGTGGACATCGAATTGACATCGGCTACGGAACGCATCCTTGAGACGCTTTTCGATCAGTGAGATGGCAAGGTGCGTAATATCGATGCCGATCCACTTCCGCTTCAGTTTCTGCGCCGCGTGAACGGCAGTGCCGCACCCGCAGAATGGATCGAGCACGACATCGCCTTCGTTGCTGCTGGCGGCGACGATGCGCTCCAGAAGGGCGAGTGGTTTTTGAGTCGGATAACCGAGATTCTCATTGCCGAGCGCCGGTGGTATATCTTGCCAATCGTTCTGCACGGGTACACCCGGCATTTCATCGGCGAATTGCACGAGTCGTGGCATTCCAGTGCTTCGGTGTCTTAGTTTCCCAGCCCTGGCGAATTCAACGAGGTTTGCTTGGGAATAAGCCCAATATCTTCCTTGATAAGGATAGACTGCCTTGTAATCGTACCCGTTTCGTGGGGACTTGTACTCCTCGGAAATATCTGCTTCCCATCGAGAAGAAGAATCTTGTTTTCGTTTTACTCGCCAACCAAAGCTGACTTCTCCACCTTCTTTATTTGCCGTAAGGTCGGTTTCCTTGAAATAACGCCCTTCCGAGGAGCGGTGACGGTATTCGTTCTCGAGGTAAGTCTGCGCGTAGGGCGTGAACACCCAATTCCAAACCCATTCGGAGGACTTTGTATAAAAATATATGGTGTCGCGAACATTTCCGTACTGTCGCCGGCCTTGTTTAGCATCGTTATGAGCCGCGGCTCGGCGCCAGCTAATCTCGCTCTTAAAATGTTGCGGTCCGAATACAGCGTCCAATAGGATCTTCAAGTAATGGCTCGCAGTCGGATCGCAGTGAAGGTATAAAGAACCGGTCGGCTTCAAAACTCGATGGAGCTCCAACAGCCGATTGGCCATCATCGTCAAGTACGCCATGATATCGCTTTGATCCAGGAATCCCCGGAACGTCTGCATCAGCTTCGATACTTGCGTATTGGACTGGTGCAGAATCTCATCGAATTCGCGCTCCGCCTGCTCGCCCCAGGTCCAGGAATCTTTGAACGCCGTTATTTGCGCTTCGCTGCTGCTGCCTTTGGGAGACTTGAAGAGCAGATTGTAGTCGCGCTTGGAATTGAACGGCGGGTCGAGATAAATCAAATCGACGGAGCCATCTTTAAGATGCGTGCGCAGCACCTCGAGGTTGTCGCCGTAATAGAGTGAGTTCACCGCAGCCATTGCGACCTCTCAGGCAAGGGCCATCGTTGCAAAGTTGCTATTGTAGGGATGCCAAGATCGCCGCCATCACACCACCTCCTCTTTACCGAGGTAGGCCTCGATTACCTTCGGATCGCGGCTGACCTCGGCCGGGGTTCCCTCGGCAATCTTCACGCCGTAATCCAGGACCGCCACGCGGTCGGAAATGCCCATCACCAGGTTCATGTGGTGCTCGATCAAGAGCACGGTGATGCCGCGATCGCGGATCTTGCGGATGAGGGCCATCAGTGCGGCGGTTTCGATCGGGTTCATGCCGGCGGCGGGTTCGTCGAGAAGAAGCAACTTCGGTTCGGTGGCGAGTGCGCGGGCGATCTCGAGGCGGCGCTGGTCGCCATAAGCGAGGTTGCGGGCGAGTTCGTTGTGTTTGCCGGCGAGTCCCGCGAAGGCCAGCAATTCGCTGGCCTTCGCCGTCGATTCGCGCCAGCCGCGGGGCATGCCGACCAGCACGTTTTCAATCGCCGTCATGGCTTGAAATAAACGGATGTTCTGGAAGGTGCGGGCGATGCCGCGGCGGGTGATGACATCCGGCGATCGCCGCGTGCGTCGCCACGACACCAGCGTCCCCGCAATTCCGATTGCCAGGCCCACCGCGAAGCCAATCGCCGCGCGGCCGGGTCGAGCAGCGATGTAGCTCGATGCAATGGAGGACGCCTTGCCGATGGTGAAGTCGCGCTGGTGAACATCGCGAACCGCCTGCTTCCAGAGTAAATCGACGTTCACGGCGAGGAGCAGGCCGGCCAGCCCGGCGAAAAGACCGACCGCCAGGGCGCCGACGATCGGCCGCCAGCTGAGAGCGACTTCAAGCGGTTGACCGCGGAACGAAACCTGGCCTTCCGTCGGTTCGTAAATCCCCGTGATGGCATTGAACGCCGTGGTTTTGCCGGCGCCGTTCGGCCCGATAACCGAAAAAACCTCGCCCTCGTTCACGACGAGATCGAGCCGCTGAACCGCGGTGATTCCGCCGAAGCGCATGGTCAGGTTGCGAACGACGAGGAAGGGATTCATGCGGACTTCGCGGGTTCGAGTTCGTGCTTGCGCCGCGATTCGGGGAGTAAGCCGGCGGGCCGGAACCGCATCATCGCGATCAGCACCGCGCCGAAAATGCCGAGCCGCCAGGCACTGATTTTCATGTATTCCTTGCCGCGCAGGCTGGCGGGAAACTGCTGCTGCACGTCGGCGCGCTGGACCCATTGATCGACAATCGGCGTCAGCACCTGGTCGAAGCCGATGAGGAGAAAGACGCCGAGGATCACGCCGGGTCGATTTCCCAGGCCGCCGAGTATGATGCAGCAAATGGTGAGCATGGACCGATTGAAGTCGTAGGTGCTGGGGTTGGCCGTGGTCGTTTGCGAGACGCCGTACAGCGCCCCGGCGAGGCCGGCGATCCCCGCCGCCAGAGCGATCGCCGATAACTTCAACTTCGCCGGGTTCAAGCCCATGCACGAGGCCGCCAGTTCATCCTCGCGCATCGCGACCCACGACCGCCCCAGCCGCGATTGTTCGACGAAACCCAGGAACCAATAAACGGCCAGAAGCATCGCGAGGCACAAGAAGTAAAAGTACGGATAGGCGCTCCATTCCCTGCCCCACGCGGGACGAACCCGCATTGCCGCGAAGTTCGGATCGTGTATTCCGGGCAACAGAGTCGGCGCGATGAGTCCTAGCCCTTTCGTTCCATTCGTGATGTTCTCGAGATTGCGTATGACGTACACGGCAATGAGGCCGAACGCCATGGTGACGAGGGCGAGGTAATCGCCGCTGAGGCGAAGCGTGGGAGCGGTCGCGATGACGCCGATGGCCGCGGCCGCCCCGACCGAAGCAATGGCCGCGACCAGGAAGCTTTGCTGGAATGGAAACTGCGAGACGGTCAGGATGCCGGTGGTGTAGGCGCCGATTCCGAAGAAGGCCGCGATGCCGAGGTGAAGCAAGCCGGTGTAGCCGACAATGACGTTGAGCCCCAGCGCGAGCACCGCATAGATGAAGAGCGGAATGAAATCTTGAGCGGTGAGTGCGGCCTGGACTCCGGGAGCGAAAGGCAGGGCGACGAAGGCCGCGAACAGGGCAGCCGGCCAGTAGCCAAGCACGCGGCGAAGTTTCATACCTTCTCCCGCGTTCGCGTGCCGAGTAGACCGTTGGGGCGGAAGATCAGAATGACGACGAGAATCGCGAAGATGAGGGCTTCGCTCCAGGTTTCGCCGACGTACTTGCTGCCGAGCGAGCGGACGAGGCCGATGGCGATGCCGCCGAGCACGGCGCCGGGAATGTTGCCGATGCCGCCGAGCACCGCCGCCGTGAACGCATAGACTCCGTTCTGAAATCCCATCTGGTAACCGACGGTGTTGAAGTAAAGACCATAAACGACGCTGGCGATTCCGGCGAGCGCTCCGCCGATCGCGAAGGTCGCCGCGATCACGCGGTCGACGTGAATTCCCATCAGGGCCGCGGCGGTGGGGTTCTGAGCGGTCGCCCGCATCGCCTTGCCCAGCGTGGTATGGCGCACGAATGCCGAGAGCGCGATCATGGTCGGCACGGTGACGCCCAGCACCATGAGGTCTTGCCAGGTGATGCGAAGTCCGCCGCCGGCGAGGTTATCGTTGTTGACGAGATTGGGGAAGTTAACGTCGGTGGCCCCGCGCCAGAAGAGCCCGGCGTTCATGAAGAGGAACGATACGCCGATCGCCGAGACGATGGCCGTTAACTTGGGGGCGTGACGCACGGGCTTGTAAACGAAGCGATCCACGGCGACGTTGAGTGCGGCGCAAAAGATCGGCGCGGCGACCAGCATCGCGGCAATCGCCAGGATCGACAGGCCCGTGGACGGTGCGGCGAACGCGGCCGGCGCGCCGGGAATCGGCGCGGCGCCGAGCCAGATCGCGGTTTGCAGCGCGAAAAACGACCCGAGCATGAACAGGTCGCCGTGCGCGAAGTTAATGAGCTCGATGATGCCGTAAACCATCGTGTAGCCGATGGCGATCAGCGCATAAACCGAGCCGGCAACCAGTCCGATGATCACGAACTGCCCGAATTCCGTCATGCCCGCTCTCGGCTCCCCAAAGCGACACGGGCGGCCGGACCGCCCGTGAACCGCGACGTTCACCGCCGCGATCACTTCTTCTTATCGAGCACCACCTGGGGAACGAACTTGCCGCCGAGAATGCGGCTGATCGTTAGTTTCTGAATGGAAATGTCGCCGTCGGCGTCGAAACTCCACTTGCCGAGGGCTCCCTGGTCGAAATCCTTGGTAGCCAGGGCCGTGGCCAGCACCGCCTCGCGGTCCTTCCTGCCCACCTTGCGAACCGATTCGAGCACCAACTTCGCCGCCTCGTATCCATAAATGGAATAGGCCTCGGGGTCGCCGTACTTGGCCTGGTAACGCTTCACATATTCGAGGCCCGGCCCTTCGAGTTTGGGCCAGTCGACGCCGCCCATCGTGGCGTAGCAGTTGCCGAGATTGTCCGCGCCGGCCGATTCGATGAATGACTTCTCGTAGCAGCCATCCGGCACCATCAGCGGGCAGGCCAGGCCCACCTTGATCATGTCCTTGGCGATCTGGCCGCCCTTGCTCTGCGTCGTACCGCCGAAATAGAGCATATCGGGATTCTTGGCCTTGATGCCGGTCATCAGCGGCGTGAAGTCCTGCTGGCTCACGTTGATGCTCTCGTGCCCGAGCACCGCGATGCCGATCTTTTCGCATTGCTTGTGAAACAGCCCCGAGACTCCCTGACCGTAGATTTCCTTGTCGTCGAGGATATAGACGCTTTTGGCCTTGAGGTGATCTTTGGCGAAGTCGGCCCCCATCGGCCCCTGGGTTTCATCGGTGGGACAAACGCGACAGAAGGTGACGTTGCCGGTCGGCCGGAACTGACCGGGGATATCGTCCGGAGCGCCTTCGAACTTCTTGGTCAAACCGACCCAGGTCGTTGCGGGGGATACCTGCAAGAGCGGCGCTTTATTCAAGATCGGCATGGAGACCATGGCCGCGCCGGAGTTGTACGGCCCGATGAACGCGATGACATCCGGATCGGCCGCGGCCTTGCGGGCATTCCCCGATTCCAGGTCCGAGGTCCACGAACCGGCGGCTGCCGTCGCGTCGTCCAGGTCCAGGTATTCGATCTGCATGCCCGCGATAACGCCGTTGTATTCCTCGATGGCCATGCGAATGCCGTTGGCGATCGTGTCGGTTTGGCCCTTGGCGGAGCCGGTTCGCGGCATGCTGGAGATGATCTTGACGACGCTGGCCGAGCTATTGCTGGAGCAGCCCGGAAGCAGGGACGCGGCAGTCCCGCCGGCCAATGCCAGGAATCGACGACGATCCACGTGAGACTCCCGAATGTGTGCGGTGCGGTTCGCTTGGATGTAGGATAGCGGTTTCCACCCGACAACGCTACGGATTCCCCAGCTGCGTAGCCGGGTAAGTAGCTGGAAAGAAGGTTGGATATTTTTCCGCCAGGAAGATCGGACACCCGTTTCGATTCCCTGGCCGTAAATGGCCGCTGAAAAAATCCCCAACTGCGAAAATCCTCGTTCTTTTGCGGCGATAGAAATTTGGGGGCCGTTTTTCTTTTTTGTAAGCCGCCGCGCATTCGCCGTAAGTTCCCTGAGTGGTTGGCTTTTCGCGGCTCTTTTCGCTCGATAACGGCGCGGCCGCGCGGCCACCATTCACCTTCCAGTTTTGACGCAAACAGTGACCTTTCAACAACTTGCGAGTTTAACTGATCGAGGCCGCAGGCGGCTGAAAGTCGGCCATTGAAATGAGTCGCTTGCATGATGAATACTCCTCGCGGGAATTGAGCCGCAAGAAGCGTAACTTCCCCGGAAGAATCGTCAACCGATTGGTGAACAGGCCACGAAGACCTGACCGTATCCTTTTCTCTTGAGCTCGTGCACCGAACATCCATCGACGGTCCAAGGCTGAGCCGCGTTAGCGTTACCCACAATTGAGACGCTTAGCCTGCGTAGCCGCGACCCACCGGGGAGCGCGAGGGTCGCGCTCCCCGGTGGGTCGCGGCTACGCCAACAGTTCCAGCACGAATGTGACCGGGCCGTCGTTAACCAGTTCCACCTGCATGTCGGCGGCAAAGCGGCCAGTCGCCACGGGAATGCCCAGAGCCTTCAGGGCCATCACGAAGGCCTCGTAAAGCGGTTCGGCAACGGCCGGCGGGGCCGCGGTGATGAAACTCGGCCGCCGGCCTTTCGAACAATCCCCGTACAGCGTGAACTGGCTCACCACCAATACCGAACCGCCCACATCTTGGACCGAGCGGTTCATCTTGCCGGCGTCGTCCGCGAAGGCTCGCAGGTTAACGATTTTCTCGGCGAGGCCATCGATCTCTTTCTGGGTGTCGTTCGGGGCGATGCCGAGCAGCACGAGCCAGCCGATCCCGATTTCGCCGGTGACCTCGCCATCGACGGCCACCTTCGCTCGGCGAACGCGCTGCAACACCGTACGCATGGGGACGCCCTCAAAACTCCGCGCTGATATAGTAGACCTCACGCGTATTGCCAGCGGCGAATCACGGAGGCGAATTCATGGGGATGCAGGACTTTTCCCGGCACCAGCAGAAGATCATCAAGCGGTACTACGAGAACATCGACCAGATTTCGCTGCAGCGGCTGTCGGAGCTGGTGGCCGAACTGTACTTGGCATCGGGTAAGAAGCGCGAGAAGTCGTGGGAATCCGCCGCGGCGTGCATGGGAAAGCTGGGCATTCCGGCCGCCCGGATCGATCACATCGTGAAGGAAAAGAAGCCGGAACTGGTCGCCAACCTCGTCAGCGAACTAATGGCGAAAGAATAAGGCCTTTTCCGCGATGCGGGGTAATCGATGGAACAGCTCGTTTCGTTTCTCTCGGATGCGACCGCGACGCCCTACTTCGTCGTCAAAGGCATCCTCGCCATTCTGTTCGTTTGCACCCTGTGCGGCATGCTCGGCTCCATGGTAGTCGGCAACCGCATGGCGTTCTTCTCGGACGCCATGGCCCACTGCGCGTTCGCCGGGATTGCTCTCGGGTTCCTCAGTGCCGTGCTCGGCGGGTTCGGCCGCGACGACGCCTTCCTTGCCTGGTTCGTGCCGCTCGTCATGGTGGTGTTCGGGGCCGCCGTCGGCGCCGCCATTGTTTACGTCCGCGAACAGACCTCCCTCGCCAGCGATACCGTCATAGGCGTCTTCTTCGCCTTTGCCATCGGGTTCGGCGCGATGCTGTTTCGCATCCTCCGGGAGAAGAGCCCGTTCAACCCCGAAAGCTTCCTGTTCGGTTCGATCCTCTTCGTGCCGGAGATCGATCTGATCTTCTTGTTCGCGCTGGTGTTCATCGTCGGCGGGCTGTTCGCCTGGCGCTACAACGACCTGGTCTTCGCTAGCTTCAACCCGAGCCTCGCCCGCACCCGGCGAATCAGTCTGCGGATCAATAACTACCTGTTCATCGTGCTGCTGGCCCTGGTCGTGAACCTGTCGATCAAGGCGGTGGGCGCGCTCTTGATCAACGCCTTGCTGGTGGTCCCGGCGGCGGCGGCGTCGAACGTCGCCCGCAACATGCGGCACCTTTTCTGGCTGACCGTGGTATTCTGCGTCGTATCGGGGTTGCTCGGGTTTTACTTGAGCACCGAAGTGGCGGTGAAGCTCGGCCCCGGCGACCCGGTGCAGTTCGGCCCGAGCGGCACCATCGTGGTGGTCAGCGTCGGCCTCTTCTTCGCGACGGCGGTCCTCGGCGGCTTCCGCCGTCGACGAGCGTAGCCGCGAAGCAAGTGTGTGAGTGTGTGTGCACACTCACACTCACACTCACACTCACACTCACACTCACACTCACACTCACACTCACACTCACACTCACACTCACACTCACACTCACACTCACACTCTTCTCAAATGAGGCCGCGCGAAGCCGGAGGGGGACCGGCGAGTTTGCGGAATTCCCGGTATTCGGCGAACGCCATGGCGGTCGGTGAATCGAAGTCCAGGGGGACGATTGCGGTCGCGCCGCACATCGTTTTTGCTCGATCGTCCATGGCGTAGTAGAGTCCGGACTGCTCGAACTGAGCCCGGGTTCGGGTAAGCATTTCGTGGATCGTGCATAACATGGCCCCATCGCGCGACATGATGCAGGCCTCGAAGGGACACTTCACCTGGTTCGGCATGTACTGCACCCAGTCGCGTTCCCGCCATTGCTGCAGACACTGCTGGGCCGCGAACTTGCCGGCCCGCCACGACAGCGGAAACGTAACGGCCTGGATGCTGCGCATGCCGCGGACGAGGGCGGCCGCTGACGCGATTTGCTGCGGAGGGAGGAACATCCCGTAGCCCATCGCGCAGACGATATTCCTTTCCGGCGACCAGGGCGCGACGTAAGTGACGCTGATCTTGCCCTTTTCCCGGCCATAGGCGTTCACGCCGCCAATGTTGAGCGCGATCGCGCGAACCCAACTGCCGACGGGGTGGCCAGTGAAACCATCCACTTCGCGCAGGGAAACCAGATCCTCGGCAACCGCGCCGATTTCGTAGCAACCGATTCGCGCTTCCTTCCATCGCGCCAGCTGCACGCGCGCGGCTTCCGGGAAGCGGTCTCTCTCGACCTGAAGAAAGTGATCGATGGGATGCCATGGGTTTCCGGGCAGGCCGTGCCAGAAGAATTCTTCCATGCCCCAGTGCTCGATCTCCGGAATGAAGTCGAGTAAGCCCTCTCTGAGTCGAGATTCCAGTTGCTTGCGCAGCCCGCGCCCGGTCCCCTTTTCAGTCAGCAACGTGAGTTCGTACTTGACGCGATCCGGTCGGTCCAGCGACGGATCGGCCGCGCCAGGCCACGAGCGCGGTTCCGAGACGCCGCTGAGACGCTGGAGGGTCCGAAAGATGCCCTCGACGCTGCTCCGGGAGCGGTCTTGGGCAGCGCGTTGCTTCTTTTCGCGGCGTTTCTTCTCTTCGCGGCGTTTCGAATTGCTCATCGCGACGACTCCTTTCGGGGGATTTGCGTAATTGTTCTATCAGGAACGTCGTTCGTGGTTCAAGACGGCGAAGCCCCGAGCGGACATTTCTATCGGGAAAGTTCCTTCGTTGTCGGAGCTCGATGCGGCTCGTAAGTTTACCAGACGGAGGTTAGCACCATGACCGAGCCCGCCAACGACTCCCCTGCCCCGCTGCCGGCCGTTCCGACATCCACGGCGGAAACTCCCGCGGCGCCTCCGCCGGCCAAGCCCGCGTCGCCGCTGGATCGGCCGCCGCAACCCGGCGCGCGCCGCCCCGGCGGCGCCAGCCGACCATTTTCCCAAAACAAACCCCGGGCGGATCGCCCCGTCAATCCCGGCGGCAAACCGCAACTCCTCGACAAGAAAGATTTCGTCGGCGCCAAACCGAACAACCGCGAACTGGACAAGCTGATCGAGGACGAATTGAACCAGGCCATGGCCGGGTTCGACGTGACGCGGACCGTCGAAGTGGAACCGAAGCCGGCCAACGCAGCCCCGCAGCAGGGAGGCCGCAAAAAAGGCACCATCGTCGGCATTCACGGCAAGGACGTGTTCGTCGAGGTTCCCGGCGGCCGTTCACAAGGCGTTCTGCCGATCATGCAATTCGAAGATGTGCCGCCCAAGATCGGCGACATCGTCGAGTTCGAAGTCGAACGCTACGACTCCGCCAACGGCCTGCTCCTGCTCACACGCGAAGGCTCTACGCAGGTCGTTCACGACTGGTCATCCGTTACGTACGGCATGTTCGTCGAAGTGAAAGTCACCGGCACCAACAAGAACAAGACCGGTCTGACCATCGAGGTGAACGGCATTCGCGGCTTCCTCCCCGCCAGCCAGCTCGACATCTACCGGGTCGAGAATATCGAGCAGTTCGTCAACCAGCGGTTGAAGGTCATGGTGGCCGAGGTGAACCCGGCCGAGCGTAATCTGATCGTGAGCCGCCGGGCCGTTATCGAGCGCGAACGGCAGGTGAAGGCGGAGGAATTCTGGAAGACGATTGCCGAGGGACAGGTGAAGACGGGGATCGTGCGATCGGTGAAGCCATTTGGCGTGTTCGTCGACCTGGGCGGCGCCGACGGCCTCATTCCCGTTTCCGAAATCTCGTGGCAGCGCGTCGACGACCCCAACTCACTCTTGAAGGTGGGCGACTCGGTGGAAGTGAAGGTCAGCCGCATCGATTTCGACGCCCGCAAGATCGGCCTCAGTTTGAGGGCCATGGTCCGCAGCCCGTGGGACGATTTCGCCGAGCAGACGAAGACCGGGGCGCGGCTGATTGGCAAGGTGACGCGCATCGCCGAGTTCGGCGCCTTCGTCGAACTGGCCCCCGGCGTCGAGGGACTGATTCACGTCTCGGAACTATCGACGCAGCGCGTTCGCCGGGTCCGCGACATCGTGACCGAGGGGCAGTCGGTGGAAGTGGAAATCCTGAGCGTCGACCCGGCGGCGCGGCGAATCGGCCTCAGCTTGAAGAAGCTCGCTCGCGAAAAGGAAGAGGCGGAGGATGCCGCGGAAGAAGCGGAACGACTCGGCGACATTGCTGCCGCCGACGAACGATTGACCAACCGCGCGGTCAATCCGAACCTTCGCGGCGGCATCGGCGCCGCCCCCGTCGATTTCGGCAAGGGCGGCAGTTAAATTGGGAATGCGGAATTCAGAATCCTTACTTACTCCGTCATTCCGAATTCCGCGTTCCAAAATCCGCAATCAAAACAGCCACATCGCCAGGATTTGGCCGACGACCGAGCCGACGACTGCCGCGGAAATGGCGCGGCGCCAGATGAGCCGCGATGTACGGCGATAGCGCGCTTCCAGATCCTTCACCAGTTGAAAGAGCCGTTCCATCTCGCGGTGCTGTTCTTCCGTCGCCGCATCGATTTGATCCAATTTCGCCTGCAAGCGCACCAACTCCGCGGCTTGCCGACGCAACTCGGCCCGCAGCGAACGCACTTCCGGATCGGTCTCGTTCAACGGATCGTAATCGTCGTCGTTCATCGGCGTTCTCCAGCGGAAAAGGTGCGCTGAAGAAAGCGTAGCGGCGCTGCCGAGCGGTTTCAACCGACGAATGGCTTCATCTCGGATTGCGTGAGCGGCCGATCGAAGTGGGCCCCCATCCAGTAGTCGCCGGTTTCCAGTTGCTTGACGTGGACGACGTGCATATCGACAGAGAGCGGATGGCGGCCGCGAATGGTTTCGAGGACGCCGCGGACGCCGGAACCCGGCTCCATGGGCTTCGGAACCAGCATGCTGACGCCGGAGGCCGAGATATTCCAGACGAGCGCGGTCGATTGCTCTTCGCCGTTGGCGTCGAGGCGGCAGACGGTGCCGACGGCCGGCTGGCGGTGGGCGATGCGGCGTTCGGCGGAGGGAGAAGTGGACGGAGCTTCGGCGGGAAGGGTGGCGACCATGGTGCATCTCGCGGAGGGGGATCGAGCGGTATGGTAATGTCCTAGCTCAATAAGCGGCCGCGTGCGCGGAATAATCGGCAAAAAGCGATCCGCGATCGCGCTGGACGCACTCTTGAGCTGGAGTGCGAGCGACGGTATTGGTGGCAGGGCAAACCGGCCCTTGTCCTATCGCAATTTGCGATATATGATGCCTTAGCTTCTCTGGAGGAGGGCGGGCTTTGCGCATCATCTCCAAGCGAGCCCTCCGGGTTTTCTGGGAGAAGAAGCGGCATCACGATTCCAGGCCCTTTCTTCTCGGGTGGTACAAGATCCTCCTTGCAGCCGATTGGAGCAATTTCGTCGAATTGCGGCACACATTCAACTCCGCGGATCGCGTCGGCGATTGCGTGGTTTTCAACGTTGGCGGCAATAAGTACCGCGTCATCGGGAGAGTTCGATTTACGAAAGGGTTGATACCTGGGGTCGTCTACCTCTTGCGTGTGATGACGCATGTCGAGTACGGCGAGAATGCCTGGCCCGGCGAATGCGGATGCTACCTGCCGCCGCCGTCGAGGAAAAAGCGAGGCAAGAAGCCGAGATAAATGGAGTGCGGCCATGCTAAAGGCGAACACGGCAGTCGTCACCGATTCTTACTTGGACTTGATTCGCGAGTTTCCGCTCCGCAGCATCCGGAGTGAGCGGGAACTCGATGCGGCCCAGGCGGTGCTCGATCGCTTGCTGCGAAGTCCACGCGATGCTGGGAGCGAGCAATACCTCGGCGCCCTTACCGATCTCATTGAGGTTTACGAGGACAAGACGCACCCGATTCCCGATGCCTCGGAAGCCGATGTATTGCGAACGCTCATGTCGTCGAACGACTTGACCCAGAGCAGCCTGGCGCGTCAAGTCGGCATTTCACAATCGACGATTTCGGCAGTGCTGGCCGGCACGCGCACGCTGACGAAAGATCAAATCGTACTCCTTGCGGATTACTTCCACCTTTCGCCGGCTGCTTTTTTGCCTTCCGCTCATTTCGGCTGAGCGATTACGACTTCAACCGTTCGATCAGTTTCGCCAGATCCGTAGGGAGCGGCATCGTCCAGTGCAACGACTCCGCGGAGGCCGGGTGAGTGAAGCCGAGCTCGGTCGCGTGGAGCGCCAGTCGCGGCGAACCGCTCTTATCTTCGAATACCTCGCCGTTGAGTTTCTTGATGTAAACCTTGTCGCCGCACACCGGGTGCCCGGCTTCGGCAAGGTGGATGCGAATCTGATGCGTGCGGCCCGTCTCCAACCGGCACGACAGCAAGGTG
>Ga0134125_10002928_pt1 | contig 20010 bp, 14 predicted proteins | sample KB31751_FD_96464 | JGI IMG/M metagenome (GOLD analysis project Ga0134125, IMG submission 96464) | Terrestrial soil microbial communities with excess Nitrogen fertilizer from Kellogg Biological Station, Michigan, USA - KB3-175-1 | ecosystem: Environmental > Terrestrial > Soil > Unclassified ... | reverse complement strand
ACGACTACATGGAGCCGATGGCGGAGCTGGCGCGGGGCGGCCGCCGTGTGATCTTCTACGACCAGTTGGGCTGCGGGAACTCGCCGCATCCGAGCGACCCCGACAAGTGGACGGTGCAGCTGTTCCTGGACGAGGTGACGGCGGTGCGCGACGCGCTCGGCCTTGACCGCATCCACCTGCTGGGGCAGTCGTGGGGCGGCATGCTGGCCTTCGAGTACATGCTGACCCGCCCCGCGGGCGTCGCCAGCCTGATCATCTGCGATTCGCTGTCGAGCGTGCCGCTGTGGATCGCCGAGGCCGACCGGCTGCGGACGCTGCTGCCCGAGGGGGTGCAGGAGACGCTGCTGGCACACGAGCGGGCCGGGACGACGGCGAGCGACGAGTACAAGGCCGCCTGCGACGTCTACTCGGACGAGCACGTCTGCCGGGTGCGGCCCTATCCGGACTACGTGGCGCGGTCGTTCGACCAGCTGCCGAACGAGGTCTACCTGACGATGTGGGGACCGAGCGAGTTTTTCTGCACCGGCTCGCTGCGCGAGTGGGACGTGACCACGCGGCTGGGGGAGATCGACGAGCCGACGCTGATCGTCTCGGGGCGGCACGACGAGTCGACGCCGCTGGTGTCGCGCACCATCCACCAGGGCATCAAGGGCTCGGAGTGGGAGGTGTTGGAGAACAGTTCCCACGTCCCGCACGTGGAGGAGCCGGAGCGGTTCCTGGAGGTCGTCGGCGGCTGGCTGGAGCGGCAGGAGCGGCAGAGGGAGCAGGCGGACGCGGACGCCCGCGGCTAGAATGTGAAGGTACCTCCAAGGGGGCGACCTGGTTTCGACACGGTCGATTTTCGAGGAGGGTTGCAAGCCGAGGTTCCAGGTGGCCTCGTAAAATCCCTGGAAAACCGCAAGTGCGGAATCTGATCTCGCACTCGCTGCCTAATTAATTAGGTAGCGCATCGGCCCCTCCAGCCCGCGGGAGGGACTGCCGGTGTCAGCTAGCGGGCTCGCCGTGAGGGGGAGCGCCTACGCCGCCGATCGGGACTTCAAAGAGGGGCTAGTTCGTGTGGTGGCCCGTCCGGGGGCAGCCACCGGGCGAAATTCAATCCCGGACTACGCTTGTAGACGCTCTCTTCGTGCGGTCGTGGACGCGGGTTCGATTCCCGCCGCCTCCATCCCTTTGTTCAAGCCAAATCCAGTTTGTGTGGAAATCACGCCGCACGAGGAATCGAATCCGGTTCGATGCGCTCGTGAGGCGCAGCCGAGGGTCGGCAGGTCGACGATAGCACCGGCCTATCGCCGCATGATCGACCGTTGCCCTGTCGGCCGCGGCTGAACCCAGACGGGATCGGAGCCGTTGGCGCGCTTCTGCCCGACGGCGCGTTCATCACCGGCAGCAACCTCTTCATGGACGGCGGAGCCGGCGAGCTCGCCCCGCACTGGATCGATTCAGGCACTGGGGCGACCACGGGTGCGCCTGCCCCCGGCCTGGTGACGCCGCTTGCCCTACCGCCCGTCTTCCAAGGCGAGATAGCGGTGGATGAGCGACGCCGCCATGGCGCCCTCTCCCACAGCGGATGCGACGCGCTTGATGGAACCATGCCGAAGGTCTCCGACGACGAACACGCCTGGCTGGCTTGACTCCAGAGGGTAGGGACCCCGGTCAAGCTTCCACCAGGTGTCGCGGTCGTCCGCAACGACATCCTGGCCGGTGAGGAGGAATCCGTGCTCGTCGCGCCTGAGCCACCCCTCGACGCCTAGCGTGAATGGCCGCGCACCGATGAGCAAGAACATCGCATCTGCCGGCAACTCTTCCAGCCCATCGCGCTCCTCACCGTGCAGGATGACGCTCCGCAGGTGCGAGTCGCCTCGAGTTTCGACGACGTTGGTCGACGTTCGCACGGTGATTCGTGGATGCTCGTGGATCCGCTCGACGAGGTAGTTCGACATCCCTCGGCCAAGGCTTGGTCCGCGGACGACGACAGTCACTGCTTGCGCGTGTTCGGCCATGTGAAGGGCGGCTTGGCCGGCGGAGTTGCCGCCGCCGACGATGACGACGTCGCGGCCTTCCAGCCGAACCGCTTCTCCGGGGGCGGAGCCGTAGTGGATTCCGGCGCCAACGTACTTCTCGACTCCGGGAGCTTCAAGCCGTCGGTAGTCGACGCCGGTGGCGGCGACACCGGTTTGGACTTCGATCTGAGAACCGCAGGTCAGTTCAATTCTGAACGTGCCTCGATCGGTCGGGCCCGCGGTTACGAGCTCCGCTCCGATCAGGATCTCCGCGCCGAGCCGACAGGCCTGGGCATGGATGCTGGCCGCGAGTTCCGCTCCGCTGATGCCCTGCGGGAAGCCTGGGTAGTTTTCGATCCGGGCGCTCGTGCCAGCCTGGCCGCCCGGTGCGATCGCTTCGATGACGATCGTACTCAGCCCTTCTGATGCGCAGTAGAGGGCGGTGGTCAGCCCGGCGGGGCCGGCGCCAACAACGACGACGTCATACGTCGACTTCGACGGTCGGGTCGGCAAGCCGACCCGTTCGGCGAGTTGCTGCTTGAATCGTGCCGTTGCCGCGTAGGCCCGTTCATCCGCCTGCGCCACTGGCGGAGAGCCGCCCGAGGCGGTGTGGCTGACGTAGCGGTTGAGCATGAACCGCTCTGGCCCTTCGAGGAGAGAACCGTCTGCAAACAGCGCCATCGGATAGCGGCGACCTTTCAGTTCTGCGCGACCGCTAAGCAGGCCGACCAGCGGATCGGCATCGACATCCACCCACTGAAAGGGCACGCCGTTCCGACTCAGAAACTGGCGCGTCTCAGGCACGCCGGGCGTCGACGCACGGCCAAGGAGATAGGTGGTCGAGTCCCGCACGACAGTCACGTAGCCGCGGCAGAGCCATCGTGTGCCTCGCCGGGTGTCGGCGGGCGTGAGAACGCGTCAATGAGGTCGCCCACCGTGTAGGCGCCGAGGTGAGGGCGGCGTAGATGCAGCTCGCGGTTGACGGTGTAGCTGCTTCGGGCGCCGTGGTGATCGTGTTGGTGGCGGGTGACGTAGCCGGCGTCCACGAGCTGGTTGACGATGCGCTGTGCGCTTCGCTCGCGGATGCCGATCGTCTCGGCCAGCTCCCAAAGCCGCACGTCTGGTTGTTGGGCGAGGCAGACCAGCGCGTGGCCGTGATTGGAAATCAGCGACCAAGCGCGGCCATCCCCGAATTCGTCGATTGTCATGACTTCATTGTCGTGCTATCTTCGTCTGCCCGAGAGTATTGCAGAGGTGAGCACCATGAAGGTCGCGTTTCCGAGCGAGTGGCACGGGGTCTGGGACTTCCGCCAGACGGCGACACCCGACCCACGGTGATCGCGGCCGTTCGACGTCCGCTGCCCGCGTCATTGCGAGCCCCGGTCGCGTGGGGACTCGTCTTCGGCGTAGGCCAGGCGGCATCGCCGCTTTCCCTCTGGTGGCTCGACAAGGCGACGGTCTACGCTCTCGGCCTCGCCGCGATTGCCGCGATCTACATCGGCTTCGCCGTTGCCGATGGCCGTGCACGAGTCATCGCCGTGGAAAGTGGTGTTGCTACGATGTTCGTGGTGGTTGCTGCCGCCGCCGTGACGGGCTCGCCTTGGCTGCTGGTGATTGGCCTCGCCGGTCACGGGCTGAAGGACACCTGGCAGCACCGCCGTCAGTTCGTGGCCAACACGCGGTGGTGGCCGCCATTCTGCCTCGTGGTCGACTTCACGGTCGCCGCGATCATCGCCGTCGAGATCCTCGTCGGTACCGACTTTCATCGCTAGAGGGGAAGATCTGGATGACCAACTTGTTTCCGACCGACACAGCTGGTCTCACCGACGCCGCCGCCAGTGAGACCGTCGAACTTCTGCAGGATGCCGAGTTTCGACTTGAGATCGGCCCAGTGCGAAAGCGGCTTGGGGATCACACGGTTCGAATGCTGGGCTACAACGGGTCGATTCCAGGCCCGACGCTTCGCGTGCCGGAAGGGTCGGAAATCCGGGTCGACGTCCACAACGAGGGTGACCTCGAGGCGACCGTCCACTGGCATGGCCTGCGGCTCGAAAACAGCTCCGACGGCACCCACGAGACCCAGCAGTCGATCCCCATCGGCGGTGACTTCTCCTGCAGAGTGCAGTTCCCCGATCCGGGCCTGTACTGGTACCACCCGCATATTCGGGAGGACTACGGCCAGGAGATGGGCCTCTACGGCAATGTCGTTGTCGTCCCGCGCGACTCCGGCTACTGGCCGCAAGTGCACCGCGAGCTGGTGCTGACGCTCGACGACGTCCTCATCGAGGACGGCAAGGTCGCGCCGTTCAGCAAGACGGAGACGACCTATGCCGCCATGGGTCGATTCGGCAACCTGCTTCTCATCGCCGGTGAACCACATCTCGACCTCTCAGCCAGGCAAGGCGAAGTGATCCGCCTCTACCTCACGAACACAGCCAACACCCGCGTCTTCAACGTCGCTCTGCCGGGCGCGCGTATGAAGCTAGTTGGCGGCGACAGTGGCCGCGTCGAGCACGAGCAGTTCGTCGACTCGGTGATCCTCGCTCCCAGTGAGCGCGTGATCGTGGACGTCATGCTCGACCAGCCGGGCGACCTAGTCCTCGAGCACCAGACACCCGATCGCACATATCCGCTCGCCGACATCCACGTCGGTGAGGAGCAGGCCGAGCCTTCCCTCCAAGAAGCGTTCGCACAGCTTCGGACGAACCCCGAGTTCGCCAAGGAGCGCGCTCGGCTGGACGCCGAAGTCGAGGCCGAGCCGGACAAGACGCTCGCGTTCGTCGCTGAGATGGATATGGAAGCCCCGAGCCTCGCCGCCGGCGAGCAGCTGGTCTACGCCTGTCCCATGCATCCCGAGGTGGTCAGCGATGAACAGGGAAAGTGCCCGAAATGCGGCATGAAGCTCCTGCCCGTGGCCGCGCCGACTGGCTATGCCTGCCCGATGCACCCGGAGGTGACGAGCGAACAACCAGACCGCTGTCCGAAGTGCGGAATGAAGCTGGTACCGGCGCGCCTCGTCGCGAGCGGAGAGGGCCACTCGCATGCGCATGGCGACCACGAGCATGGCGATCAGTCGGCGCATCACGAGCACTCGGCGCATGACGGCCAAGTCGCTCACGAGCACGACCATGGCGAGCATCAGCACGAGGTTGGCGGGATCGAGTGGGAGGACGATATGGTCGACGTCAACCGGCTCACCACCCCGGCCAACACCCGCTGGAAGCTGATCGACCGGTCAGACGACGCCGAAAACCACGCCATCAGCTGGCGTTTCCGCGTCGGCGACCGGGTCAAGATCCGGCTGGTCAACGAGATGGACTCCGACCATCCGATGCACCATCCGTTCCACATCCACGGCGCCGGGCGGTTCTTGATCTTGGCCAGGGACGGCCAGCCGGAGCAGAACCTGGTCTGGAAGGACACGGTGCTGATCCGCACCGGTGAGACCGTCGACATCCTGCTGCACGTCACGAATCCCGGCATCTGGATGGCGCACTGCCACATCGCCGAGCACCACGAGAGCGGCATGATGTTCAGCTTCCACGTCGATCCCTGAGGACGTCGTGGACACCGTTCCTGATCAGGTGCTCGACGACACGACCACCGAAAGAGGTGGTTCGCCGCGGCGCGGCCATATTGGTCTGATCGTCCTTGGGTCGGTCGCCTTCGGGTTCGTTCTGGGTCTCGTGCTCGACGTTCTCGTCTTCGGCGGAAGCCGCGAGACCGCCATTACCGGGCTGGCGTTGCTCAGCTTGGCGGCCGGGTGCCTGATGCTGGCAGAACTTTCCAAGCGGCGCACCGACCAGCCGCAGCAGTGGGCGCGCATCTCCGCGCTCGCGTTCGCAGTAGCCGGTGCGCTCGTCCTGATCCTTCGTCCCAGCGGCCACCTCATGCGCCTGCTGGGCTGGGTCTGGCCCGTGCTCCTGCTTGTGATCGTCGTGTGGATGATCCGGGAGTCCCGCCGAACGCTGCACAACTGGTCTCGGCGTGTCGTTCTCTATCCAGCCTTGGGCGTCCTGGCTCTGGTCGCGCTGGGCGGCGTAATCGAGACCGTCATCGAAGCGACGACGAACAACGATCCCCCGCCCGGCGGCCACACCTATCTGGTCGCCGACCATAAGCTCTATCTGCGCTGTTCGGGCACAGGGTCGCCGGTTGTCGTGCTGTTCAACGGGCTCGGAGAGCGGACACCGAGCTGGGCATGGGTACAAGGCGACGTCGCACGCCAAACTCGAGTCTGCGTGTTCGATCGTGCCGGCGAGGGGTGGAGCGGTGCGGGCGTCGGCAGCCAGGACGCGCACGAGCTCTCCGCCGATGCGCAGGGGCTGTTGAAGGCCGCCAAGGTTCCAGGGCCTTACGTCATCGCCGGCCACTCGGTGGGCGGCCTGTACGCCCTCGCCTACGCAATGGACTACCCAGCCGACGTCTCTGGTGTCGCGCTGCTCGACTCCTCCACCCCATACCAGTTTGACCTCCCGACCTATCCGAGGTTCTACTGGGTGGCGCGTCGCCTGTCCGGGCTGTTGCCGCCATTAGCGCGGACAGGGATCGTCCGGGCGTACATAGGAATGACCGGCAGCTCGCTGCCCGCCGAAGCCGCGAGTGACGCGCAGGCTTTCGCATCGTCTCCGCGTGAGCTGAACGCCGACCGCGTCGAGTTTGGAGATCTGCGAACGGTAATGAACCAGACGAAGGCTCTTACGAGTCTCGATGGGAAACCGCTGTATGTGCTCACCGCCGCCGTCGGGCAGCAGTCGGGATGGGCAGCGGCGCAGAGCCGGCTCGCCAGGCTTTCAACGAACAGTGCTCATACGACCGCGCAAGGGGCGACGCACCAGGCACTCCTTGAGGAGCAGCGCTACGCCGCGATCAGCGCGCGAGCGATCGACGCGGTCATCCAAGCAGTCCGCACGGGCACCCCGATGGCAGGAACGTGATGACCCTCGGTGAGAGCCGACCAACACCTACGCAGGAGCCGGACGGCAACTCGGAGGAGAGCTACGACGTGCTCATCATCGGTGCCGGCCAAGCCGGCCTCACCGTCGGCTACTACCTGAAGCAGGCAGGTTCCCGCTTCCTGATCGTCGATGGTGCTGACCAGGTCGGATCGGGCTGGACGCAACGATGGGACTCGCTTGTCCTGTTCACGCCGCGCAGATACAACGCTATGCCAGGCCTCCGGTTCGACGGCGATCCCGATCGAGAGCCGACCCGCGACGAGGTAATCGACTATCTGCACCGCTACGCAACCGAGCTCGAACTGCCGGTGCAACTGAGCAGTCGGGTCAGCGCGCTTGACCGCCGCGACGGACGCTTTGCCGCCGAGCTCCCTGGACGAACCATCCTTGCCGACCAAGTAATCGTGGCCACCGGCCCGTTCCAGCTACCGCGAGTCCCCGGCTTTGCCTCCGAGGTTGCATCCGACGTCTACCAGACTCATAGCATCGGGTACCGCCGGCCGAGCGACGTTCCGCCGGGTCGTGTGATCGTCGTCGGCGGAGCAAATACCGGCTATCAGATCGCGGAGGAGCTGGCCGCTGACCACGAAGTCATCCTTGCCGTTGGCTCGCGGCTGACCGCGCTTCCCTTGCGGCTGCTGGGCCGGCATCTCTTCTGGTGGCTGACGAAGCTCGGCATGCAACGAATCTCTGTCGAGACGCGCCTTGGCAGACGGCTGAGCGAACGCGACGCGCTGATCGGGTCGAGTCCCGATAAGGCAAAGCGGCACGGGGTCACCCTCAAACCTCGAGCGGTGGGCGCGTCCGGGCATATCGTCCGCTTCGCTGATGGCACCGAGTCCGAAGCAGAAGCGATCATCTGGGCGACCGGCTACCGGTCGGACTACTCCTGGATCAAGCTACCAGTGCTTGATGAACGTGGCCGCCCGCGGCACCGTCGCGGCGTGACCGATCAAACCGGGCTGTACTTCCTCGGTTTGCAATGGCAATACACCCGCGGCTCGGCTCTGCTCGGCTTCGTCAGCGACGACGCCAGATACATCGCTCACCAGGTCACCGCGCGCAGCCGTTCAAGGGCCGACGCGCTGTCCACCTCGGGGAGGCTCGCATGACCACCGTTTCACCCCACGCCCAACTGCACGCCGAAGACGCCACCGACCGCATTTCGTGGTGGGTTCTGGGCTTCATTGGCGTAGCTCAGTTCATGGTCATCCTCGACGTCACCGTCGTGAACATCGCGCTTCCCTCGATCAGCAAAGCGCTCAGCTTTTCGGCGACTGACCTGCAGTGGGTCGTGACGGTTTATGTGCTGTTTACCGGTGGCCTGATGTTGCTTGGCGGCCGATCAGCGGATCTGCTCGGGCGTCGCCGCGTGTTTCTCGTTGGGCTGCTGGTCTTCACCGCCGCCTCTCTGGCCAGCGGACTTGCCTGGTCGTCCCACGCGCTGATCGTCTCGCGGGCAGCGCAGGGATTTGGTGCGGCGCTTCTCTTGCCCTCTGCCCTGGCGATCATTACGACGACGTACTCAGGCGCTCAGCGAACTGCCGCGCTGGCGGTCTGGGGTGCGATTGGTAGTGCCGGTGTCGCCTTCGGTGTGCTGCTTGGCGGCATCATCACGACGGCGTTTGGTTGGGAGTGGATCTTCTTCATCAACGTCCCGATCGGGATCGTGGTCGCCGTTGGGGCGGTGCGACTCGTCCCCGCTGAGGACGCGGTCGCCTTGACGGGGCTGAAGCTTGATCTGCTTGGGGCCATCACGCTCCTAGCCGGCCTGATGACGCTCGTCTACGCAGTGGTGGGAACGGCGCAGCACGGATGGGCATCAGCACGAACGTGGCTCCTGCTCGCCATCGCTGCGGCCCTGCTGGCAGCCTTCGTCGCGGTCGAACGCCGTGGCACAAAGCCCTTGGTTCCCCCGCCGACATGGCGCGTGAGGTCACTTGTCTCGAGCGCCGTCGTCATGCTCGGGACGACGGGCATCTTGGTCGGCTCGTTCTACCTGAACACCCTGTACCTTCAGAACGTGCTCGGCTACTCCGCGCTGAAGACCGGGCTTTCGTTCTTGCCGCTCGCGCTGGTCATCCTCGCCGCCGCCCACCTCGCCTCACACCTGCTATCGCACGCCGGGGCTCGCGTCGTCGCGGTGGTCGGCCTGGTGCTGACAAGCGCCGCTGCACTGCTTCTCGCCATCGCACCCGACCGGGCGAGCTACCTGACCAACCTGCTGCCCGGCTTCCTGTTGCTTGGTGCGGGCGTGGGACTTGTGTTCGTGGCCGTAACGGTCACCGCAATGGCCGATGTCAGGCATGATCAGGCCGGACTAGCCTCCGGGATCATGACCACAGCCCATGAGCTCGGAGCCGCCCTTGGCGTTGCCGTCCTGGCTGCCGTGGCCATATCGAATGGGAACCCGGTGAGCGGCTACGGGGACGCCTTCTTCGTCGCGGCAGGCATCGCCGGAGTGCTCGCCTTGGTGGCCGCGATCGTGCTACCGGCCCTTCGGCCAGCGCCGGGGACACACGTTTCGATGCACTAGCGCCGAGTCGGGTTAGCCCTCGCCTTATCCGTTAGCCGCGCCGGCGAGATGGTGCTTGCGACAGGGGATGTCTGCAGTGATCCTCGTTCCCTGACCAGGATCGCTGCGTATCTCGATGGTACCGCCGAGCGCCTCGATCCGGTCGCAGAGGCCGCGGAGGCCCGAGCCGGAGTCGACGGCCGCGCCGCCGTCACCGTCATCGGCCACGGCCAGCAGCACGTGGTCTTGGCCTTGGGTGACTGTGATGTCGCCGACTCCGCGTTCGCGTAGCGGGCAACGTTGGTAAGTGACTCGGCGATGAAATAGAACGCCGCGATCTCCAACTCCTCCGGCAGTCGCTCTGAGGTGGCAGTCGAGCGCGACCGGGAAGGGCGCTCGGTCGGCGAGCGCTTGGAGTGCCGGCCGCAGACCCTTGTCGCTCAGCATCGCGGGGTGGATACCGCGCGCCAGGTCGCGCAGCTCGGCGGTGGCGGTCGTCAGCGCTTGGGTTGCCTGGTCGAGCGTCCGGCGGGCGGCGTTGACGTCCTCCCGATCGAGTGCGCTCCTCACGAGCCGCAGGGTCATCCCGAGGGTGACGAGCTGCTGCTGCGCGCCGTCGTGGAGGTTTCGTTCGATGTCCCGTCGCGCGGAGTCCTGTGCGGCGATGATCCTCGCGCGTGCGGCCTCCAGCTCGGCGATGCGGGCTTGTTCAGCTGCACGATCGCGCATGGCGTCTTCTGCCTGCTTGCGCTCGGTGACGTCGAAGATCACGCCGTGCAGCCAGGTCTGCCCGTCCTCCCCGACGACCCGCTGTCCGCGCTCAAGCACCCAGCGCACGTCCCCGTCCTCCCGAACGATCCTGAACTCGAGACCGTACGGCGAGTCCGAGAGCACGGCCGTTCTCACCTCGCGGTCGACATCGTCCCGGTCATCTGGGTGGATAACGCTGGCGAATGACCGGCGCGCGTTGTGGATGAAGTCCGACGCCGGGTAGCCGGAGATGCGCTCGATCTCACTGCTGAACGCCTCCATCGTCCAGTCGCGGTCAAGCGCGCAGCGATACACCGCACCCGGGACGTTGGCGACGATCGCCGCCAGCTCGCGATCGCCCTCGTCCGCCTCTACACGGCGAGGCCGGCGGAAGTGCCGAACCGCTGAATCCTTCACCAAGACGGCTCCTCTGATCATCGTTCGGTGAGCGACTTTCCACCACGGCGCGAGCCGGGTCTAGTCGCCGCCCACGGTTGGTCGGTGATGTCCAGCGGCGGGCCCTGCCTCGACGCGGAAGTCGGGTAGCCAGCCCAGGAATTTCGGCATGTACCAGCTCCGGTCGCCGAGTAGCTCCATCCATGCGGGCATCAGCACCGTGCGCACGATCGTGGCGTCGATCAGAATGGCGACGCCAAGGCCAAACCCCATCTGTTGGAACATCACGAGCTGGCCGGCGGCAAAACCAGCGAACACGGCGACCATGATCAGCGCTGCGCCTGTGATCAGCCGCGCAGTAGAGGTGATCCCGAACGCGACCGCTTCACGGGAGTCGCCGTGTTGGTCATAGCGCTCGCGGATGCGTGACAATAGGAACACCTGGTAATCCATCGAGAGGCCGAAGAGGACCGAGAAGAGGAACAGTGGTATCCACGCCTCGACGGTCGGAACGACCTGGAAACCGAACAGGCCAGCGCCGTGGCCCTCCTGGGTGACCAGCACAAGGAGGCCGTAGGCGGCGCCGACGGAGAGCAGGTTCATGACGATGCTCGATGCCGGTACCACGATGGAGCGGAACGCGAGCATGAGCAGGATGAAGCTGAGGCCGAGCACGAGCGCGAACACGATCGGCAGGTAGGTGTCGGTGATGTTGAAGTAGTCGAGGTTCTGGGCGCTGGCGCCGGTCACGTATGCGTGGAGATCGGTGTTGGCAAGTGCCGTTGGGATGTACCGGTCGCGCAGGTCTCGGACGGCGTTCAGGGCCGCGTCCGAGTTCGGATCTCCCGCGACCGGAACGTTGATCACAGCAATGTTCTTGGGCTGCGAGACGGCGGGCGCGACCGGTCCGAACCGGCCATCTCGCGCGAGGGAGCTGCTGAGCGCGTGGAACGCCTGGGCGGCGGCCGGCGTCGCCACGTCGCCGTCGACGACGATCGTCGCGGGCGTAACCTCCCCGACGCTGAAGTCGCGGTTGAGCGCCACGTATCCCTGTTTGGAAAGCGTGCTGTCCGGCAGCGTGGCAAGGCCGGCGGCGCCCGTGTTGATGCTGAAGTACGGAATCGCCAGTATCAGCAGCAGTGCGATCGAGCTGACCATCGCGACCACCGGGTGTCGCATGACGAGATCAACGGTTCGGCCCCAGAATCCCTCGTGCGGCGCCGTTGTCTGCTGCGCTCGACGCCCGAAGAACGGCACTCGCAGCGACTCGACGCGATCGCCGAGCAGGCTCAACACTGCCGGCAGCAGGGTAAGCGCCGAGATGACGGCGGCCAAGACGACCAAGATCGCGCCCGCTCCGAGGCTGACAAAGATCTTGGTCGGCACGATAAGCATGCCGACCAACGCCAGCACCACCGTCATCCCGCTGAACAGCACGGCGCGGTTTGCCGTGGAGCCTGCGAGTTCGATCGCGTCGAGTTTCTCGTGGCCGCTGCGTCGCTCCTCTCGGTAGCGGGAGACAATGAACAGCGAGTAGTCGATACCGACCGCCAGTCCCATGAAGGTGATCATGTTGACGACGAAGAAGCTGAGCGGTGAGATCTGGCCGATCAGCGCAGCCACCGCGATGGCGACCAAGATTGCAAAGATCGCCAGAATCACCGGCACCAGCGCGGCCAGCACCGTGCCAAACACCGCCAGCAGAATCAGCAGCGCGATGGGGATGCCGATCCCTTCCCCTTTCCCAAGGTCGCTCTGCGAGAGCGTGGTGAAGTCGCGGCTGAGCGTGGCCTGCCCAGTCGCCAATACCTGGTAGCCAGCCTGGCCGTTGGACGCCTTCACGACATCGAGAAGCGACTTGATGTTGTCGCCGGCGTGGTTGATCTCACTGCCAGGCTGGGTCACGGCGATCAGCGTGCTGTGCCGATCCTTCGAGACCTGGGACGGCGCGTTGGTCTGGTAGTAGGTCGGGCCCACCCGCACCGGGCCCTCAGCAGCCGAGACCAGTTGGGCGTGGATCGCCTCTACCCGCTGCCGAAACGCTGAGTCGGAGACGGTCTTGGTGGAAGAGCGGACGATCACGACATCCCGCACCGGTTCTTTGGTGCCCAACCGCTGATGCATGAGGTCGATCGCACGCTGCGACTCCGGAGTACCGACAAAATCTCCCTCCGTCGTCAGCGCATCCGAAAGCAACGCGCCCGTGAGAACCACGCTCACCACCGCGGCCGCAACCCAGACTCCCACGGTTCGCCACGGATGCCTTGCACACGTCCGAGCCATTCGCGCCGTTACACCCATTTCCGGCCTCCCCACGTTCAACTGCCAGTCCTGAACGACGAGTCGTGAGGTTCCCACATGGCGAAAAGCACTGCAACCCCTAGCCGAACTGGTATGTACCAAGGGCTAGAGCCAGGCGACAGTCGGAAAAGCACGGATCCGCGCAGCGAGCACTTAGGTGGGCCCCACCTCCCGGGCGATGGCTGTCCTGAAGTAGGCCTAGGACTAGCCTCCGGGATCATGACGACAGCCCACGAGCTCGGAGCCGCCCTTGGCATTGCTGTCCTTGCTGCCGTGGCCACTTCGAAAGTGGAACCCGGTGAGCGGCTATGGGAACGCGTTCTTCGTCGCGGCGGCGATCGCCGGAGTGCTCGCCTTCGTGGCAGCGATCGTGCTACCGGCCCTTCGGCCTGAGCCGGGGACGCACGTTTCCATGCACTAGCGCCGAGTCGGGGTTCAGCGCTCGGGCTCGTTGACGACGACGGCGAGCTTGCCCCGTGTGCGGCCGGATGTCAGGTGGCGGATCGCCTCCGCCGTTTGCTCGAGTGGATACGTCGCGTCGAGGGCCGGCCGGACGACACCGTCTTCGACGAGGCCACGCAGCCGTTCGAGGTCGGCTTGGCGTTCCCGGTTGATGATGAATGTGAGTCGCTGGTGAAGGAACGGCGACAGGATCCGCGCGTGGAGCTGTCGGCCCATCCCGGTCACAGGGTCGCCGGCTTCGCCGCCCACGATCACGAGCGTCCCGCGCGGCGCCAGCATGGAGCGAAGTTCTGAGATGGCGGTGTCTCCGCCGGTGTCGACGATGGCGTCGTAGCGGCCCTCATGAGGATCGTTCCCTTCTCCGTCATAGGCGATCACCCGCTCGGCGCCGAGTGATCGAACGAACTCGGCCTTGGCTGCCCGGCTGACGCCGGTGACGTGTGCCCCTAGGCCACGCGCAATCTGGACGGCATAGCTTCCCACCCCGCCGGAGGCGCCGATGACGAGGACAGATGAACCGTTGCCCACCTGCGCGGCATCGATCGCCTGCAGGGCGGTCATGCCCGAGATGCCAAGAACGGCGGCCTCGACAGCGGAGAGCCCTTCTGGCGTCCGTGCAAGCTTCCGCTCCTTGGCCTTGGCGTACTCCGCGAACGAGCCGGTTGCGACTCCGAATACCGAGCCGCCGATGTTGAACTGCTGGGCGGCCGATCCTCTCGCGACGATTTCACCGGCAACGTCGCGTCCAAGAACGGTCACGCGTGGCCGGCGCAGGCCGATCGCCAGACGAGCGAGATAGGGCTTCCCCGTCAGCAGGTGCCATGTGCCGCGATCGATCCCGGCCGCCGAGACTCGCAGCAACACTTCATCATCCGCGATCGACGGCACCGCAACCTGGCCAACTCGGATCACCTCTGGCTCGCCATAGCGATCGTGCACCGCCGCTCGCATCGTTGAGGGTACCGTCGGGGTCATCGTGGCCGGGGGCTAACCAACCGGCAGGTGGTCGAGGGCGCGGCGACGATCCTGGTACTCGTCGATCTCGATCTCGCCGCGCGCGAACCGTTCGTCGAGGATGTCGCGCGCTGACTTGTCGGCTCGCAGATCTGGCCGGTCGGATGTACGCGTCCACTGAGTGATCGCCCAGATGGCGACCACGAGGACGACGACCAGGAGCACCATCATGAAGCCCATCCCTATCCAGTCGGTGCCGCTCATGTGATCGTAGTTGTACATGGTCGCAGTGTCCGCGGCGGCATGGGGGCCGGCATCGGGAGATCCACGGATTGTCTGTGCGGACTTGTCGCGAGGCCGCAGCTCCGGCGGACGACGGTGGGCTGGGCCGTTAGGGGCGGGGGCGATAGCGGCTACGTCGACGCTGCGGCGACGCGGGCTTCAGCAGCAGCTGTCGGCGGGTGGCGACACCGCTGAGTGCCCTGATGAAACCGCTCAGCGGTGGCGCGGCCAGCGGCTTGGTTGACCGGCTGGCGACATTCTTACAACAGCCCCATCGGCTTTGTTAAGCCAAATACCGGTTCATGACAAGGCTGGCCGCTTCGGCAGGAAACCGACCGCGCGGCGCCAACCTATGCCGACTCGATGTGCGGATGGTTCGAAAGGGCGCGGGCGCACCGCTCGCAATAGCCGAGCCAACGGGGCGAGAAGGCCTCCACCCGGATCGGCTGATGGCAGTGCGGGCAGAGCTTCTGCGGTGCGCGGGTCCCGGAATGGGTGTAGGTCGTGTTCACGTCTGTAACTACCCTTCGCGCGGGCGGACGGATTGCGCCGAAACGGCGTCCGGACGCGGGCGCCCTGCCAGCGACCACACCCGCGAGATCGCCTTCGCGGCCGCCGGCGTCGAGGCCGACGTGTTCACGTTCGGTTAGGCTCGCCCGCGACAGATCACAACGAGGAGGGTCAGTGAGCGCACCGGGGTTTCCCGCCGGCTTGTCGGCAAGGTCGCTCTTGGTCACAGGCGCCGGCGGTGCGATCGGCCGAGAGAGTGCCCTGCGGATGGCCCGCGAGGGAGCGTCGGTGGCGTCGCCGACCTCCGTCTCGAGGCGGCGCAGGAGACGGTGTCCCTGCCGGTGGGGTGGATCGACACCGCTCGGGGACGAGACCGAGGTGTTCGTGCCGCCGCACGGGAAGGACGCCGATGTCCAGCAGCTCGTGGATCTACGGCGCATGCTGAAGAACGTGGGGTTTGCGCCCTGATCTAGCGGGCGGGCGCCCTGGGAGGTGGCGCGTCGACCTGCCCGAGCCACCGAGCAGTTAGGCGGCCAGCTCGACCGGGCGCACCTCCAGCTCGATCACCGCGCCGGAACGCACCACCGTCAGCGACTGCGGGTTGCCGATTGCCTCTGCCGACAGCTGGCGCTGCAACTCCTCGACGCTCTCGATTGGCTTGCCGTTGACCGCGACCACGATGTCCTCGGGGAGCAGCCCAGCCGCTCCCGCTGGGCTGTCGGGCGCGATGTCGATCAGCTCGATGCCGGCGGAGCGGCCCAGCGCCGCCACGGCCTTGGGCGGGAGCGGCCGCGGAGCCGCGCCCACTCCGATGTAGGCCCGCCGGACGCGCCCGTCGCGCATCAGCGTCGCGATCAGGCCGCTCGTGTGCTCGTTGATCGGCACGGCCAGTCCCAGCCCCATGCCGGCCAGCGCGGTGTTGATCCCGACGACGCGGCCGTCGCTGGTTGCGAGCGCGCCGCCGGAGTTGCCGGGGTTCAGGCTCGCGTCCGTCTGAATCACGTTGTCGATCATCCGCAGCGTGCCGCCGGCGCGCGCGGGCAGCGACCGGCCGACGGCCGAGACCACGCCGGCGGTCACGGATCCGGCGAACCCATGCGGATTGCCGATCGCGACCACCAGCTGGCCCACCTGCAGCGTCGACGCGTCACCCAGCTCTGCCGGATGCAGGGCGCTCCCGTCGATGGCGATCACCGCCAGGTCGCTGAAGGGGTCGCGACCGACCACCGAGAAGCGAAACTCGCGCCCGTCCGGAAACGATGCCCACCCCTCCCGCGTCGCCGCCGGCACCACGTGTGCGTTGGTGACGAGCCGGTCCTCGGTGATCACGACGGCCGCTCCGCCAGCCTCCCGCACGCGCGAACGCGAGCGCAGGCGAACACGCAAGTTCGCCACCGACGGCGACACTCGCTCCACCACGCTGATCACGGCACGCGAGTAGGCATCCAGAACGGCATCCATCGCTTGAGCGTAGCCTCGACCCCCCGGCCGGGCCAATGTGGCACCAGCATGCGGAGCCCGGCGATGGCTCAGGCCAGTGCCGCCAGTCGCCGCTCGGCGCGCGCGATGCTGGGAACGACCTCCTTGGCCCGGTACAGCTCCAGCGCCTCCTGAAGCGCGGCCCGAGCGCTGGCCTTGTCGCCCTGGCTCTCGAGCATCTCGGCGAGCGCCGTCCGCGCGTTGGCCTGGAACATCGTCTCGTCGCTGCGGTCGATGATGGCGATTGCCTCGTGGAGCAGCGCCTGTCCGGCCTCGGGGTCGCCACGGTGCGCCGTCACCAGCGCGTCGGCCCATCGCCACAGGGCCTCCGAGTCGAGGTCGTCGGGGTGCGACTGTTCACGCCCCCGGCGCGCCGATTCAACGACCTCATCCCAGCGCCCGACGCGCGCCAGGTAGATGCCCTGAAGCCCGTACAGCGTGGACACCAGACCTCTCTGACCGGCCGCCTCCAAACGCTCGATCGACAAGGCGACCTCGGACAGCGCGGTCTCCACATCGCCCTCGATGTCGGCGATGGTAGCGGTGGTGAACGCGCGCGAGTTGAGCGAATAGCGATCGCCCAGGTCCTCCGCCGACCGCAGCCACTCGGCGATGGCACGGTGGGCCTCGTCCGACCTGCCCAGCATGGCCAGGAACCGGCCCTTGAAGCACACCACGCGGGATTGCATGACGGGCGAGGACGGCCATCGCTCCTGCAACTGCGTACACAGATCCAGTCCCAGGGTGGCCCGGCTGTCGCCCCAGTAGTAGGCCCCCAACCGAGCGCTGTCGCTGTCCTGCTCCCGCAGGTCGTCGCCCAGATCGCGGGCGATCGCTGCGGCCCGCATCAGCGCCTCGTTCATCGGGCTCCAGTGACCCTCGTGGTGGTATGCGGTCGCGATCGCGTGCAACGCGTCGAACAGCCGCAGGGACTCGCCCTCGGCCGCGAACCGCGCCGCCGCCTGCTCCCCGATCCGCCGCGCATCGGCGGTGGAGAAGTCCGTGTCCGCCATCAGCTCCGCATCCATCGCCAGTACCCGCGCGTGCAACTCGCGTGACTCGTCGCCCAGCTCTGCGGCAAGCGCGCGCGCCCGCCTCGAGACGCCCAACAACTCGTCCGGCGAGGTGGCGAACCATCCCACCCGAAGCGCCTCCAGCATCAGGTCGAGAGCCTGCACCGTCGGCTCGCGGCGTAGCGAGGTCGCGCGCGTGTAGGCGGCGAACGCCGACCGGTCGTCGCCTCGCTCGTGTGCCTGCCCCGCGGCGGCCACCAGAGCATCGACGCCGCGCGTCTTGAGGGCCGCCAACCGCTTGTCCTCCGGGGCCACGTCGACCAGCAGCAGGTACGCCTGCTCGAGGTGGTAGGCGAGGATCTCGCGGTATTCGTCGACACGGTTCGCGGCTCGTTCCTCGAGCCACTCGGCGAACCGCTCGTGCAGCTCCGCGCGCGCCCGCTTGGGCAACGACGCGTAGGCCGCGTCGCGGATCAGGACGTGCTGGAAGCGGTAGGCGCTGTCTCCCTCGAACAGCGACCTGTCAGGGTCGATCAGCTCGCGCCGCATGAGCCGCTGGAGGTGGGCAGCGAGCGCGGGCCGCTCCGCGTCCGACGTCAGCGCCGCCAGGGCCGACCGGTGGAACACCCGGCCCTCCACCGAGGCGCTCTCCACCACCCGCCGTTCCTCGCCGCCCAGCCGATCGAGCCGCGCGGCCAGGAGCGCCTGGATGGTCAGCGGGACGTCGGAGCCGGCTCGTTCGTCTTCGCTCAGCATCGCCAGCATCTGCTCGACGAACAGCGGGTTGCCCTCGGAGGCAGCGACCACCCGCTCGCGCTGCTCGGAGGTCAGCGTCTCGCCCGCCAGATCCTCGAGCAGCCGTGCGCAGTCCTTCGCCGGCAGCCGCTCCAGCATGATCGTGGTGGCATTGGTCTTTCCCCCGCCCCATCCGGCCCGCACGTCCAGCAGATCGGGTCGGGCTGTGCACAGGACCAGCAGCGCACACCCGCGGGCCCAGTCGGCCACGTGCTCGATCAGGTCGAGCAGGGTCGGCTCGGCCCAGTGGATGTCCTCGAACACCAGCACCGTGGGCCGCCGCCGGGCGATGATCTCGAACGTCCGGCGAATCGCCCAGAACACCTCCTCGACCGCGGCCGGAATCCCGCCCAGACCGATCGCCCTGGCGACCCGCTCGGAAACGAGGAGCCCGTCCTCGTCGTCTGCGACCAGCCGTTCCAGTGCCGTGCGGGCAGTTGTCCGATCGTCGCGCTCGCCGATCTGAGCCGCCGTCCGCAGCATCTCAGCGACCGGCCAGAACGTGATCCCGTCACCGTAGGGCAGGCACTGTCCGACCAACACGTTCGCCTCCGACGCCGCCCCATCGGCCAGCTCGGCGGCCAGCCGGGACTTGCCAACGCCGGGCGCTCCCATGACGGTGAACATGTGGCAGCGGTTTTCAGAGGCAGCCCGCTCAAACGCCTCGGACAGCATGTTGACCTCGAGCGCGCGCCCGACCAGGACGGAGTCGATCCGGCGCGGGATCGCCTGCGCATGGGCGCTCACGGACAGAAGGCGGTGCGCGGCCAGCGGCGCCCGCTTCCCCTTCACCGCCACCGCAATCGGCTCGCTGTGGACGGCCTCCCGCGTCAGCCGATGGGTGGTGTCGCCGATCCACACCTCACCCACGCCGGCTCCCTGCTCGAGCCGGGCAGCGACGTTGACCGCGTCTCCGGTCACCAGCGCCTCCCCGCCTCCGGCCACCACCTCCCCGGTGTTGACCCCGATCCGCACCGGGACGCCGATCGCGCCCAGCTCGTCTCGCAGCTCGCATGCAGCTCGCACGGCCCGAAGCGCGTCGTCCTCGCGCACCGTCGGCACCCCAAACACGGCCATCACCGCGTCGCCGATGAACTTCTCGATGGTCGCCCCGTGCGACTCCAGCACCCTTCGGGCGACGTCGTGGTAGCGGCCCATCAGGGCCCGCACTCGTTCCGGGTCGGTGCCGTCGGCGAGCTCCGTCGAGCCGGCCATGTCGCAGAAGACGACCGTCACCGTCTTTCGCACTTCGCGAGCAGACGTGCCCGCAGCGAGGGGAAACGGGCTCCCGCAGGCGCCGCAGAACCTGAAGCCGTCAGGGTTCTGCTGGCCGCACACGGGGCACGCGATCACCATACACGGTCAGTCTACGGGGACCACATCCGACGACGGTCGCAGGCTGCCTCGCTCGACCGCGGCGACCATGGCCTCGCGCTCTCCCGGCGGGACCCACTCGATCCACCAGTCGGCACCCGCCGCCGCGACCGCCCGGATGTGGTCGCGCTCGGCCTCCCAGTCGTCCCGGCGCCCGCTTCCTCCGACGGCGATCGTGAACGGGCGATCGCCGGCGGCCGCGCGGAGGGCCCGCACGTCGT
>Ga0134125_10002927_pt1 | contig 20010 bp, 6 predicted proteins | sample KB31751_FD_96464 | JGI IMG/M metagenome (GOLD analysis project Ga0134125, IMG submission 96464) | Terrestrial soil microbial communities with excess Nitrogen fertilizer from Kellogg Biological Station, Michigan, USA - KB3-175-1 | ecosystem: Environmental > Terrestrial > Soil > Unclassified ... | reverse complement strand
TCTTGCCGTTCTTGCCGGGAATGTAGCCGGAGAAGCCCCCGCCCTGCGACGTCTTGCGAATCGTCGATGGCGGCACGGCGAGATTCTGCCGGCGAGCGAGTGCGATGGCCTGATCGAAGATGCGGAGCGCCTCAGGGAACTTCTTCTCGTCCGCGAGCGTGGCGACGAGCGATTCCAGTTGCGATGTGGCTTCCCGCGTCGGCAATTGCGCCAGGGCTGCCGCCGTCTTCGCCGGGCCCTGCAGTTTGTCGAGTTTCAGGAACAGTTCGAGGGCCGATTCGATATCCTTGCGGCCCGCGGCCAGGGCAAGCGCGGATTGAATCTTCTCGATCGTGGACGCGTCGGCGACCAGCGCCTTGTAAATCGCGGTCTCGTCCTCGGATCGCTTCGCCCGCTTCAACTCCGTCATCGCGATTTGCGTCACCTCGGCCGTCACCCAGTCCGGCTTGAGCCTCTTCAAGTTTTCGAAGCAAGCGAGGGCGTGCGCGAGCTGATCGGCGGGCAGCGGCGGCGTGGTGTCCTTCGCCTCGGCGGCCCCTCGACGCCGGCGGGAGACGCCGTTGTCGCGCGACCCGATGGCATTCAGATACGCCAGGGCACCCGCGGGATCGGGGCCGTTCGACAGCTTCAGGCATGTCGCCAGCATGTCCTTCCGCTCCTGGCGCAGAGCCTGGAAGTAATACCAGTCCCAGAGCGGGCGCAGGTCGGCGCCGGCCTTGTCGCGCGCGAGGCGCAGCCGCTTCACGAAGCCGTCCTGGTCGTTGCGGGCCCGCGCTTGCTCGTAGAGGTAGCCGAGGCAAGCCATGCGGGCTTCGCCGAAATCGGACGGAGCGTAAGACTGCTGTTGGTTGCCGGGATAGTAGTCCCGCTGATCCATGCCGACGGCCATGCGAATCCGCCAGACGTTATTGCTGCGGCGGAGGAACGGCGGGGTGGAGCGGTCATAGGCTTGCTGGCCCGGCCGCGGCGCCGCCTTGGCCTTGGTCGCGGCCTTCTCCTGGTCGTGCTTGGCGATCGCGCCGGGTTCGTCGTCCAGCTGCTTGAGCGCGAGGATGGATACGAACCGCTTGGCCGCGTCGTCACGTTTCCCCTTGGCGGCGAGGGCCGCCCCTTCGCGATAAAGCAGTTCCCAGTTTCCAGGCTTCTGCACCAGCAACCGCGACAGGATCGCGAGCGCCGAATCGAACTTACCACCGTTGATCAACTGGTCGATCGCTTGCAAGTTGCGGTGCGTCTCCGTCTGTTTGGCGACGAGGTTGACCCAGATCTCGGCGGCCTCGTCGGCCTCGCCGGTGCGCGTTAAGAGCTGGGCCATCTTCAACTGGTGGTCGAAGTTGTTCGGGGCCGCGGCGGCGATTTGCCGTTGGTATTTCACGGCCGCCGCGAGATCGCCCTCCGATTCGCACAGCGAAACGAGCTGCCCGAGGAGATTCACGTCCCGACTGCTCTCGGCAAGCAATCGTTCGAGCTGAGCGCGGGCAGTGCCCAGGTCGCCGGCCGTCGTGTAAGCCTGGGCGATCACCATCGCCATGTCGCGCGGCTTGTCGGAATCGCGCCGCTCGCGTTCCAACCGTTCGATCAGCCGATCGAACTGGTTGTTTTCCAGGTAGAGCTGCGTGATCCGCTCGATGACGCCGAGCTTCGCTTCGAGTTCGTTGGTCTTTTCGAGGGCCCGCCACAGAAGCTCGATGGCTTCCCCCTGACGGACGCGTTCGCCCAGCGCGTTGGCCAGCGTGATGAGCCCTTGCGGGTCGGTCGGGTTGGCCCGTACGGACCGCCGCAGCGCTTCGAGCCCTTCCTCCTGGTCGCCGAGCTGGAAGCAGAGTTCGGCGAAAAACTTGTAGACCTCGGGGTTGCCAGGGGAGGCGGCGAGTAGATCGCGGCCGGCTTGCAGCGCCTCTTGCCGGCGACCGAGACGCTGCTCCAGTTTTGCCACCGCCGTCAGATATTCCGTGCGATAACGGCGATCGAGGCTCGCCAGCTTGCGGTTGGTCTCGGCCGCGGCCAGGATCGACCCGGATGATTCAAAAATGCGGGCCCCGGCAATCAGAACGGGAACCGATTTTGGGTCCCTCGCTCCGGCCTTGCTGATGGCTTCCGCCGCGCGATCGAGTTGCCGATTCGCTTCGAAAAACCGCGCCAGTTTCAACCAGCGATCCGCGGTCGCGTCCTTGTTCGCCGTCAGTTCCTTCTGCAGCGATTCGATGCGTTCGACGAGCTTGTCCGTGGCCTGGTAGACCTTGATTTGCGCAACGAGGACCTGTTCGACTTCCTCGGCGTTGCTGGTGCGGGCGCTGGCCGCGGCGATCTGTTTGAGCGCATCATCGTGTTGGCCGTCCTGATAAAGCAGCTCGGCGAAGGTCATGAGCATGCCGAAGTCGTCGCCTTCGAGCTTGACGGCGTCGGCCATGGCGGCGATCGCTTCCTTGCGGTAGCCGAAGCCGGCGAAAACTTCGGCGAGCCTGGCCAGGTTCTTCGCATTGCGATTGGCGCCCTCGGCAATCGGCCGCCAGGTCGCCAGCGCTTCTTCCGAACGCATCAGGCTGTGGAAGTATTCGCCGAGGTATTCGCGGTACTGGGCCGCCTCCGGAGCGAGTGCGATGGCCTTCTTGTAAAGGGCGATCGCTTCATCCGCGGCCCCTGCCGTTCGCATCAGGTCCGCGACCTGCGAATTGGTCACCGGGTCGTTCGGTTTTCTTTCCAGCAACCGCTTCCAGACGGCGGCAGCCGCCATTCGCCGCTCCGCCTCCGGCTTCGCCGGATCGCGCATCAGCATCTTGCCCCATTCGCGGAGCGTGTCCGGGTTGTTCGGATCGGACTTGGCAAGCGTCTCGTACTGGAGGGCGGCCGCGGCGAAGTTCTGCTCGAAGACGAGTTGATCGATGAGCCCTTGCCGCAAGGCGCGATTAGTCGGGGCGGCGACGAGCCCCTTTTCCAGCCAGGCTTTGGCTTCCGGCGCGCGGCCCTGCGACGACAGGTTTTTCGCCAGCCTGGCGAAGGCGTCCACATCGGTCGGGTTCTTTTCGAGCCACTTCTCGTAATACTTGGCGAGGCCAGCGAGGTCGTCTCCGCGCAGGAAGACCTCCTCAATGCGCCGCCGCACGTCGCGATGCAGCCAGCTATCCGAATTGAGTTCGGCCAGCAGCTTTTCGAAGTCCGCCAGCGCCTCCGCGGACTTCTTCAGCTTCACTTTCAGCTCAGCGACGTCCATGCGAAGCATCGATTGCCGATACTTGTCGTCCGTGGTCGAAGCGAGCTTCTGCAATCGCGGCAAGGCCTGCTCGAATTGCCCTTCTTCCACCAGGGTCGTCGCAATTTGCTCCTGCACGCGGGCATCGTCCGGGAAGAGTTTTTCGAGCCGGTTCCAGACGTCGAGCGCCTTGTCGGTGCGCTGGGCCCGCTGATAGACGCGGCCGAGCGCCTGGAAAATGTCGAGCAGATCGTTGCGAATCGGCTTGCGGGTGATGGCGCGTTCGAAGGCTTCCGCGGCGGTCTCCGGTTGACCGACAAGCACGAGCGATTGCCCCAGGTAATAAGGAGCCATCGCATTGGTGGAGAGATTCGCTTCGGCCTGGCGGAACGCCGCCACCGCAGCCGCATCCTTCCCGCGCTGGCTCTCCAAAAGGCCGATGATCATCCACGCCGTCCCGTCCTTGGCGTTCTTTTTCGTGCGGTCGGCATACGATCCAATGAGTCGATCCAAGGTTCCGCGTTCGACGTGGTAACCGTAAAGCCGATCGAGGGCGGTGCCGCGGCGTGGGTTGGTTTCAAGCACTTTCTGGAATCGCTCGGCAATTGCTTTTTCCTTCACTTCCTCCGGCGGCGGCTCCTCCGCCTCGGCCATAGGCGGCGCCGCGACCGGCTTCTTCAGCGGCTGAGCAGCCAGGATCACGGCCCATCCCAGCATCGCCGAGATGGTGAGTGCGAGGCAGAATCGTCCGTGCCGCATCGTGAAGACTCCTGAAGCTGGATGGGGCGAGACGAGCCATCCCATGTTAAATGTCCGCGGTTGGGCGAATGGCCGAGAAAAAGAGGACGATCATCTCGTTTTCATCAAAGGGGAACCACATTACCAACGAATCCCGAGTGCGGACGTTGGAAGACTTGTGGTGAAACGCCGGCAATGGACCGGCGTTTCAATTTGCCGAAATCCGCTTCCAAACCCTTTGACAACTTGCCCGGTCCCGGATAACCTCAGACAAATTACCTGAGAGAATCCCCGATTGCAATGGACCGTTACAAAGAAATGCCGCGAGGAGACAAGACCATGAGCGCCGACGCCATCAAGGCCGAACTCGACCAGTTCCGCAGCGACTTCCAGCGGCTGCGCCAGGAAATCGCCAAGGTGATCGTCGGCCAGGACGACATCGTCGAAGGCACGCTGACGGCGCTGATTGCCGGCGGGCACGTTCTTCTCGAAGGCGTTCCCGGCCTCGGCAAGACGCTGCTGGTCCGGACCATCGCCGACGCGCTGCATCTGAAATTCGCCCGCATCCAGTTCACGCCGGACTTGATGCCGGCGGACCTGATCGGAACCAACGTCGTGATGGAGACGCCGGACCAGGGACGGAAGTTCGAGTTCCAGAAAGGCCCGGTGTTCGCCAATATCGTGCTGGCGGACGAGATCAATCGGGCGACGCCGAAAACGCAATCGGCCCTACTCGAAGCCATGCAGGAACATCATGTGACGGTGGCCGGGCAGACCTACCCGCTGCCGGAGCCGTTCTTCGTGCTGGCGACGCAGAACCCACTCGAAATGGAAGGAACCTATCCGCTGCCGGAAGCACAGCTCGATCGCTTCTTCTTCAAACTGCTGGTCAAGTTTCCGTCTTCGGAGCAGATGGAAGCCATCCTCGACCGAACGACGGAACTCTCGACGCCGCACGCCGAGGCAACCTTTGACGCGGCCCGGATCAACGCGCTGTCGAAGATTGTCCGCCAGATTCCGATCGCCCCGGAGGTGCGGCGATATGCGATTGCCGTGGTGATGGCCACGCATCCGGAGAACGAAGTCGCGAGCTCGATGGCCCGGCAATATGTGCAATACGGTTCGAGCCCGCGCGGGGCGCAGGCCATCATCCTCGCCGCGAAACTGCGGGCGATCCTGGATAACCGCTATCACGTCGCGCGCGACGACATCCGCGCCGTGGCGCCAATGGCATTGCGGCACCGCATCATACTGAACTTCGAAGGACAGGCCGACCGCGTCCCCGCGGATGCAATCATCGCCAACGTGGTGAAGACGGCCCCCGAGGGTGCCGCGGTGTCTTAGAAGTTCACCGCCAAGGCACAAAGATCACACGGAGACCACGGAGAATGCAGGATGAATGGAAGGGAAAAAACGGCACGAGAACCATGACGCGAGAACTATCTCGACCTTAATTCTCCTCTCCGTGGTCTTTGCGCGATCTTTGTGCCTTTGTGGTGAGATTGGAGAACATGGCTCTGTTCGATTCCGATTTCCTGAAGAAGTTGGAGTATCTGTCGCTGATTTCGCGGCGGGTATTCCGCGGCTCGCTCATGGCCCAGCGGCGGACCATGCAGCTCGGCAGCGGCATCGAGTTCGCCGACCACCGCGAATACACTCCCGGCGACGACTTCCGCTACCTCGACTGGAATCTCTACGCCCGCCACGACGAACTGCTGCTCAAACGCTTTCAGGAAGAAGAAGACCTGCACGTTTACTTCCTGCTCGATTGTTCGCGGAGCATGGCCTTCGGCGAATCGCCTAAATTCGACTTTGCTCGGCAGGTCGCCGCAGCCCTTGCCTACATCGCGCTCGCGGACCTGGACCGCATCTCCGTCACGGCATTTGCCGACGACATCATCGCCGACTTCCCGCTCACCCGCGGCAAGGGGCGCATTCTCTCGCTCTTGAAATTCCTGGAAGGCCTGGCGCCGGTGGGGCAGGATACGAACCTGGAGCGGGTTGCCACGGGGTTCATCCATCGCGATCAGCGGCGCGGGCTCGCCATTGTCGTCAGCGATCTCTACGACCCGAACGGCTTCGCTCGCGGTCTCGATCTGCTTCGCCATCGCCGCTATGAAACCCGCGTCATTCAGATCCACGATAAATACGAACGCGAACCGCCGGACATGCTCGGCGACGTCGAAATGTGGGACGTGGAATCCGGCCTCGCCCGCAAAGTCACCGTCACGGAAAAGAACCTGCGCCGGTATCGTCAACTGTTCGACGACTACCAGGACGAAGTTGAAGGCTATTGCAACCGGCACTCGCTCGGTTGCACGCAAACATCGACGGAGACCGACTTCGATCAACTGATCCTACGGATGATGCGGCAAACCGGAGCGGTGCGATGAAAACGTCCCATGCAATGGCTCGTCGGCAACTTTTAAAGGCCGGGCTCGTGCTCGCGGGAGCCGAGTTCTGCCCGGAAGCTCTGTTCGACCGTCGGGCCGCGGCCGTCGACAAAACGGAGATCGTAATCGGACCGCGCGAGATCGTGAAGGGTCTCGATGGCATGAGCCGTGTCGCGGATCAGGGGCGCAATCCGTTCGGCGACGGGCACAATGCGGCAGCCGTGATTTCATCCGCATTCTTCTGCCGCGAACAAAAACTCGATGGCGACATTCAGAAGGAAATCCTGGTCCACCTCGAAGGCCGACTTCTCACCAGCCCGATCTACGCGAAGGCCCGACCGAAGGAGGCTGCCGAACCGAATCTCGTTGAGGGATTGCTCGATGACCTCGACGCCGGCATCGCCACGCTGCGGGGAAAAGGGCACAACATCATCTTCGCCGTCGCCTGCCTCAAGGCGCTGCGCGACCTTCCGGAAGCTGTGACGCCCGAACGAGTCGGCGGGCTGCGAAGGATGGTTCAGAGTTTTGGAATGACGAAGGGAACGCCGAGGAAGGATCCCGAGCCGCTCGTGGGCCTGGATGACGAGCAGAAGTTCATTCACTTCATTTTCGAAGAGTTTCTGAAGGCAAAAGGCAATGGCTTCAACGGCCACGTGCTGACGATTGGCCACGCCCTGGTGGAACTGCACCGGATGGGTCACAAAGAGATGGCGCGCAAGGGAGTGCCGGCGTACTGGCAGTGGATGCGCGAGTCGCGCGGCGGCGATGAGGAGGAACGGAAGTCCGCCCCGGCAGCGCGCCGAGGTTCGACCCCGCTGTCGCGCGAATACTGGGCCGCCCAGGCCAAACGCCGTGTCGGTGGAATCGCCGGCAGCCACACCATCAAGTACCCCTACAGCTTCTACGCCCTGGCCAAGGAACTCAAGGACGAGCAGTTGAAGAAGCGGATTCTCGGCAAGATCGACCTTCTGACCGCGAACAGTTGACGCATTATGAGCTTCGCCAACCCGACAGCCCTAGCCTGGTTCGCACTGGCAATCCCGGTGGTGATCTTCTACATCCTGAAGATCCGCCTCCGCCGCGTGCCCGTGTCGACCGTCATCTTCTGGCGGCAAATCTTCGACGAGAAGAAGCCCCGCTCGCTTTGGCAGCGGTTGCGGCACCTCGCATCGCTGCTCGTGCAACTGGCATTTCTCGGGCTGCTGGTCGCGGCACTCGTGGAGCCGTTCTTCGCTTCCGAGGCTCGCCATGCCCGCCGCGTGATTCTCATCGTGGACAACTCCGCCAGCATGAACGCAACAGATGTGGAACCGAATCGCCTGGCGAAGGCCAAGGAAGACGCGCATCGGATTATCAAGGGGCTGCGAGCGCGGGACGAAATGGCGATCATTGCGGCGGGCACGCAGCCGCGCGTCGTGTGCGGGTTAACGGGACATCAAAGGTCGCTGCGGGCAGCGCTGGACGATATCGGCCCCACGGACGGCCCTACGCAGTTGACCGGGGCGCTCGAGCTGGCTCGCCGGCTCGTTTCCGAGAGCGGCGACGAGGAAAAAGAAACGCGCATCGTCGTGGTCACCGATGCCTGCACGCCCGATGCGGCCAAGCTATCGACGGAAGACCGCGTGCACTTCGTGGCCGTCGGAAGCCGCACGGGGAACCTCGCCATCACGCGCTTCCAGGTTCGCCGCAGCACCGTCGACCCCATCGGCTACGAAACGCTCGTCGAAATCGCGAATCTCGCCGACGAACTGACCGGCGACTTCCGCCTCACCATCACACTGAACGAACAATCGATCGAGGTGATTCCCCTGACGCTGGCGGCGAACCAGACGTGGAACCGGGTGCTTGAGAATACAACGCGGGACGGCGGTATGCTGATCGCGGAACTGGTCGTGAAGGGAGACAAGGGCGACCAGCCGTACCCGGATGCTCTCGTGTCCGACAACAAGGCGATCGCCGTGCTGCCGAAGCGGAACGATGTCCCGGTGCACATGCACAGCCCGGTCGGCAATCTGTTCCTGCAGAAGGTGCTGGAGGCCAACCCGCTGACGCAGTTGACGACATCGAAGGCGATGCCGACCGAGTTCAAACCGGGTTCGGTGCACGTGTTCCATCGCGAGGTACCGAAAAACCTGCCGCCGGGGCCGGTTCTCGTGGTCGATCCCACCAACGACTGCACGCTATGGAAGGTAGGCGAGAAGCTGCAGAATCCCATTGTGACTCAGCAGGATAAGGATTCGATGCTCATGGCGCACGTGCGGCTCGACAATGTGCTGATGCCGGAAGCGCGGAAGGTGGCGTTCAGCCCGGCAGCGGGCCGACCGCAAGTCCTGGCCGCCGCGGTCACTGGCGACCCGCTCTTCGCGCTCATCGACCGCCCGGAAGGCAAGGTCGTCGTGCTGACGGTGAACCTCGACCTCGGCGATTTGCCGTTCCGCACGGCGTTCCCCATTCTCGCGATGAACGTACTTGGGCAATTCACGAGCAGCCACGGCGAGCTGCGCGAGTCACTTGCCGCCGGTTCGACCGCGGAGGTTGCGCTTCCGCCCGGCGAGTTCACCCTCAAGTCGCCGGACGGCAGTGTGCGAAAGCTGCCCGGCGGCAAGACGACCATTGGTCCCTTCGACCAGTGTGGGGTGTGGTCGATGGCCGCGGATGGAGCCGTCGCGCCGATCGAGGAGTTCGCGGTGAACGTGATGAACAAGGCCGAGTCCGATTTGCGGCCGCCGGAGGGCGTTGTTTCCGTGGAAGCGAATACGGGCCTCGGCGGCAGCTTCCTCGGCCGGCCGCTCTGGTGGTACATGATCGGCTCGGCTTCCGTGCTGTTAGTTCTGGAATGGTATCTTTACCAACGCCGGTGGATTAGCTAATCCGGCCGCAGACTAACGCTGAGGACGCAGATCAGAACAGAAAACGGATCAATCGTTCTTAGATTTTGTCGTTTCTGATCGGCGTTTTTCTGCGTAATCGGCGGCTGGTTTTCTCTGTTTCTCGGGCTGGTTTTTTCTGCGCGATCCGCGGCGAATTCTTCGATCTATGCAACCGACGGCGGCAATGGAAGATTGGACATGAGCATCGAACTGACCCAACCGTGGTATCTCCTCGGCTTGCTGGCGTTGCCGGTGCTGGCGTGGTACTTCGTCCACGGCCTCATCGATTTCTCCCGCTGGCAGCGGATCGCTTCGGTTTCCATTCGCGCGGCAATCGTCGTGCTGCTCGTCGCGGCACTGTGCGGCCTCACCTGGCTCAAACCCGCCCAGGACCTGTACGTCGTCTTCGTGATCGATGACAGCCAGAGCGTCGGCGAAGAGGGACGCTCCGCGGCCGATCAGTTTCTCGATCGCGCTGCCTACTCGCCGGACAACAACAAACTGGCCTACGTGAGATTCGGCGCCGAACCGGGCGCCGTGGTCAACGACCGCCAGGCCACGATCGTCGCCAATCGCCAGGGCACGAACATCGCGGCCGCGCTGGAAGTGGCCCGGGCCGCGATTCCACCGTCCCACGTGCCGCGGATCGTGCTTCTCAGCGACGGCAACCAGACTTCGAACGACGGCATGAGGGCCGCGCTGCGGATCGGAGCGCCGGTTTACACGGTGCCGCTACCGGTTTCCTCGGAGCCGGAAGTACAAGTCTCCGCGGTGACGGTGCCCGCCCAGGTTCGCGACGGCGAGCCGTTTTACGTCGAGGTTGCCATTGATGCCAATCACGTCGACGAAGGCGACGTGGAAGTATTCCGCGGCGCTCATCTCGTGGTGGCGCAGAAGGTGAAGGTCAAGGCGGGATCGAACGTTTTCCGCTTCCGCCAACAGGTTTCTGGCGAACGCATGGCCGAGTACACCGCCCGAATCAAGGGGTTCAAGGACAAGTTGCTCGACAACAACGCCGCGAAGGGGCTTGTTTTTTCCAGCGGCAAACCGCGCGTGCTTCTCGTCGATACCGACATCAAGCAAGCCCGCTTCCTCGCTTCCGCACTCGAACAGGAAGGCATCAAAGTGGACATCCGCCCCGTCCAGGGGCTTCCGGATTCCATCTCCGATCTGCAGAACTACGAACTGCTCGTGCTCGCGAACGTCCCGGCAACATCCATGAGTACGCGGCAAATGAACTACATCCGCAGCTACGTCCAGGATCTCGGCGGCGGCCTCATCATGATCGGCGGCGACCAGGCCTTCGGCCTCGGCGGCTACTACAAGACCACCGTCGAGGAGATCCTCCCCGTTCGCAGCGACTTCGAGAAAGAGAAAGAGAAGCCGAGCCTCGCCATGATTCTGGTCATCGACAAATCCGGTTCGATGGGCGGACAGAAGATCGAGATGGCGAAGGACGCGGCCAAGGCGGCCGTGGAACTGCTCGGGGCGAAGGACAAGGTCGGCGTCGTCGCTTTCGATGGAGACCTGTTCTGGATTGCAGAAGTCCAGTCCGCCGCGAACAAGGCGCAAATCATCGACAAGATTTCGGGCATCGAGGCGGGCGGCGGCACCACCATGGGCCCGCCGATGGAAGCGGCTTACGAAGCATTGCAGAACACCGCCGCGAAGCTGAAACACGTCATCGTTCTGACCGACGGCGTCTCCGAACCCGCGGACTTCGAGGGCATCGCCCAAAACATGTCCCAGGCGAAGCAGACGTGCACGACAGTGGCGGTCGGCGACGATTGCGATTTCAAACTGCTGCAGGAGATCGCCCGCATCGGCAACGGCCGCTACTACCATGCCGAGGACCCGAGCAACGTGCCGCAGATCTTTGCCAAGGAAACCGTCACCGCCAGCAAGTCCGCCATCAACGAGCAGCCGTTCACGCCGATCGTCACGCGGCCATCGCAAGTGATCGCCGATATCAAGTTCGACGACGCTCCTTTTCTTCTCGGCTACGTCACGACGCGGCCGAAACCGACCAGCGAATTGATCCTTTCCACGGAGAAGGGCGATCCGCTCTTGGCCTGGTGGCGGTACGGCCTCGGCATGACCGTGGCGTTCACTTCCGACGCCAAGAGTCGGTGGTCCGCCGAATGGCTCAGCTGGCCCGGCTACAGCAAATTCTGGGCGCAGACCGTGCGCCACGCCATGCGCAAGTCGGACGCCAAGGGAGTGTTCGTGCAGGTCGACCAGAAGGACGGCAAAGCCCGCGTGATGCTCGACGCAGTCGCGACGACCGGCAAGGACGCGGGCAAGTACCTCAACGAGGCCGCGGCGGAATTGACCGTGATCGCGCCCGGCGGCAGCGAACAGAAAGTCGCCATGACGCAGACCGCACCCGGCCGCTACGTCGGCGAATTCCCGTCCGCCGATCCCGGCACTTATCACGTCTCCATGACGCAACAGATGAAGGGTCAGCAAGCGACCCAGCAATCGCGCGGGCTCGTCGTGAACTACAACGAGGAACTCCGCATCCACCCGTCCAACGAGGCGTGGCTCGAATCGATGGCCAAGGCAACGGGCGGCGTATATCGGCCGGAACCGGAGAGCGTGTTCGCCCCGGATGAGCGGACCACGTCGCGGCCAGTGCCGCTCTGGCCCTTCCTTCTGATGATCGCGGCCACCTTGTTCCTGGCGGACGTAGCCCTGCGGCGGATCGACTTCGACTTACTGCTCGGCCGCAGCAAGCCGCCGCTGAAGTTGATGACCGGGAAAATGTAATGCCGAGATTCCTGGAGAAAATCGGTATCGTTCCGGACGCGAAGAAAAAAGTTGGAATTAGGGCAGACAAGTCGTCTGAACTATGGTACTGTGTCACGAAGTCGGTGATTCCCGAGGGGGTCGTACGATGCGAGAGACGATTCATGCGGCTCTGAAACCGGTGCGGAACCGCCTGCAAATCCAGTTCGCACTGCGGTGCGCATTCGTCGGCTTAATTGCCGGCGGAATCGCGGCCCTGGCCGTCGGCGCGGCCCGACAGGCCTTCGCGCCCGATCTTTCCTGGCTGGTCGGCGCGGGGCTCCTCGCTGCCGGGCCGTTCGCGGGCGGATGCGTCGGCTTATTGCTCCGCCGCGACTGGCACGCCGCGGCAGCCGTCGTCGATGCCCACTATGGGCTCAAGGATCGCGCCGTGACGGCCCTCGCCTTCGCCGATGCCAACGCAGCCAGCGATCTCCAGGTCGTTCAGATGCACGATGCTCTGAATCACCTCGGCACCGTGGAACCGAAGGCCGTGGTGCCTCTCGGTGCCCCGCGGTCGTGGCGTCCGGCCCTGGCTGCAACTGCCGCGGCAATCGCCGTGCTGGCCTGGCCGCTCGCTCTGCCGGACGCACAGGCGGGGCCTGCCCCGGTCCCCGAGCACATCGCCGCCGTCGCCGCCGACCAGCAGCAGAAAATCGCCCTGGCCACCAAGGCGTTGTCCGAGACCATCCAGGACATCGACGACGATCAAGCCAAGGAAGATCAGAAAGCCGCCCAGGAACTTAAGGACAAACTTGCCAAGAAGACGGAAGAAGTGACGCAGGACGGCACGGACGAAAAGGAAGCCCTCGCCAAGTTGTCCGAGATGATGGCGGCGTGGCAGGCATTCGCCAACGAGTTGAACGTCGCGGCGTTGGAGGGCCAGATGTCCTCACTCGGCACGGCCCTCGCCGCGTCGCAGGCATTCGAGGGCGCCGGCAAGGCTCTGATGGAAGGCAAATTGGAGAAGGCCGCCAAGGAACTCGAGAAACTCGACGAAGTGAAACTGACGCCGAAGGAAGAGAAGGCACTGGAGGAGAAGTTGAAGCAGTTGGCGAAGCAGATGGGCGATGCGGGGCAGGGTTCGCTCGGCGACGCCGTCTCGGAACTCGCGGATTCCTTGAAGGGCGGCAAGGGGAAGATCGGTAACGCCAGCCGCAAGCTCGCGAAGAAGATTAATAACGCCGTGAAGCGCCGCAAGGCCGCCGACCTGGCATTCGCCCAGATCGAGGAACTGAAAGACGCGAAGTGCCAGTGCCAAAACAACGGCGGCGCCCGCATCAAACAGCCGAGCAAGTCGAACAGTCCGTCCAGTAACTGGGGCCGCGCCATCAGCGGCAACACGGACGGCGAACGGACGAAACTCGGCGGCAAGCGGAACGAGGTGCAGGTCAGCGGCACGCCAGGCGCCGAGGGCGATTCCGAAATCGAAACCACGGCAACGCCGGAAGCCCGCGAACGTGCCTCGCGCGAATACAAGGAACGCTACGAGAAGTTCAAGAAAGCCTCCGAAACCGTGATCGATGCGGAACCGATTCCGTTAGGTTTCCGCCAGATGGTCAAGAGGTATTTCGAAACGATTCGCCCGTCGGGCACCGACCCGGTCGAGAAGAAATAACTCATTTCACGACTCGACTTCCGATCCCACGAGCCGGTTGCCGCGGGATCGGTTCATTTGCGAATCTGTTAGAAGCCCCCTGTTTTCGGTAGTCGGCTTCTCGCAGGGCCTTGATGCGGTCCAGTTGCTCGTGGGTCCGGCCGACGGAGGTCATGCATTGCGAAGTGGCAGCCTTGCCAGAAGCCGATCGAGAGGCCTTCGTGCTTTTCGTTCTGAGAGGTCCGACCCTGGAAGAGGTTTCGGAACGGCTCGGACGAACGCCCGGCGCTATCGCTGACCATCTGCGTACGCCAAGAAAGTGCCGGGTAGCCGGCTCTCAAGTGGACGTTCACAACCGAAAGAAGCTGGTCGTCAGTTTTAACAAGCGACCTCCACGTCAGCAGTCCTTTCTCTACTGCGGTTGGGGCGGCGCAAACGCGCGCAGACGATCCCCACCATTGGTCGAAGTTCCCCTTGAGCAACGACTCGTCATGAGGCAACTTCATCTCTGTTCGGAGTGAGCGAATCAGCTTCCAAGCGTCTGCTTCTCCGGAACGGTCCACTGGAATAGTACGATGGGAGTGTCTTTGACCGCGCCACTTTCAACGCCGATCAACAATTCACCTTCGGCCTTTTCCAATGTCTTCACTTGAAACCCAGGCGTAACGCCGGGAACACGCGAGCGAGCCAGTCTTTCAGGAAAAGCGCGACTGAATGGCTTGTGGGACCGGACCAAGTGAGAAGGGGTCCATTCCACTCCCCGTGAAGTGCATTAGGGGTGCAACCAAGACATGCCACTCTCGCTAGGCCAGACCGCCTCGCCCCGCCACACTCAGTGGGGGCTGCGTGCTCTCGTTCGCGATCCAGATGGTCGGGCAGTTGAGTTACTGCAGGGCGAACGAACAGAAGCATCCTGCGCGCGAGCCTGAGCCTCTGGCGACTTTCTGGCGCCCATTCTCCGACGCTAGCACGATGCATAGCTTCGGTTGAACGAAAGCCACGGAGCGGAATCTTATGGGGATTCAATCGCTTCGACGGTCACTCCCAGCAAGTGTAACGCCTTCGGCACTCACAACGCAAACGACAATCCGATCCATTCGTGCCCGGTTGCAGCGGAGGCATCAGAACAGTCGCCGCCGGGTTGGTTTGCATGGCGTCGCAACCTATTCCAGTCGCCGGCGCGGACGCGAGTTGTGGACGGGCCTGTAAATCACCGGTCCCGCCGTTCCCGAAGGAGTGAACCTGGAGGTTCCGGGACACCTCGGTTCACCTTGCTTTGTTGTCCTGGAACGGTGCGATCTTGACGGAGAGTGGTTCGACCCAGTGTTTGTGGTCGGCATCGTAGTAGAGGTAAGCTCGACTTGCCGGGCCGCGGTAGCTGCCGGGAACCTCGCACGTCAAGTCGATGGTGAGCGCGATCTTCTGCTCCGGGGCCAGTTCGCGCCAGTAGAGAACCAGTTCCCGGCCGCGGATCTCGAAGAAGCTGATCCGCTCGTGCTCGCGCAGTTCGGTCAGTTGCTTCAGGTCGGTGGGAACCTTCATGCCGGCCGGAATCCCGACGATGGCCACCGCCATTCCCTGCCCTTGCTTCTGGCGATTTTCGAGCGTCACGGCGAGAGGAACAGTCTCGCTTTCGCGGGCCTCGGTCTTGCCGAGTTTCGTCGCGAGCCGCACGGCGCACCCCGGCGCGCTCAGCGGCATCAGCGTCGTGTAGGTATAAGTCAGTGCGAATGGATAGGCCTGCTTCGCGTCGGTCGCAATTTCGGCCTCGGTTCGTTCACCCGGGTTGAAGATCGCCTCCGGATTCGGAACGTCGAGGCCGATCACTTCCAGGTCGTGCTCCGTGAACTTCCGTCCGGCCACGACCTTGCCGCCGACCCGGACTCGAAGGGCGCCGCTTTCGGCGGGGTGCACCGATTTCTTCGCGTGAATAATCAACGCCTTCAGCGCCATGACGGTCGATTGCGTCGAGCCGAATCCACCGTAGCCGCCGCGCTGCTGGCTGATCCAGCGCGTGGCTTCCTTCACGGCGGGGGCGTACTTCGGATCGTTGGCACGCATCCATCCGAGGAGTGCCAGCGCGGTCGTTTCAATCTGAAGGTCGCGGCCGCCGGATCGCGTGATGCTCGTGACGGCGCCGGTTACGGCGCCGTCTTTCATGCGTTCTTCCTGCAGCCGGTCGAGGAGTTTATGGGCGGTCTCGCGGTCGCCGCGCAGCAGCAGGATATTGGCGGTGAGCGCCACGAAGTAGGAATCCCGGCCGCCGACGGAGTTCGCGTCCAGCGCTTCGGCCTTGAGCGCCGCGATCTCCTTCGCCAGGTCGAGTCTCTCGGCGTCGTCCGGATCGCTTTCGACGAGTGCCCAGACGATGTAGGCGTCCGTCGTGGATTTCGGTGCGGCGCCGAACTTGTCGAGCGCCCGCGCATTGCGTTGGAAGCCGCCGGCGCCGTCCTTCCGGGAAAGAAGGAACGTCTGCGTTCGCTTGATGAGGTCGGGATCGACGGGGTGAACGCGGGCCATGTCCTTGAACTGGAGCAGGCCATACGCGGTGAGCGCCTCGTGCTGGCGATCGGCGGCGCCGAACCACTCGAACCCCTGCTTCATGCGCCGCGGCGTATCCGGGCACTCGAACGACACGAGTTTCGAGTAGCCGCGATCGAGCATCACGCGGGCTCGCTTGCTCGCCTCGGGGTTCGCCTGCTTCGATTCGTTCAAGTAATCGAGGATCAGCGTGTTGGGATAGTTCGAACTGGAGGTTTGCTCGAAGCAACCGCCAGGCTCGCGGAGCAAGCCTTCGAGCCCCTTCACGAGGTCGGCCATCGACGTGGGATACATTTCGAGGCGCACGCGGAGCGAACCGGGCACGAGTCCCCTGGGCAGCGCGACGCTGCCGCGAGCGCGGCCCTGGAGCGTATCGCTGAAGGAGCCGACACCGGGGAAGCCATCCGGCACGATGGTTATGGTTCGAGCGATCGTGTCGTTGTCCGCGGCGCTCGAGATGCCGGTGACGAGCACGCTGGCATCGCCCCGGAGCTTGTCGGGCCTCAGGCGAACAATCCGCCGCCCTTTGCCGTTCGCCCCGAGTTCGAATGGCGCCTGCGCACCGCCGGCGTTCTTGAGGCCATTGAGCGCGAAGGTGAAGGCCACGGAGCGGCGAGCGTCGCTGTCGTTGGTGATCCGGATGGGCATGTCGATCACGTCGGTGTGCGAGATTTCGAGTGGCAACTTCGGATCGAGGCTGAGCGGTTTTCGCGCCTCGATGGTCTTCGTGACGGCGCCGATGCGGCCATCGGTGGTGTGGCCGGCGACCAGCACCTGGTAGCGAGCGACATCGTCGGCAAGCTGGAACTCGACGGTCGCCTTGCCGTTCTGGGGGACAACGAGGGCCGGGTGCCAGTAGACGGTTTCGGTGAAGTCGGCGCGAATGGCGCCGAGCCGGGGATCGCGCTGGTGGGCGTATTCGCGGACGATGAACGGATAAGTAGGTCGGCCTCCTGCGGGTCCGAATCCGCCGCCCATCATGCCATTCATGCCGCCCATTCCCATCATTCCGCCACCCATCATTCCCATTCCGCCCATTCCCATCATTCCTCCGCCCATCATTCCTCCGCCCATCATTCCGTTCAGTCCCATGCCGCCCATTCCCATGCCGCCCATTCCCATGCCGCCCATGCCGCCCATGCCTCCCGCCATACCCATCATGCCGCCGCGCATTCCCATCATGCCCTGCTGAGGCCGCTGGGCAAACTCGAGGGCAGCCTTCTGCATTCGCAGCTTGGCTTCATTGAGCAAAGCCAGTTGCTCGATGGGCTTGAAGGAATTGGCGTCTTCGCTTGGGTCAGGGGATGGTGCAACGCGCGGCGGCGAAGCCGGTAAAGTAGCGATCGGCTTCTCCGGAGGCTTTCCGCCCGCATCAATAGGAAGTGGTTCTGCCGGAGCTAACGCGTTTGCCGCCGCGGCCTTCTCTCGATTCGAGACTTCCATCGCCGCCCGAGGACTGTCATTCTTTTGGGTGGTTGTAGCAACCATCAGGATGAGGCCGCACAGGATCGCGGAAACCGTGCCCGCGACGTAAGGACGGCGTCGTCCGACGGGTTTCAGCGCCATCGCGGCCAGTGCCCCCATGCAGAGGCCATATAGAACGACCAGGATGAGCACGACAACCAGGCCGGTTCCCAGCCCCGAGCGGAGTTTGTCCAGCCACGACTCGAATCGGGTCAATGCCTCGGCGGCCTGCCTTCTCTCGAACTGCGCGTCGGCAAGCGCCTCGGTCGCCGAGGAAACCCGCTCCGCCAATGGCGCGGCTGCCTTGGAGGCTGCAAACTCCGCGGTCGCGACTCGCAATTGCGCCTGCTCCAACTGGGGCTGGAACTCCGCGGTCACGCGCTGTTCTTCCAGCTTGAAGAGTTCGAGCGGGGCCGTCGTCTGTTGACCGTGCGCCACTAGCATCTGGGCAACGTCGGACTTGTCGGCAGGGTTAGCCGGGGGCCGGTTTTGTTCGGCGAATCGCCGCCAACCCTGGGTCGCGAGAAGGAGATCGAGGGCGGCGGCGGCCTTGGGATGATCCGTCAGCAGGAAATCGGCGTGCTCCAGTTCGGCCGGGTGCTTTACGTCGCCGGACAGGAGGAAGTGCGTCGGCATTAACCGATCGGTCTTGTTGTCGGCCATCGCGATGACGCTGCGATTGACGACGCCGACGAGCAGGACGGCCGGTGTCGCCGCCTGCTTCTCGTTGGCCGCGGAGAGTTCCAGCCGAACCTTGCCGCCGGGCAAGTAGCGCACCTTGTCCGGGTTGACGTTCAGCATCAGTTGCCTGGCCGGCGCGCGGTAAATGAGCCGCTCGGCCCGCGGAATCAGCGCCGCGCGACTGGGTCCTTCAGCTTGCGGCTCCTCGAATACCGTGAGTCGCGCGACGCCGCCCGCCTCGTCGTCGCCGGTGAGCGAAAGATCGACGGGTTTGCCCGCCTCGATGCGGAGCCGCTGATGGCTGATCAGCCGGCCGCGGGAATAAGCCCCAACGTGCAGCGTCTTCGGTCCGTGGTTCACTTGCAGGCGGACGCGAATCGGTGCGCCCGCGGCGGTGACGGCATCGAGCGATTCGAGGGCAACGCCGTCGGCAATCGCGATCGGCAACGGGAAGCCGTCCGGAGTGGGGGCAATAATGCCGCTCGGAAAAGCGATCTTGAGGAAGTACCGTTTGTTAGCACTCGGCGTGATCGTGAATGCGCCGTGGCCGCGATTGACGCCCGGGTTCTCGGCATCCGTTGCCGTGGCGACATCGACCAGTTTTGTCGTGCCGTCGGTGATGGCGCCCTGGAGGTCGGCGGGCTTGCCGGCGGGCGTACGCACCTGGAAATAGACGCGGCCCGGCACGCCGTCGATCATCTCGCCGCCTTCGGGGAAGAAGTCGACGCGCAGATGCTTCGCGACCAGGGGAATCGGCCGGAGGATGGTCTCGGCATCGCTGCCGTCGAAAATGGAGACGCTCAGCACCGCGTTCGGCGGCAATTGGCTCTTGGCTCGCTCGAACAGATCGGCCGGCAGCTTGAAGCGCACATCGAGTAGGGCCCGCGTGCGGTCCGGATCCCCGACGATCGCGAAGCGCGCGCCGGTTTGCCGGTGAAACTCCCGGCCATCGATGCTGGCCACTAGGTTCGCCCGGGCATCCCGCATTGCACCGCCGGCGGTGCGCGACACCTCGATGCGCGCCTGGACGATGTCGCCGGCGCCGTACGATTTGCCGTCGAACTCCAGCTTCTTCTCGAAAGTGTCCGGAACGTACCGGGCGACGATGAACTTGCGCGTTTCGAGGAGCACGTCTTTGTTGGCGACGACTTCGACGACCTCGAGTTGGTACTCGCCGCCCGGGAAATTGGGCGCGACAAGGAACTCACCGATGCCGATGCCGCGGAGGGGTTGCTGGTTGGGCCCGAGTACGGGCTGTAGCTTGGCGTTCACGAGCCGGCCATTGCCTTCCGCAACGGGAATAACGGCCCCGGCGGGATTGCGGAGGCGGAAGCGAAAATGTAGATCGTGTTCCGGCGGCTTGAGGCTCGAGCGATCGAGCGTCAGCGAACGAAAGTGCAGCATCTCGCCCGGCTTGTAAAGCGGTTTATCCGTGGCGAGATGGGTGATGTAGACCGGCCGCGCGAGCGGGATGCGCTCGGCGATCACGCTCTTCCGGTCGTCGTCCGTGAAGGCGGTCACTTCGAGAAACAAATCGGCGCCGGGCTTTATCTTCTCCCAGAACGCGGTCGACAGTTCGAGCGTCGCGGCGCCGACCGGCTTGTCGTGCGTTTGTTGGAAGAGCACATTGCCCGACCCATCCTTGACGAGGACTTCGAGTTTCTTCGGGCGGCCGATGGCGCCGCGGCGCAGCGTCTCGATCTGCCACTTGTTCGGGGCGCCGGGCTGAACGCGTGCCGGACCCGTCAG
>Ga0134125_10002926_pt1 | contig 20014 bp, 17 predicted proteins | sample KB31751_FD_96464 | JGI IMG/M metagenome (GOLD analysis project Ga0134125, IMG submission 96464) | Terrestrial soil microbial communities with excess Nitrogen fertilizer from Kellogg Biological Station, Michigan, USA - KB3-175-1 | ecosystem: Environmental > Terrestrial > Soil > Unclassified ... | reverse complement strand
TCCGGCATCGAGGGGGTGGAGTTCATGTGCATCAACACCGACGCGCAGGCGCTCAAGCACGCGAAGGTCAAGACCGCCCTGCAGATCGGCACCAACATGACCAAGGGACTCGGCGCCGGCGCCGACCCGGAGGTCGGCCGCCAGGCGGCGATGGAGGACCGTGATCGCATCGTCGAGCTGGTCGAGGGCTGCGACATGCTGTTCATCACCGCGGGAATGGGCGGCGGCACGGGCACGGGAGCCGCGCCTGTCGTGGCGCAGGTCGCCAAGGAGCTCGGTATCCTGACGGTGGCGGTGGTCACCAAGCCCTTCGAGATGGAGGGCAACAAGCGCGGCTACGTCGCCGATCATGGCATCGCGGAGCTCGGCAAGTACTGCGACTCGCTCATCACCATTCCCAACCAGAAGCTGCTTACCGTGCTGGGCGCGCAGACGACGCTGCTCGACGCGTTCAAGTCAGCGAACCAGGTGCTGCAGGGCGCCGTGCAGGGCATCGCGGAGCTCATCACCCGGCCGGGACTGATCAACGTCGACTTCGCGGACGTGCGCACGGTCATGGCCGAGACCGGCATGGCCATGATGGGCTCGGGAGCTGCGAGCGGCGAAGGGCGCGCACGCGCCGCGGCGGAGGCGGCGGTATCCTCACCTCTGCTCGAGGACATCAACCTGGCGGGCGCTCACGGCATTCTCGTGAACGTCACCGCGGGCATGGACCTCTCGATCGGAGAGTTCCAGGAGGTCGGCCAGATCGTGAAGCAGTTCGCCTCCGAGGACGCGACGGTGGTGGTGGGCACGGTGATCGATCCGGAGCTCAGCAACCAGGTGCGGGTGACGGTCGTTGCCACAGGTCTCGGCCGCCCGGCCACGATGGCCCGGCCGCAATCTGTTGGCTCCTTTCGGCAGACCGAGGCCGCGGCCGCCCGGGGCGAGCCGGCCCGCGAGCGGGAAATGCGGGAGCCGCCGATGAGGGTGGTGCGGCGCAGCCCCCTCTCGAGCAGCGACTACGCACAGCTCGACAAGCCGACGGTCCAGCGCCAGCGGGCAGTGGGCGACGGTTTGCGGCAGGACGTGCAGCCCGACGACCTGCTTGACATTCCGGCTTTCCTGCGCCGCCAAGCTGATTGAGCGCAACTGGCCAGCTTGTGATACGGTAGCGCGCCGTTTCGCGCCGCGGACCCCAAAGTCCGCGGCAGCCGTTCTCATCTTAGGGCCGCATGGTAAGCGCCATGGCCCCCGGGGTTGGCGATACCGGCGGATCGCGAAGCGGCGCGCCGCGGGGACCTCAGGTCATCCGCGGCGCGCTCAGATCGTTGAGAGACGAAGGACTCACGCAGCTATAAACATGGTCGGTCAGCGGACGCTCAAGAACTCGATCCGCGCCACTGGCGTTGGGCTTCATACGGGCAAGAAGGTCCTGATGACGCTCCGTCCGGCCCCTCCCGACACAGGCATTGTGTTCCGGCGGACCGATCTGGCGCAGCCGGTAGATGTGCTGGCGCACGCCGAGAACGTCGGCGATACGACGCTCGGCACCACGCTCTGCAGGGACACTACCCGGGTCTCCACGGTGGAGCACCTGCTGTCGGCCTTTGCCGGCCTCGGGATCGACAATGCCATCGTGGAGCTGTCGGCGCCCGAAGTGCCGATCATGGACGGCAGCGCCGGGCCGTTCGTCTTCCTGCTGCAGTCTGCGGGCATCGAGGAGCAGCGCGAGGCGAAACACTTCATCCGCATCAAGAAGCGGCTGCGGGTGGAGGAAGGAGACAAGTGGGCGGAATTCAGCCCGTTCGACGGCTTCAAGGTCAACTTCGAGATCGAGTTCAATCATCCGATCTTCAAGCGCCGGGCGCAGAAGGCGTCGATGGACTTCTCAACGACGTCGTTCCTGAAAGAGGTGAGCCGGGCGCGCACGTTCGGGTTCATGCGCGACCTGGAATGGCTGCGGGAGCGGAATCTCGCCCTGGGCGGCAACCTCGACAATGCCGTCGTGCTGGATGATTTCCGGGTGCTCAACGAGGACGGGCTGCGGTACGAGGATGAGTTCGTCAAGCACAAGATCCTGGATGCGATCGGTGACCTTTACCTTCTTGGGCACAGCCTGATCGGGGAATTCAGCGGGCACAAATCAGGGCATGCGCTGAACAACCGGCTGTTGCGGGCGCTGATCAACGATGTGACTACCTGGGAGAAGGTCGCGTTCGAGTCTTATGCGGATGCGCCGATTTCCTATATCGAGGCGCCGGCTCTGCCCAGCTCGGGCGGGTGACTTTGAAAGCCCTTTCGGCCAAGTCCCCGGTCTCAGGTACGGGGCTGCTTTGCCGAGCGGGGCATTACGCGGACGATGACTTCCTTGATGTCCGGTTGGGTTTGCCGGATCTCGGCGGTGAGCTCTTGCAGGGCGTAGCGCAGGCGGGCGGACCAGGCGGGGGAGTCGGCGAAAACTACTAGATTGCCGTCGCGCTGGGTAATTCCCGTGATTTTGGGGGGGAGCCCGGGAGGGAGGCGCGCCTCCAGCCAGGGGCGCCAGAAGGCTTGGCGGGCGCTTTGGTCAGCGGCTTGCGACAGAACGGGAACCGCGCGGGCCAGCAGGTCTTTGACAGAATGTGCGCGTTGCCCCTTGGGGCCCGAATAGCCGGGCCGGGAAGCCAAATGTGCGCGGGTTCGCAGTGAGCGGCCGGTGAGTTTGCGGACGCCGTGCTTGTCTGGGCGGCTTTTATTGGGCATATTCTGGCTTGTTGCTAAAGGGCAAACCCGTCGAAAGGCGGGGACGCAAAGCCACCGGTCTAAAGCGGAGAGCCATGACAGCGGGGTTGCCGGCAAAGAGCAAGTTCTTTCGAAGAAAGGGCCTTCTGGGCATCGGGACCCGCTTGGGCGGGCGCCGAGGCCGGGGGCCCAATCGGCTGGCTCGTGCGCTCGGTTTGCTGCGTTGCCTGCCGATATCGAACGGGTGAACGCGGAGCGCACGGCATGAATGTCATCATCTTTTCCAAGCGTGACGGGCACGCCCGCCAGCTGAATTTGCCGCCGATTGCGCTCGCGGGCGTAATCCTCGCCGTGCTCGTCATCGTGGGCGGTGCCTTCGGGGCGGGGATGAGCCTCGGGCATGGCGGCGGCGCCAGCGGGCTGGCGCTGGGGCAGACGACCCACTGGTCTCGAGTCCTGGCGAAGCAGCGCGCGGAGATTGCCGACCTCAAGCGGCAGATGCAGGTGCGCGCCGATGCGATCGCCATTCAGCTCGGCGACATGAAGGCGCATGTCATCCGCCTCGATGCGCTGGGTCAGCGCCTGACGGCGATGGCGGGCATCAAGAGCAGCGAATTCAACTTCGGCCACGACCCGCCGCAGGGCGGACCGGAGACCGACATTCCGGGCGCGCGGCCGGAGATATCCGACGTCTCGTACAAATTGCAGAGCCTGCAGAGCCAGATCGACCTGAGCGGCTCGCAGCTCTCGGCGCTGGAGAACGTCATCCTCTCGCGCCAGCTCGGCCAGGAGATCCATCCGGAGGGCCGTCCCGTCAACACGGGCTATATCTCTTCGGGCTTCGGTCAGCGGGTCGATCCTTTCACCGGCGGCGAAGAGTTTCACGAGGGGATCGACTTCGCGGCCCCGGAGGGCACGCGGATCCGTGCGGTCGCGGCCGGCATCGTGACCTGGGCGGGCGCGCGGGGCGGCTACGGCAACATGGTGCAGATCGACCATGGCAACGGCTACGCGACGCGGTATGGACATGCCTACAAAGTACTGGTGCACGTGGGTGAGACGGTCAATCGGGGTGACGTTCTCGCCCTGGTCGGAGACACCGGCCGCTCGACCGGCCCGCACGTGCATTTCGAAGTGCTGAGGAACGGCCACGAGGTGAATCCGGCCCGCTTCGTCGCACTGCGCGCAGGGTCCAAGGACTTCACCGGCCCGGACGCCGTTCACGTGGCGACCGACAAGACGCCGCCGGCCACTACCGCAAGCGCGGACGGCCAGGACTGAATCGCCCGCCAGAGGCGCACTCACCGCCTCCGCGGCGGTCCAATGAGCGCTTGATTTCCGCGATGCCGGAACCCATTGGGGACTCGGCGTCGCGTGCGTAGAATACCCCGCCCGGTTATCCGGGGCCGGTGCCCCGGGGCCGCCAGAAGCCCCCGAATCAATCAGGATCGATCAAGTTGCTCGACACTCTCAAGCGCATTTTCGGCAGCCGTAATGACCGGATGATCCGGGGCTATGGGCGGTATATCCGCGCGGCGAAGGAGCTCGAGCCGGGGCTCAAGGCCTTGAGCGATGAGTCCCTGCGCGGCAAGACGGAGGAATTCCGGCAGCGGCTGCGGGACGGCGCGACGCTCGACGACCTCCTGCCGGAGGCCTTCGCGGTAGTGCGGGAGGCGGCCTCGCGCACGCTCAAGATGCGCCACTTCGACGTGCAGCTCATCGGCGGCATCGCGCTCCACCAGGGCAAGATCGCGGAGATGCGCACCGGTGAGGGCAAGACCCTCGTCTCGACGCTGCCTGCGTACCTGAACGCGCTCACCGGCGAGGGCGTGCACATCGTCACGGTGAACGAGTATCTGGCGCAACGCGATGCCGACTGGATGGGGCCGGTGCATCGCTTTCTCGGGCTCACCGTGGGGGTGATCAAGAACTCCCAATCCCCGCAGGAGAAGCGCGAGGCTTACGGGTGCGACATCACCTACGGAACCAACAACGAGCTCGGCTTCGATTATCTGCGCGACAACCTGGCGTTCAGCCTGGAGGATCGCGTCCAGCGGTCGCTGGCTTACGCCATCGTGGACGAGGTCGACTCGATCCTGATCGACGAGGCGCGCACGCCGCTGATCATCTCCGGGCCGGCGGAGGAGAGCACGGAGCTTTATCTGCGCATCAATCAGCTGGTGCCGAGCCTCACTCGCCAACTCGAGGAGGACGGCCCCGGCGACTTCGCGGTCGAGGAGAAAACGAAGCAGGTCCATATCACGGAGGATGGCCACGAGCGCGTCGAGGCGCTGATGCTCAAGGGAGGACTGCTGCGCGAGGGTGAGAGTCTCTACGATCCCGCCAACATCCGGCTGATGCACCACCTGAACGCGGCGCTGCGCGCTCATTCGCTCTACAAGAGGGATGTCGAGTACATCGTCCGCGGCGGCGAGATCATCATCGTCGATGAGTTCACCGGACGCACCATGCCCGGCCGGCGCTGGTCCGACGGGCTGCACCAGGCCATCGAGGCCAAGGAAGGCGTGCGTGTGCGCGAGGAAAACCAGACGGTCGCCTCGATCACCTTCCAGAACTACTTCCGGCTGTACAGGAAACTCTCGGGCATGACCGGCACCGCGGACACCGAGGCGCCGGAGTTCCTGGAGATCTACGGTCTGGAGGTCACGGTCATCCCGACCCACAAGCCCATGATCCGCAAGGACAACGCGGATTTCGTGCACCTCACGCAGAGTGACAAGTTCAAGGCGATCATCGAGGACGTGCGGGAGTGTGTCGAGCGCGAGCAGCCGGTGCTCGTCGGCACCACTTCGATCGAGACGTCGGAGCTGGTTTCAGGCGTGCTGCAGAAGGAAGGGATCGAGCATGAGGTGCTGAACGCCAAGCAGCACGAGCGTGAGGCGCACATCGTGGCCCAGGCCGGCCGTCCGGGCGCGGTGACCATCGCCACCAACATGGCGGGCCGCGGCACGGATATCGTGCTCGGCGGAAGCCTGGAGGCGGAGCTCAACACGCTGGTCCAGGAGCTGGGCACCGAAGCCGCCGAGGCTGCGCGCGAGAAAGTCACGGCAGACTGGCATACGCGCCACGAGAAGGTGGTGGCGGCGGGCGGTCTGCACATCGTGGGCACGGAGCGGCACGAGTCCCGCCGCATCGACAACCAGCTGCGCGGCCGCTCGGGGCGGCAGGGCGACCCGGGATCGAGCCGCTTCTATCTCTCCATGGAAGACAACCTCATGCGCATCTTCGGCGACCCGACGAAGACGCAGCGCTGGCTCAAGATGGCCGGAATGAAGGAGGGCGAAGTCATCGAGAGCGGCATGCTGAGCCGCCAGATCGAGAAGGCGCAGCGCAAGGTCGAGGCGCACAACTTCGACATCCGCAAGCAGTTGCTCCTCTTCGACGACGTCGCCAACGATCAGCGCAAAGTCATCTATCAGCAGCGCACCGAGATCATGGGGACGGCAGATGTGTCGGCGGCGATCCGCGGCATCCTGGAGGAGGCGATAGGCGCCCTGATCGATCAGTATCTGCCCAAGCACGCGATGCCGAGCGACTGGGACCTGGATGGCCTGGGCAAGGCGCTCGAGAGCGATTTCAACGTGCGCATCAGCGTGAAGGGCTGGCTGGAGCAGGAACCGGAGCTCGAGGAGCCGGCGCTGCGCGAGCGGCTGGCGCGCGAGGTGCGACAGGCATACGACGCCAAGGTCTCCCGCATCGATCCGGTGTTGATGCGCCACATCGAGAAGGACGTCATGTTGCGCACGCTCGATGCGCACTGGCGCGATCATCTCGGGGCGATGGACTACCTGCGCCAGGGGATTCACCTGCGCGGCTATGCCCAACAGGACTACCGCACCGAGTACAAGCGCGAGGCGTTCCAGATGTTCACCGCGATGCTCGATCGTGTGAAGTTCGAGACGGTGACGCGCCTCATGCAGATCGAGGTCCGCACTCAGGAGGAGGTCGACCGCGAGGAGGAGGAGCGCCGCCGCCGTCTGATGCGGGCGCTGCAGGCGCAGCACCCGGAGATGCTTTCGCCCCTGTCCGGCGGGGAGGTGCCGACGGACGCCGTGCCGCCCCCGGCCGCGCATGCGGCCATGATGGGCCTCCCGCGCGCGCGTGGCGGAGGCGAGGCGGCTACCGCGCCGCTGCCGCAGGAAGCGCAGGGCACCTTCGTCCGCGGCGAGCGCAAGATCGGCCGTAACGAGCCCTGTCCCTGCGGCTCCGGCAAGAAGTACAAGCACTGCCACGGCGCCCTGTCGAGCGTCGAGTGACCGAGGGGCGCCGGGCTGTCCTGGTCGTGGCCGCGGCTTTGACGGACGCGCTGGGAAGACTGCTCATCGCCGAGCGCCCCGCGGGCAAGCACATGGCCGGCCGCTGGGAGTTTCCAGGCGGCAAGGTTGCTCCGGGGGAATCGGAGCAGGCCGCGCTGGTGCGCGAGCTTCAGGAGGAGCTCGGCATCGGGGTGATCGAGGCGCGCCCCATGATGCGGCTGACTCACCGTTATCCCGACCGTGATGTCGAGCTTTCCATGTGGGTGGTGGGCCGTTACAGCGGCGAGCCCCAAGCCCTAGATGGTCAGCGGTTGAAGTGGGTCGAGCGCACGCGGCTTGCCGGCGAGGACATTCTCGAGGCGGACCGTCCGTTCGTGGCCGCGCTGGTACAATGGACGCCGCCCTAGAAGTCAGACAGGACCCGCCATGGCAGCGAAGAGCGATCTTCCGGATGTACGCCTCGACCCCGCCGGTCTCTACCGGGAAGAGATCTTCACCGATCGCCGCGCGGGCACCATCCGTCGGCTGACGCCCGTGACCGTGGACGGGGCTACCGATCCCAAGCGGCCGGTGCTGTTCTCGGGCCAGACCCAGTTGCTGACCCCCGCAGGTGTGCTGCCGCTGGTGTTCGAGATCGAGGCCGATACTCTGGATGAGGCGTTGACCAAGTTCCCCGAAGGAGTCAACGCCGCGCTCGAACAGGCCATCGACGAGGCACGCGAGATGCGCCGTGAGTCGGCCTCCCGGATCGTCGTGCCGGAGGTCGGCGCGGGCGGCATCGGTCCCGGCCCGGGCCCTGGCGGCGGTGGCGGGAAGATCAAGTTCCGCTAGATCGAGAGCACATCAGTACGCGGCCCAGGGCCGCTCCCTGGGCCGCGAGGTGAATCCTGCGGGAAGGCTGGCCGCGCAAAGCGGCAGGATGCCGACTTTGCGCCAATCAACCACTGACTACGACTTCGCGGAACGTAAAGTGCTGACGGCTCGTTAACCCTTCCCGGCGCGGGGCGCCGGGGGTGCTAATAGTCCCCAAGGGGGTGCGATGCTTCAGGCTTCCGAGTCCGCGGCCGAGGTACCTCTCGTCAGCGTCGGGCTACCCGTATTCAACGGGGAGGCCTTTCTCGAAGACGCCATCCGCTCGGCGCTCACACAGACGCTCGATGACCTCGAGCTGATCCTTTGCGATAACGCGTCCACGGACCGCACGGCCGAGATCTGCCGCGATTACGAGGCCCGGGAGCCGCGCGTCCACTATTTCCGCAATCCGCGCAATCTGGGCGCAGCCGCCAACTACAACCTGACGTTCAGCCACTCCCGGGGCCGTTACTTCAAATGGCTGGCTCACGACGACCGGATGCTGCCGTCGTTCCTCGCCAAGACCTACCGGATCCTCGAGGAACGTCCCGACGCGGTGCTGTGCAACACGGTGATCTCGTACATCGATTCCACCGGCTCGAAGCTTGGTCTATATGACAGCAAGCTCTCGGGTGCGGATTCCTACTCTCCCTCCGTCCGCTTCGCATGGATGGTGCTGCGCTCACACACTTGCGTGGATTTCTTCGGGCTCATCCGCCGGCAGGCGCTGCGCGACTCGCTGCTGCACGGCAGCTTCCACGGTGCCGATCGGGCGCTCCTCGCACAGCTCGCGCTGCGGGGCCGCATGATCCAGCTGCCTGCGCCCCTCCTGGCCGTTCGCGAGCATCCGAATCGCTACACACGCGCGCAGCAGCGCTCCGGGGATCGCGCGATGTGGCACGACAGCACCCAAAACGGCCAGCCGAGCTTCCCGACATGGAGGCTTTATTCGGAGTACCTGCGGATGGTCCGGCGCGAGGCGCTGACGCCGACGGAGCGTTCACGGTGCTACGGCGTGCTTGCGCGGTGGTGGGGGTACAACTGGAACACTGCGCGGGCGGCTGTCGATCTCCTGGCAGTCGCGATGCCCAATGCCCCGGCACACGCGGAGCGTCTGAAGAATCGACTCTTTGGCGCCGCCCCAGGTCATCTGCTCGCCGACCGGCGGCGTTGATGGAACGAGGAGCGGGCACGCCGCTGTTGTCGGCGCGTGGGGCCGCTCCACGCAGCGCGCGCGAGTCCGCGGCGGCCACGGCTGAGACCCGCCGCCGCGAGCGGGAGACCGCCGTGGAGCCCCCTGAGAGCCGCCAGCGCGAGTGCGCGAGCGCCAGGAAACGATTCCGGATTGCCATGGTCGCCGCGTGTCCCATGCCCGCGCGGCGCGGCACACCGCTGCGGGTCGAGCGGCTGGCGGAAGCGCTGGCCGCGCGAGGACACCACGTCGAGATCATCACCTATCACGTGGCGGACGGGCCGCAGCCGCTCGGCATTCCCGTGCACCGGATCTTTCGCCATCCGGTTTATTGGCGGATGCCCGTCGGGCCGAGTCTGCGCAAGCTCGCGCTCTACGATCCTGCCCTGTCCTGGAAACTGTCACGTGTACTTGCCGTCCGGCAATTCGACGTCATCCACGCGCATCATGTCGAGGGTCTGTTGGTGGCGCTGCCGGTCCGGCTGCGCCACCGCATGCCGCTCGTTTATGACGCGCATACGATGCTGTCTGCGGAACTGCCGAGCTACGCGATGGGCATCACGCGCAGCACCTTTGCAGCGCTCGGCGCCTGGTTGGACGGCGTGTTGCCCCGGCGCGCGGATCACGTCATTGCGGTGACCTCGGACATCCGGGACCGGCTGGTGGCTGCGCACGGTCTCGATCCGGATCGGATCTCCGTCGTGACCAACGGAGTGGAAAGCAGCTGCTTCCGTGTGGAGACGCCGCCCGTCTGCGACGGTGTCGTCCGCCTCATCTACTCGGGGACTCTGGCGCAGTATCAGAACATCGACCTGCTGCTCGAGGCATTTGCCAAGGCCAGGCAGGTACGGCCGGACCTGCGGCTCTGCTTCTCGGTCAGCTCCTCCTTCGAGCCCTACGAGGCCCTGGCGCGGCGGTTGGGCGTGAGAGACGCCATCCACATACAGGCGGACGGATTCGGCGAGCTGCCGCAGCGGCTTGCGGCCGCCGCGATTGCCGTGCTGCCGCGAGTCAGCTGTCCGGGGATCCCGCAGAAGCTGCTCAATTACATGGCGGCGGGGAAGGCCATCGTGGCGAGCGCGGGATCGGCGAAGGTGTTGGAGCACGAGAGAACCGGGTTGGTGGTGGCGGACGGGGACGTGAACGGCTTCGCGGATGCCGTGCTCCGGTTGGCCTCGAATCCGCAGTTGCGCGAGGAGTTGGGGCGGACTGCCCGCGAGACCGTCGAGAAGGAGTTCAGTTGGGAGGGAGCGGCGGCGAAACTGGAGCCGGTATACCAGCGGCTGGCGGCTACAGCGCAATCAGCTCCGGATGGAGTGAGCGGCCGGCGAGGTCATGCCTGATCTCTTCGCTGTAGATCGAATTCATGACCAGCACCACCTCCGGCCGCAACGACCGGAGGGCGTCGGGGGAGACGATCTCCAGGCCGCTGCCGGCGAGGAATTTGCCGTGCTTGTGGGGGTTGATATCCACTACCGCTGCCAGCTCGGGGCCGAGGCCCTTGGCGGGGCCCGGAGAGAGATTGAGCGAGCTGATGAGCGAGACGCATTTGGAGCCTGAGCCCCAGATCGCCACGCGGTGGCCCTGGGCGCGATGCCGCGCGAGCGCGTCGGTGAGGGATTGCAGCCGCTCGCTGACCTGACGCTCGAAGCGCGCGACGAGGGAGGTGACGGTGGCGAGATCGTTCTCCTGCGGCAGCATCGCATCGGTGGCCCGCGGGGCGGGCTGGGCTTCCAGCATGAGGTACTGGTCGTCATAGGCCTTGTAGAGCCGGTGGATGTCGAAGCCGGCCGAGCGGAAGAGGCGCGCCAGCGAGCCGCGCGTGAAGTAGGTGCAGTGCTCGTAGTAGATGTCCCAGAACGCGCCCTGCTGCAGCACCCGCTCCATGTCCGGCAGCTCGAAGAAGACATTGACGTGGCGCCGGTCACCGATGGTCGCGCGCACCAGCCGCATGAAATCGAGCACCGGCGCGATGTGCTCGAGCGTGTGGCGGCAGCACACATAGTCGGCATGCAGATGCGCGTACTTCGGCCCGTAGAAGTCGCGGATGAACGTGATGCGCTCCGCGGCGCTGGTGCGTGTCCGCTCCGGCCGGTATCCCGGATCGAGCCCGATGCCGCCGCAGCCGCTTCTCTCGCAGAGCCCGACCAGGAACTCCCCCTTGCCGCATCCGATCTCGAGCGCCGTCATCCCGGGCCCGAGCTCGAACCTCTCGATCTGATCGTCCCAGACCTCGTCGAGAAACCTGAGGAACCGCGGCGAGTAGGCCTGGGTCTCCTCGTATGCCGCCGAGTATCGCTCGAGCGCCGGATCGAACCTGACATTGCCGATGAACCCGCACCCGCCGCAGAACCCCAGCTCGATGTCCCCGCGCGGAAACTCCAGCGCCTCTTGCCGCGACGAAAGCATGAGGCAGCTGTGCGCCGGCACGTCCTGCACACGATAGAAGATCCGGATGTCGCCGCCTCCGCAGGCTCTGCAGCTCAAAGGCGCCTCGCGCGTCAGGGGATATGGCCGGAATGATGCAACTGAGACCCCGTCCGCCGAATCCGGATGCATTGTCTGAAGCTCCGCGTTTGGAGTTATACGATCACCGGCTCGGGCACGGGAACGATGAACCGTCCCCCCCGTTGCCGATACTCCGCCTGCTGCCCCATGATCTCCTCCTTGAAGTTCCACGGCAGAATCAACAGGTAATCCGGCTGCTCCTCCAGGATCCGTCCGGGGGGCACGATCGGCAGCCGCACTCCCGGAATGTAGCGACCCTGCTTGTGCACGTTCCGGTCCGCCACGAATTCCAACACCTCGGCACCGAGGCCGGCGAAGTTGAGGAGGATGGTGCCCTTCGCCGCCGCTCCGTAGCCCGCGACCCGCGCGCCCTCACGCTTCAGCTGCGCGAGAAGCGCCACCAGCGCGCTGCGGGTGCGGGCCACTCCCGCCGAGAAGCCTGCATAGTACTCCAGCCGATCCACGCCCGCGCGCCGCTCCGCGTGTAGATACTCCGCGACCGACGGGTCGGCGTGCTCGTGCCTCCCCACGAAAAGACGCAGCGATCCGCCGTGAATGGCGAGAGGCTCCACCCGATTCAGCGCGAGTCCATGCCGCTGGAACAGCCGCGCCAGCGCCGTCACGGAGAAGTAACAGAGGTGCTCGTGATAGATGGTGTCGAATTCACCGTGGTCTATCAGGTCCTTCACGTAGGGGACCTCGATGACTGCCGTGCCGTCGTCCTTGAGCAGCGCTCCGATCCCTGCGACGAATCCATTCGTGTCGGCGACGTGTGCCAGCACGTTGTTGGCATGGATGATATCGGCGCGCCGTCCGTCAGCTGCGAGCTGCATCGCCAGGTCGCGGCCGAAAAACGCGAGCATGGTCTCGACGCCGCGGGCGCGCGCCGCGGCGACAGGTCCCGGCGCCGGATCGATGCCGAGCACCGGAATGCCGCGCTCACGGTAATACTGCAGCAGGTAGCCGTCATTGCTCGCGAGCTCGACCACCAGCGAGCTGCCGTCGAGTTGCCGCTCCGCGATGCGGGCGGCGACGTTGGCCGCCGAATGCCTGAGCAGCGCGTCGGTGAACGAGGAGAAGTAGGGATAGTCCGCGCCGAAGAGCCGTTCCGGCGGCACCGTCTCCAGGATCTGGACCAACGCGCAGTCCGGACAGAAGGCGACGTCCAGCGGATACCGCGGCTCCTGCCGCTGCAAGTCATCGGGAGCCAGCAGGCCGTCGGACAGCGGCATATCGCCGAGCGACAGGAACACGCTGAGGTCCTGCCCTCCGCAACTTCGGCAGCGGGGTCCGGCGGGGTCGGTCATGCCGCAGGGCAGTGCGACGCGGCTGCCGGCCGCTCCGTGGCCCGCCACCGCAGCATCTGATCGAGGGCGCCCGCCGTCTGCAGCTCCCGGATGCGCTTCAGGCGAATGAACTGCGAGCTGAGGAATTCGTCCGCGCTGGTGCCGTGATGGCAAAAAGCCTCGTACACCTGCTCGATGCCTTTGCGCACGGTCCACCGGGGCTGAAAGGCGGGCAGGCGCGAGCGGATCTTCTCGCAGTCGACACGATAGTTGCGGGCATCCGGGCTGGCATCACCGGCATAGGTCACCCTGGAGTGCGGCACGATCTCCGCGACCATGTCCGCGACGTCGCGTACGCGATAGTTCTCGGAGGTAATTCCGACGTTGAACGACTCGTTATGGACGAGTTCCCGCGGAGCCTCGAGAACGGCGACGAACGCTCGCGCGATGTCTTCGATGTGCACCAGCGGACGCCACGGCATGCCGTCGCTCTTGATGAGCACATCGCCGGTCGTGCAGGCATAGCCCACCAGATTGTTGACCACCAGGTCGCCGCGCAACCGTTGTGAGACTCCGAAAGCCGTGGCGCTTCGCAGGAACGTAGGACTGAACGAATCGTCCGCAAGTTGCGCGACGTCGCGCTCCACCCAGACCTTGCTTTCCGCATACGGTGTCACCGGGTTGAATCCCGCGGTCTCGTCCAGGAAGCTGTCCCCGGCGGCGCCGTAATTACTGCACGAGGAGGAGAAGATGTAGCGGGGCACGCCCGCCTCCTTCGCCAGCCGCGCCAGGCGCACCGACGCCTCATGGTTGATCGCGTAAGTGGCGGCAGGCTGCAGATCGCCCAGCGGATCGTTGGAGATGCCCGCGAGATGCAGCACGGCATCGAGGCCGTGCAGGTCCTCGAGCTCGACCTCGCGGATGTCCTTGCGCACGACCGCGCTCGGCGACGCTTCCTCGGCGGCGAACCCGCAGTCCTCGTAGAGGAAGCTGTCCAGTCCCGTCACGTGGTGGCCCCGATCGAGCAGCATCGGCAGCAATACGTGGCCGATGTAGCCGTCGTGTCCGGTCAGCAGTACTCGCATGCGTTTCATATCACTTCCAGATCTTCCAGGGGGCATCGCCGCTCGCCCAAAGCGCCTCGAGACGGACTTTGTCGCGCATGGTGTCCATGCACTGCCAGAAGCCGTCGTGCTGGTAGGCCATGAGCTGGCCGTCGCGCGCCAGGCCTTCCAGGGGCTCGCGCTCGAACAGCGTGGCATCCCCGGCGATGTAATCGAACACCCGCGGCTCGAGAACGAAGAAGGCGCCGTTGATCCATGCCTCCCCCGACAGCGGCTTCTCGTCGAAGCGCGCCACGCAGTCGCCATCGAGCTCCAGGCGCCCGAAGCGCGCCGGCGGACGTACGGCGGTCACCGTGGCGATGCGCCCGTGGCTGCGGTGGAACTTCAGGAGGTCTGTCAGGTTTACGTTGGAGACACCGTCCCCCCATGTCAGCATGAAGGTGCCTCTGCCCAGATGTGGCGCAAGCCGCCTGATCCGTCCGCCGGTGTTGGTCTGCTGCCCGGTGTCGATGAGGTCGACCACCCAGTCGTCGGGCCCGTGCTCACCGTTTCCGTTGCCGTTTCCATGCCGCTCCACCCTGCCGGTCTTGAGCGATACCCGCAGGTCGGGCGCGAGCGAGCAGTAGTCGGCCATGTAGCGCTTGATGTACTCGCCCTTGTAGCCGAGCGCGACCACGAACTCCTTAAAGCCGTAGGTCGAGTAATGCATCATGATGTGCCAGAGAATCGGCCGGCCGCCGATCTCGATCATGGGCTTCGGCCGCACGACGGTCTCCTCCGCGAGCCGCGAGCCGACGCCGCCTGCTAGGATGCCTACTTTCATGCGATGCTAGCCGTGGTGCCAACCAAGTACTCGATTGTTCTCTGCAGTCGGGGTCGCGGGTATGACGCGTGCGCCCGGCATGCTCTGTCTCGGCTACAGCTCGCAATTTGCGTGCCCGGCATATGAGCCGGCTGCGCATCCTGGCGGCGAACATGGCCGCCGTGATCACCGGGAAGGCGGCTACGGCCCTGGTAGGGCTGCTGACCATCGTCGCGCTCACCCGCCACCTGGGACCCACGGAGTTCGGCTATTACCGCACTGTGCTCACGTATGCGGGGTTTGCCGCCGTACTCGCCGACTCCGGACTTTACATGGTGACACTGCGGGAGATGTCGCAGGCCGGCACCAACGCGGGCAGGGTGCTCGGCAACGCGCTGCCGTTGCGGGTAGTCAGCACCGGCAGCGTTCTGCTCGCCGCGGGGGCAGTTGCATGGCTCACCCCGTACGACCCGCCTGTCAAGTGGGGTACGCTGATCGGGGCTGCGATCTATACCTGTCAACAGACCAGCGACTTTCTCATCGCCGCCTTCCAGAGCGTGCTCAAGCAGGCACGCAACGCCGTTGCGGAAGTCACCGGAGCCGTGATCACGCTGGCAGCGGTATCCGCTCTGGCGCTCACCCATGTTGGGGCGCTGCCGATGCTCGGGGCAGCTCTGTTGGGTGCCGCGGCCGCGTTGAGCATTTCCATCAGGTTGCTGCGGCGCCTGGTGCCGTTTCGCCTGGGATTTCACCTGCCGCTGTGGCGGCAGTATCTGGTGGCGGGACTGCCGCTTGCGGGCTCGCAGATCCTGGGGATGGCGATGTTGCGTGGCGATTCGCTGCTGCTGTCGCTCTTCCAGCCGGCGGCCGCGGTGGGCCTCTACGGCGTGCCGTCGAAGCTCTTCGAGGTCACGACCTCCGTGCCTTACATCCTGGCGGGATTGATGATGCCGGCGCTCACGGCGAGCGCAGCGAAGGATCGCGCGGAGTTCTCCCGGCAGCTCGGCCGCACGCTGGACGCGGCGGCAGTGTACGGCGTGGGTGTGGTGATCGTGTTCGCGCCATTCGCCGACCGGCTGCTGGCGCTCATCTCGGGCGAGCGCTTCGCCGCTGGCGCGCCGGCATTGACGGTGATCTCGTTCGCCATCGCGTTGGCGGGCCTGACACACGTGCTGCGGTTCACTCTGGTGGCATGCGGGCAGCCGCGCCTGGTGCTGATCGCGGATTCGGTGGCGTGCAGCTGCGCGTTCGCGGCTTACTTCGCGCTCATTCCCAGGTTCTCGTTGGTCGGCGCCGCCGCCGGAACCGTCATCGCAGAGGCCAGTGCGCTGGTGGCGATGAGCGTTGCGCTGTCGCGGGCCGGGCGGCGGCTGCCCTCGCTGGCCAACCCCGCCAAGGCGGTGGTCGCGGGGGCGCTCGCGGTGTTGACCATGAAGTACCTCGCCGGCTTCGGCGCTCCATGGCTGTTGGCACTCGCCGCAGGCGGCGCGCTCTATCTCGGTGTGTTGACGCTGACCCGCGCGATACCGCGGGAGCTTCTTCTTGTAGTATTGGCACGAAAGACCGGAGTGGGCCATGGGTAGAAAAAGGCGGTTGCGTCCGATCCCTTTCGCGGCAGGAATGGCATGGCTGCTGGCCGGATGCTCGCTGCTGGTCGGCCGGCCCACGCCGGTTCCGGGCCCGGGGCGGCTCGATGTGCCGCAGCCGACGGCCACTCAGATCGGTGTCGGCGCCAACCCGAATCCGTCCGCGCCGCGCATCAACCAGTTCGTGGCGCAGGTCAATCCGCCGGGCGCGCATCGCACCCCGAATCCCTACGCCTGGCTGGAGGACGTCCACTCGGCCAGGACGCAGCATTGGATCGCCGCCGAGAACCGCTCGGCGGCGAAGGCGCTCGCTGCGATCCCGCAACGTGCCTGGATCGGGAGTCGTCTGGAGCAGCTCCAGGGCGCCGGCCATGCGGGCACCGCCAACGATGTCGTGGTGGAGCGCGCGTTCTATGTCGCCTCTGACGGCACCCGGCTGCCGATGCAAATCGCGCACCGGCGCGATCTGGCCCGCGACGGCAACCGGCCGACGCTCCTCACCGTCTACCGCGCGACACGCAAGCCGCCGGGGCGATTGCTCGACCCGTTCGCGTCGGTCTGGTTGGACATGGGTGGTGTGTATGCCCGCGCCGCGGTGCGGGACGGACTCGCCCCGATCTCTGCCCCGCCGCCGGGGGTGCGCACGCTGCCTGACAGGTCCATCGCACTCAGCGATTTGTTCGCGGCCGCCCAGTCGCTGATCGATCAGCACTACACGCGCCGCGCGCGGCTAGGCATCTATGGTCGGGGCTTCGCCGGGCTGATGGCAGGCGCCGCCGTGACCTTGCGGCCCGACTTCTTCGGCGCGGGGCTGCCGACCGGCACCTGGCAGCAGTACCGGCAGATCGCCTCGGGCAATTGCTTTCCTCCCACTCTCATCACGACCGCAGAGGACGACGGCAGCATCAGGCCGTGGGAGGGATACGAGCTAGCGGCCGTCCTGCAGGCCGAGCAGGTCTGCCGGCAGCATCCCATCCTGATTCAGGTCGGCGTCGACGATGAGGAGCCGCCCGGCGCTGGACGGCTGCACGCCGCCGCGGACGAGCTGGCGTTTGCGGCGAAGTGGCTGGGAGTGAAGCCGGCCCGCTAGCTCGGTAGTCGCTGTCTCGGCGATCGCTGGCTCAGCGTCGGCTGGCCGCGTAGCTACGAGGACCTGCGGTCTGGCGGCGCATCGCTTTCCTGCGGCCGCCCGGGCCCACCCTGTCCCGCTGCCTCATCCGGGGCGGGATCGCCGGGAATGGCGTGCTTCTCGGTCAGCCATGCGCCGAGGTCGATGAGCCTGCAGCGCTCGCTGCAGAAGGGTCGATAGGGCGATTGCGACCAGTCGATCTCGCGCTGGCAGGTGGGACACTTGACGCGCTGGACGGGCATCACGCGCAGCAGGTCAGCAGGAACTTGACGTCCGAATCCGCCTGGGTGGGCCGCTCCGAGAGGCCCTTCCAGGCCAGGAAGCGCATGTTGCAGCGGTAGTGACTGCCGCTCACCTCCGGGTAGAGGCCCATCGAGCTCGGCAGCGCAATGCGCAGCAGTTGCAGGGGATTGTCGCGCTCGAAGGTAATGGTGAAGTTGCCGCCCGGGGCGGTTTCCTGGCGCGTACGGCCGTTCTGGCGGGTCAGCCAGATGAGCTCGGAGACCGCATCGCACAGCGGACGCAGCACCGTCAGCCACTGGTTGAAGGCCCTGATCCGGCTCTCGTCCGGCTGCGACAGCCAGTAGAGGTAATCCGGCAGGTCGAACTCGCAGGTGCCGCCCGGGATGCTGCTGCGGTGCTTGACCGCGTTCAGGAAATCCGAGTCCTTCAACGGCTGCAGAGTGGCGACGCCCGTGTTCAGCAGCTCGGCGCGCAGCCGGGTCAGGTTCGCGATCAGGGTCTTCAGGCGATCGGTGTCGACGCCGGGCTTCGACTGGAACTCGCCGAGCTGGGTGAGCTGGCGCTCCAGCTCTTTGAGCGCATCCGAGCGCACGTCGCTGCGGGTGATGATGGCCAGGATGTCGATCAGGCTGGTGACCGCGGCGCGTGTGCCCCATTGGCTCGCGGCTTCGTTGTGGTAGAGCGCCTGGCTGTAGAGGAAATCCAACCGGAGGAAGGTCCGCATCCGCTCATTGAGCGGCTGCTCGAAAATGAGCGTGCGCTCGTCCTCGAGGTCTGCGGAGGGGGTTTGCGGAGGCGCGGCGGCCTCGTCGGGGGCGTCGGTCGTCATGCGAGCTATTGTGCTCGACATTCGCGGCCGACGTAAACGGTCAGGGGATGCGGGCTCTCACGACCTTGGCGGTAATCGTGGTGCCGCCTGCGCCCGACTGTGCTGCGAGCTCCAGATAACGCGCGTGCAGCGCCGAGACCTGATCGCGCACGGCGCTGAGATCGCCATCGTTCTGAATGACGTCATGCGCCGACTTGAGCCGCGCGGTGCGCGAGGTCTGTGCGTTCAGAATGGCGCGGGCCTGCTCGACGGTGGAGCCGTCCCGCGCCTGCAGCCGGCGGATCTGCAGCTCCTCGTCACAGTCGACCACGAGGACGCGATCGAGCTGCGAAGCCAGATTCTTCTCGACGAGCAGGGGGATGATGAGGATCTGATAGGGACCGCCGGCCGCGGCCGACCATGCCTCCACTGCCGTGCCGATGGCGGGATGCGTCAGCGCCTCGAGGTCCGCGCGCGCCTTGGGGTCGGAGAAGACGATCTCCCGCAGCTTCGGCCGGTCGAGATGGCCATCCGGCGTGAGGATCGTATGGCCGAACCGCTCCACCAGACGCTCGAGCGGCGGCTGACCGGGCTCGACCACATCCCGGGCCACCTGGTCGGTATCGATGATGGGCACGCCAAGGGCGGCAAAGAACTTCGCCACCGTGGACTTCCCGCTGGCGATGCCACCGGTCAGCCCGACGCGAAAGACTTTCGTATTGGCCATGATTTCAGCGGGACGCAAACAAGCCCATATAGTCTGTCACCAGCTCCCGCCCGAACATCAGCATCAACCAGCCCGCGGCGGCAAGAAACGGCCCGAACGCGATCGGGGTCGAGCGATTCTGTCCCCGTGCGGCCAGCAGCGCTATGCCTGCGACGGCCCCGACGGCCGCGGCGATCAGCACGGTAGGCAGCAGCATCTGCCAGCCGAGCCAGGCGCCAAGCGCCCCCAGGAGCTTGAAGTCACCGTACCCCATTCCTTCCTTGGCGGTAAGCAGGCGGAAGAGATGATAGACGGTCCAGAGGCACAGGTAACCTGCTATGGCCCCTATGATGCTGGAACGCATATCCACCGGGACTGGTGCCATGTCCGGCGCGGGCGCGAAGAGGCTCAGCAGGAGGCCGAGCCAGAGAAGCGGCAGCGTCAGGCTGTCGGGCAGCAACTGATGGTCGATGTCGATGAACGCGAGCGCGACCAGGAACCAGGTGAGGACCAGGCCGGCCGCCGCGGGCCACGCGAACCCCATTTTCCAGGCCACGGCGGCGGACAGGATGCCGGTGAGGGCCTCCACGATGGGGTAGCGGACGCTGATGCGGACGCCGCACTTAGCGCAGCGGCCACGGAGAAGGAGATAGCTGAGGATCGGGATGTTCTGCAGCGCCGTGATCGGCGCCTTGCAGGCAGGGCAGGCCGAGCGGGGCACCACCAGGTTGAACCGCTCTTTGGACGCCGCTGCCGAGTTGGCGGGGATGGTCGCCGCGTGGTCCGGCTGCTCGAGCTCCGCGCACTGCTCGCGCCACTGGCGCTCCATCATGATGGGTATGCGGTGGATGACGACAT
>Ga0134125_10002925_pt1 | contig 20014 bp, 20 predicted proteins | sample KB31751_FD_96464 | JGI IMG/M metagenome (GOLD analysis project Ga0134125, IMG submission 96464) | Terrestrial soil microbial communities with excess Nitrogen fertilizer from Kellogg Biological Station, Michigan, USA - KB3-175-1 | ecosystem: Environmental > Terrestrial > Soil > Unclassified ... | reverse complement strand
TGCCGGCGCATTCAATTCCAACATCCTGAAAGCCGCCCTACGCTTTATGGCGGAAAAGAAGGACAAGAACATTGATCTGGTCACGGTCGGGCGCAAGGCGCGCGACTTCTTCCGCCGCCGCTTCCCGGCGAGTGATGGAAGCAGCCGCAAAGGGCCGATCCAGATTACTGCTGAGTACGTAGGCCTGATCAACCGTACCCAGTTCGCCAGCGCGCGCGAAATCTCAGAGAAAGTCTGCCAGCTTTATATCGAGGCGGCGATCGATTCGGTGTACATCGTGTACAACGAATTCAAATCCGTCATCGCGCAGCGGCTCGTCGTCGATGAAGTTCTGCCGGTGAGCAAGGTCGGCGAGCAGGTGCATGAGATGGCCGAAACCGTCAGCGAAGAAGAGCGCAAGCGCCGGATCGAAGCGGCTCTGCACGCCGGCGCAGGCGTGCGCGCGGCCGATACTTCCGCCATCGATGAGAGAGCTGCGGGCTTTGGTACCGCGCCAGTTGACTACATTTATGAAGAGCCGCCTGAGAGGCTGTTCCGTAGTCTGCTGCCGCGTTATATTTCGATGCAAATTTTCCGCGCTATGCTGGAGTCAGAAGCTGCGGAACATGCGGCCCGCATGACGGCCATGGACTCGGCCACCAACAACGCGTCCGACATGATCGACGGTCTTACGTTGCAGATGAACCGTGTGCGCCAGGCCAAGATCACCAAGGAAATTATTGAGATTGTCAGCGGGGCGGCCGCCGCTGGATAGGGCAGCTTTGACCGCTCTAAGGCGCGACTCTCCCGTCTCGCAGAGACGGAATCATTTGAAGAAGTAAGCGGCAGTGGCGCACCGCAGGGTTCCGCACTGCAAAGGGTTATCAAATTCTATGGCAGAAAATATCGGAAAAGTCGTTCAGATTGCCGGTCCCGCAGTGGACGTGCAATTCGGGGAAGGCCACCTGCCTCCCATCTATCAGGCACTGCGCGTGACCAGCGAGGGCTTCAAGGTTCCAGTTCCCATCAACGTCATCCTTGAGGTGCAGCAACACCTGGGTGAAGGGCGCGTCCGTTGCGTGGCGATGGAAGCCACCGACGGCATGGTACGCGGCATGAAAGTCATCGATCTGGGCGGGCCCATCTCAGTTCCCGTGGGTAAGGGCACCCTCGGACGCGTGATCAATGTGATTGGCGAACCAGTGGACAACCTCGGACCCATTCAGGCGACGCAGAGAAACCCGATCCATCGTCCTGCGCCTTCCTTTGAAGAGCAGTCCACAACCGCCGAGATGTTCGAAACCGGAGTAAAGGTCGTCGACCTCATTCAGCCCTTCCTGAAGGGCGGCAAAATCGGCCTGTTCGGCGGCGCGGGCGTGGGCAAGACCGTCGTGATCATGGAGCTGATCAACAACGTGGCCAAGCAACACGGCGGCTACTCGGTTTTTGCCGGCGTGGGCGAGCGCACCCGCGAAGGCAACGATCTCTGGCTGGAAATGACCGAATCCGGCGTGATCAAGCCAGGCGATCCCAGCCAGTCCAAAGCGGCGCTGATTTACGGCCAGATGACTGAACCCCCTGGAGCTCGTCTGCGCGTAGCGCTGACCGGCCTCACCGTCGCCGAGTATTTCCGCGATGAAGAAGGCTCCGATACGCTGCTCTTTATTGACAACATCTTCCGTTTCACCCAGGCAGGATCGGAGGTTTCCGCACTGCTGGGCCGCATGCCGTCAGCCGTGGGCTATCAGCCGAACCTCGCCACCGAAATGGGCGAGTTGCAGGAACGGATCACCTCCACGAAAAAGGGCTCCGTCACCTCGGTGCAGGCAATTTACGTTCCCGCCGACGACCTCACTGATCCGGCGCCAGCCACGACCTTTGCTCACCTCGACGCCACCACGGTGCTTTCGCGTCCGCTGACGGAGATCGGAATCTATCCCGCGGTTGATCCCTTGGCTTCCACTTCGCGTATTCTCGACCCGCACGTGGTCGGCCAGGAGCACTACGAAGTGGCCCAGGGCGTCAAGCGAATACTGCAGCGCTACAAGGATCTGCAGGACATCATTGCCATTCTCGGTATTGAAGAGTTGAGCGAAGATGACAAAGTGACCGTCGCTCGAGCGCGCAAGGTGCAGAAGTTTCTCTCGCAGCCGTTCCACGTGGCCGAACAGTTTACCGGCCGTCAGGGCCGCTACGTGAAAGTTGCGGACACTGTGCGCAGCTTCAAGGAAATCATCGAAGGCAAGCACGACGAAATCCCCGAGCAGGCCTTCTATATGAAAGGTTCCATTGAGGAAGTGCTGGAAGAAGCCGAGAAGATGAAGAGCGGCGCGGCGGCGGCATAAATTCATGGCAGAGCAGATCCAGGTTGAAGTGGTCACACCCGAACGGTTGGTCGTGAATGACAAGGCCGAGTACATCGAGATACCAGCGAGTACTGGGTACATCGGCGTGTTTCCGGGCCACGCTCCTCTGATCACCGAGCTCGCCGTGGGCGAGATCACGTATAAGTCGGGCGCAGAAACAAAACGTCTCGCGGTCGCCTGGGGCTTTGCCGAGGTGCTTCCGCAGAAGGTCACTATCCTGGCGGAGACAGCCGAACGCGCTGAAGAAATCGATGTCGCGCGCGCCCAGGCCGCGAAGCAGCGCGCGGAAGAAGCGTTGCGCGCTGCCGGCATAGATGGCAGTTCCGAAGCCCATGCCGCCCTTCAGCGAGCCAATGCTCGGCTGGAAGTGGCGGGCAAGAGATAAAGCAATACCGTTTAAAGACGCTCGTGTGGCACAGAGCCTGCCCTGAGCGACTGAGCGTAAGCGAAAAAGTCGAACGGGCACTCCTGCCTGCAGGTGCTTCTGTTCTGGAGGAGGCTTTGGCACGGACAGAGAGTCTGTGCCACACCATCCCCGAACCCTTCCTCAGCGTTCACACGGGGGAGTTGTGAATCGATAACGGCCATCGCCGTCACCACAATTTCTTCGGCAGCAAATAAGTGAATCCGGTAAAGAATTCCCAGCGCGTGCTGGTGGAAGTGAGGCCTCGATTGAAGCCGATATCGAGCACCAGCCTGGGCGTTACTGCGTATGCGGGACCGGTGAGGAATCCCGCCGCATGGCCGTTCTGAAACGGCTGGGTGAAATGCCACAACTCGCCCGTCCATGAAAGTTTTCCCACAATGGGATGGGCGACGGAGAGCGTCTGGCCGAACTGCGCCCGCCGCATTTTGTTCGCAATCTGCTCATTGAACAGGTAATTCGTATCGATGTGCCACTTGCGGATATCAGCGCTGAACAGCACAATCGCCGAGTTGCGGCTGGAGCCGATGTCGAGATCGGGAGCCGTACCGTCATAGACCGTCCGGAAATAGCTGATAGAGATTGTTGGCCTGCGCTCATTTCCGGAAAAGAGGACAGCCTGCGCACCTAGAGAGAGCCCGCCCGGATCGCGCGAATGCCTGTCACCCAGGTCAGAAAAGACTGCCGGCTCGCTGGCTACAAGTACTTGAAGCCGCTTGGTGATGGCAAACTTTGCGACCTCGTTGATCGCCGTGCGGTCGGCAAACTCGCCCGAGTGCTGTGCTCCCAGAATTCCGGTCTCGAACTGAAGGTAGCCAACCGGGGTCAGGGTTGCGGGAGTAGAGACCGTTGGCCGACCAGGATTCGCCGCGAGTTCTTCCTGCGCTTCGCTGGACTGTTTACTTTCAGTTTGAGCGAAACAGAAGCATGTTAGCGGGATGAAGCACACGAAGACAGCAGAACAAAACGTCCAGCGACCCAGTGCTCGCAAGAAAACGCTCATGAATGGCCGAGTATAAGTGATAATTCCTTTGCGGCGATTCTATTTCACGTCTCGGAGGAATATTTTCGGGCGACGGCTTTGCACAAACTCAGGCCACGTGACGGGGTGTGGCTTGGGAGGCGTCCATGACCATGCGGCGCAACGTCAGCGCATTTTGCGCGGCGTAGCCGGCCTGATCATTATCGAAATACACGTAAATGGCTTTCAAACGGCTGCTCTGCTGCTCAATCCAGCGCGCCCATTCCCCCAAGCGTTCATCGGAGTAACTTCCCTGATATTTGCCGGCCGCCGGTCCGTGCAGCCGGATGTAAGAAAAATCTGCCGTGATTTCCAGCGGTGTGTGATAGCCCGCCAGTTCGTAAATGCAGAAGGCGGCATTAAACCGGCGCAGAATGCGGCAGATTTCCGGCGTCATCCAGCTCAGCTCGCGGAACTCAAATGCATAGCGGTGTTCGCGTGGCAGGATCTCCAGCAACTCTTGAAGGCGCTGCGCGTTCACCTTCCACTTCGGCGGAAGCTGAAACAGAATTGGCCCAAGTTTTCTCTTCAAGTGCTCGGCTCGCGGTAAAAGATTGTCGAGAGCGTGCTCTGGGTCTTTGAGCTTTTTGTTGTGAGTGATGAACCGGCTGGCCTTGACGGCGAAGACGAATTCCGTCGGCGTGGAATCTCTCCAGCACTCAAAGGCTTCAATGGTTGGCAAGCGGTAAAAGCTGTTGTTCAACTCCAGAGTGTCAAAGTGCTGAACGTAGTACTCGAGCATCCGTGCCGTCGAGGTCTTGGGTGGATAAAACGGCCCTACCCAGTGCCTGTAGTGAAACCCGGAGGTGCCGATGCGGATTTCTGGTTGCATATCTCGAGCGTGGCGGGAGATGCCTACATGCTTGGATGCTTTTCAGGCGCAAGCTGCCTCCCCGTCTTCTTCAACGCTATAGGGTTCCCTCGCCACGCTCAAGAATAAAGACAAAAACTACTCGAAGTCTGCTCTGCCCACCCGTAGGACCGTTCTGGTTTTTCGCGTGCCAGTCAGTTTCGTTGCTTCGGACGTCTGGTGCGCCCAGGCGGACCAAACCTTGTTGCCGTAGGCCGTAATCGCGGTGTAGTCGCCCAGAAAGTCGCCTTCAGCTTCGAAGGAATCTCGATCGAGCGTGTAATTCGCGAAGCTTTTTCCTCCATCAGTCGAGCGGGCAAGCGTGACCATGGTCTGGTCATTATCAGGACGACGGTCATAAAACACCAGGTTGACAGCTCCATTTACGGGATCCACAGCCATCCATTGAAAGAACTGGTCAGCCCCGTTGTGGATGGGATCGGTATTGACGCGCACGGGCGGGTTCCAGGTTCGGCCGTGATCTGCTGATGAGCTGACAAAGACATCCACGTCGCCGTTGGTGTAGTCGCTCCAGGAAACGTAGAGATTGCCGCCATGGGGCTTGGGGCGGAGGTCGAGGCCGATCTGGGGAAAGCCGTTGGAACGCACCACGCCGCTGATCCCGAAATACCCCGGCCCCGCGGGAATAATGCGGCGGTCGTGTGTGAACATTGCTCCGCCATCGCGGGAACTGGCCATGATGATCCCGGAGCGATCGTCCCAGATGGTGTAGAGCGTTCCGTCGGGCGCAACCACACCGTGAAATCCTTCTAACGCGCCATTGTCATCGCGGGGAAGTCCCGGTACGCTGTTCAACTTGATAGGCGCTGACCAGGTTTTTCCATCGTCGGTCGAGCGAGAAAAAAACAAATCGCTGGCAGCGAGAGTGAAATGTGTCCAACCTATATAGATGTTGTTGGGATGGCGGCCGCTGGTGTCGGCCAAAATCCATGGCTTGTCTTCAAAAGGGATGTTGGGCGTGGACTCGTGCGCAACGACGGTAGACGCGTCAGCTTCCCAGTTCTTTCCTCCGTCCATCGAACGGCGAACGAATATGCCGTTGCGGGTGGCGCCATGCGCCCAGTAGTTCGATGTTCCAAGTTTGTCAAAAGCGATGTAGCAGAGAAACGCGTGCCCAGCGGCATCGTAAGCGACGGAAACATCGCCAGAGACTCTGTATTCTTTGGGCGCGGTTCCTTCCGCCACTGTCCAGGTCTGTCCGGCATCCGTGGTATAGGCGACGCTGGCATTGATCTGCCAAGCCACAATTAGCTGACGTGGGTTGACTGGATTCACGGCGATGGCCGGCTCATTGAAGAATCCTGCCTTCGGTGTCACGTCCACCATGTGCGCTTGCGGAGCGGGTGGCAAAGATTGCCCGAGAAGCGGCAACCCTATCAAGAGTAAAACAAGAAGTCGCATCAGCATGATCGCGGAACATTGTAAATGCTTGTGCTCCTGCGGCGGGCCCGATGCGCGCTCTTCGATTGAGTCGCTACACGGCCCGAGCCATGCTCAGGGAATCCCCATTCGGCATGATGAGCTGCGGTCCCGTCTTTTCTCCGGAGAGATGGCCGCAGATGGATTTCGACCATTGGAAGACATTGCTAGACTGGATGGTCCGCCGCATCTTCCTCATGCGGTTGCTTTCTTCATCCTGCGGCATCAGCAAAGCTTGCCGTAGTGCCGATGCCACGCCTTCAGCGTCGTAAGGATTCACGAGAAGCGCGCCACACTTGAGTTCAGCGGCGGCCCCGGCGAACTCGCTCAACACCAGCACACCGCGCTCATCATTGCGGGCTGCGCAAAATTCCTTGGCCACCAGATTCATACCGTCTTTGAGCGGCGTGACCAGAGCCACATCTGCCGCGGAGTACATGGCGAGCAGTTCCTCGCAAGAGACATGACGGTGAAGGTAGCTTACCGGCGACCAGCCAGGTTTCCCAAATTCACCATTGATCTGGCTTACCAGCCGTTCTACGCGCGCTTTGCAATCGCGGTAGCCGGTGATCTCCTCGCGGCTGGGAACCACCAACTGCACCAGCGTGACACGCTCGTGCAGCTCTGGTCTTTGCTCGAGCAGCGTCCGGAACGCAATGAGACGCTCGGGAATACCTTTGGTAAAGTCCAGGCGGTCGACGCCCACAATCAAACGCTTGCCGGCGAGAGACTCCCGGATCTGGCTGGTCCGGAGACAAACCTCCGGTTTGCCCGCGCGGCGGGAGAAGCCCTGGAAATCAATACTGATGGGCGCTGTTGTGATCTCGCTGTGCAAGCCTTGTGCGCACACCAGGAACTTGCCGCCGCTACGCCTCACTTTCACGTGGCCCATACAGCGACGCAGACAAGCGATGAAATTCCTGCGGTCGCGGTCGGTCTGAAATGCAACTGTATTGAAGCGCATGAGCCCGCGGAGAATCTCGGTACGCCACGGAAGTTTTTCAAACACATCCGGAGGAGGAAAGGGAACGTGATGAAAGTATGCCACTCTGGCCCGAATGCTGCGAGCGCGCAGGCACTCGGCCAGCATCATCAGGTGATAATCGTGCACCCACAGAAAATCATCTCTGTGCATCGTCCGCTCAACAGCATCGGCAAACTTTTCATTCACATCGCGGTAAACCGCCCAGTGGAGCGGATTGAAATCGCAACGCGATTGCAGGTCATGGAAAAGCGGCCAGAAGATTTCATTACAGCAGCCGTTGTAGAAGTGGCGTATCTCAGCCGGAGTCAGGAACACCGGCTCCATTGAATATTCGGGAGCACAGTGGTGACGCAGAACTTTTTCAATCTCGCTGTCATACTCGGTGCCTGGCCAGCCGATCCACACTCCGCCGTGCGTTTTAAAGATCGGGAGAAGCGCAGTCACCAGCCCGCCAGAACTGGTGTTCACTTCGATTCCTTGCTCGTTCTTCTGGACCGTGACGGGCAGGCGATTGGAGACGATAAGAAGCCGGTTCTGCTCACTCATGCATCACCTCCGCAGGCGTGGATCCATTCAGTGAAGAATTGCACCACCTCTCCCGGAGGCTTGAGCCAAACCTCGGCCGCTGTCGAGCGGTAAGTGTTGCGCACCAGAACGGACAGACCGCGGCCGGCGATAGCGCGAAAGGCATCTTCGTCGGTCATATCATCGCCAAGATAGGCCGCCACTGTCTCTGTGGTGGTCTCAGCAAGCAGCGTTCTTACTGCGTCGCCTTTATTAGCGGACCGAGCTTTCAATTCCATGCCGCCGTCGAATTCTGTGAGCAGCAGATTGCTGTGGCAGGTCAGGGGTGCAAGCAGCCGATAGCACTGCGTGCGCACATCTTCCAAATGGTGGCGCTGCAGGCCTCTCCAGTGGACGGCGATGGCCCCCGTTTTGATCTCGCAGAGTTCCGCGAGGCCTCCTTCCTCCAAAATGACTTCAGCCTGGCGGATACCGCGCGATACGTCGGGCGCCAGGAAGGCGAGTTCAAATCGGCCATCAGGGTAGAGGCGCTCAAGGCCATGTGTCCCCCAGATTTCGGGCCTGAGGCCGACGCCAAGGAGCGGCTGAATGTCGCGGGCGGAACGCCCACTGATCAATACAAGCCGTGTCCTGCAGGTGCAACTGATGCTGTCCAGGAGTTCAGGGATCGAAGAATACGGAAAGGCGCGCTTTCGATCGGTCGTAAATGGAGCGATAGTGCCGTCGTAATCAAGCATGAGCAGACGGCTCTGGGAATCCCTTAACCGGTGAAAGAACACTGCGATATCAGAAGACGGGGTGGCTGCTGCTGCGCACATCGGGGGCTCCTCAAGATCAAAATGGCTGCCCGGGCTGCGAAGGAGAATCGGGAAAAAGCTCCAGCCCGGGCAGGAAGCTATCCACTGTTATGCCCACTATGAGGCTTGGCCTGCCAGAAGAAAATACAGTAGGGACTGTACGACTGCGTCAAAATCAGGGTATGAGGAGAAGCTGTTAAGAAATGATCTTTTTGCGCACGGCGTATAGCACGATCTCTGCCGAGCTGTGCAGGTCAAGCTTTTGCATGATGCGGGTGCGGTGAGTTTCTACCGTGCTGGTGGAAAGATCTAGAGTACTGGCCACCTCTTTGTTTGACTTGCCTTCAGCAAGGAGCTGAAAAATTTCTTTTTCCCGGTCGGTCAGCAGATCATAGGAATCCTGCAGCCCGCGTTGTTGCAGTTGCCGCATATAATCTTCCCGCAGAGTGTCCGCAATAGTAGGACTGAAAAAGGACTTTCCTTCGGCCACCGCCTCAACCGCGCGGTAAAGGTCAACATCGGCGCTGCCTTTCAGCAGATAACCTTTGGCTCCTGCTGCCAGGGTGCGAGTGAGATAACTCTCGTCAGAGTGCATGCTCAAAATGATTACGCCAATCCTGGGATTTCGCTTGGCGATCTGCGAAGTTGCCTCAATACCATTCAGGTTGGGCATGGCGATATCCATGACGACTACATTGGGAGCGAGTTCCTCCGCCAGCCGGACCGCTTCCCGCCCATCGGCAGCTTCGCCTACTACTTCGAAACCAGGATTCTGTTCCAACTGCAGGCGCAGGCCTCTGCGAACAATCCCATGATCATCGGCAATCAGGATGCGAACTTTGCTCATGCCCGGGCTCCGATGGGAATCTCGATGCGCAACGTCGTGCCTTTGTTCTTTTCTGACGCGATTCGCAGAGACCCGTCCAGCTCCTGAACACGTTCCTGTATGCCAAGGAGACCGAGGCCGCTACGCAAGCGCGCCGTGGCGTCGAATCCCCTGCCATCATCCTGAACCACCAGGACCACTTGGCTGTCTTCGGCGCACACGGAGACAAGAACATTCTTTGCCTCTGCGTGGCGGGCGCAGTTCGTGAGCGCCTCCTGCACAATGCGATAGATGGAAGTGCGCTGAGCGTCACTCAGTTCATCCACAAGGCCTGTGACCTGCACGGTGGCAGGTACTCCGGTGCGGCGGGAAAATTCCCGCCCTTGCCAGCGCAACGCCGGCTCAAGACCTAGATCATCGAGCATGGACGGCCGCAGCCCCATGGCAAGATCGCGGATGATGTGCATGGCCTTGGTGTTCAACTGCTTGGCATCTTCGACTCGCGCGTGAAACGCTTCAGAATCGGAGTTGCGCAGCTTTTCCAGATTGCTGATCTCAATCCCCAGCGCGGTCATTGTCTGGCCGACTTCGTCATGCAGCTCGCGTGACAAGGCCTTACGCTCGCCCTCCTGCGCCTGCACCAGGCGACGGGAAAGTTTTCTGAGATTGCTCTGCGTTTCTTCAATCTGCTTGCGCTGTTCCTCCTGCTTCTTTTCGAGCGCCGCCACCCGGTACGTGCTCAGCAGCGCCACCAGGCATCCGAAGCTCAGGGCAAATCCGATCATGCGATAGAGAAAGCTTTCCAGCACCCGTCGGCTGTGGCGGGTCCGCTCGCGTTCGCGTTCCAGGTTATCCCGGTTGAGCTTCGCCATTTCGCGCGCGAGGTCCACGACCGCCTGGCGGCGGGGAAGGATCTTGTGCCGCAGAAAGTACCAACTCTTGTCGGCTTTTTCCTGCGCCGTCCAGTCGAAAATCGGATCCAGAGAATCCCAGTACCCCTGGACCACGTTTTGGAGTTGCTTCAGCCGGGGACTATCAGTATCAGAAGCGCTGCCGGCCAACTCATCAAGACGCTTCTGCAGCGAGGAGCGGATCTCCAGAAGCTGCTGGCGATGCAGGGGCGCGTTCTGAGGCGAAGGATCGAGCAAATAGTCGCGAACCAGAATGTCGGCAAGGTACATATCGGTTGCGATATCGCGCCGGAACGACTCGGCCTGCAGGTAGGCGTCCTGGGTAGACTCCATTTCCGTGTAAATGGCGCGGGCGCGGCGGATTGCGCCGATGCCCAGAATTGCAATGAGCGCAATCAGTGTGCCGAATCCGAGCGCGAGGACAAAATACGAACGCGAAAGGAATGCCTGCCGGTCCCAGTTGAGAACCTTCTCGAACGCAGGCAGGCGGCGGGCCATCGCCACGGCCCTGCCTTTTACTGCAACGATGCCCATTTTTCTATTTTCCCACAGTGAGTGTGTCTGCTGGCCCGCTGCCGCACGAAGTCCCAATCGTGGCATTGGAGAGTTCTTCACGTTACTTCCTCGTAGCCTCACGCCAGAAGGCACGCTGCATTGCAGAAATGATTACACCAACGCGGGCTGATGGTGAGGAAAAGTGCGGCTGCGCCGGGAGGCAACCACGGTTCCGGCTGCTCTATCACATGATTCTGCATGATTGTACCTGTGTTGCTCTTGTTTCTGTTCCAGCTTCCCGGCAACGGCCGGGAAGCTACTGGCGAGCTGACGGTCACTGCCAGAGTGGCCAGTTCCGTCTCGGTGACATTCGCGGCCAATGGCACGCCGGTCATTGTTGTGGCCAATGCCAAGGCGGATGCTGATGCTTTGACGCGCGTGTCATCGCAATCTCCCTCAAACAAAACGGCGCACCCGAACGAAGAAAGCACACACGTGAAACAGCACAATTCGAAGCGATTCTGACAACTCGGCAGGCAAGGCGCTGCGCTTCGCGAAAACAGGAGGCTAGCCAGATCAGTTCAACGTCGCCAGGGCCTGGGCAAGGTCGTCCCTTAGATCCGTAACATCTTCCAGTCCGGTATACAGTCGCACGATGCGCGAGCCATAGGCCGGGCGTTTGGGCGAGTTCAGATCATATGTCATCACCAGGCTGGCAACACCACCCCAACTGTACCCGATTTTGAACAAGCGAAGACAATCGACAAAGCGCTGCACGTCTGCTTTCGTGAAGCGCTGGTGAAAGACAATGGAGAACAGGCCTGTGGAACCAGTGAAGTCGCGGCGCCACAGGTCGTGCCCGGGACACGAAGGCAGAGCAGGATGAAGCACGCGTTCAATTTCAGGACGCTCGCTGAGCCAACGAGCGAGTTCCAGCGCTGAGCGTTCAACCTGCTTCAGCCGAACGGCCATTGTTTTCATGCCGCGCAACGCCAGGCTGCAATCGTCGGGTGAAGCTGCGCAGCCCAGTACCTGATGGGTCTCTCCCAACCTATGGAACAGTTCCGGGTCGCGGACCGTCACTGAACCCAGCAGCAGATCGCTATGCCCACCCACATATTTGGTCAGCGCCTGCATGGTCACGTCCGCGCCGCGGCCGAAAGCGTCAAAATGGACTCCGGCTGACCACGTGTTGTCCAGAGCAACAAGCGCGCCGCGCCGATGAGCTGTTTCCGCGATAGCGGGAACGTCTTGAATTTCCATCGTGACTGAGCCGGGATTCTCGCACCATACCAGGCGTGTATTGGCGCGAAACTCAGAATCGATTGCTCCTCCCATTCCAGGCGTGTAGTAACTGACCTCCACTCCAAACCGGCGCATGACGTGATTGGCCAACTTACGGTTTGGGCCGTAGATATTCTCCGGCATCAGCACGTGGTCTCCGGTTTTCAAAAGTGCAAGGTGGATTAAAGAAATTGCGCCCTGGCCGCCGGGTGTAATCAAGGTGCGGTAGCCATGCTCCAGTTCGCATACCCGGGCCGCCAGCTCTAAAGCAGTAGGTGTTCCATACAGACCATACGTGTAGCCCTGCTCCCACTGGTTCCATTCGTCATTCGCGTCGGCAGCGTGCTCGAAGAGCACGGTAGAGCCGCGATAAACAGGAGTGACCAGAGAGTGAAAGTCCGCGGGTACCGCCGCGTCAGAATGGATGAGAGAAGTCTTCCAGTCTTTGTTTCCGGGCATAGGGAACATTGTAGTGGAGCAGCAAACCCGCAACGCTCACATCGTGCCCGGAGATTCGCGTCAGCCGGCCTTGGATTGCTCACTTGCCGCCGCGCTTCCACCAAAGTCGGAATCAAGACTAATGTGGGCTGCGGTGGAATGCTCCGGAGCAACCTCAAAGCGTACGCGCTCACCGCATTTTGTGCAGACAGGAAAGCTTTCCCCAGCCCGAAGATAGCTCAGGTGTGGCACGCGGTGCTGATAATGATGCACCCAGTACATTGCATCTTTTGGGACTGGCGACCCAGGCTTAAATGCATCCCTGAACATGGCACATCCGTGATTTGGCAATCACAGGCACTCCCGTCGCGGTTGGCCGCCCAATCACCCGGAAGAGCGATGCAGCCATCCTTAGAGGTTTCTCATTCTAGTCCGGTTCCTACTCAGCCGCAAATATTTGCTGCCGAAAGCACCGATCTTGTTAACAAATAAGGCGATTACCAGATTAGGAAATGGTCATTCCCGAAAACGGAACGATTTCCAAGCGCAATACGAGAACCGCTCGACCGAGCGATACAATCTTTTCACCGGTCATGCAAAAAAAGATACGCAAGCCGCTCGCCGACTCTCCGGTAGACAGTGCACCCAATTTCGCTGCCAGCATGTCAGACCAGCTTTGGGTGCGCCCGAATTCCAACCTGATTCAGGTGCGCAAAGACGCGAACGCGAGAGCTGCAAGCGGGAAAAAGCTCCTGGAACTGGCCGACGTTGCTCTGGGGCTGAAGAAAGCAACTTCAGCAAAAAGGAGCGCAAAGGTTCTTCATCCGCAGGCGCATTCCCAGGTGGAGTTGCATCCCAAGAGCAAACGAGCGCTACGCTCAAATTGAAGTTCAGCCTATCGTGTTTTGCCCACCGCAAGCTTTCGGCGCAAGCGGCACGTGAACCCGGCATTCTGTTAACTCTGTTCAGGTAGATTTCGGTCCCACGCAATCTCCGCGGAAAAACGCCGCCGCAGGTCGGCCGGATCCACACCCTGTTCTCGAAGGTGGCGGAGGCTCAGAGCGTCATGGCGCTTGGCCAGGCGGCGGTCCTGTTCATCGCGGAGCAGGGGACAATGGAAGTAGGCAGGCGCGGGATAACCAAGCGCGTCGATAAGCAGCAACTGGCGCGCGGTGCTGCGCAGCAGATCAGCGCCGCGCACAACCTCGGTGATGCGCATGGCCTCGTCATCGACGACCACGGCCAACTGGTAAGCGGGAACGTCATCGCGGCGCCAGACCAGGAAATCACAAAAATCCACACCGGCTGTGAACTGCTGCTCACCTTGGCAGCGGTCAAAGAACGAGACGAGCTTCTGGTCAGGAACCCGGAAACGCCAGCTTACGCCCGCAGGTGTTTCCCAATCTTTGGCCTGACTCACCTTGCTGCGACATTTTCCAGGATAACGGATTTCATCATCTTCTTCGTGAGGAGCGGAAGGAGCATCTTCCAGGTCCTTGCGGGAGCAGGTGCATGGGTAGATGAAGCCGCCGTCGCGCAGCCTGCGCCACGCTTTCAGATAAAAGCTCGGGCGCTCATTTTGCGAGTACGGGCCGTAAGCGCCGACAGATTGGCAGGGGAGATCGGGACCTTCATCCCAGTCGAGTCCCAGCCAGCGGAGGTCATCGAACATTGCTTGCTTGAACTGCGGGCGCGAGCGATGCGGGTCCAGGTCTTCATTGCGGAACACGAGTTCCCCGGCAGAGGCGCGCGCCCGCTGGTAGGCCACCCAGAAGGTGCGCGCGTGTCCCAAGTGCAGGTATCCGGTTGGAGAAGGCGCCAGGCGGCCGCGGTACGAGGGCATCACGCGCCTTCAGCGCCGGGAGAGTCAAGCACCGCTCTGGCAAATTGCTGCAAACGAGTGCGCTGCGAGTAAAGCTCTTCAGTGCGGCTCCGCAACTCAGCAGGAGAATGGTCGGGCAATCGTCCTGATAAATAGGCATGAAGCAGGTCGGCAATGGCGCCTTCATCCGCCGAAGTCGCGAGCCATTCTTTTTCAAAGTTGGAGACCACTTCTGGTATGGCAGCCACGGGTGTAGCCAGAACTGGCCGCCCGCAGGCCAGGGCTTCCAGCGCGATCAACCCGAAACATTCAAGCCCGGCCGTGGGCAGGACAAACGCATCGCAGGCGCCATACATGGTGGGAAGGTCCGCGTCGGGCACACGTCCCAAAAAATGAATGGAACTGCTCAGGTTCAACGAACTCGCAAGGTGCTCCAGTTCCTGACGCAGCGGACCCGTTCCTCCAATCACCAGATGCAGCTTCTGGCCGCGATCGCGAAGGATACCAACAGCGCGCACCAGCCGATCGAGCCCCATGCGAGGAACGAGGCGGCGCAGAGTAAAAAACACAGGAACGTCCAGCGGCCAGCCAAGCGCCCGCTTGGCGGCTGTGCGGTCGGAAACAATCTGGAACCGTTCAAGGTCCACCCACCCGGGAATCACATGGATTCGCCCGCCCAGTTCCGCCCCATGTATCCGGATCATCTGCCGGCGAGTAAATTCCGACAAGGCAGTCAGCAGTGTCGATTGCTCAAGGCAGTGTCGCTCCATGCGCTTCAGCAGCGGCAGTCCGAATAACCGGCGTACTTTCTCTTTGAGAGTGGCGCTGCCCCAGCCTATCTCCATTTCCATGGTCGCTGGTGAGTGGATGGTAAAAGCCGCGCGTGCTTGCCGGCCAAAGACATTGAGCGCGGCAAGATAAGGAAGCGGCGCGTGTCCGTGAACGATGTCCACTGGATTTTTCACGTGCCGGCGCATCACTTCGCACGCGGCGTTCTGGTGCGCGGAAGCGCGACGCGGATCTGCTGCATGGAAGTCGCGCAACCGGTAACGCAAAAGACAGATGTTTCCGTGATATTCCACCTCAGGAGCGTCTGAATTCAATGCATCCGCGACGGCGGTGACTTGATGCCCGGCGGTTGCAAGGTACAGCGCTTCATCCCATGCGAGCCTGGGTGCGCCGCCGGGCCGGTCCACGTAGTGATCAAGATTTGCAATGAGGATGTGCAAAGGTAATTCTTAGTTTCACTGCGGCGGCGCGAAATTGCAACGGACGGCGCAAGATTCTGCGGGTGGTCAGCGGACTCAGCGTTGCGGATAAGCCATTTACCTCATTTTCTTCAATCGCGTACTAAGCAGTGTACCTTCTTGTCTGGTTCGCGCTTCTACGATACCTTTAATTCAAGTGCCATTAACATTCTGCGGCGTACTTCCCTTCCTGGACTCATAGTGATAGAGAGTCCAATTCCACTACAATTCACGCGGGGAAACGCGGAGGCACGAGAGAGGAGCGATATTCCCTAAATGAAAGCTGTGATCCTGGCCGGAGGATTGGGAACTCGGATCTCAGAAGAGAGCACCGTTAAACCCAAACCGATGATCGAAATCGGTGGACGGCCGATTCTGTGGCACATCATGAAGATGTATTCGGCTTACGACATCAGCGACTTCATTATTTGCTGTGGCTACAAGGGGCACGTGATCAAGGAGTACTTCGCCAACTACTTCCTTCATGTATGCGATGTAACTTTTGATATCGCGCGGAACAAAGTGGAAGTCCACCAGAATGGGGCCGAACCGTGGAAGGTCACCGTGGTGGATACTGGCCTTGAAACCATGACCGGCGGCAGGCTGAAACGAGTTGCCCGGTACCTTGATGGTGAGAATTTCTGCCTTACCTATGGCGACGGCGTGGCCGATGTAAATCTTAAAGAGCTGCTGGCGTTTCACTGCAAGCAGAAGACACTCGCGACGGTTACGGCCGTTCGTCCGGCTGGTCGTTTTGGTGCGTTAGTGACGGAAGGCGCAAAGGTCGTGAATTTTCAGGAGAAGCCCGAAGGCGCCGGTTGGATTAATGGCGGCTTTTTCGTCCTGTCGCCGCGAGTGATCGAATATATTCAAGGCGACGATACTGTTTGGGAGCGCGAACCGCTGGAGCGCCTGGCGCATGAAGGCCAGCTCAGCGCGTTCCCGCATGACGGGTTCTGGCATCCCATGGACACTCTGCGCGACAAGAACCAGTTGGAAGCGTTATGGAGTTCGGGTCATGCGCCCTGGAAAGTGTGGCAATGAATCCGCAGTTCTGGCGAAATAAGAAGGTTCTGCTCACCGGGCACACCGGCTTCAAAGGGAGCTGGCTTTCACTCTGGTTACAATCGCTTGGGGCAGACGTTCTCGGCTTCTCTCTTCCTCCACCAACAGACCCCAGCCTGTATGTTCTCGCCGGCGTTGAGCGTGGTATGCGCTGCGTGGAAGGAGATATTCGCGACCTCCAGCATATCGGGAAAGTAACGCGGGAATTTCAGCCGGAAATCGTCTTCCATCTCGCCGCGCAGTCCCTGGTACGCCACTCGTACTCGGATCCCATCGGCACCTACGCGACGAATGTTTTGGGAACGGCACATGTGCTTGAGGCCGCTCGGGAAGTTTCATCCATTCGCGCCATTGTGGTGGTAACCACCGACAAGTGCTACGAAAACCAGGAGGACGGCCGCGCCTACCGGGAAACTGATCCGCTCGGCGGATTCGATCCTTATTCGAGCAGCAAGGCGTCCGCGGAACTGGTGACGGCGGCATATCGTAATTCGTTTCTTGCAGGACGCGCAGGAGTGGCATCCGCTCGCGCCGGCAACGTAATCGGTGGCGGAGATTGGGCTCTCGATCGTCTCATTCCGGACGTGGTGCGTGGTGTATTTGAAAATCACGAGGTTTTGATTCGCAACCCGCACTCAATCCGGCCATGGCAGCATGTTCTGGAACCTCTGCAAGGTTATCTGCTGCTGGCGGAAAAGCTTTATGACGATCCATCCAGGTTTTCACAGGGATGGAACTTTGGCCCTGACGAATCGGACAGCGTGCCGGTGGCTCTGCTGCTGGAAAAGCTGGGCCAATGTTGGGGTACGGGCATGACATGGCGCATCGACAACGGTCAGCACCATCATGAGGCAAAATACCTCAGACTGGATTCTTCAAAAGCTCGAACAACACTGGGATGGCGCCCGCGATGGAAACTGGATGAGGCGCTGGAGGCAACGGCTCAATGGTACAAAGCTCTACAATTACAGAAGAACGCGGCATCATTCACTCTGGAGCAGATTCGCGCTTATCAGAGCGCGCTGCTTCAGCCGGCCACACTGCATCCATGAATCTTCCGCGCTGCCGGTTCTGCGGTTCTCCATTGGAGAATTCTTTTGTAGACCTGGGCCTCTCGCCTCTGTCGAATTCGTATGTGCGCGCCGAACAGTTGAACCAGATGGAACCGTTCTATCCGCTGCACGCGCGCGTATGCAGCTCATGTTTTCTGGTACAGGTGGAGGAGTTTGAGCGGCCGGAAAACATCTTCGGAAACTACTCATATTTTTCCTCCTACTCATCAACCTGGCTGCAACACGCAAGCGATTTTGCCGCCAAAGCGATTCGCCGGTTTAATCTGAACGGCTCCAGCCGCGTGATCGAGATTGCGAGTAATGACGGTTATTTGCTGCAATACTTCCGGCAACGAGATATTAAGGTTCTGGGCATCGAACCGGCGGAGAACGTGGCGGTTGCAGCCAGGAAAAAAGGCATTGAGACGCTTACAAAGTTCTTTGGCGTTGCAACGGCGCAAGAGCTGGTTAACTCAGCTATCCGAGGCGATCTGGTAATCGGCAACAATGTGTTCGCGCACGTTCCCGACCTGAATGATTTTGTTGCCGGGCTCAAGCGGGTGCTCAAACCGGGTGGAACCATTTCTCTTGAATTCCCGCATCTTCTCCGCCTGATTCAGGAAAACCAGTTTGACACCATCTATCACGAACACTTTTCGTATTTCTCATTCTGGACGGCCGAGAAGATCCTTGCGCACCACGGATTGAAGATCTACGACGTGGAAGAGCTTTTTACACATGGCGGCTCGCTGCGCATCTATGCCGCTCATTCGGAAGACGGGAAATCACCGAGTTCGCGCGTGGCAGAGCTGCGGGAACGCGAAATCGAAGCCGGCATTTGCACCGTTGATACTTACACCCGCTTCGCCGAGCAGGTACGCGAAACCAAGCGCGCATTACTCGAATTCCTGATTCAGGCAAAAAAGCAATGCAAGAAAATTGTGGGATACGGCGCGCCGGCCAAGGGCAACACGCTGCTCAATTACTGCGGTATCGGACGTGATTTCCTGGACTTCACCGCGGACATCAGCCCGCACAAGCAGAATCATTTTCTTCCCGGCACACATATCCCGATTTTCCATCCTGACATGATCCGGCAGGCGCGCCCTGATTTTGTCCTCATCCTGCCGTGGAACTTGCGGGAAGAGATTACGCAGCAACTCGCCTACATTCGCGAATGGGGCGGGCGCTTTGTGGTGCCAATTCCAAGGGTCGAAGTCATCGAATGAGATTCGTGAGCACCCCTTTGGCCGGGGCCTACGTCATCCTACTGGAACCTGCGTTCGACGAACGCGGATTTTTCGCGCGTACGTGGTGCCGTGACGAGTTCGCCGCACACGGGCTCAATTCCAGCCTTTCACAATGCAGCCTTTCCTGGAACAAGCAAAAAGGCACACTTCGCGGAATGCACTACCAGGATGCGCCCCACCAGGAAGCGAAGCTGGTGCGCTGCTCATCCGGTAGCATCTACGACGTGATTCTTGATTTGCGCCCTGAATCCGCCACTTTCAAGCAGTGGTTTGGCGTGGAACTCAGCGCTGCGAACCACAAGATGCTTTACGTCCCGGAGCGATTCGCGCACGGCTTTCAGGCGCTTGAAGATAACAGCGCCGTCTTCTATCAGATCACTGAAGCTTATCGCCCGGAATTTGCGCGAGGGGTTCGGTGGAACGATCCGCAATTCCAGATCCGCTGGCCCATCTCCCAACCGATTCTCTCGCCAAGAGATGCTGCTTTCCCGGACTACGCGTTATGAAAAAAGTCCTGGTCACCGGCGCGAGCGGCTTCATCGGGAGGTATTGCCTGCCCCTTCTGGTGCAGCAAGGATATGAAATCCACGCCGTCGCCCGCCAAAAGCCGCAAGAGACCATAGAGCAGGATGTTCGGTGGCATGAGTGCGATCTGTTGCAGCCAGGCAGCGCGTCGAGCTTAGTGCAGCAAACACGTCCCACCCATCTCCTGCATCTGGCCTGGTACGCTGTGCCGCAAAAGTTCTGGACGGCCCCGGCAAATCTGGACTGGGTTCGCGCCAGCCTTGATCTGCTGCGCTCCTTTACTGAAAGCGGCGGTGAGCGGATTGTGGCCGCAGGCACCTGCGCGGAATACGCGTGGGACTCCGGAGAATGTCTTGAGGCGCAAACGGCCCTGCTCCCGCATACCTTGTACGGCAGTTGCAAGCTCGCCTTCGGCCAGATTCTGGATTCCTGGGGCCGGCAAACCGGCTTGAGTTCGGCCTGGGGACGTGTATTTTTTCTGTATGGCCCTCAGGAACATCCATCGCGCGTGGTGGCTTACGTAACGCAATCACTTCTAGAGGGCAAAGAAGCGCTGTGCTCGGATGGAACACAGATGCGGGACTTCCTCCATGTGGAGGATGTGGCTTCAGCGTTCGTCTCCATGCTGGGCAGCGACGTTAACGGTCCGGTAAACATAGGTTCTGGAAGAGCAGTGGCGCTCAGAGACGTCCTCATGACGGTCGGGGAGTTG
>Ga0134125_10002924_pt1 | contig 20017 bp, 42 predicted proteins | sample KB31751_FD_96464 | JGI IMG/M metagenome (GOLD analysis project Ga0134125, IMG submission 96464) | Terrestrial soil microbial communities with excess Nitrogen fertilizer from Kellogg Biological Station, Michigan, USA - KB3-175-1 | ecosystem: Environmental > Terrestrial > Soil > Unclassified ... | reverse complement strand
CCAGGATCGGCCCGGACAGTCTGGGTAGGCCGCGCAGCAGCAAAGACCCGGGCAGGGTAGATCGTGGTAGCGATGCCCGCAGGTATGCGGCGGCGCCAACTCCCCCTCGGGCGGCCCAGGATCGGCCGACCCGTATAGCCGTGACCGGACGTAGGCCGCCCCCGTGCCGTCAAGGGCCCAGGGGTTCGGCGGGGCCTCGGCCGGGGTCCCCTCGGGCGGCCCAGGATCGGCCGGCCAGGTAACCCAGTGCTCCCCTACGCCGCGCAACTCGGCCGGGGCCCCCTCGGGCGGCCATCCTCCCCAGCTGCCGGGCCCGACCGCGCGGCGTAGCTGGGCCGGTGTCTTGGCCCGGCGGCCTTTGCGGGTCTGCCGCTCCCGGTAACTCACGGCGATGCCTCCAGGTCGGCCAGGTATGCGTCACGGGCCGCCCCGAGGTCGGCCGGTCGGCGGCCTGCCGCGGCGCATGCCGCTTGCTCGGCGGCCAGGTCGGCCATCTGGGCCGCGGCGGCCTGGCCCCGCTTCGGCCGGCCGCATTCCGGGCAGCACCGCGCGGCGCCTCCCTGTTTCTTGATCGATCGCTCACGGGCCCGGGTCCCGGTCCAGGTCCGGGCGAGGGTCCAGCCGATCCCGGCCGCGGTGATTACTGCCAGCAGCCGGGCCCCGTGTCCGTCTCGGTGCTGGGCCAGCCGCGCGTCTAGGTCGGTGGTCCACCCTATGTAGTGACCGGCGTGCTTATAGCGCCGCTCGAAGTGGAGCAAGTAAACGGTCCCGATCGGGGCGGCGCGCCGGGCCATCGGTCACCCCTCCCCCCGGGGCGGCCAGATGACTGCCCCCGGGATCTCGACTGACGGGCCGATGTAGGCCAGCAGCGGGCCCTGGCAGTAGGAACAGCCAAACCGATGCCGGCGGTGCCAGAGATGGGCCAGCCGGGCCCGGGGGCCGCTGCGCAGCTGGACGGACAAGGACAGCTGTATGCCCGGGGTGGTCGGCAGGTAGCGATCGGGGCCGCTGGTCATGGCCTGGCCCCTTCCCCCTCGGCGGCCTCGATGGCCCAGTGAAGCACGACGACGGCGGCCAGGGCCGCGGCGCCGGTCCCCCAATCCCGGGCTAGCTCGGCCGCCGCGGGCCCGTCACGGAACGGGCCGCGGATAGATGCGCCGATCATCGTTGGCAGGACCGCGGCCAGGATGCCGCGCGCTATCCCCCGCTTGATGTAGCTGTCAGGCATCGGGCCCCCTCGGGATGCGCTTGACCATTTCGGCCGCGGTCATGCCGGTTAGGAACAGGTGACCGAGCGCGCCTAGCTCGGCCTCGGTCGGCTCGGCTAGCTCGGCCTCATACTGGCGCATCTTCGCGGCCAGGATGCCCGCCAGCTCGGCCAGGCCGATCACCGCCAGCCAGATCACCAGGCCGACCACCCAGAACGCGGGGCTATCCATCGGCGCAATCCCGCCGGTATCGTTCCGAGGCTTTGAGCGCCGCGGTATGGAGGATGCCGCCGGTTGTGTGCGCTAGCTCGGCCGCGGCGTGGGCCCATGCCTGGGCGGCCCGCGCGGCCCGCATGCGCAACTCCCGCGCGGCGTCGGGCCGGGAGGCCAGCCGCTCGACTACGGCGACCAGGGCCAGGCCGCCAACCATGAACGCGAGTTTGATCGTCTCGCGCGCGGCCTGCTGCGCGGCGGCCTGCCGCGCGCTGGCCGGGCCCGGGGCCGGTTCGCTCATATCCCCATTATCGCGCATTGCTTCCACCATATCTAGTTAATCGCGCGGGAACCTGAAGCCCCCGTCAACGCGGGTAGCGGCCTGGGCCATGCCGAAACACTGGATCGAACCGTCTGCCTCTATTTCGAGCGCGGCCATTGACGAGGTGGTGGGCGGCCCGGCCGCTATGACCCTTATCTGATTGCAGTATACGGGAAAGCGGACCGCGCCGAGTGTCGGTTTAAATCCCGTTGGCAGGCCATTGGCTGAGCTTAGGATTACTGTTCCGTCAGGGTTAGCGGTAACGCCATCATGGACCAGATCGTTAATTTCCACTTCTATCATGTTGTCTATCGTGAAACGGTAACGCACCGAATTGCCGACCGACCACCCGGTATTAAACCCGGATAGGTTATGCCAGTTAGTAGAGGCCCCGAAGTTATTAGGCTCGCATGTTTTACAGAATGCCGGGGCCCCGTCCGACCCCTGAAAGCGCGTTACCGTTCCCCCGGCCAGCGCGCCGCCCGCCAGCAGTATTTCATTGGCGGCAGCCCCGGCGGCCTTTGCGCTGATAATGGACATTGACGCATTACCGAAACTTATTGTCGCGCCGGTCTGGGTCGGGAACCCCGTATTAGTCAGGGTGATTATACCGGCGAACAGGTTGACCACATTGCCGGTAACCGACGGGTCATAGGACGTGATACCGGCCTGGTATGCGTTACCAAACTGATCGGTCCCGGCAGTGGAGGCAATGGACGCCACGAGATTACCGTTAGCCGGGGTCCCGGAATAGACGAACAGCCCGACACTGCCATTCGTTGACGTTCCTGATATGACTACCAGTCGGCCCTTGAATACCGCGCCGGCGCCCGAGGCGATAGAGGGGGGCGCCGGGGTGTAGACCTGATCGGGCCGCAGCGGCGGCAGGCCGCCGAGCCAGGCCGGGACCAGCGGGGAGGTCACGTCAGTACTTCCTGTTCCCCGTAGATGACCAGGCTGGCGGTGTCGTTATTGGTTGCGGTGGTCCAGACGGCTATCAGGAATTGCCCGGGGGTCAGCGGCGGCGAGGCGAGGCCGATCGAATCGCCGCCCCCCAGGTAGGACTGTCCCGCGATCTGGGACAGGATGGCCTGGGTTCCCACGTAGATTGTGCAGGTCGAGGAGTCGGCCGCGCCGCTGGTGGTGGCGATCGCCGCGGCCTGGGGATACCAGACGGTCCCGAGGCCCTGGGGGCCCAGCTGGACCCTGGCGGTAGCCGCGGACACCTTAGCCTGCCCGGTGCCGCCGGTCAGGACGGTACGGGCCCGGCCGCGGTAGAGGCTGACCGGCGGCCGGGGCCGCAGCGGCATACCGGACCCGCCCAGACCCGGCCGCCATAGCTGGGTTGGGACCCCGCGGCCCGCCCAGAGAACCATGCCCGGGGGGATGACCAGGCCCCGCCGGGTCCTACTCCCCCGGGTCGGCATAGTGGGCCCTTTGCACCGCGTTGACTGCCGCATGCCAGCCGTTCTGCACCGCGGCCGGCAGAGCGGCCCAGGGCGTGACTGGCTCCCCTTCGAGCGCGACCGCGGCGCATGCCTCATACGCCAGCTGCGCGGTGCTCGGGGCCCCGGCGGCCTGGTCCTGCTGCGGCCCGCTCATCCTGGCTCGAATATCTCAAAAGCGATAGTGGACGTGTCTCCCGCATTGCTGCTGGTAATGGTGAATGACGTTCCGGCGACCCGCGCGGACACGCCGACAAACCCCGGGGTCCCCCCGGCATTCTGGGGGGTCAGGAAGATACGCGAGTTAGCGGTAACCGCGGTATTTGCGACCGTGACCGTACCGGCGACCAGGACAGCGGTCCCCTGTTTGCAGTTGACCCCCTCTTTGGCCTGGTAGCCGGACCCGTTGCCATTAACGTCAAAGCTTCCTACGGTCAGCTGGAGGATTCCGACTCCTGACCGTTTCTCGACTACATCGGCGCCAGCGCCGCCGCTCCCCCATCGTTGCGCGCCCGCTGAATCGAGGGTGAAACGCTCGGCGGAATCGCCGGTAACCTGCCCGCCCAGCAGCAGGTCACCCGACGCGGCGCCAGTGAATTGCACCGAGGGGACCGCCGGGGCGGCCTGGGTGTTGGTTACCGACAGGAGCGGGGAGGCCGACGCGGCCCCCGAGATGGCCACGCTGGCCGGGGCGATCGGCTGGCCGGCTATGGCCGCGACGACTTGCGCCGGGACCGGGGTCAGCAGCGCGGTACCCACCGGGCTAGACCGTTTCCACTGCGGCCCGCTGGCTGGCAACGCTCATGATCTGGTAGCGGGCCGATGCCTGGAGAACCTGATTAGCGGTCCCCCCGGTCACTACCGCCACCAGGTGCTCGGGGTAGCTCAGCGGCACTTCGTCAGCGCCGAACGTGGCCGCGTTGGGCAGGGAAGCAAACGGCCAGATCACCAGCTGGGGCCGCATGGTGACCGCGTTGGCCGCGTCCGAGGGGATGCCCTCATAGAACTGGCCGACCGCGGCGCCCATCGAGGCAGTGAAGCTCTGGGCGTCGCTGATCGACACCCGGCGGACGCGCCACATGTAGCCCTGTTTCGGGCCGCCCAGGTCAACGATTCCGGCCCCGGCGCCGTTCAGCTGGAGTACCTGGGTCAGAGGGATAGCCCATGCGATCGCGTAGGGGTCGGCCTGGTAGCGGCCCCGTTCGGCCTGCCACTGGTCTACCGCGGTCCCCAGCTGGCCCAGGGTGACCGACAGCTGGGCCTGGAGCGCGGCCATCGGCCCGCCCCCGGCGCTGTCCGTCGCGGCCAGCTGGGCCGCCGCGGCGGCCGCGTCCGCGGGGACCCCTGCCTCATCGGTCCCGGCGCCCGGTACCGGGGGGACCACTAGCCGCGGCTGGCGCCGGTAGCCGTCGGCAATCTCCCGCAATGCGTCACGCACTGGGGGCCTCCCCCTCGGCCTCGGCCGCGGCGGCCTGGCCCTCGGCCGGGGCCGGGGCCCCGGCCTCGGCCACGTCCCACACTGCCGGGTCCCGGCGGCCGAACAGGGCCGCGGTGATCGCACCGCCGGTCAGCAGGTCCGCGGACATGTAGGCCAGGACCGCGGCGAACAGCAGGCCCCCGGCGGCCAGAACCTTGTCACAGATGAGGCAGTCTTTCCCCCCGGCCCCGGTCCCGGCCTCGGCCTCGGCCGTCTCGGCTGGCTCGGTGCTGTCCATACCTGGGCCTCCCTGCCACTGGGCGGGCCGCCGGTCCCGCCACACAACTAAGCCGTCTGCCCAACGCCGTTACGCGCGGGCCCCGGCGGCCCGGTCCCCTGATTATGCCCGCTGCGCGGCTACGATCATCGCATGCAGACCCGATCCAAAAGCGGCGCGTTGCCGCCCCCGGCGCCGCCCGCCCCCGAGGGTCCCGGGCCCCGTGAGCGGGCCGCGCTCACGCTGGCCTCAGAACTTGACGGCGCACGAGATCCAGCGGCCCGGATGCTGGCCTGGCTGATAGTCGAGGCCGGGCGGCAGGGTGACCTGATCGACCGCCTGACTGACCTGCTGCCCGCGGCTGAGGCCGCGGCGGCCCGGCTGGCATCTAGCCGGGTAGCCGGCCTGCTGGGCCGCGGCGGCCAGGCCGCCGCTATCGATATGACCGGAGGCAAGCCCCGATGACCAGCCCGACCCCCCCGCCCGCCCCGGCCGCGCCGCCCGCACCGCCCGCCCCCTCGGGCCCGGGTGACAGCGGCAAGCCGCAAACCCTGGCCGAACTGGACGACAAGATAGACGCGGTGATCGACACTTTGCACGGCCTGCTGGGCCAGGCCCACGGCCAGGCCGCGCAGCACACTGCGGACCGGCTGGACCGCGGTAGCTCGGTTGAGGAGACGGTCCGGGCCGAGCTTGCCAAGCTTCAGGAAGAACGAGCACGCAAGGCCGCCGAGCAGGGCCGCGACGATCAGATCAAGTCAACCGCCGCCCAGCTGGCAGAGGTCAAGGCCAAGCTGTCCGAGGCCCCGCCCGAGACGCCGGTCAGCTGGCTTACCCGGGTGGTCTGGGGCAACCCGCATAAGCAGGCTTCCAGGTGAGCGCCGCCGCGGCCCCGACCGCCAACACTGGCCTGCTGCGCGCCAAGTGCGACCCCTACGGCGCTGAATCGCGCATCAGGCTGCTGGGCGGCGTGTTCCCTGAAAACCACGTAGGCAAAACGATGTGGCACTGCCCCAATTACTCAGATGGCCGGTACCGGGCCGAGTGCGCGCTAGGCCACCGGGCGGGCAACATCATGCCGCTCTGCTATCCCCACGTCCGCAGCCTCCAGTTCCGTCAGATGGGGCTATGCCCGCGGTGCGCGTGGCCCCAGGAAGCAATCAATCTGAACAGCTGGATTGAGCAGAATCAGCAGGCGTTCATGGCCGCGCTGCGCGTGGGCGACCGGGAGTCGGCCGACCGTTTCCTGGGCCGGGTCACGGCGATGACTGACCGTATGACCGAGCTTTGGCAGAGCGGGGTTATCCGCAAAACGCCGCTTACGCTGGCGGAGGTGTCCTGATGAGCAAGGCCGACGACATACGGGCCTGGGCCGCGGCCAACGGGATCACTGTTCCCGAGCGCGGGGCACTGCCGGGCAACATACGCCGCAGGTACGACAAGCACCTGGCCGCCGCGGCGGCCGACCCCGGCGACCCCGGCGGCGATCCCTGGGCCGACGACAGCGGCGCCGATGATGACGGCGGTTTTACCGCGGCCGACGAACCGCCCGAGGACCGCGCCGCCGCGGCGGCCGCAGCAGAGGCCCGCGCGGCCTCAGCTGACCCGCCGGGCGGCCCGCCAGCAGGCCGCGGCCGGGCGACGGGAAGCGCCCGGCCGCGGCCCCCGGCCGGGCCCGGGTGGCGTGACCGGCTGCGGCGGCCGGGGCCCTCGGCCGGCAAGCCCCAGGGCCGCCCCGCCAAGCCAGCCCGCCCGGCTAAGCCAGCCCGCCCGCGGGTCCCCCTGGACAGCCTGATCAGCAAAGGCTATGCGGCGCTGGCTAAGGCCGCCGGGCAGGTCAACGTGCCGCTGTCCCGGGTGATGGCCATGCAAGCCCCGCTTGCCGGGTCGGTACTCGATGAGGCGTGGCAGGAAACGATCGTTGACAAGGTGCTCCAGCCGATCGCACGCGCGGAGGCCCGCGGCGAGGCGACCGCGGCGCTGATCGGCCCGCCGGTCCTGGTCCTGGCATTGCAAGCGCAACCGGGCATGGCCCCGGTCATCCTGCCGATGCTGCGCCAGACTCTCGCCATGTGGATCAAGGTGTCGGGGCCGCGGGCGGTCCAGGCCGCGGAGGAGGAGTCGGCCTGGGAAGCCGAGTACGGGCCCAAGATTGACGCTCTGATAGCGATGATGTTCGCCGGGATGCCAGGGTTTGACCCCGCGGCCGGGCCCTTCGAGGGGACCCCCGAGCGCGCCCAGTGGCAGGCGCAGCAGGAAGCGGCCCGCGCGGCCAACGGCGTGCCCCCGGCCGGGGCCAACGTGATGCCCGGAATGGTGCTCCAGACGTTCACCCCGGGCCAGCAGTGACCATAGCCCCGGCGGTCCCCTGGACCCGCGCGGACCAGCCCCCGGCGCCGCTGGTGGTCGCGCTGCACTGGGATGACTTCCTGCTCTGGCGCACGGGCCGCAAGATCACGCACCGCACCGCGGCCGGGCAGCTGGTCCGGCTGCCGCCCCCGCCGGTCCCGGGCCAGCATGAGGCGAACATCGGCCCGACCGGCGAGGGCAAAACCAATCACGTTGTTCCCCTGCTCCAGCGGCGCAAGTACGCCGTGGCCCTGGACCCCAAGGGCGAAGATGACACGCTGGCCAAATCAGGGTTCACCCGGGTACTCAGCCTGCCGCCGCGCGGCAGGCTGCCCCGCAAGATCCGCCGGGATCTGGAGGAGGGCCGCCCGGTCCGGCTGATCGTCGGCGGCGCGATGCGCACCGCGGCCCAGGAGGCCGAGTTGCGGCGTCTCATGGGTGAGGCAATCGACTTCTGCAAATTCTCCGGCCACTGGACGATCTTCGCTGATGAATTCGAGGTCCTGACCAGCAATCAGATGTTCAACTTCGCGCCGCAATTCAACGCGATGCTGAACACCGCGCGGGCCCGGAAAATCTCTGTCTGGACCGCCTACCAGGCTCAGGCATGGGTGAGCAAGCACGCGATCAGGCAGGCCCGGCAGGCAACGCTGTGGACCACGGGCGACCGGGACATGATCAAGGCGGTAAGCCAGGCCCTCGGCCGCAACTGGCGCGATGTGGCCCCGGCGGTTGACCTGCTGCCCCCGTTCCACTCCCTGACGATCCGCCGCGGCGCGAACAGCGGGCCGATGATCATCACGATTGCCCCCGAACTGTAGCCTGGACCCGCCGCGGCCTGTTCCGCCCGCGGCGGCCGGGGAGCCAGGGCCCCCCGTAGGACCCGGCGCGGCGGCGCATCCCCCCGGGGACCGCAAGGAGGGCCCTGGTCCCGGTGCGCGAGGTTTCCTACCGCAGCCATAGCCGGTGACGGCGGCGCAACTCGGCGGCCTCGGCCCGCGCATCGGCTGCGCCGCGCTCGGCCATCTCAATGCGCAGCTGCCCAAGCTCCCGGGTGAGGTTGTTAATCGCCGCGGTGTTGGCCTCGGTGTCGGCCCGCATGCCGCCGATCATGTACCGGACGAACCATCCCACCAGCGCTACCGCGGTGCCGATCGCCAGCAGTATCAAGCTGAAGCGCTGATCGTTGGTCAACCCTTCCCCCTCTGGTGGCCGCGCGCGGCCCGCATCGCCTGGCGGGCCGCCGAACAGCGGCCCGCGCGTGTACCTGTACCCCCCGGACGCTTACAGGGCCTCTCAGGGCCGCGCGCGGTGCCGGCCGCCGCGCGCGGGCGGCGCCGCCATGCCCGCGGCCGAGTGCCGCCCGCGCGCCGGGGCCGCGGCCCCGGCCGCGGTGCTGGCGACCGCCCCGGCGGCCCGCCCGGCCGGGGTGAACGTCTCGGCCGTCTGGGTGACCGCCTGGCCTGCCTTGGTGTGACCCATGCCATAGGACGCCAGCACGATTGCCCCGGCCATCCCGACCACGACCGCCCCGGCCATCATGCCGACCCCGGCAAAGAACCGGGCCCCGGACTTTGTGAGGATGCACGCGGTCACGGGCCCGCCAAACAGGCCGCCAACGATCGGGATCTGGCCGAGCACATTGAAGTTCGGGGTAGCGAGCAAGCAGTTGGGGTTGGCCCCGGCCGCGGTCAGCGTCGCGCCAGTGCCCGGGACCCCGCCCGAGGCCCCCGGCGCGTTCGGGTCCGGCGTAGTCGAGCCAGACAGGAACGCCCGGTAGGCGCCGCTGTCATAGGTCCCCCAGGGAGTGAACGCATTGCCCGCCCCCCGGTACTTCGCAACGGCATACCCGGCGTTGGTAGCCGGGTCATTCCAGTTCGGGTAGGGCGAGTGATCCCCGTGCGATACCTGCCAAAGCCCCCAGCTGGTTTGCGTGCCGCCGTTATCCGTCGGGTTGTACTGATTCGCATCGCCGCCCGATTCGGCCTCGGCAATGGCCGCCGCGATCGCCGCCACATTCCGCGGCCCCCCGGCCTTGATCCAGAGGCCCTCCAGCTGCGCGTAAGTCAGCCGGTTGGGGTGCGTGCCGGGGTAGTCAACCATCTAGACCGCCTGGACCGGCGGCCCGCCCGAGCCGCCCGAGTTGCCGCCCGGCGCCGGGGTCTTATTCTTTTGCTTCCCCGATTGAGGGCCGCCCGCCGCGGTAGCAGTGGTGTCTACCTTGGCGTTGCCGGTCGGGAAGATGACCCCGGCCGGGATCTGCGCGGGCGGCCAGGGCCCCGAGTACGGGTGCACGGGGTTGATCAGCTGCGCAAAGGTGACGTTGTACCCGCGGAGCAGGCAGTACGCCTCCAGGCCCCCGGTGTAGGCCAGCCAGAGCAGGCCGAACCCGATCGCTACCATCCCTGCACCGCCGTGGCCGCGCCGGGCGGCAGCTGGTCCCCCTCGGGCTTGGACGGGTTTGCGATCTGGTATTCATACCCGGCGATGAACACCGCGGCGATAGCCGCGGCGAAGAACAGCGGCCGCCGGTTGCCCGGACCGGACACCGCCCAGCCGGTCCCCAGGACTATGACGCTGGCCGCAATCTCCCCCGCCCGGATACGGCCGACGTTGCCGGCCTTGGCTTCCTGGTCATGGAAGAACGGCGACGCGACGGTGAACCATGATGGGCAGAACCCGGCGAACACCCCGGACGCTTCACCGATCAGCAGAATCAGGATTACCGCGTCATCGTGATCCATGCGGCCCCCTCGGGGTAGTCACCTGTGCCAGCCCTTCCCGGGGACCGGCCGGGGCCCGCCAGTGGTGGGCTGGCGGGCCCCGGCCAGTCAACTGCCAGGGGTGCAACTCCCTGGAAACCCTGAAGGGGTCAGGCCGCGGCCTTGGCCTGCTCTGCCTCGTTGGCGTCGGCCAGCTCGGCGGCCAGCTCGGCGATGTAGGCCAGGTCCGAGGGGAACCGCCGCGCGTGCTGGGCGGTCCAGCGGCCCAGCTTGTCCAGCAGGCCCGGCACCTGGCCGGGGTCGGCCTCGGAATCGCCCGAGGTGTGGTGCTGCAACTGGGTGGCCAGGTCCAGCGCCGCGCCGATGTGGTCGGCCTGCTCCGCGGTGTAGGACGTGATGGCCTTGGTTCCCAGATGGGCGGCGAGCGCCGCGGCGTACTTGGCGGCGTCGCCGCGGGCCGCGGTGGCGGCCTGGGCTTCCTGCGCCGAGACCCGCTTCTGGAGAGATTCGATCTGGGCGAACATCCGGGCAAGGTCATCCTGGGTGACCCCGGCGGCCTGGGCGCCGTCCTCGACTGCCTTGCGGCCCAGGGCCTCATCACTGCCCAGCGGCGCGCCGGGGTCGGCCGGGCCGAAACCCTCGGCCTCGGTGCCGCCGGCGGCCTGCTCTGGCTGATCGGTCATAGCGCTGTCCTTCCTGCGCGTTGCTTAGCTACGGCCGGCGGCGCGCAGCTGACCCCAGGACCCCGGGGCGGTAGCGGGGATCATCGCGCCGTCAGCGGTGATGATCGGTGTCATATCCTGCACCGCTATGCCGGCGTCGCTCTGGGTGACCAGGGCCAGCGGCATGAGCATGGGTGTCTCCCGGGTCCCCCAGGGGTGGTAATCGCCCATCGCCTGCGGCATGCCCTGGCCCGCGTTGCGTATCCGGCGGTGCAGTGTGCTCACGGGCCCTCTCCCGATCCGTCAAGGCGGGCAATCATGCCGGGCGCCGGGTGGAAGCCGCGCGGCCCCCAGGTGGTCGGGTCCGAGGGGTCCCGGCCGACCGGGGTACGGTCCACCCCGGCGGTCATCGCAACGCCGGGGGTCGGGAACACGACCGGCCGCGGCGAGGGGAACCACACCTGATCGGCGGGGCCTACCGGGGTGAAGTGCAGCGGCGGCCCGGCGCCGGTCACATCATCGTGGTAGGCCCAGCCGAACGGGTCGTCAGAGAAGCGCAGCCGGACCCCCATCAGACCAGAATCCTTGTCCGCTTAGGCAGTGGCCTTTTCGTGCCGACGTACTTTTTCAGCTGGGGATTCAGCCGGATTAGCTCGGCCTCGCTGATCCCGTTATCGCGCGCGATCTGGTACAGGTCCCGGGTGGCGCCTTTGCCGCCGACCGTGGCCCAGTGGATGCCCGCGGCCGGGTTAGACGGCTTGCCGCCCCCGGCCGGGGGCGGGGTCCCGGTGCCGCCGCCATCACCCGTGGTGCCGATCACGCCGCCGCCGCCATCACTGCCGCCGCCGCTGGCCCCCCCGGCGCCCAGCTGCCCGAGGCTCCCGTTGAGGTCGGCTAGCTGCTGCTCAATGTCGGACAGCGCCGCGGAGTCGTCGGGGCTGCCCGCGGCGCCGCCCGCGGTGCTGTCCCCGGCGCCCGTGCTGCTGCCCGCGGCCTGGCCGCGGCGGGTCAGGAACCAGATCCCGGCGATAACGAACGCGACCCCCCCGGCGATGACCACGGGGGCGGGCAGGCCCGCAATCGTCTTTGGCTTGGGCTTGCCGCCCGGCGGCGCGGCGCCGCCCCCCTCGGGCGGCGCGGTCACTGCTGGCTCGGTTGCCATCGGTCAGCCTCCCGCCCAGTCGGCCACGATCGGAACCGACTTGATCTGCTTACGGCCGCCGATCTTGCGGCGGGCGGCCAGGACCGCGCCGGGCCGCACGGGGTTGGCCGCGGGGATGGGCAGGCAGCTGTCAGAGTAGATCGCCACCGGGGGCAGGTTCGTCAGCCGGGTCTGGTAGTACAGCTGGGGATACCATTCGGGCGGCGCATCGGTGGACTGGTGGATTGACGTGAAGCTGGGGTCAATGCTGACCTCGGGGTAGGGCGCTGGTATGGCCTCGGTGCCGGGCTGGCCGGTGAGCGCGCCCTTGTAGACCTGGGCGCCGCCCCCGGCCTGCCGCGCCAGCGGCGGAGCGAAAGCCGTCGCGCTGAACTGCGGCGGCACACCGGGGACCTGATAGCGGACCTGGGGCATGCTAGGCGGCCTTGCCGAGCAGCTGATTGCCGGTATTGCGCTCCAGCGAGGTCAGCACGTTCCCGGCCGCGCGCGTGCCGGCCGGGTGGATCACCAGATCAGCGATGATGATTCCGGTCACGATGGCCCCGGCCAGTGACCAGATACCCGATACCCGCATGATGCGCCTTCCTATGCCTTTGGCTTGGTGCCGGTCTGCGGCTGGCCCGCGGCCTTGCCCGGGGCCTGGGCGCCGGGCAGGATCTGGAGCAGGGCCGCGATGTCTACCCCGATCGCCAGAGCGGTTGCGACGCCGGTAGCGGGCGGGTAATCCGCCAGCAGGGCCAGCAGGACAAACAGCCCGGACACCCCGAGGTACTGGCCCGGCATCGGCGGCCGGTGCGACTTGACCAGGGAATGCCAGGTGACAATCCCCAGCCCGGCCGCCCACGCCGCCACGATGCCGGAACGGTTCATGGCTTGGGCTTGCCGGTCTTACCGAACCCGGTGAAGTGCTGAATTCCCCAGTAGAGCGCGGCGCCGACCACGATGCCGCTCAGGGTGATGCGCATGGTTGCCTCCCGTCCTATCTCGGCAGTGACCAGTAGATGAGCAGCAGCAGCCCGAGACTGACCGCGCCGACCGCGGTAGACCCCAGACCCGCGGCGCCGGGGCCCCCGGCGCCGCCGCCCAGGGTCACCCCGAACGCCTTTTGGCCGATCGTCCGGGGGCCCTCGGGGACCCCGGCGGCCTCGGGCACCGCGGCGCCGGGGTAGCCCCCGGCGAACGCGAACGCCTGGGCATCTAGCCCGGTTGCCAGTCGCATTGGCCTAAACCTCCGGGAGACCGCGGACCAGGGCCCCGGTCGGGACGACCTGGCCGACAAAGGCATTGAGCGTATTCGGCGCGTTGGCCGCGGTCCCCCAGGGGAACCCGCCGACCTCCAGCTGGGTTCCGGGGTTCGTGCTCATGAACGTCTCGCCAGTGTCGAACAGGCCGAAATCCCGCTGGCTCAGTGAGGTCTTGCGGTTGATCGCCATCACCCCGTTGGGCCGCGGCACTTCCACCGTGGCCGCCGCGGTCTGCGATGGGGTTCCGTTGGTCCCGACCCCGAACGAAATCGCAATGTCGTCCTGCCACGTTGCGAAATCGGTGTCGATCAGCGGCACGCCGTCAACGTAGATCCGCGGCCGGGTCGGCCATTCGGTGTCGGCGGTGCGCAGCCCGGTCGCGCCGCGCAGCTCCAGCACCAGCGCGGTCAGGTAGCCCCCCAGCCGCGGCAGCTGGACCAGCTGGGAAGCGCCAGACGGGATCGTCGGGTTGCAGGGCTGGTAGATCCACTGGCAGGTGGTCCCGATCCCCGGCGGGTCGGTCGGCACGTTGGGCAGCCAGTAAAAATCGGAATCGACCTGTTCCGACAGGACCGGGGAAACGCTCGGCGGGGTGGAGAACAGCGTGCCGACCGGCGCAAGGTTGACCTGCAAGACGGGGAGCAGGGCCGCGTTGGCGCCGCTGATCACGCCATAGCCGCGCGCAAACTCGAAGGGGAAGTACGTAGAGAATGTGAACGCGCCCGAGGCCGCGGTGATCGGCACGTTGGATGGCAGCAGCCGCGGGTCCCGGGTCGAATCGGTGCCGAACTGTCCCGAGAACAGCGGCAACTCAAAGGCCGCCGCGTAGCCGGGCCCGGTGATCAGCTGGGTTCCGAAAGCGTCTTTCATCTGCACCAATTGCATGAGCGAGTGCGGGGCGTCAACGCCGCCGGCCCCGGCCGAGATGACACCGCCGGTACCGGCCGCGGTGGTCGAGGTCACCTTGATCCGGTAGCCCTGATTCCATCCCGGGCTGGACACCATCGGCCGGGCCATGAGGCCGCCGAACTGCTGATTGTCTACATACATGGCCCGGCGGCCGGTCGGGGCATGCCTCACAAACGGGCCGCCGGCGGCCTCGTTTGTGGTCTGCGGCTGGGGGCGCCCGGCGGGCGCGACAGTGGCGGTGCTCACGCGATCACACTCACAATCGAGGCCACGCCATGCGCGACGGTGCCTGGCTCGGTGGTCCCGAAAGTCTTAGCGGCCCATAGGCGCGCCAGCCCGAACGCCGGGCGCGACAGCACCACAATGATCAGCGTTAGCTCGAAGTCGCGCCGAGTCGGCATGGTTAGACCTCCGGTGGTGCATCGGACAGAGCGTCCTAGCTCCCCACCAGAGCAAGACGTGATGATCGGGAGGATACCCCCAGACGTGGCCGCGCAGCGAGATCCCGCCAGCGTGTTGATGGACCGCGGCGCCGCGGCCCTGCTGGAGCGGGCCTATGCGCGGCCCGGGATCTGGGTGCGAACGCGGCTGGAGGCCCCGAGCTTGCGGCAACAGGTCTGGGCCAGGGCCCGCGGTATCGAGCCCTACGCCGATGCGCGCGGCATGGAACGCTGGCCGCGCGCGTTCGTCCGGTCCCTGTACTACCTCCACAAGTGGTATTACTGGCCCGGCCGCGGCCTGGAGCGCGGGCGGCGCCGCACCGCCCCGGACCGGACCTACGCGCTCCAGGTGCGCGTCGGGGCCCGCGGCTACTTCCGCCGCAATCTGGGCTGGCCGGTTGCGATCAGGGTGACCCCCGGCGGGGCCAGGGCCTACGCTGCGGTCCCGGCCGCGCGCCGCTACACCGATAACCCCGCGATCCGGTCAGAGATTCAGGACCGCGATTATGAGGCCGCGCGGAGTGTACGGAAGTAGATCCGTACACCGGGCCCGGCGGTAACCCGCGGGGCCGCGCTAACCAAACTCGCCAGTGGGCATCTCCCGGCCCGGGCGTGGTTCCTAGCCTAGTGGCCCGGTCAAGGCCCCCGGCGGGGTGGAGCAACCTCCCGGGGTCCGGCCGCGGCGCTCATGGCCGCCAGCCGCGCCGCGGCCGGGTGGTCTCGGAAGGGATCAAACCTACGGGACCGTAACCATGCTAACCCGGCCGCCCCGGCCCGCACCGCGCGCGCGCGCCGGGGGGGTTCCCGTTCGGGTCGGTGTAGTCAGTGGCCCCGGGATCTGTCTGCGGCGAGTAACCCGCCGTTGCCGGTCGGTGCGGCGCCGCGAAGCGGGGCCGCACCGCGGCCGGGGGGGGATCTGGGGGGGGCGGGGAGCCCCCCTTATGTCGAGGGCAGAGCCAGCCCCCCGCGGCTAGTGGTTCATGCTAGCCCCCGCCGAAAAACGGCAGGTCAGGCCCGCAGACAGCGCTGAATAGAACCGCTGGCGGCCCGCGACACGCCGCCCGGTTTGCTCTTAAATGCCTGAACCTGTAGTTGAGGGTTGTTAACCTGATCGCAACGTGCGGGGCGGCCCCCGGGCAGCAAAAAGCCCCCAGACCCCGGCGCATAGCGCCGGGAGATTGGGGGCGGGTCCTGGTAGCCTTGGCATCGGTGCAACCCTCTGGGCGCTAGACGTTGATCTGTGACAGGTGAAACTGATCTAGCACACAGCGTTAGGGGCCCCGTCGGCGAAACGCCGGCGGGGCCCCTGCGGTTTTGCTGGGCTAGTCCGTTTCGGTGAACCCCCGCTCCCTCAGATCAGCGATCAGCGCGCCCAGCCCGATCAGCTGACCGGCGGTCAGAGTGACGTAGCGGGCGCCCGGCGCATGATCGGTGCGGCTGATCCGGTAGCGGACCCGCCGGGGCCGGCCGGGGCCGGTCGGTTCGGTGTAGCGGGTGACGTTGAGAGCTAGCTCGGTGTCCTGGGCGATCAGCGCGGCCATTACTGCTGGCCCCCGGCGAGTCGCGCGGTTAGCTCGGCCAGGCCCACGCCCAGGTCAAGGACCGCATGCAAGAGACCTTCAATCATCAGCGAGTCATACTCGCGGTCACCTGGCTCGAATTTGGTCACTGCCTCGGTGTGCGCCTTATGCGCCGACCCGTAGTGATCCTCTAGTTGTTCGTCAGCTGTCCGGGGCATTTAGGTTCGGGTCCTTCCCTGGCCGGGGGCGGGCGGGATGCGCGGCGCGCTCATCGGCCTGACCTGGGTGTAGGCGGGGATTCCGGGGCGGGCCTCGTGCTGGCGCAGCTGTTCCGCGGCGGCTATCCAGTCATCCTCGGCGGCCTCCAGGTCGGCCAGTGCGCGGGCCTTGCGGTCGCGGGCCTGGGCGAGCGCGGCCCCGGCCAGGTCGAATCGGTGGGCCGCCGCTTCGTACAGGGCTTTGCTGGTCTGGTCCAGCTGCCGGGCGGTCATCTGATCGTCCAAATTCCTGCCTCCAGTTGCGCGTTATGGTGGACACGAGACACGCTATACGGGTAGCATTGCTTATGCAAGCAAGTCAGGAACACAACCCAGGGAGCACCGATATGACCAGCACCGCGACCGACCCCCGCCCGCCGTACCTCCCGCGGCACGCCCGCAACGAATTCCAGGCCGACCCGGCCCAGACCGGCGCGTGCGACCTGCTCACCCACATGCCGTGCCCGCACTGGCGGCGCCAGGTTTTCGACCTGTTCATGAGCGTTAGCCCTGCCAAGCACGGCCGGCATCACGCCCCCGAGACTGACGGCGCGATCAGCCTGACCGATGAGTTCCTGGCCGTGCGTGGCGCGTACCTGGCCAGCAGGACCGGCGGCCCCAAGCTGACCGGCAGCTGGGACAGCGCCGCTATCAACTTCCTGGGCATCCTGGGGCTGTTCTCGTGACCGGCGCCCCGCGCGCGCCCCAGCCCCCGGCCGACCGGCCGGGGGCTGCGGCCCGTTCTAAGGCCGGGACCTCTAGCCGATCCCGCGGGTATGCGTTCATGCGGGCCCTGGTGGCCCAGCTACGTGAGGAGGGCTACTGGCCGCACGCGAGTATCGAGACCCGGAACCGCAGCAACGATATTTTCGGGATCGGTGACATTGGCCTGGAGGCCACCATTGAGCCCTGGAGCGAGATAGACCGCAAGGTCAGGCAGGCTAAGGCCGACGCGGCCGGCCGCGGTGTCGACTGGTGGTCAGTGATCAAGCGCCGCCGCGGCGCCCGCTCCCCTCTGGACGGCTACGCGATCACCGAGGCCCGGGTACTGGTCCAGCTGCTAGTCCGGGTGCAGCAGCTGGAGGCCGAGGCCGAGGCCGCCGCGGCGGCCTTTGACCGCGGCCTGGCCTCGGGCCTGACCGCCCGCGGCATGATCGACCAGCGGACCGGCCAGGCCGAGCAGGACCGCCCGGGGCTGGCATGCTGACCGGCCCCGGCTGGCTCGGCCTGCCCCGTGACATATGGATCATCGCCGCGTCGGCCCTGATGATGTGCTCGGCCGCGCTGGCCCAGCAGGTCCCTAACCTACGGGCCGCCGTGGCCCGCGGCCGGGCGATGCGCCGCCGTGAGCGCCGCCGCTGGGCCAGGATCAATTTCACCGGGAGCGATCGTCAATGGCTGGCCGAGCTAGGCCGCATGCGGGTCGAGCTAAGCGGGCAGCTGGAGGCCCCCCAGGGCCGCGATTGGGACCCCCCGGGGGACCAGCTGGGGGCCTGGCTGGAGACAGAACAACTCTGGCCCGATGATCCCCGGCGGCCCCCGGCATGAATTACTACCGAGGCCCCGGTTACGAGCGGGAACGTCCCCGCACCGAATCACACAACCAACTGCTCCAGGCCCAGCAGATTCTAGATGAGGCCCGCCAGGAGGCAGAGCAGGCCCGCCAGTACAGAGATGAGGCGAGACGACTGATGAGCCAGGCCCTATGGTGCGACCCCGGCAAACATGCCTACAGCGCAAAGGACCCCGACGCGCAGCAATTTGAGCGCAGATACCGCGACACCGCTACGGCTGAGCCAATGCGCGACGTTATCAACGTATGCGGCGAACATCTCTCGGAACCTTTCCGCGCCGGGTCGATGACCCCGGAACAGAAAATCAAGTCGCTGGAGAATAGCCCCGGCCCCAGGGAGGAGTAAAAGCTATGCGCGCGGAGGTTGCACCGAGCCCCGTTAAGAACAGCCCATATCAGCGGGTAACCGTCTATGCCGATAACGGCGTGATCATGGGAACCCTGCTGGCCTACACCGATGAGGCAGACCAGCTGGCCGACCTGATCAATAACGCGCGGCATGCCTGCCCCAACTGCGGGGCCGCGTTCGGGTATGCCTGCCTCGGGGGATGCCCCGGCAGGCTGGCCTACCGGGCAACGTGCCGCGGCTGCGGGGCCGAGTTCTTCCACATCGAGGCGTGCCAGGTCGCCGGGGGGGCGGTCCTGGCCTCTCACACCTGGCCGACCCGGGAGCATCCCGCCCGCGGGCATACCGGCTACACCCCGGCCCCCGGCGCCCAGGCCCCGGCCGACCACCCGGGCCAGCTGGCCCTGGTAGCCCCCTCAGACCCGAGCTAACCCGAGAGGATAACCATAATGGACTTTCACGATTCCCCGGATATCAGTCACCCCCCGGTCAGGTTCGGGCCCGGCCCCGATGAGTCGGTGCCGCATTCCTGGGCCTCCCGGATGCTTACCCAGCTGGCCCAGGAAAACGCGCGGCTATTCGGCAAGCTGCTCCAGGCCGCGGCCCTCAATGAACAGTCTTAACTGTGTCGGCTGCGGCCGGATAGCTCAGACAACTGATCTGGTCCTGACCATTAAGGCATCCCCCGGGCCGCGGGTAAGCGTCTCCAACCGGGACACCCCGCTATGGTCGCATTCCGCATTCCCGACCGTGACAATGAACGTTATCTTCTGTGAGCAATGCCTCCAGGCCCCCGAGACTAGGGTGATTCTGGAGCTTATATCGTCGCCGTATTCCGAGCCAGAGTTTCACGCTGGCGGCAATTGCGTCGTCCTATGCCGGGGCCGCAAGCGGCTATTCTTGTTTGCCGGGATACGCCGCAGAATGCGTTTCTGGCCATCTCCCGAGCAGTACCGCTGTCCCGGGTGCAACCGGACAGCGGTGCTCTGGCCATCCCAGCTGGCCCCCGATCGGTACGTCAGGGAGCTAGAACGGGTCAACCCCGAGGGCCGGTCGATCATCAGGACCCGCGTCAATGTGGCGGCCGGCCTGGCCCGGCGGCCGCTACCATCCCCGGGGGATGATGACCAGTGACCCTGGCCCTGGCCGCCGCGCACACCGCGACCGCGGCCCCGCATAGTCACCTGGGGTGGGCCGCCATCGGCCTGCTCTGCATATTCACCGGGGCATTCTGGCCCCGCAAGAAGGGATCACGATGACTGACCAGCTGCCCCCGGCAGGATCGCCGTTTACCTACATTGACCGCCAGCGCGCCGCCGCGGCGGCCCAGATCCCGGACCCCGACACCGACCCGGCGCCGGTCGATCAGGGCCACGAAATTGCCTACCTGCTGGCCCTGCTGGCGGTGCTCTGGCCATCGTTCATTGCCCCGGAATACCCCGGCCAGTACCGGCTAGTGATCGCTCTGCCGACCGGCCACGCATCCTGGCCCGTCGCCGCGCGCGACCTGGATTTGTTCGATCATGTGCTGCCGATCCCGGCCGAGGGGATGCCCGCCGACTGGATCATTGCCGGGCCCGCGGTGTCTTACCGGCGGATCTGGGATCTGACGATCGCCCGCCTGTCAATCTCGGAGCAGGCCGCCGGGGCCCGCGCGGCCGAGCGCTCCAGGCTGCGCGGGGCCCTGGAGCCAGCCCGGCAGCTGATCAATACCAGCGACGGGCCAGCGTCCTACGTCCCCTGGTCCGCGGTCGAGGTCGCGCTAGTCGGGGCCGCCCCAGCTGACGGGGGAGAGGCCGCCGCCGGGGGAGTGACCGCCCCGGTATAGCGGGCTACCCTGGGGGAGATGAGGCCCCCCGATCCTGGGCTACCTGGGCCCGGACGCAAGCGAGGCCCCGCACGGTTGACCTACCCCCCCTGGTCCCGTGCGGGGCCTCTCGCGCGTTCCTG
>Ga0134125_10002923_pt1 | contig 20020 bp, 23 predicted proteins | sample KB31751_FD_96464 | JGI IMG/M metagenome (GOLD analysis project Ga0134125, IMG submission 96464) | Terrestrial soil microbial communities with excess Nitrogen fertilizer from Kellogg Biological Station, Michigan, USA - KB3-175-1 | ecosystem: Environmental > Terrestrial > Soil > Unclassified ... | reverse complement strand
GAGGCCAGCTCGACGATCGCCTCGAGGTGCTCCCAGCCCGAGTGGACGCCGCCGTCGGAGACCAGCCCGAGCAGGTGCAGGCGCCCGCGCGGGCTCTCCCGCGCCCGGGCGCAGGCGGCGACCAGCGCCTCGTTCTCGTAGAAGGACCCGTCGGCGATCGCCCCGTCGATGCGGGCCAGGTCCTGCTTCACGATCGCCCCCGCGCCGAGGTTCAGGTGGCCGACCTCGGAGTTGCCCATCTGGCCGACCGGGAGGCCGACGTCGGGGCCCTGGGCGGAGAGCTCGGTGTGCTGGTAGCGCGCCCAGAGGTCGTCGAAAACCGGCGTCTCGGCCAGCGAGACGGCGTTACCGGGGCCGGGCGGCGCCAGCCCCCAGCCATCGAGGATGACCAGCGCGAGTGAAGGGACCAGCGTCACGCCGCCTCGACTATCGCGGCGAAGTCCTCCGGGTCGAGCGCCGCGCCGCCGACCAGCGCACCGTCCACATCCGGGAGCGCCAGGAGCTCGGCGGCGTTGCCGGGCTTCACCGAGCCGCCGTAGAGGATTCGCACGTCGTCGGCGACCGCCCCACGCGCCCGCAGCACGTCGCGGATGAACGCGCACGCCTCCTGAGCCTGCTCAGGGGTGGCCACCTTGCCGGTGCCGATCGCCCAGATCGGCTCGTAGGCGATCACCACCTTGGCGAGGTCGAGGTCGGCGACCTCGGCGAGGTCGGCCTGCAGCTGGCGCTCCAGCACCGTCTCCGTCTGCCCCCCGTCGCGCGCCTCCTCCGACTCACCGACGCACAGAATCGGCTCGAGGTCGGCGGCCAGCGCCGCCGGAACCTTCTTCGCCAGCGCCTCGTCGGTCTCGCCGAAGAACTGGCGCCGCTCGGAGTGCCCGAGCACCACCGCCTCGACGTCGAGCTCGACCAGCATCGGCGCCGACACCTCGCCGGTGAACGCCCCGGCCGGGTCCTCGTGCATGTTCTGGGCGGCGACCCGGACCGCGGTCCCGCGCCGGCGCTCCACCACCTCGTGCAGGGCGGTGAAGGGCGGGCAGACGACGACGTCGTTCTGCGTCGCGGCGATCCGCGGCAGCAGGGCATCGATGAACTCGGCCGCCTCGGCGACCGTCTTGTTCATCTTCCAGTTGGCGGCGATGTACGGCGTGCGCGGCATCAGCTCTCCTCCTTCGCGTCGATCAGCGCCTCGACCCCGGGCAGTTTCTTTCCCTCCAGCAGCTCCAGCGAGGCGCCGCCGCCGGTCGAGAGCCAGTCGACCTTGTCCTGGAGGCCGAACTGGACCATCGCCGCGACCGAGTCGCCGCCGCCGACCACGGTCTTGCCGGGCGCCGCGGCGACGGCATCTGCCACCGCCCGCGTCCCGCCGGCGAAGGGCTCCATCTCGAAGGCGCCCATCGGCCCGTTCCAGAGCACCGTGCCGGCCTTGCCGATCGCGTCGGCGTAGAGGGCGCCGGTCTTCGGACCGACGTCGAGCCCCATCCAGCCGTCCGGGACCTCGGTCCCGTCGAGCTCCTGGCGCTCGGTATCGGCGCTGAACTCGCGCCCCAGCACCAGGTCGACCGGCAGGGTGAGGTCGCAGTCGGAGCTCTCGGCTTTGGCCAACGCCGCGCGCGCGGCCTCGACGCTCTCGTCGTCGTAAAGCGAGTCGCCGATCTCCATCCCCTGCGCCTTGAAGAAGCTGAAGCACATCGCCCCGCCGATCAGGATCTGGTCGGCGACCTCGAGGAAGCGGTCGATCACCCCGACCTTGTCGGAGACCTTCGCCCCGCCGAGCACGACGACCAGCGGCCGCGCCGGGTCCTCGACCACCTTGTTCAGTTCGGTCACCTCGCGCTCGAGCAAGAGGCCCGCGTAGCCGGGCAGGTGATGCGCGACGCCCTCGGTTGAGGCGTGGGCCCGGTGGGCGGCGCCGAAGGCGTCGTTGACGTAGACCTGGGCCAGCGAGGCGAGCGAGCCCGCCAGCATCGGATCGTTCTTCGTCTCCCCCGGCTCGAAGCGGGTGTTCTCGAGCACGGCGATTTCGCCCGGCCCGAGGCAGCCCGCCGCCAGCTCGACCTCGGCGCCGACGACCTTCGGCGCCTGGGTCACGTTCACCCCGAGCAGCTCCCCGAGCCGCCGGCTCACCGGGGCCAGCGAGAGAGCCGGGTCGACCTTGCCGCCCGGACGCCCCAGGTGGGAGGCGAGCACCAGGGCGGCCCCCCGTTCGCGCAGCAGTTCCAGGGTCGGCAGCGCCGCCCGGATCCGCGTGTCGTCGACGACCTCGCCGTCCTTCAACGGGACGTTGAAATCGACCCGGACGAGGACCCGCCGGCCCTTGACCTCGGCGTCGCGGACGCTTGCCTTGGCGAAGGCCATCCCGATCCCTTGCCTCGCGCTCGCGCCGCGGCGCGGCTAGAGGACCTTGCCGGCGAGCTCGACGCAGCGGTTCGAGTAGCCCCACTCGTTGTCGTACCAGCTGATCACCTTGGCCATACGGCCGTCGCCGATCACCATCGTCGACCCCGCGTCGACGATCGAGGAGTGCGGATCGCCGACGATGTCGGTGGAGACGATCGCGTCCTCGGTGTAGTCGAGGATCCCCTTCATCGGGCCCTCGGCGGCGGCCTTCAGCGCGGCGTTGATCTGGTCCGGGGTGAGCGGGTCGCCGGTGGTGAAGACGAGGTCGACGGCGGAGCCGGTCGGTACCGGCGCGCGCATCGAGAAGCCGTTCAGTTTGCCGTTCAGCTCCGGCAACACCAGGCCGACCGCTTTGGCGGCGCCGGTCGAGGTCGGGATCAGGTTGAGCGCCGCGGCGCGCGAACGGCGCGGGTCTTTGTGCGGCATGTCCTGCAGCCGCTGATCGGCGGTGTAGGCGTGGATCGTCGTCATCAGCCCCTGCTCGATCCCGAACGCCTCGTGCAGCACCTTGGCCAGCGGGGCCAGGCAGTTGGTCGTGCAGGAGGCGTTGGAGATGACGTGATGGTTCTCCTTGTCGTAGGCCTCGTCGAAGTTGACGCCGAGCGCGACGGTGACGTCCGGTTCGGTGGCCGGAGCGGAGATGATCACCTTCTTGGCGCCCGCGGCGAGGTGCTTGGCGGCGTCCTCGCGCTTGGTGAAGAAGCCGGTCGACTCGATCACCACGTCGACGCCGAGGTCGCCCCAGGGCAGCGCCGCCGGGTCGCGCTCGGCCAGCACCTTGAGCTCCTTGCCGTCGACGGTCAGCGCGCCCTCGCCGATCTCGACCTTGCCCGGGAAGCGCCCGAGGATCGAGTCGTACTTGAGCAGGTGACCCATCGTCTCGGTGTCGACGAGGTCGTTGACGGCGACGAACTCGAGGTCGGCGCCCGCCGCGTGCGCGGCCCGAAAGACGTTCCGCCCGATCCGCCCGAAACCGTTGATCCCGACCTTCACTGCCATGAAGCCTCGCTTCCCTTATTTCTTTTTGGACGAGCCGATCCTAGGATTCGGCGCTTTCCGATCCTAGGGATTCGGCGCTTGCTGATGACCCCCGGCGCGCCTAGTCGGTGCCGATGGTGATCTCGATCTCGTAACCGTCGGGATCCTTGAGGAACGCCGAGTAGGTGCCCGAGCCGTAGGACCGGCGTTCGCCTGGCTCGGCGACGCTCTGCCCTCCGGCTTTGATCCCGTTTTCGTAGGCCGCCTTCACCGCGACGATGCCGAGGCCGGAGACGCAGAGCAGTCCGTAGCCCGGGTGCGGGTCGTGGTGGGAGGAGATGAAGAAGACCGGCTTGGCGATGCCCCAGCCGATCGTTTGATCCTCGTCGAAGTGTCGCCGCCAACCGAGTGGGGCGAGCATCGAGTCGTAGAACGAGGCACTGCGTTCGAGGTCTGAGACCTCCAGGAGGACATGGTGCAACATCTTTGTGCTTGGGAGGCTATAGACGCGGGCTGCCGGAAAGCGCCCCGGGTCACCCCGAGCGGGGGGTCCAGCGGAAGAAGCGGATCGCCAGGAGGAGGCCGCCGACCCCCCAGATCGCGACGATCAGGAGGTGCCCCCAGTCGAGCGCGTGGGCGGCGCCGGGGACGTAGGCGTCGAAGAAGGCGAGGAAGAAATGGCGGATCGGGAAGACGTCGGCGAAGTGGATGATCCCGCTCGGCAACTGGTCGTCGGGGATGAAGACGCCGCTGAGGAAGTAGAGCGGGAGCAGGAGGAAGTTGACGATCGGGGCGGCGGCGTCCTGGGTCGGGATCGCCGCGGTGAGGGCGATGCCGAGGCAGGAGAAGGAGGCGGCCCCGACCGCCAGCACCAGCAGGATCTCCGGGATCCGCCCCCAGGGGAAGTGGACGCCGTAGAGGAGGCCGCCGATCAGGGCGAGCAGGATCAACATGATCACCGCGGTGACGATCGAGTTGCCGACGCGCCCGGCGATGAAGACCCAGGCGGGCATCGGGGTGCCACGGCCGCGCTTCAGCCGGCCGTCCTCGCGGGCGATCACCAGCGACATCGCCAGCGTCTGCATGGTCGAGGAGATGATCGCCATCGTGATGATCGCCGGCACGTAATAGGTGTCGGTGTCGATGTGGGTGCCGCGGATTTCGACGGTGTCGCTGCCGAAGATCGAGCCGAAGATGACCAGCAGCAGCACCGGGAAGAAGACCGTGAAGCCGACCGAGGCCGGATTGCGCCAGAACGCCTTCTGGTCGAAGCGGAACTGGTGGCCGACGAGGGCGAGGCCGCTCATTCGCTGGTCGCCTCGGCGGTCTCGGTGAGGTCGAGGTAGACGTCCTCGAGCGAGGGACGGGTCACTTCCAGCCCGTCGAGCTCTTCACCGCGCTCCAGCGCCGCGCCGGTGAGGCGGTTCAGCTCGCGCACCGGATCGACCGTTTCGATCGTGATCTCCTCGCCTTTCGCGTCGCGGTAACGGATCGTCGCCGCCGCCTTCTCGCGTTCGCCGAGGTCCGCGGGGGTGCCCTGGGCGACGATCTGGCCGGCGGCGATGATCGTCACCGTGTCGGCGAGCCGTTGCGCCTCGTCCATGTAGTGGGTGGTGAGGAAGATCGTCTTGCCGAGATCGCGGAGCCCGGCGATCACGTCCCAGGCCTGGCGGCGGGCCGAGGGGTCGAAGCCGGTGGTCGGCTCGTCGAGGAAGAGCAGCTCCGGGTCGCCGACCAACGCCATGCCGACGTCCAGCCGCCGCTGCTGCCCGCCGGAGAGCCGCTGGGCGCGGTCGTCGGCCTTCCCCTCCAGGCCGATCAGGGCGATCGTCTCCTCGACCGAGCGCGGGTGGCTGAAATACCCGGCGTAGAGTTCGAGCGACTCGCGCACGGTCAGGTAGGGATCGAGGCTGTTCGACTGCAGGACGATGCCGATCCGGTCCCTCCAGGCCCGCCCGGCGCTCGCCGGGTCCTCGCCGAGGACCTTCACCTCTCCCCCGGTCCGATGGCGGTAGCCCTCGAGGATCTCGACCGTGGTCGTCTTGCCGGCCCCGTTGGGGCCGAGGAAGGCGAAGATCTCGCCGCTGCGCACCTCGAGGTCGATGCCGCGCACCGCGTCGGTCTCGCCGTAGCTCATGCGCAGGCCGCTCACTGAAATCGCTGGTTGTGGCAATGCCCCGCTGATCTTACGGTTCGGCGAAATACACTGATCCCGGCATGGGACGGGGGAAGGTCGTGAAAGCGCCGGACGGTGCGCTCTGGCGGGTCAGGCGACGCTGGCTGGATCGGCCGCTGCCGAGGCTTTGGCGCCGCTTCAAGGAAAGCCGCAACGAGGATCTCGAGGACGGCGCGCTGGGAGCGCTGCCGAATGCCGACTGGGCCGAAGGCTGGTGGGGCATCGCGATCCCGATCGCGGCCATCCTGATCGTCTTCGTCCTCCTGCCCCTGCTCGGCGTGGCCCTGGAGCTGATCGCGCTGATCTTCGTCTTCTGCTTCGGCCTGATCGGCCGGCTCTTCTTCGGTCGGCCGTGGATCGTCGAGGCGGTCCCACAGGACGGCGGAGACGGAAAAGGGGCCGTCGCCTTCCCGGTCAAGGGCTGGCGGCGGGCGGGCGAGACGGTGGACAGGCTCGCCCTCGAGATCGCCGCGGCCGGCCGACCCGACCGCTTCGTCGCGGCGCCGGGCTAGTCCAGGTCGACGTCGCGGTGCTTGACCCGGACCACGACGTCGTCGCGGGCCTCGAGGTCGCGGCGGATCCGGTCGGCGACGGTCACCGAGCGGTGGCGGCCACCGGTGCAGCCGATCGCGATCGTCAGGTGGCTCTTGCCCTCGGCGACGTAGGCGGGGACGAGGAACTCGAGCAGCGGCATCAGCCGACCGTAGAACTCGCCCGCCTGGGTCCCCGACTCGACGTACTCGCGCACGACCTCGTCCTGGCCGGTCAGCGGCCGCAGCTCGAGGTCGTAATGGGGATTCGGCAGGAAGCGCACGTCTAGGGTGAGGTCGGCGTCGCGCGGCGGCCCGTTCTTGAAGCCGAAGGTGAGCAGGGTGAGGGCGAGCTTCCCGGCCCGCTCGGTCCCCAACAGCTCTTCGGAGAGGCGGCGGCGCAGTTCGTGGCCGGTCAGGTCGGTGGTGTCGACGACGATGTCGGCGCGCTCGCGCAGCGGCGCCAGCATCTCCCGCTCGGCCCGGATGCCGTCGACGATCCGCCCTTCCGGGGCGAGCGGGTGGCGCCGGCGGGTCTCCTTGTAACGGTCGAGCAGGGTCTGCTCGTCGGCCTCGAGGAAGAGCAGCTTCGGCTCCGGCCCGTTCCGTTCGAGGTCGTCGAGCACCTGCAGAAGGTCGTCGAAGTAGTCGCCGCCGCGCACGTCGGAGACGATCGCCGCGCACTCCACCCCGGACCCCGCGTGGATGAAGAGCTCGCCGAGCCCGGCGATCATCCGCGGCGGCAGGTTGTCGACGCAGAAGTAACCGCCGTCCTCGAAGGCGGCGATCGCTTCGGACTTCCCCGCCCCGGAGTGCCCGGTGATGATCACCAGGGTCATCTCGCGGCGTGCTTTTTCCTCCGCGCCGCGGACCTCCTCTTCCCGCCTGATGTCGATCTCGCTAGCCAATTCTGTTCAGTTGCTCGTGGATCTCCCGACCTACTTTGCCAGGCAGGCCGGGCACCGACTCCAATTCCTCGCGGGTGGCGGCCAACAGCCGCTCCGGCGAGCCGAAATGCTGCAGCAGGGCGCGCTTGCGGACCGGGCCGATCCCTTTCAGCTCGTCGAGCACGGAGCCGGTCATCGCCCGGTCGCGGCGGCCGCGGTGATGCTCGATCGCGAACCGGTGGGCCTCGTCGCGGACCCGCTGCAGGAGCTGGTTCGCCTCCGACTCCCGCGGCAGCTCGATCGGGTCCGCACGGCCGGGGACGAAGACTTCCTCCTCGCGCTTGGCGAGGCTGAGGATCGTCACGCCGAGGTCGGCGAACGGCTGCAGGGCGCGCATCCCGGCGGCGAGCTGGCCTTTGCCGCCGTCGATCATGATCACCGAGGGGAGCGAGCTGAAGCTGGCGTCGCGTTTGCCGTCGTGCGGCGAGAGGTCGGCCTGTTCGAGGTAGCGGTTCAGCCGCCGGGTCAGCACCTCCTCCATAGAGGCGAAGTCGTCGGGGCCGACGCTGCCCTCGGCGCGCAGGTCGCCGCGCACTTTGAAGCGGCGGTAGTCGGACTTCTTCGGCGCGCCCCCCTCGAAGACGACCATCGAGGCGACGGTGTGCTCGCCGCCGATCGTCGAGATGTCGAAGCCCTCGATCCGTACCGGCAGCTCGTCGAGGTCGAGGGCCTCGGCCAGCGAGCTGAGGCTCTCGACCCGGCGGGCGCGGCGGTGCTCGCGGCGCAGGCGGTCCTGGTCGAGGGCCAGCCGGGCGTTGCGCTCGGCCAGCTCGCGCAGGCGGCGTTTGTCGCCGCGCTCGGCGGCGCGCACCTCGACCGGGGAGCCGCGCCGCTCGCTCAGGGCCTCGGAGATCAGCGCAGTGCGCTCGCGCAGGTAGGGGCCGACGATGATCGTGCGGGGCATCGAGGGCGAGGCCGAGTAGTACTGGCCGATGAACTCCTCGGTCACCTCGGCGAGGTCGCGTTCGCCTTCGTTGTCGAGGTAGAAGCTCTGGCGCTCGGCGAGGATGCCGTCGCGCACCTGGAAGACCTGGGCGTTGGCGTCGGCGCCCTCGGCCGCGACGCCGATCAGGTCGGCGGTGCCGACCGTGCCGCCGGCGACGCGCTGGCGCTCGAACAGCGAGCGGATCGCTTTCAGCCGATCGCGGTAGATCGCCGCCCGCTCGAATTCCTCCGCCGCGGCGGCCTCCGCCATTTTCGTTTCCTGCTCTTTTTCCACCTGGCGATAACGGCCGGAGAGGAAGTCGATGATCGCGTCGATGTTGCGCCGGTACTCCTCCTGGGACACGTGGCCGACGCAGGGCGCCCCGCAGCGTTTGATGTAGTAATCGAGGCAGGGGCTGCCGGAGCGGCGGCCCGGCTCGGCGCCCTCGCAGGTGCGGAACTGGAACAGTTTGCCGAGCAGGTCGAGGGTCTCACGCAGGCGCTTGGCGCTGCTGAAGGGGCCGAAGTAGGCACGGTGGGCGCGATGTTTCTCGCGGGTGAAGTAGACGCGCGGGTAGTCCTCGTCGAGGCTGACCGCGACGTAGGGATAGGACTTGTCGTCGCGCAGGCGGATGTTGAAGCGCGGCCGGTGGCGCTTGATGAAGCTCTGCTCGGCGAGCAGCGCCTCGGCCTCGTTGGCGGTGACCAGGGTGTCGATGCGGTCGATGCGGCTGGTGAGCCGCGGCTCGCCGCCGGAGAAGTGCGAGGCGATCCGTTTTTTGATCGACCGCGCCTTGCCGACGTAGAGCAGCTCGTCGTCTTCCCCGTAGAAGAGGTAGACACCGGGCTGGTCGGGCAGTTGGCGGCGCTGCTCGGCGATCCGCTCGGCGCGGCCCAGCGCTCCGTTTCCGTTTCCTTCGGCCATCACCTCAAAGGGTAGGCTGCCGCCCAGCGCGGCTTCCGAGGCCGGGCACGACAGGGAGACCAGAAGGAGCGAGATGACCACCCCACCGGAGCTGAACACGCTGCAGATCGAGGTCGACGGGGAGCTCGGCATCCTCACCCTGAACCGGCCCGACGCCTTCAACGCGATGAGCCCGGAGATGATCGAGGAGCTGATGACGGCGATGGCCTGGCTCGCCGACGAGGCGCCGATCCGCGCCCTGATCATCACCGGCAACGGTGTCGCCTTCTGCTCCGGCGGCGACATCACCTGGTTCCGCAAAGGGATGGAAGACGAGAGCCTCGACATCTCCGCCAACGTCCGCCGCGGGGCCGAGGCACTGCACATGGCGATCATCGACCTGCGACGGATCGCGGTCCCGGTGATCGGGGCGATCAACGGCCCGGCGGCCGGCGCGGGCTTCTCCCTGGCCCTGGCCTGCGACCTCCGGATCGCCGCCGACGGCGCCTTCTTCGCCCCCGCCTACGGCCGCATCGGCGCCTCTCCCGACGGCGGCATGACCTACTTCCTGCCCCGGGTCCTCGGCCCTGCCAAGGCTCTCGAGATGCTGCTCGACGACCCGAACCTGCCCGCCTCCGAGGCGCTCGAGATGGAGATCGTCAGCGAGGTCGTGACCAAAGAGGAGCTGATGGACCGCGCCCGCGAGCGCGCCGGTGAGCTCGCCGCGATGGCGCCGCACTACGTGAAGATGGCGAAGCGCCTGGTCGGCGTCAGCCTCGAGAACTCCCTCCCCGCGCACCTCGAGCTGGAGCGCCACGGCATCGCCGACAGCATGGCGACCGAGGACGCCCGCAACGGCGTGGTCGCCTTCTTCGGCGGCGAGAAGCCGGTCTTCAAAGGCCGCTAGCCAACCTCGATGTTGATGGGCCGAAAACTTGCCTATATGGCAAGTTTTCGGCCCATCAACGCGGCTTGTGGGCGGTGAAGAGGGCGACGGTGCCGTGGATGGTCACGGTGCGCGTCGGGAAGATGGCGGCGAGGGCGCGGTCGAGTGAGGCGGGATCGTCGTCGCGGTTGTCGAGGATGCCACGGGCGTTGCTGAGCGCGAGGAAGGCGCGGGCCAGGGGCGAGATCGGGACGCCCTTGCCGAGGATCGTCGCGCCGAAGAGGGTGCCGCCGGGGGCGAGGGCGCGGTGGGCGTGCGCGAAGGCGACACCCTTGGCCGACATCGGGCCGGGCAGGCAGTGGAGCAGATGGGTCATCGCGACCGAGTCGTAGGTGCCCGGTTCGAGGTGCCAGTCTTCGAGCACGTTGGCCCGATGGGTGCGCGGTGCGTAGCGGGCGAGGCGTGCGGACGCGGCCGCCAGCGAGTTCGGGTTCAGGTCCATCAGGGTCAGCTCCGGTGCGGCGACCGGAAAGCGGCAGGTGTCGAGCAGCGCCCCGGTCGCCACGCCGATGTCGAGGTGGCGGGCGGAGACGTTGGCGTCGTAGTGGGCGATCACCCGCTCCTTCGGGCAGCGCCAGAGCACCGGGCTGTTGAAGCCGTAGACGACCGCGTCGTAGACCGAGAGGAAGCTGCGGGTGTAGACCGCCTGTCCGGCGTGGGCGGCATCGAGGCGGTCGGGGGTCTGCGTCTGGCCGGTCAGCGGCGGAAACCTCCCTCGGCGTCGATCACCTGACCGGTGATCCAGGCGCTGTCGGTGGATGGAAGCCAGGCAAGTACCGGGACGATATCGCCGGGTGTGCCCCACCGACCGGCGGGAAGCGCTGCGTGAGCCTTTCCCGCAACTCCACCGAGGGCCATCCCGTGTCGACCGGGCCGGGGTTGACCGCTGGGCGAGGAGCACCGGGGCGCGGGCGTTGACCGCCCACGCGCGGTCGAGCTCCTCGACGGTCACCTCCGCCAGTGACTGTTCGGAGCTGTGGGCGTGGTTGACGACCAGCACCGCGACCCGCCCGCCACGGCTCAGCCGGGAGGCGCCATCAGCCGCGTCACCGATTCGCCGACGAAGCTCGGCTTCGAGGCTCCCTCGACCGTGATCGTGAACTTGGTCACCGCCTGCCACCAGCCGCCCTCGAGCTCGTCGAAGGAGACCAGCTCGGCGGTCGCGCTGACCTGACTGTCGACCGGCACCGGCGCCGGGAAGCGGACCTTGTTCCAGCCGTAGTTCACCCCGAGGGCGAAGCCGGTCGCCTGCATCAGGTCTTTGCGGAAGCTGTCGGCGAGCGACAGGGTCAGGTTGCCGTGGGCGATCGTCGTCCCGTACGGGCTCTCGGTCTTCGATCGCTCCGGATCGACGTGGATCCACTGGTGGTCGCCGGAGACGTCGGCGAAGGCGTCGATCAGCTCCTGAGTGACGGTACGCGACTCGCTCGGGCCGATCTCCTGCCCGACGATCGCCTTCATCCCCTCGACCCCATCGACCTCGACTCCCGCCATCAGTCGGTCCACCAGTCTTTGAGGACTTCGCCGTCGCCGTCGTGGCGGGCGCCGACCGCGAGCAGCGAGATCCCGTCGGGACCGGCCTCGAAACAGCGCGCGACCTCGGGGGAGATGCGGATCGCGTCGAGCTCGACGATCTCGACGATCTCGTCGTCCATTTTCATCAGCCCCGAGCCGGCGATCACCACGTAGATCTCCTCCGCCTCGTCGTGCTTATGGGCGAACGGCATCCGTACGCCCGGGTTCAGCTTCAGGTGGCTGATGCCGGTGCGCTCGGCGTCGAGATCGTCCTTGGCGAAGCGAACTTCCCCCATGTCGCCGAAGCCGAAGCCCGGCGCGGCGTCGTTCACCTCGCTGAGGTTCTTGTGCGTGTAGGCGGCCATTGCCCCTCTCCTCTCGCTTTGAGTCCCAGTTGACTTGTTCCGTAGCCTACGAGGCGTGTCCGGTCCTGTCAGTCGCGTCCTCTCCCGATCGCAGCTCGACCTGCTCGCCAGGCACGGTCAGGAGCGGACCGCGGAGGTCGGCGACGTCCTCTTCAAGGTCGGCGACGAGGTCTACCCGTTCATCGCGATCCGCGAGGGCGAGGTCACGATCCTCGACGCCAACGGCCACGAGGTGGTCCGACAGGAGACCTCGGGCTTTCTCGGCGAGATGAACCTCCTTTCCGGGCAGACCGTGTTCCTCACCGCGGTCGTCAGCAAGCCTCTGCGCTACGTCGAAGTCGAGCGGGAAACCCTGCGGGGGCTGCTGTTCGAGGACGGCGACCTCTCCGACCTTCTCCTCTCGGCCTTCGTGCAACGGCGCGAACGACTGCAGAACCGCGAGGGAGTGGGGATCGACATCGTCGGCCCGCCCCACCACCGGGCGACCCGCGAACTGGTCGAGTACGCCCGCCGCCAGCGCCTTCCCCACTTCTGGCGCGACTCGGCCGAGGACGACGAGGCGGCACGGCTGATCGCCGAGCTCGAGGCGGAGCAGCTTCCGCTGGTGCGCCTGCCCGGTGGCGGTCACCTGCATGCCCCGAGCAACGGGGAGCTGTCGCGAGCGCTGGGGATCGGGTTGGAGCTGGCGGCGCGCGAAGAAGTCGACCTGCTGATCGTCGGCGGTGGGCCGGCCGGGCTCGGCGCGGCCGTATACGGCGCCTCGGAGGGCCTCGACACCCTGGTGGTCGAGAGCAACGTGCTCGGCGGACAGGCCGGGACCTCGCGGCGAATCGAGAACTACCTCGGCTTCCCGGCGGGGATCAGCGGCTCGGAACTGATCAGCCGGGCGATCGTCCAGGCGCGCAAGTTCACCGCCCGCACCGCGACCCCCTACCGGGCGCTCTCGCTCGAACCAGGCGGCGCGGGCGATCACGTCGTGAAGCTGGAGGGCGACCGCGAGGTGGCGGCGAAGGCGGTGCTGCTCTCGACCGGCGCCGAATATCGCAAACTGCCGGTCGACCACCTCGAGGAATACGAGGGGCTGAGCGTCTTCTACGCCGCCGGGCCGCCCGAGGCACAACTCTGCGGCGCCCAGCGGGTCGGCGTCGTCGGTGGCGGCAACTCGGCCGCCCAGGCCGCCGTCTGGCTCGCCCGCGGCGGCGCCCTCGTCACCCTGCTGCACCGCCGCGCCGACCTCGCCGAGACGATGTCCGCCTACCTGATCGACGAGCTCGACCGCTACGGCGTCGCCGTCCGCGACAGGAGTGAAATCTGCGAACTCCAGGGGACCGACGGCCACCTCGAGGGGGTCAAGCTGACCGACGGGGACGAGCTGCCGCTCAACTTCCTCTTCCTCTTCCTCGGCGCCGCGCCCTGCACCACCTGGCTCGGCGACTGCATCTCCCGAGACGAGAAGGGCTTCGTCCTGACCGGGCCGGAGGTCGGCGCCGAAGGCCTGTTGGAGACGAGTGTCCCCGGCGTCTACGCGGCGGGCGACGTGCGCTCGGGGTCGATCAAGCGCTGCGCGACCGCGGTCGGCGAGGGCGCCACGGTGGTCCGCTTCGTCCACGAGCACATGACGAAGATGCGCGAGCAGCGTCGCACCGCCGCCGGTTCGGCCTGAGCCGGGCTCTTTCACGCGACCAACCTCACTTCGAAGGACGGCATGGCGAGAGCGCCTGCGCCGCCGAGCAGGGCCATGATGCGGGCGACGTAGGCGGTGGTCTCAGGGATCGGAGGGACGCAGGAGCAGGCTTCGACCGGGGCCGGACCGGCGTTGTAGGCGGCGAGGGCGAGCTCGGGCGAGCCGAACTGGTGGATCAGGTCGGACATCAGGTGGGCCTGGGCGTCGATCGCTTCGACCGGATCGAACGGATCCGCGAGGCCATATGAAGCCGCCGTTCCCGGCATGAACTGGGCGATCCCCGCGGCCCCGGCCGGCGAGACCGCGAAGGGATCGAAGTTGCTCTCGGCCATCAACTGGGCCGCCAGCAACGCCGCCGAGACGTTCCACTTCGCCGCCGCTTCGACCAGCGTGGGCTGGAAGCGCGGCGGCACGAAGCTCGGCAACGTCGCGCCGCCCGGCGGGGCGACGCCCGGGCCCCGTCCGCCGACCGCGTTTCCGGCCTCGGAGCAGGGCGCCGGAGGACGGTCATAACCCATATGCCAGGCCTCCCAGCCGTAGCGCTGAACGAAGCCGAAGCGACTCCCGTTCGCGTCGATCCAGGCGTAGGCGGATTCGGGGCCGAGGTCCAACTCGGTCGCGCAGCGGTGCAGCGAGGTTCCCGGCGGCGCGACCCATTTCGGGTCCGGATGGGCGGCGAAGAGTTCGGCCTGTTCGGCGTCCGAGCGGAAGCCCGAGACGACGATCAGCGCGATGCCGTCGGCGGCGGCAGCCGCGGCCATCCGGTCGTAGGCCGCGGCCACATCGGGCCTCATCCCCTCGCCGTCCCGGTAGACGAGCGGGCCGCTGTAGCCGCCGCCGCTCGCGATCGCCGGCCCTTCGCCGCCGGCGGTCGATACCGGTGCGGCCGCTTCGGCTTCGGCGCTCGCTTCGACGGTTCCCCCGCCGGAGCCGACCTCGAGCTTCGCCACCACCGTCGCCATCGCCCGCAAAGGCACGAACGAGGAGCGGTCCGGAAAGGCGAGCCGCAGACGGCTTGGGTCGACCTCGTTGTGGCGTGCCGCGGCGAAGGCGGCGTCGCGGGCATGATCAAGGTAGGTCGATTTGGCGATGTGGGTCGGGTTGAGAGCGCCGTCGGGCAGTCGCGGCGGCGCGAGCAACCGCGGCAGGTCGTCGCGCATCGAGCGGACCGCCGAGATCGCCGCCAGGTCGGCGGCGCGTTGCGTACGCCCCTTGCCGGTGACCGCCCCCGCGATCGCGACCAGCGCCAGCGCCACCGCGACGAGGACGAAGCAGCCGCCGATCGCGAGGACGAGCGCCTGACCTGCCTCGGAGTTGTCGGGAAGGCGTCTCCGAACCTTCGTCACACCCCATCCGTAGACCGAGCAGCCATTCCCCACGAAGGAGTCGATCCGATGTACCAGACCAGAAGCAAGTCGCACCGTCGCGGGCGCAACGTCGCCGCCCTGATGCTCGCCGCCGTTCTCGCGGTCAGCGCCGTGGCGGTGCCGATGGCGCTCGCCAAGGGCAGCAAGACCGTGGTCGGCGAGGCCACGGCGCCGAGCCTCCACAAGACCGTCCTGACCAACACCAAGGGCTTGACGCTCTACAGCCTGAGCGTCGAGAAGAACGGCAAATTCATCTGCACCGGCTCCTGCACGCACACCTGGTTGCCACTGGTCGTCGCGGCCGGGACGACGCCGAAGGGCCCGGTCAAGCTGGGCACGATCAAGCGCCCCGAAGGCAAGATCCAGGTCACCTTCAAGGGCCTGCCGCTCTACACCTTCGACGGCGACAGCACCAAGGGACAGGCCAAAGGCGAGGGGTTCAAGGACGTCGGCACCTGGCACGCCGTCACCCCCTAGGCCCGGCATCGAGAAGGCGGTGGACCAGCGACTCCGGCAAGCCGCCGGAGTCGCTGCCGAGGGCGCCGAAGCCGGCACGCCGCTCGGCCACCCAGCCGAGCCGGTGCTTCAGCACCGCCACCCGCAGGCCGCGCTCCAGCAGGTCACCGACGGCGAGGGCGAGCAGCGCCCGGTCGGCGTCGAGGTCGGCGCGCAGGAGCGCCGCGTCCGGGCACGGCGCCCCAGGCGTGTCGAGGAGCGCCTGGAGGCTCTCGGGCTCGACGTGGACGATCGCGAGACCGCCCCGGGCGACCGTGACCGCGGTCCCGGCGGCCGCGAGGCCGTCCTCGTCGCCGGCCACCGAGAGATGACATACCTCGCCGCGGGCAGCCGGCCGCAAAGTCGGCAGTCGCGCCGCGAGACGTTCCTCGAGCCGGTGGGCCGAGGCCGAGGCGATCAGCGTCGGCCTCGGCACCCGCCCGTCCACGTCGACCAACAGAGCCGCGGTGTCGACCCCCGATCCGGCGCAGGAAAGCACCGCTGCGGCACCGCGCGAGCCCTCCGCCCCGCCGACCGAGACGACCACGACCACGGTGCCTCGGCGCGGCGCCTCGAAGACCCCGGCCGCACCCCCGTGGGCGCCGTTTCGACCCTCCCGGGCGGGCGATCCGGCGACGGCGGGGCCGAGCACCTCCGACAGGTCGGCCGCGGTGCCCTGCCGGGCCCTCATTCGGCCGACCTCGCGCTCGCGGTGCTGGTCACCGCCAGGTGGTCGCCGATCGAGCCGAAAGGGGACGGCGGGCGCAGCCGGACCGAGACCTCTTCACCGTTGACCGCTACCGCGACGTTGTCCTCGGCCCAACCCGGCAATGCCGCGCGAGCGGCGTCCGCCGCCGAACCGCCCTCGGCAAGGGCGAGCGCCCCCGCCTCGGCGGCGCCGTCGGCGAGGGTCAGGGCATAGCCGGCCGCCAACAGTTGGAGCGAGATCAGCGCGGCGAGGAGCAGCGCGGGTACCGCGGCGACCAGTTCGACGCTCGCCTGGCCGTCCTCGCGGCCCGACACCGGCTCATTCATCGTCGGCCCCCAATCCGCTCCGCGCCCCGACCCTCGCCTCGGGCAGCGAAGGAAGGAGGGTCGGGACCGGGACCTTCACCGCGATCGCCTCGTCTTCTTCCTCGACCACGGCGCCGTCCCGCATCGAAGGCGGCAGCGCCTGCCGCGCCGCCGCCTTCGGGTCGCCACCGACCAGCGTGGCCCGCGCACCGGCCCGCGCGGCCACGCTCGCCGACCAGAGGGCCTGGCCGGCGAGCGCTATCTGGGCCGCGACCGCGAGCGCCAGCAACAGAAAAGGGATCGCCGCGACCAGCTCTACCGAGGCGGTCCCCTCTTCCCCGTGACCCGTGTTGTCAGCGCTCTGGGGTGGCACGAGGACCACCCTGAACGGGAAACGCGCACCCGTGGCGCGCGCAAAGGATCAATTCAGGGCCAACTTGGTGACGAAAGCTCGACGCTCCCGCCCAGCGCCCTCAGTACGTGTTCGCCTCGGACCAGACTCGCCAGATGGCGACGATCGAGGCAGCCAACAGCACCACCCAGAGCAACGTCCCCGGGCCGCTCGACCAGAGCTTGTCCTGCCCGGCGATCAGCAGCGCCAGCATCCCGAACGCCCCGTAGAAGATCGCCCGCCGCCCGTCCGTCAACGTCGCCAACGTCAGCTGGTTCTGGCGGCTCAGCGTGTAGAGCATCCAGGTGATCCCGGCGAGGAACCCCATCGCGATCGCGGTGAGCACGGTGTCGACCGCGTTCCCACCACCCGGGAGAAACGCAACCCCGAGCGCCAGGAGCATGATGATCGCGACGTTCCGCGCGGCCTTCACCTCACGAATCGTACTCCCAACTCACTTGCGGGTCATCACGATGACGCCGAAGACGATCGCCGCCAGCACCGCCAGCAGGGCGACCCCCGCCACTCCCGCAGCGACGGCCGCCGCCGGGCGCCGGTCTTCCTGGGTCAGGTCGGTGAAGCGCGCCGCGCCCCAGATCGCCACCGAGAAGATCGCGGTCACCCCGATCCCGGCCACGGTGGCGTAGACCACGGTCTCGACCAGGTCTCTGGTCTCGACGATCGTCGCCGGCGAGATCATGCCCTCACCCCGCCTTCGCTCTGCACCGGGACCGGAGCACCCTTCACCGCGCGCCTCGCGAACGCCGCGATGATCGCCCCCAGCGAGAGCACCGTCACCACCACTGGCCCGACCGCGCCGTCGCCGAAGAGGCTGGTGAAGCCGTAGGCCAACGCCCCGATCGCCGCCGCCGCGGGCAGCGTCAGCACCCAGGCGACGATGATGTTCCCGGCCACGCCCCAGCGCACCGCGGAGAGCCGTTTCGCCGCCCCCGCCCCCATCACCCCGCCGTTGATCACGTGGGTGGTCGAAAGCGGGAAGCCGAAGTGGGTCGAGACGAGGATCACGGCCGCCCCCGCCCCCTGCGAGCTGAACCCCTGCGCCGCGTCCATCTTGATGATCCGCGTGCCGGTGGTCTTGATGATCCGCCAACCGCCGCTGTAGGTGCCGAGCGCGATCGCCAGCGCCGACGAGGCGATCACCCAGACCGGCGGGTCGGCCCCCGCGCCGAGGCTGCCGTTGGCGATCAGCGCCAGCGTGATCACCCCCATCGTCTTCTGCGCGTCGTTGGTCCCGTGCGCCAGCGCCAGCAGCCCGCCGGACACCACCTGCCCGTACTTGTAGCCGCGGCTGACGATCCCCGGCCGTTGCTTCCCGATGATCCGGTAGGAGAGCCCGATCGACGCGCCGGCCACCAGGAACGCCAGCAGCGGCGCGACCACCGCCGGGATCAGGACCTTGCCGAGCAGCCCTTCGGCGAGGATCACGTGGAAGCCCGCCGCGGCGACCGCGGAGCCGACCACCCCGCCGATCAACGCGTGCGAGGAGCTCGACGGCAGCCCGAAGTACCAGGTGACGAGATTCCAGGCGATCGCCCCGATCAGCCCGGCAAAGACGATCGTCGGCGTGATCACGGCGGAATCGACGACGTCGTTGGCGACCGTCGCCGCCACCGAGATCGAGATGAACGCGCCGACGAAGTTGAGCAGCGAGGCGACCGCGATCGCCACCTGCGGCCGCGCCGCCCCGGTCGAGATCGAGGTCGCGACGACGTTGGCGGTGTCGTGGAAGCCGTTGGTGAAGTCGAAGGCGAGGGCGGTGCCGATGACCAGCACCAAGATCACGTCGGAGGTCACTGCCCGGGAACCTACCGCCCGCGTTCACATCTTTGTTACACGCCCCCGCGAAGCGGGGTGGACAGCGGGCCTCAGCTGTTCTTGATCACTATGCCCTCGAGGATCTGGGCAGCCTTCTCGGTCGAGTCGATCGCCTCCTCGAGCACGGCGAAGATGTCCTTCCAGCGGATCACGAACATCGGGTCGATCGCGTCCGTGAACAAGGCCGCCACCGCGTCGCGCGAGATCCGGTCGCCTTCGTTCTCGAGCCTGTGGACCTCGATCCAGTACTGATCGAGGTCCTTGAAGGAGGGCAGGTTCTCCAGTCCTTGGGCGAGCGCCTCGCAGGAGCGCACCAGCACGTTGGTGAGGGCGAAGGCCTGGTCCATCGGCGCCTCCACCTGGTAGAGCCCGAGGAAGTCGGCCGCCTCCTCGGTGAAGTCGACGATGTCGTCGAGCTGCGTCGCCAGGCCGTAGATGTCCTCGCGGTCGATCGGCGTGACGAAGGTCGTATTCAGCCTTTTGATGATTTCGTGGGTGACCTTGTCCCCACGGTGCTCGGCCTCGACGATGTCCTGGTGGAGCGTCCCGGCATCGGGCCACTCGCGCATCAGCTGATCGAGCAGGTGCGCCGAATGCACACTGTTTTTCCCAGCCTCCACGAAGAGATCGAAGAAGGTCTGATCGTGGGGTAGGAGCGAGAAGCGCGCCACCTGGGTCATCCTAGTGGCCATCCTCGGGTCGCGGCGTCAGCCTGCGGCCGTCAGTTGCTCGGCCGCGCGGGTCGCCGCCCGCTCGCGCAATTCCGCCTGGACGTCGCGGCGCGGCTCGTCCTCGCCGCGCACGATCCGCGTCCACTCGCCGTCCCCCCCGAGCTCCCAGGAGTTCGAGTTGTCGGCGAAGCAGCGCTCCAGCACTTCCATCATCTCCTCGCGCAGGAGCGCGTCTTCGACCGGCGACACCAGCTCGACCCGGTTGTCGAGGTTGCGCGGCATCATGTCGGCGGAGCCCATGAAGACCCGGGTCTCCTCACCGCGGGTGAAGGTGTAGACGCGCGAGTGCTCGAGGAAGCGGCCGACGATCGAGACCACGCGGATGTTCTCCGACACGCCCGGCACGCCCGGCTTCAGGCAGCAGATCCCACGCACGTTGAGGTCGACCCGGACGCCCGCCTGCGAGGCCCGGTAGAGCGCCTGGATGCAGCCCGCGTCGACCAGCGAGTTCATCTTCAGCGCGATCCGCGCCTCCGCCCCGGCCTGATGCGCGGCGATCGTCGCCTCGATCTCCCCGACCAGCCGGTCGCGCATCGTCGTCGGCGAGACGAGGACCTTGCGGTAGCTCCCCGGCCGCCCGTAGCCGGTGAGGAAGTTGAACATCTCGGCGACGTCGGCGCCGATGTCCGGGTCGGCGGTGAAGAGGCCGAAGTCGGTGTAGAGCCGGGCGGTCTTGGCGTGGTAGTTGCCGGTGCCGATGTGGACGTACTCGCGCACCTGCTGCCCCTCGCGACGCGCCACCAGGATCGCCTTCACGTGCGTCTTCAGCCCGGGGATCCCGTAGACGACGTGGACGCCCGCCTCCTCCAGCGCTTTC
>Ga0134125_10002921_pt1 | contig 20034 bp, 22 predicted proteins | sample KB31751_FD_96464 | JGI IMG/M metagenome (GOLD analysis project Ga0134125, IMG submission 96464) | Terrestrial soil microbial communities with excess Nitrogen fertilizer from Kellogg Biological Station, Michigan, USA - KB3-175-1 | ecosystem: Environmental > Terrestrial > Soil > Unclassified ... | reverse complement strand
TGCGCGACTCTTGGTCCCCTATAGGGGACCAAAACCCTGGTCGCGTGTCTGGGACGGCCACGTCTCCGTGGAGTTCCCGCCGGAAGCGTCACGAACCTCCCCGCTTCCCCGCCGGAAGGGTCACGTCCCGGGCGTCTCGTGGCGGCCACAGCCTGCCCGGGCCGCCACGAGACGCCCGGGACGGCCGAGCCCCGGCCGTCGGGGCCCGGACCCTTGCCGTCCCCCGCCGCCGGGGCCCGGACCCTTGCCGTCCCCCGCCGCCGGGGCCCGGACCCTTGCCGTCCCTCGCCCCCCGGCCCGGACCCTCGCCGTCCCTCGCCCTCGCCGTCCCGGACCCTCGCCGTCCCTCGCCACCCCGGTCTGAGCCCTCACACATCACCCGCCCCCGCAAGTGATGGCCCCCCTCGGCCGTTCATGGGGTGGATGACCGATCTCCTGACCCCTACCCCGGAGGCCGCCGGCGCGGCCGCGGCCGAGCCGATCTCGCTGAAGCGGAAGCTGGGACGCCGCTACCTGCGGCCCGCCCTGGAGGCGATCGCCCAGCAGCCGCGGATCCGCAAATATCGCCTGCTCTCGACCTGTCGGCGCCTCACCGGCATCCCCGTGGCCCTGCAGCCGGTCCTCTTCGTCGGCCCCGGCGAGATCGTGCTGGGGGAGGGGGTCCAGTTCGGCTGGAAGAACTCGCCGCTCTTCTACAGCGGCTACTGCCACGTGGAAGTCAGCAACGCCGACGCCCGGATCGAGGTCGGTGACCGGACCGAGTTCAACAACAACCTGATGCTGAAGAGCGAGGGGGAGGGCATCCGGATCGGCAGCGACTGCCTGTTCGGCGCCGAGGTCCAGATCTTCGACTCCGACTTCCACCAGCTCGACCCGGCGCACCGCGTCGGCGGCACGCCGAAGACCGCCGCGGTCGAGATCGGCGACAACGTCTTCGCCGGGATGGGCGTCAAGATCCTGAAGGGCGTGACGATCGGCGACGACTCCGTGATCGGGGCCGGCTCCGTCGTCACCAGCTCGATCCCCGCCGGAGTGATCGCGGCTGGCAATCCCGCCCGCGTGATCCGTGAGCTCTGAGCGACGATGACCGAGCCGCCGAGCAGGCTGACCGCCGAGGAGGAGCTGGTCGACGAGGGGGCGCGCTCGACCGATGACCTGACCCAGGCGGCGGCCGAGGGCCTGCGCTGGATCGCCTACGCGCGGGTGATCATCGAGGTCGTCCTCTTCGCCTCCGCGGTGGTGCTGGCCCGGATGATGCCGCCGTCCGCGTTCGGGATCTTCGCCGTGATCGTGATCGTCCAGGAGCTGGCCGTGACGATGCCGATGGAAGGGGTCGGCGGGGCGCTGGTGCAGCGCAAGACGCTGTCCCGCGAACACCTCGAGGCGGGCCTGGCGCTGACCGTCCTCACCGGCCTCGCGCTGGCGGCGCTGACCGTGCTGATCGCGATCGTCCTGGTGCGCCCGCTCTTCGATCACACGACCGAGATCCTCGTCATCGCCCAGGCTCCCTTCTTCCTGATGGGGGCGATCTTCGCGGTGCCGATCTCGGTGCTGCGCCGGCGCCTCGACTTCCGCCGGGTCAGCATCGTCGAAACCCTGCAGAACACCACCCGCGTCCTCGCCACCATCGGCCTGGCGCTGCTCGGGTTGGATGCCCCGGCATTGGTCTTCGGCTGCACGATCGGGATGGCCGTGGGGCTGGTCGCGGCCCTCGTCTACGCGCCCGTGCCCCTGCCCCGCTGGCGCGGCAAGGCGGTGCGTGACCTGCTTCCCTACGGCGGCCCGGCGGCGCTCGCGACCTTCGCCTGGACCGGCTTCCGCAACGGCGACTATGCCGTGATCGGTTCGGTCCTCGGGCCGAACGCGGCGGGCCTCTACTGGCGCGGTTATCAGCTCGCGGTCGAATACCAGGGCAAGGTCGCAGTGCCGATGGTGCAGATGGCCTTCCCGGTCCTCGCCCGCACCGAAGGCACCAAGGAGCTGCTCGGCCTGCGCCGACGCATGGTCCACCTGCAGACCGTCGTCCTCTTCCCGCTGCTGGTGGTGCTGCTGGTGCTGGCGCCGGTGGTGGTGCCGTGGCTCTTCGGCTCGGCCTGGGAGGGAGCCGTGGTGCCGACCCAGATCCTCGTCGCCGGTGGCGCCGCCTCGCTGGTGATCAACGCCGCCGGCTCGGCGCTGATGGCCGAGGGTCGCGCCAAGGCGCTGCTCGGCTACGGGATCGCCCACTTCGTCGTCTACGTGGGAGCCGTCGTCGCCGTTGCCCACATGGGCCTCGCCGCGGTGGCGATCGCCGGCTCGGTCGTCCACGGGGTCTTCCTCGCCGTCGCCTACGTCGTCCTGCTCGGGCGTCGCGAGGGCAATCCGCTGATGGCGCTGTGGCGGGATCTCGCCCCGGCCCTCTGGGGCTCGGCCGCATTGGCCGCGGTCGCGGTGCCGCTGGAGCTCGCCCTGCGGGACGGTGGCGCCCCGGTCCTGCTGCAGATGGCGGCCGTCGGCCTGACCGGGGGCATCGCCTACGTCGCCGCCCTGCGCTGGCTCTTCCCGGCCGCCGCCCACGACCTCCTCGCCGCCCTCAACCGGGTCTCCCCGGTGCGCCTCGGCCTGCGCCGCGGGCGCGGCGCGACCCCGGCCGGAGCGAAGGCATGACCACGAACGCCCGCATCCTCCTCGCCAGCCCCGTCTTCAACGAGGCGGATCACCTGGAGAAGACGGCCCGTGCACTGGCCGCGCAGACGCTGCCCCCGGCGCGCTGGGTCGTCGTCGACGACGGCTCGAGCGACGAGACGCTGGAGCTGGCCCGCCGGCTGGCGAGCGAGATCGACTTCATGGAGGTGATCGAGGCCGGCGGCGAGGTCGGCCCGGGCGCCGACAATCTTGCCCTCGCCCGCGAGGCCCGTGCTTTCAACATCGGCCTGGAGCATGCGAATTGGCGCAGTTATGACCTCATCGGCAAGCTCGACGGCGACGTCGAGCTGCCGCCGCGGTGGCTCGCCACCCTGGTCGAGCGCTTCGCCGAGGACCCGACCCTGGGCCTCGCGGGCGGGCGCCTGGTCGAGGCCGACGGCGAGGGCGGCTGGGCCCGGATCGAGATCCCCTCCTACCACGTGCACGGGGCGGTGAAGCTCTTCCGTCGCGAGTGCCTGGAAGCGATCGGGGGCATCCCCGAGCAGCTCGCCTGGGACACGATCGACGAGACCTACGCCCGCATGCGCGGCTATGAGACCCGCTCCTTCGACGACCTCGTCGCTCGCCACCATCGCCCGTGGGGCTCGGCCGATGGCCGCCTGCGCGGCCGCGCCCGGCACGGCGAGTGCGCCTGGATCCTCCACTACGACCCCTTCTGGGTGACCTTGCGGGCGTTCAAGGTCGGCCGCAGCTCGCCGGCGGTGCTCTCCGGCCTCGCCTTCCTCTGGGGCTACTGGCGCTCCGCGTTGCGGCGCGTGCCCCGGGTCGAGGACCCGGAATTCCGCGCTTTCACGCGGCGCGAGCTGCGCGAGCGCATCCGGTCGAGGATGTCTTTTCGAAAACGGACCGAGATTGCACAAAAGATCGACGCCGCCGAGCCGTTGATTTCCCAACGACCCAACCTCTAGGGCTCGGGAAACACACAGGAAGAGAAGGGCTATGGACCAGATCACCAATACCCATAAAGGTCCCGCGAAGAGCAGGATCGCGGGTAAGCGGATGCTCGTCACCGGCGGTGCCGGGACGATCGGGTCCACCATCGTGGACCAGCTGATCGAGGCCGACGCGGCCGAGGTGGTGGTCCTCGACAACTTCGTCCGTGGTCGGCAGAGCAACCTCGACTGGGCTCGCGAGCACGGCCACCTGACCGTGGTCGAGGGCGACGTGCGCGACAAGGCGCTGGTCCGCGAGCTGACGATCGGCACCGACATCGTCTTCCATCAGGCCGCGATCCGGATCACGCAGTGCGCCGAGGAGCCCCGGCTGGCGCTCGAGGTCCTCGTCGACGGCACCTTCAACGTGGTCGAGGCGGCCGCCGAGATCGGCGTCGAGAAGCTGATCGCCGCCTCCTCCGCCTCGGTCTACGGGCTCGCCGAAGAGTTCCCGACCACCGAGTCCCAGCACCCCTACGCCAACGACACCCTCTACGGCGCCGCCAAGGTCTTCAACGAGGGGCTGCTGCGCAGCTTCCACGCGATGAGCGGGCTCGACTACGTCGCCCTCCGCTACTTCAACGTCTACGGCCCGCGCATGGACGTGCACGGCCTCTACACCGAGGTGCTGGTGCGCTGGATGGAGCGGATCGTCGAGGGCAAGCCGCCGCTGATCTTCGGCGACGGCACCCAGACGATGGACTTCGTCTGCGTCCCCGACATCGCCCGCGCCAACGTGCTGGCCGCCGAGGCCGACGTCACCGACCGCGTCTACAACATCGCCAGCCGCACCGAGACCAGCCTCAAGGGCCTGGCCGAGGCGCTGCTGCGGACGATGGGCTCCGACCTCGACGTCGAGCACGGGCCCGAGCGCGCCGTCAACGGCGTCACCCGGCGCCTCGCCGACATCGCCGCCGCCGAGCGCGATCTCGGCTGGAAGCCGGAGATCGGCCTCGAAGACGGGCTCGCCGAGCTGGTCGAGTGGTGGCAGGCGGAGAAAGCCCAAGGCCGTGAGCCGGCGCTGGTCGGCTCGGAGGCACGGTGATGGACGTCCCCTTCGCAAAGCCGTGGTTCGGCGGCGGTGAGACCGAGGCCGTGGGCGAGGTGCTCGCCTCCGGCTGGCTCACCCAGGGCCCCCGGGTGGAAGAGTTCGAGCGCGCCTTCGCGGCCCGCGTCGGCGCCCCCGAGGCGGTCGCGACCACCAACTGCACGACCGCCCTGCAGCTCTCGCTCTACGTCTCCGGGGTCGGCCCCGGCGACGAGGTGATCGTGCCGTCGCTCTCCTTCATCGCCACCGCCAACGCGGTCTGGCAGTGCGGCGCGACGCCGGTCTTCGCCGACATCGACCCTGCCACCTGCAACCTCGACCCGGCCTCCGCCGAGCGCGCGATCACCCGGCGCACGAAGGCGATCATGCCCGTCCATCAGGTCGGCCTGCCCGCCGACATGGACGCCTTCGCGCTGCTTGCCGACCGTCACGGCCTGGCGATCGTCGAGGACGCCGCCTGCGCGATCGGCGCCGAGCACCAGGGCCGCCCGATCGGCTCGCTCGGCAACCTCACCTGCTTCTCCCTGCACCCCCGCAAGGTCATCACCTGCGGCGAGGGCGGCATGATCGCCGTCTCCGATCCGCTGGTCGCCGAGCGCCTCCGCCGCCTGCGCCAGCACGCGATGGACAAGTCGGCGCTCGACCGCCACGCCGCCGACCGGGTCGTGGTCGAGCACTACCCCGAGCGCGGCTGGAACGCGCGGATGACCGACCTCCAGGCGGCCGTCGGGCTGAAGCAGCTCGAGGTGCTGGAGACGATCCTCGCCGAGCGTCGTCGCCTCGCCGAGCGCTACAACGAGCTTCTGGGAGGGATGCCGACGGTGGAGACGCCGAAGGATCCGGCCTACGCGCGGCGGACCTGGCAGTCCTATCCGCTGCGGGTGCTGGCCGAAGCCTGCGTCTCCGCCGCCGACCTGATGGACGCGCTGCTGCACGACGGCGTCGCCACCCGGCGGGGGATCATGGCGATCCATCACGAGGCGAGCTACGCCAACTGTGCGGGGCCGCTGCCCCACACCGACCGGGCCGCCGAGGACTTCGTCCTCCTGCCGCTCTTCCCCGGGCTCACCGACGAGCAGCAGGACTACGTCGTCGACCGGGTCGGCGCCTGGACCGGGGCGGTGATCGGCGCATGACCACGAAGACGGCCAGGGGAGAGGCCGACAGCCTGGCCCGGCCGGCGATCCTGCCGGCCGACACGCCGCGCGCCTCCGACATCGCGATGCGCACGCTCGACATCGTCGCCGCCGGCCTCGCGCTGCTGGTGCTCTCGCCGATCCTCCTGGTCGTCGCGATCCTCGTGCGCCTCGACTCGCGCGGCCCGGCGATCTTCCGCCAGGAGCGCATCGGGCGTGGGCTGAAGCCTTTCCGCGTCGCCAAGTTCCGCACCATGCGCCAGGGCGTCGCCGCCGATCCGCACCGCGCCTACGTCGAAGAGATGATTCGCGAAGAGTCGGAGGCCGAAGGCCGGCAGAAACCGATGATGAAGCTGGCGGAGGACCCGCGGATCACCAAGATCGGCCACTTCCTGCGCCGCACCTCGATCGACGAGCTGCCCCAACTCTGGAACGTCCTGCGCGGCGAGATGTCGCTGGTCGGGCCGCGGCCGCCGATCCGCTACGAGGTCGACGCCTACCCGGCCCGCGCCTACCGTCGCTTCGCCGTGCGCCCCGGCCTGACCGGCCTCTGGCAGGTCAGCGGCCGCAGCCTCGTCACCTTCTCCGAGATGATCGACCTCGACACCGAATACGTCGAGCGGCGCTCGCTGCTGCTCAACCTGAAGATCGTCTTCCTCACCGTGCCGACCGTCCTGCACGGCAAGGGCGCCGAATAGCGCCCCCCGGCTGATGGCCGACCAGCCCGCCAACGAGGCGCCCTATCGGCTGCTTCGCGACGTCGAGTTCGGCGCCGGGGCGCGGGTCTACGCCTTCACCAACCTCTACGGCTGCGAGGTCGGCGAGGGCTCGCAGGTCGGCACCTTCGTCGAGATCCAGGCGGGGGCCAGGATCGGCGCCCGCTGCAAGATCCAGAGCCACACCTTCATCTGCGAGGGGGTGACGATCGAGGACGGCGCCTTCGTCGGCCACGGGGTCACCTTCGTCAACGACAAGCGTCCGCGGGCGACCGCCGAGGATGGCGCGCTGCAGACCGCCGCCGACTGGGCGCTGGAAGAGACCGTGGTCGAGGCCGGTGCCTCGATCGGCTCGGGGGCGACGATCCTCGGCGGCGTGCGCATCGGCCGCGACGCCCTGGTCGGCGCCGGCGCCGTCGTCACCCGTGACGTCGAGCCGGGTGCGACCGTGGTCGGCAACCCCGCCCGACCCCTCTGAACAGGGGCTGAGCAGGGGATCTGGCCGGCTGCCCGACCAAATTCCCTCCGCCGCCGCGAAAGCGATCGGCCCCCGGCGCCGTTAGTCCCGTATATGTCAGTCGCAAGCAAGCACGAGGCGGTCGTCCCGACCGGGCCGGCCTCCTTCCACCCGATCGTCGTCGCCGAGTCGCCAGGCCTGCGCCGTGAACTCGTCGCCACCATGGATTCCGCCGGCATCGAACTCGAGGCGGTCGCCCAGCGGGAGGCCCTCTCCGAGTACGAGATCGGCGCCTCCACGGTCCTCATCTTCGCCTGCGACGTCGACCGTCCCACCGACATGACCGCGCTGCGGCGGCTCCGTCGCGACCACCCGGCGCCGCCGATCGTGGTCGTCTCACCGCGCTCGACCGCGACCGCCGTCCGCCGCACGCTCGACGCGGGCGCCGACGCGATCGTCTTCGAGCCGGAGATCGACATCGCCCTGGTGGCCAGCGTCCGCGCCGTCGAAAGCGGCCAGTCGGTGGTCCCGCGCAAGGTCCGTGCCGGGGTCGAGCGACCGAACCTTTCCCACCGCGAGCGCCAGGTCCTGAACCTGGTCTGCGAGGGCCACACCAACGCGGAGATCGCCGAGGCGCTCTTCCTCGCGGAAAGCACGATCAAAAGCCACATGGCCTCGATCTTCACCAAATTGGGAGTCCACTCCCGCAAGGAGGCGAGGGCGGCGTTCCTCGATCTCAAATCGATGATCACCGGTTCCCCGTCCGATCCAGACCTCGAGGAGATGCAGATATGAGCCCCGCCGCCACCACCGAGGCGCCGACCAAAGTCCCGTTCGTCCGTCTCGACAACGGTGACCAGGCGCTGATGGACGAGCTGATGGCGACCGTCGCCGACGTCGCCGCCCGCTCCGCCTTCACCCTCGGCGCCCCGGTCGAGCAGTTCGAGCGCGAGTTCGCCGACTGGTGCGGCAGCAAGCTCGCCGTCGGCGTCTCCTCCGGCACCGCGGCCCTCGAGCTGGCCCTGCGGGCGCTGGCGATCGGCCCCGGCGACGAGGTCATCGTCCCCACCAACAGCTTCATTGCCACCGCCGAGGCCGTCAGCGCCGTCGGCGCGACTCCCCGACTCGTCGATGTCGACGAGGAGACGTCGCTCCTGACCGCGGAGATCGTCGCCGCGGCGCTGACCCCCGACACCAAGTGCGTGATCCCGGTGCACCTCTACGGCCGCACGGTCGAGATGGGCCCGCTGATGGCGCTCTGCGAAGAGCGCGGCCTCTACCTGATCGAGGACGCCTGCCAGGCCCACGGCTCCACCTACGAGGGCAAGCGCGCCGGCTCGATCGGCCACGTCGGCTGCTTCAGCTTCTACCCGACCAAGAATCTCGGGGCGTGGGGCGACGGCGGTGCCCTGGTCACCGACGACGAGAAGATCGCGGCGCAGGTCCGCCTCCTCCGCTCGCACGGCGAGGGCAGCCGGCACCACCACGAGATGCCCGCCCGCACCGATCGTCTCGACGGTCTCCAGGCGGCGATCCTGAGCGTCAAGCTCGGCCACCTCGACGAGGCCAACCAGCGTCGTCGCGAAGCCGGCGAGCGGCTCACCGCGGCGCTGGCCGGGAGCTCGGTCATCACTCCGGCCGCCGTGCCCGAGGGCCGCGATCACGTCTACCACCTCTACGTCGTCCGCTCCGAGCACCGCGACGAGCTGCGCGCCCACCTCGAGGCCGAAGGGGTCGCCAGCGCAATCCACTACCCGACCCCGATCCACCTGCAGCCGGCCTACGCCGACCTCGGCCAGGGCCCGGGCAGCCTGCCGGTGGCCGAGCGCCTCTCCGGCGAAATCTGCTCGCTGCCGATCTTCCCGGGGATCGAGCCGGCCGAGATCGAACGCGTCGCCGCCGCGGTAGCGGCCTTCGACCCCAGCTAGGGATCGAAGGCCGGCCGCGGCCGGCAAGACCAAGAGGAGGAACGTCCCGTGTCAGCCGAAGTCCCGAAGCTGTATCGCCGCCTCCCCCTCGAGGACAAAGGGGCGTTCAAGGGGCGTCCACCGGTGGAAGTGGTCGTGTTGCTCACCGACCCGGTGGCGTCTCTGCCGACACCGTCCTCCTCGCCTGTGGACGACAAGCCTTCCTTCGACGACCGCACCATCGCCTTCCCGGCCGTCCACCGGTTCGAGTTCGTCTAAGTCACCCTCAGGCAGACCGATCAGGAAAGTCCGTGTTTAGTTTCCGTTGCTGAGCAACCAGAACTAAACACACACCCTTTTGACCGGTGACCGGGGAGTCCCTGATGCGAACGGGGCCCGCTCGCCTCGATCATCGATCTGGTCTTGCCAATCCACCGGAGTCCGGTCACCTGGGCGCCGAAAAGGAGCAGAGATGAGCGACACCTCGAATTCCACCGGCAACGGCGATCGTCGCGTGGGGATAGTCACCGGGGGTACCGCGAACCTCGGGAAACTCTTCTCCGAATCGCTCGCCGGCGACGGCGTCGACCTGGTCGTCCACTACAACTCGCCCAGTCGTGCCGACGAGGCCGCCGAAACGGTGGCCGCGCTGGAAGAGCTCGGCGTGAAGGCCATCTCCCACCAGGGCGATCTCACCGACATCAAGGAGATCGCCAAGCTGGTCGACGCCACGGTCGAGCGTTTCGGTCGGTGGGACATCCTGGTCAACACGTCCGGGCTGATCGTCCGCAAGCCGCTGGCCGAGACGAGCGAGGAGGAGTTCGACAGATCGTTCGCGATCAATACCAAGATCCCGTACTTCCTGATGCGGGAGGCGTTCGACAAGATGGCCGACGACGGGCGCATCATCAACATGGTGACGACGCAGGTGGCGGTGACCGCCGCCACCTATTCGGCGTATGCCGGCAGCAAGGCGCCGGTCGAGCATTTCACCAAGGCATTCGCGAAGGAGATCGGGGGCAGAGGGGTGACGGTCAACTGCATCGCCCCGGGCCCGCAGAAGACCAGCTTCTTCTTCGACGCCGAGACGCCGGACACGATCGCCTGGTTGTCAGGGATGACGATCAACGGCGATCTCGGCGAGCCGGTCGACGTGGTTCCCGTGATGCGCTTCCTCGCCGCCCCGGAGACGCGTTGGGTGACCGCCCAGACCGTCTACGTCAACGGCGGCATGATCTCGCCGATCAACTGACCGGCCGACGCGCCGGCGACCTGGGCCGCCACCGTCGGATCGATCAGCGATGGCGATCACCTGACTCCCAGGTCCTTTCCGTCTGCCGTCCGGATCCTCGATCCTCCGATCCGTGGCAGAGCGTTCGACGTCCGGATTCACCTTCATCGAGGAGGCAGACGCGATCGCCGCATCGAGTGGGACCGCCCGTTCCCCTCACGCCTCGCTTCTGCTCGCCGCCTGGCGTGGCCGCGAGGAGGAGGCGCAGCGGTTGGTCGCGGACTGCGTCGAAGACGCGACCGCCCGCGGCGAGGCTCGGCTGCTCGCCATCATCGACTGCGCGGACGCCGTGCTCTACAACGGCCTCGGCCGTTACCGACGCGCGCTGGTCGCCGGCGCCAAGGCCATCCAGCACGACGATCCCACCGTCCTCTCCTGGGCCGCTCCTGAGCTGGTCGAGGCGGCCGGCCGCAGTGGTCGGCCGGCGTTGGCCGCCAGGGCGCTCGATCGCGTCCGCGGGCGCCCAAGAGCGGGCGGCGGCGAATGGGCCAGGGGGATGGAGGCGCGCTCGCGGGCCCTGCTCAGCGAGGGCGAGGTGGCCGAGGGGCACTACCGGGAGGCGATCGAGCGCCTACGGCATCGCCGGCTCGCCCCGCACCTGGCCCGGGCCCGTCTCCTCTATGGCGAATGGTTGCGCCGCGAGCGTCGCCGGGTGGACGCCCGCGAGCAGCTGCGCCCGGCCCTCGACACGTTCGTGTCGATCGGTGCCCAGGCCTTCGCCGCCCGCGCCGAGCGCGAGCTCGCGGCGACGGCCGCGACCGTGCGGGTCTACACGGTCGACAACGTCGACGAGCTCACCCCCCAGGAGGAGACGATCGCCCGGCTCGCCCGCGACGGTTACAGCAACCCGGAGATCGGCATCCACCTCTTCATCAGCCCGCGCACGGTCGAGTACCACCTGCGCAAGGTCTTCCGCAAGCTCGACGTCCGCTCGCGTCACGAGCTGCGCGGCGCCCTCGCCGCCGGTTAGAGCCCGTAGGCCTCTTTCAGCTCGGGGTCCTTGGCGGCCAGCATTTCGGCCAGCTCGACCATCACCTTGCACTGCTTCCAGGTCGCGTCGTCCTGCATCTTGCCGTCGATCATGTGGACGCCGCGCCCGTCGGGGATCGCCTCGAGGACCTTCTTCGCGAAGGCGACCTCGTCCGGCGGCGGGCTGAAGACCTTCTTCGCGATGCCGATCTGGACGGGGTGGAGGGACCAGGCGCCGACGCAGCCCATCAGGAAGGCGGCGCGGAACTGGGCCTCGCAGCCGGCGACGTCCTTGATGTCGCCGAAGGGCCCGTAGAAGGGCAGGATCCCGGCCGAGGTGCAGGCGTCGACCATGCGGGCGATCGAGTAGTGCCAGAGGTCCTGTTGGGCCGAGACGCGGCCCTCCTCGGGGTTGTCCGGATCGGGCGGGTCGTTGAGGACCAGGTAGCCGGGGTGGCCGCCGCCGACCCGGGTGGTCTTCATCCGCCTGGCCGCGGCGAGGTCGGCGGGGCCGAAGCTCATCCCCTGCATGCGGGGCGAGGCGAAGGCGATCTCCTCGACGTTGACGACGCCCTGCGGCGTCTCCAGCAGCGCGTGGACGAGGATCGGACGCTCCAGGCCGGCCTTCGCCTCCAGCTGGGCCAGCAGGCGGTCGACGTAGTGGATGTCCCAGGCGCCCTCGACCTTGGGGACCATGATCACGCTGAGCTTGTCGCCGATCTCGCCGACCAGCTGCTCGAGGTCGTCGAGCAGCCAGGGGCTCTCCAGCGAGTTGACCCGGGTCCAGAGCGCGGTCTGGCCGAAATCGGACTCCTTTGCCGCCTGGATCAGCCCGGCGCGGGCCGCCTCCTTGCGGTCGACCGGCACCGCGTCCTCGAGGTTGCCGAGCAGGATGTCGGTCTGCTTGGCGATGTCGGCGGCCTTGGCGACCATTTTCGGGTTCGAGAAGTCGAGGAAATGGATCATCCGCGACGGCGTCACCGGGATCTCGCGCAGTGGCTCCGGCGCGCCGATCGCCTGCGGATGGAAGAAGTCTCTGGGGTGTCTCAAGTGTCCTCCTGCCGTTTTCCTTGCGCGCGGAATCTACTGATGATCCGTCCGTGGGCTCGCCTCGTAACGTTCATCGCCCTTCTCGTCGGCGCCGCGGCGGAGGCCGCCCCGAGCCCGAGCGCCGGGTCGAAGGCGCCCTTGGCCGACGTGGTCGGCGAGGCCGACGCGGCGATGTTCGAGACGAAGCGGGCGAAGAAGGCAAAAGCGGCATAATCGCCGCATGGCGGCTTCCGGGGCGATCCAGGTCGACACCGAGATGTCGCCCGGGGAGCAGGCCTCGCTGGCCGGGGTCCTGGCGATGGTCGAGCCACGGATCGCGGTCGAGATCGGCACCTACACGGGTGGCAGCCTGGCCCGGATCGCGGCGATGAGCGGCCACGTCCACACCTTCGACCTGGTCAGCCACGTCGATCGCCACCTGCCGAACGTCGACTACCACCTCGGCGACAGCGCGGTGACGGTGCCGCGGGTGCTCGCCGAGCTGGCCAAGGCGGGGGAGACGGTCGACTTCGTCCTGGTCGACGGCGACCACTCGCGGGCCGGCGCCTACCGCGACGCCTGCAACGTCTTCGATGCGCCCGCGACCAAGGACGCCGTGATCCTCTTCCACGACATCGCCAACGAGGCCGTCCGCGGCGCCGTCCAGGACGCGATCGAGGGCCGCGACTTCCAGTTCGTCGATCTCAGCTTCGCCGTCTCCGCCCAGGCCCCGCCGCTGATCGGCGAGTGCTGGGGCGGCATCGGGCTGGTCGCCCGCGGCGGCGGGCTCTGGCCGCACCCGGCCGAGGTCCGCGCCAACGCCGGCTGGCCGTCGACGATCGAGCCGGGCCTGGTCTGGCGCCTCTTCACCCCGGTGCGGGCGGCGAAGCGGTGGGCGGCCTACCGGCTGCGGCCGTTCATCCGTCGGCGGCGGGGCGTGCGCGGGGCCGGCACTCCAGCGCCATGAAGCCGATGCGGCGAAACAGCCGCTCGTAGGCCGGCGTCAGCGCATCGATCGCCAGCAGGGCCTCGAAGGGCTGCCGGTCCGCGGCGCGGAAGCGGCAGTAGTCGATCTCCCGGTGGCGGATCGTCGAGTTGCGGCCGAAGAGGGCATGGATCTCCGCTTCCGACCGGTAGACGGTCCAGTCGTCGACCCAGGCGAGCTTCTCCTGCGCCCACACCTTCGCCGGCCGCTCGTCCTTGAATTTGCCGAAGCCGAGGCGGCGCAGCGCGGTGGCGTAGCGGAGCCGCGCCTCGCCGGCCGGCAGCCGGTGCGCGAAGGGGATGCCGATGTGGCCCTCGCGCCAGATCTCCCGCGCCGGGAAGTGGTGGTAGTGGGCCCCGTTCGCCCTGACCACCCGCTCGACCTCGGGGATCGAGCGCTCGATCGGCACGACGTGCTCGAAGACGTGGTCGGAGACCACCAGGTCGAAGCTTGCGTCCGCGAACGGCAGCCTGCCGCCCGGCTCGTAGTAGTGGAGGCGGTCGGCCTCGGGCATCTCGACCCAGCGGTAGTCGGCCCCCGGCCATTCGATATCGCAGCCGTGGGCGTCGAAACCGGCGGCGAGCAGCAGCCGGACCAGGTCGGCGGCGCCGCAGCCGTAGTCGAGGACGCGCCCCCCAGGGGGGATCGTGCGCCGGGCGTACTCGACGAACCAACGGCGATTGACGTCCTCGTGCACCGGCTCCACGCGTCGGCCGAGCTTACAAACCGGGGCGCCTTGTCATTTGGAGGGCGGATACTCTGTATGCCGCATATAGAGAGACCGCGACAAGCAGGGAGCCATGGCCGTAGACACCTCCGCGTATCGAGAAATGACCGACGAGCAGGAAGCGATCGTCGAAATGGTCCGGCAGTTCGCCGATGAGCAGATCATCCCGAACGCCGAGCACTACGACCACGAGGACACCTTCCCCGAGCCGATCGTCGAGCAGATGAAGGAGCTCGGCCTGTTCGGGGTGACGATCCCCGAAGAGTACGGCGGCATGGGTCTCGATCTGACGACCTACGCGATGATCGTCGAAGAGCTCTCGCGCGGCTGGATCTCGATCTCCGGCGTCGTCAACACCCACTTCATCGGCTCCTACCTCCTGATGAAGTTCGGCACCGAGGAGCAGAAGCAGTACTTCCTGCCGAAGATGGCGACCGGCGAGATCCGCGCCGCCTTCTCGCTCTCGGAGCCGGAGACCGGCTCCGACGTGCAGGGCATCAAGGGGACCGCGAAGGAGGACGCCGACGGCAACTGGGAGCTGAACGGCCAGAAGATGTGGGTCACCAACGGGCTCGGCTCCGGCGTCGTCTTCGTCCTGATGAAGAACGACACCAAAGCCGATCCTCCCTACAAGGGGATGACCTGCTTCATCACCGAGAAGGAGCCCTGGAAGGAAGTCAACGAGGGCAAGTTCGCCGGGCTGACCGTGCCGCCGAAGATCAAGAAGATGGGCTACAAGGGGGTCGAGTCGACCGAGCTCGTCTACGACGGCTACAAATGCCCGCCCGACCGCGTCCTCGGCGGCCCCGAGGGCGTCGGCCAAGGCTTCGTCCAGATGATGGACGCGCTCGAGGTCGGCCGCGTCAACGTCGCCGCCCGCGGCGTCGGCATCGCCCAGCGGGCGCTCGAGCTGGCGCTCAAATACAGCCAGGAGCGGAAAACCTTCGGCAAGCCGATCGCCCAGCATCAGGCGATCTCGTTCAAGCTCGCCGACATGGCGACGCGGCTCGAGGCGGCTCGCCTGGTGACCCGCAAAGCGGCGCGGATGAAGGACGCCGGCGAGCGCTCCGACCTCGAGGCCGGCATGGCCAAGCTTCTCGCCTCGGAGACGGGGAAGGAAAACGTCGAGGACGCGTTCCGCATCCACGGTGGCTACGGCTACTCGAAGGAGTACGAGATCGAGCGCCTCTACCGCGACGCCCCGCTCCTGTTGATCGGCGAGGGGACCTCCGAGATCCAGCGCATGGTGATCGGCAAAAAGGTCCTCCAGCGCAACAAGATCTAGACGAGGGCGACCCGATGGCATCGACCCCAGAGCTGATTCGCACCGCGGTGGAGCGCTTCCAGGCGGAAGTGCCGGCGCTGGCGAAGCTGAAGCTCGTGTTCGGCCTCGAGCTGCGGGCCAAACACGACATCCAGCTCTATCGGGTCGAGCTGCCGGGTCCGAAGATCACCAAGGAACTCGCCCAGGACGAGCGGGTGCTGATCGAAATCGACCGGCCCCAGTTCAACCAGCTGGCGGACAAAGGCACGATCGCCAGCTACCGCAAAGCGGCCGAGACCGGTCACATCAAGGCGACCGGCGACTCCAACGTGGTGAAGCTCGTCACCCAGGTGGTCGAGAAGCAGGAGCAACGCGCCCGCCTGCGCAAAGTGCACTGAACGTCGCGCAGACGATGCGGCGCCCAAAACACGGAAGGGAATCTCTGAATGAGCAGTGAGACGTACGAGTTGAGCACCGACCAGGCCACGCGCGAGGCGTCCGGCGCGCACAGCTACGGCCGTTACCTCGAGGAGTTCGAGGAGGGCGCGGTCTACAAGCACTGGCCGGCCAAGACGGTGACCGAGGCCGACGACCACCTCTTCTGCCTGATCACCATGAACCACCACCCGCTGCACATCAACGATGTCTACGCGGCCGGTTCGCAGCAGGGGAAAAACGTCGTCGTCGGGCCGCTGGTCTACTCGCTCGCCCTCGGCATGTCGGTCTCCGACGTCTCCGGCAAGGCGATCGCCAACCTGGCGACCGAAGAACTGAGCCACCCGAACCCGGTCTTCCACGGCGACACGCTGTTCTGCGAGACCGAGGTGCTGGAGGTCAAACCGTCGCGCTCGAAGCTCGACCGCGGCATCGTCAAAGTCCACACCCGGGTCCTGAACCAGGACGGCGTCCTGGTCGCCGAGTTCAAGCGGCTGGTGCTGGTGCCGCGGAAAAACCCCGGACAGCCGGACTGATCTCGGCGTAGAGGGCTTCGAAGCGCCGCGCCATCTCCGGCGCGGAGAAATCCTGCCGCGCCCGCTCGCGGGCCGCGGCGACGATCTGCCGGCGGAGGCCGTCGTCGACGATCAGCTCGTCGATGGCGGCCGCCATCGCCTCGGTGTCGGCCGGGGGGACGAGGATCCCGGTCCGGTGATCGTCGATCGCCTCCGGGATCCCGCCGACGTCGGCGGCCACCACAGGCACCCCGACCATCATCGCCTGCAGCGCCGCCAGCGGCGGCGATCCCTCCGAGCGGGAGGGGGCGAGGAGGATGTCGAAGCGGGGGAACCAGGTGCCGACGTCGTGCTGCCAGCCGACCATCTCGAAACGGTCGGCCACCCCTTCGGCGAGCGCCAGCCGGGAGAGCTTCTCGCGGTCGGGGCCGTCACCGACGATCAGCGCCCGGGCGTCGCCGAGTTCGCGCAGGATCGGTGGCACGTACTCATAGCCCTTCTCCCAGGAGAGCCGGCCGACCGCGCCGATCGTCAGCGGCCGGTCAAGGGGTCGGTCGATCGGCAGCGGCGCCGCGGGCTCGACCCCGTTGTGGATCGTGCGCACCGTCCCGGGGGGCAGGCCGATGTAGCGCTCCGCCTCGCGGGCGGCGGCGTCGGAGACCGAGACCATCGCGTCGATCCGCTCCGAGAGCCGCTGGCGGAACTGGCGCTGGCGAGCGCTGCGGGTCGGCAGCGACTGGGTGTGTTCGACGACGACGACCTCGGCGCCGCGGACCATCGTCGCCGCGAGGATGTCCACCGGGCGATCCCAGAGCCAGGTGCGGTTGACGTGGACGAGGTGGGGCTGGTCCCTGGCGAGGGCGGCGCGTAGCCGGGGGATGGTCGAGCGCGGATCCTGGTCGCCGCGCTTCGGCACCACCGTCGCCCGGCGCGGGGCGCGGCGGGCGGCGAGGAACTCGGCGACCTCCTCGCAGGCGGTGACCAAGGAGACCGAGAAGCGCTCGTCGAGGTTGGCGAGCAGGGTGCCGAGAGTGTGCTCGGCGCCGCCGATCAGCTCGGCCCGCGAGGAGACGGTGAGGCGGACCTCGCTCATCGCGGCGCCTCGGTCGGGGGCGCGGCGAGGATCCGGCAGAGCAACGCCGCGGGGCCGGCGAACCGGGTGCCGGCGGTGCTGCCGACCAGCCAGCCGGCATCGTCGGCGCGGATGATCTTCAGCACGCTGCCGACGGCGAGGAAGGCGACGGTGCCGCCGAGCAGCCCGGCGATGAGGCCGACCACGCCGCCGAGGGCGCTGACCAGGCCGTAGGCGGCGAGGCCGCCGGCCGCCGCGGTGGTCGCGGTGAGGACGATCGTGCGGACCGGCAGGTGGACGTGTTGCATCGCCCGCAGCGCGTAGACGGTGACGATCACCGCCACCAGGCACTGGCCGATCAGGTTCGCCAGGGCGGCGCCGACCGTGTGGTGGGCGGGGATCAGGAGGAAGGCGAGGGAGAGGTTCACCACCGCCGCGGTCCCGTCCACGGCAAGCACGGTCTTCACCCGGCCGAGGCCGATCATGAAGGCGTGGGCGAGGTTCATCAGGGCCAGCAGGGGGATGCCGATCGCGAGGATCTGGACGATCTGGCCGGTTTCCGAGAACTGGCGCCCGTAGACCAGCGCCAGCGCTTCGGGGCCGAGCGCCACCGTCGCCGCGGTCAGCGGCAGCGCCGTCATCATCACCAGCCGCTGGGCGCGGTCGAAGCCGAATTCGATCCGCTCTCGGTGGCCGCCGCCGAACAGCGTCGCGAAGGCGGGGAGCAGCGTCTGCACCAGCGATTCGGTCAGCGTGGTGATCGCGTAGACGGCGGCGAAGGAGATCGAGTAGATCGCGATGTCATGGTCGGTCGCGTAGTGGTTGAGGAAGAAGAACTCGGAGCGTTTGAAGACGATCGTCGCCAGCAGCACCGAGAGCAGCGCCCAGCGGGCGTAGACGTTGGCCGCGTGGCGGACCTGCGGGTCGCGTTCGGGCCGCTCGGCCAGCCGCTGCAGGACACCGCGCGAGAGCGATCCCGACCAGATCAGGTTGGCGCCGACGATCAGCACGTCGACCGCGAACATGCCGGCGATGCCGCCGCCCGCGGCGAGCACCCCGATCACCAGCGGCACCCCGATCGTGCCGGTGACCAGGCCGACCATCGACGCCCGGCGCCACTCCTGGGCACCGACCAGGACGGCGTTCGGGATCGACTGCAGGATGCCGAGCCCGGCGCCGACCCCGGCCAGGATCCAGGCGGCCTGCGGGGTGGCGCCGAGGAGCCCGGTGCCGACCATCACCGCGGTGCCGATCGCCGCCCAGATCGAGGCCAGGCCCCAGCCCCAGCCGGCCAGGTCGCGGGCGACCCCGGGGCGGCCGCCGCCGAGCATCTCGCCGACGTAGCGCATCAGCGTGGCGGCGATGCCGCCGCCGAAGAGCGAGGTGGCCGAGAGCGCGATGAAGGCGATGAAGCTCTGCCGGCCCATGTCCTCGGGGCCGAGGAAGCGGGCGGCGACGACCGACATCACCAGCACGAAGAGCTGCGGCAGGATGGTCGAGGCGACGTTCCAGAAACTGCCGCGAAGGACCGAGCCGCCGGTGGTCGCCGCCGCCGCGTCGGCGGCTACGGGACCCCGGTCAGTGGTCGGCGAGCCAGGCGGTGAGCTGTTCATCATCAGAGCGGCGCGCACGTGCCTGCGCCTCGCGGTGGCGCCGGCTGCGCACGTGATGGCCTGCCCGACGCAGGATCGCAGCCTTGTATGGGCGGGAAAGAAGGTTGGCCCGCAGTGCACGGGCGGTGCCGGCGACGTCGCCGCTCTTCACCGCCGGGCCCAGCGACTCGGCGAGGCTGACCCCGAGGCGGTCGGGGACCGCGGCTTCGAGGCGCTTGTCCTCGACCGCGAGGGCGAGGAAGGCCTCCAGTTCGGCTTCGGCCTTGGCCGGGGTGTGCCGGTTGCCACCGTGGATGCGGTGGACGCCGGTCAGTTCGGCGACGAAGACCGGATCGGCGTCACGGGCGAGCAGCAGCCAGAAATAGTGGTCCTCGGCGAAGGTGGTGACCTGGGGGAAGCCACCGACCGCGAAGGCGGCGGCGGTCCGCACCACGGTGCCGACCGAGGGGACGAAGTTGCGCGCGTAGAGGCTCTGCAGCGGGTCGATCAGGTCGGCGGGCTCGGGGCCCATCTCGCCTTCGATCACCCATTCCTCCGGGTCGCGCCGGGCGAGCAGGCAGGTGCCGAAGGCGAAGGTCGCGGCGCGGTCCCTGGCGAGGGCCCCGCCCAGCAGCTCCAGCGCCGCGGGCAGCAGCAGATCGTCGGAGTCGAGGAAGGCGACCAGCCGACTCTTCACCCGGTCGAGGCCCTCGTTGCGGGCCCGCGACGGCCCCCAGCCGCCGGCCGGGTTGGCGATCACCGTCACCGGCATCTCCGCGAGCAGCTCGGCGGTGCCGTCGTCGGAGCCGTCGTCGACGACGATCACCTCGGCCGGCGGGGCCGACTGGGCGAACACCGTGCGCAGGGTCTGCGCAAGCAGGTCGCGCCGGTTGTAGGTCGGGATGACTACCGCGATGTCGAGGGAAGTGGACTCGGGCAAGGCGTCACCACCGGGGGATGCGAAAGACTCTAGGCGATGGCATTGCGTCGCATGGTCGCGGTCTGTCCGGTCGTCCCGTGGCCCCCGGTCGATGGCGGTCGCAAGCGCACCATGCGGCTGTTGGAAGCCGCCGAGCGGGTCGGATCGACCCCGCACCTGCTGACCGCCGACCACACCGACCCCGAGGGTGCGGAGGCCCTGCGGGAGCGCGGTTGGACGGTCGAGCTGCTCGATCCGCCGGCGGGCGGCCTGCGCCCGCGCCTGAGGCAACAGCTGCGTCGTCTCCCGAGCCCCTACCTGCCGCAGGTCGACGAACGTCTGCGCGCCTTGGTCG
>Ga0134125_10002920_pt1 | contig 20035 bp, 15 predicted proteins | sample KB31751_FD_96464 | JGI IMG/M metagenome (GOLD analysis project Ga0134125, IMG submission 96464) | Terrestrial soil microbial communities with excess Nitrogen fertilizer from Kellogg Biological Station, Michigan, USA - KB3-175-1 | ecosystem: Environmental > Terrestrial > Soil > Unclassified ... | reverse complement strand
GGTCGGGATCACTGTAGCGGGAGGTCCGGCCGGCGTTCCGTCACGGTGAATACTACTGCACCAGAACGTTCCCTCCGGCGGCTCCGACCGGCTGAGCAATTCCACGCTTCTGCGGGCTACGTCGAGATGCCGCGCATCTCTCCCGAAATGGGTATAAAGATACGAATACACCCATATTCCCCTCCCCTCGAACAGCGGATCTTTCTCGCTGTTCACGTGCGTGCCATCGAAATCGGTGTTGCACAGGAAACCACCATATTCCGGATCGATGATATGGCGCTCCATAAACGGCAACCAGTCCCGAAACAGATCGCGATGATAGAGTTCCCGAAGCTGTGGAAGCGTAAATCGTCCGAGATGCCCGGCAGCATCTTCCCTGCCCTTCCTACTTTCCGGCAAAGAGCTGGAGAGTTCAGCGAAACTCAACCGAGACATTCGCGGGCTGCCTGCAGCCAGAATCGCGCCAGCCAGAAGATCTCGCCGTTTCATCAATATCGTCCGCGGAAAACTTTAACTACTCAACTGCGGCACACGATGCATTGCTGCTCGCCCGGATTTCACCTTTGGCGCGGAAAAACTCCACGCAATGTGCGGTGCCGTTGCCTTGAATCGGGTCGGGCGTCCGCTGGACCGCGTGTCCCAATTCGATTAGTCGCTCGACGACTTTGGGGCTGACAGCTTCGACAAACTCAAACTCGAGAAACTCAAAGGGCTCGCGATCACGCACGTGCAGCCTCGGAGCCTTTAACACAGTTGCCCCACCTTGCCGAGAATCAACGAATCGGTGAGCCAGCTGGGCAGAGACGTTTACGATCTGCCGGCCGCCTCGAGTGCCGAAAGCAATGTCACTCTCCGGCAAACTGACGATGAGAGGCGCAACATTGTTGAGCGGCCGCTTGCCGCCGGCGATGGAATTCGGCAGCCCCGGACGCGGATCCATGCGGCTGATTCCATGTCCCAGAATGACACCGGTGCCCGGGACGGTGACGCACGAGCCAAAAGGATGTCCCTGGGAGATGGTTGCCGCGACGAGGTTCCCTTCCGCATCGGCGGCAGAGACATGAATCGTGCCTCGCGACCAGCGCCTGGCCATGCCGGGCTCCAGGCGATCGACCGAGGAGGGGAATTGAATCAGGTTTTCCGCTCGGCCCCTGGCATATTTCTTATCCAGCAGCAAAGCCTCCGGCACATCCACGAAATCAGGATCGCCCAGGTATCGGAGTCGATCACGCCATGCCAATTTCATCAGCTCTCCCATCCGATGCCAGTAAAGCGCGCTGTGATCTTCGAGCGAGCGGGGAAAGCATTCGAGTAAGTTCAATATCTCCAGGCTGGTGAGAGCCCCGTTGGGTAAGCTCGGAGCAAAAACTTTCGCGTCTCGATAAGAAATGGAGTACGCGGTTGAAATATGCGGTGCGTACGCGGCCATGTCTTCAGCATCCAAAACACCTCCTATCGATTGCAGATAGCGTGCTATCGTGCGGCCGAGTTCGCCCTGATAAAAATCTTGCCACCCGTGAACCGCCAACCTCTCGAGAGTTTTTTCTAATCCGCGGCGATGCCAGACATCGGTCGCGTCTGGGAGCCTGCCTTGCGGCGCAAGATGCTCCCAGCTGGGAGGAAAGCGCCGTAGAATCTCGGCTCGGCGCGCAACCGCCGCAGCAGTAGGACCGAAACAAAAGCCGTCAGAGAGCAACGCTTGTGCCCCCTCGACAATGTGCGGCCACTTCAGTCGGCCCCATTTTTCCCACAGAGTTCCGACTCCGGATACGAAGCCAGGCACGGCCACTGAAAGGGGTCCATAAATATTGGCGTCGTTCTCAATCGAGCAGTTATATGCCAGCTCATTGATTCCCGGCTTCTGCGATTGTGCCGCCAGAACCTTGAACATCGTGGATGAGGCTTTCCGGGGAGCTCTGGCATTGGCATCCAACGACCATACCTTACCCGTCTCAGTATTCCGAACGACGGCGCAGAAGAGATATCCTCCTATATCCACCGACTCAGGTTCGAGAACAGCGCAGGCCAGGCAGGCAGCAGCGGCGGCATCCATGGCGTTGCCGCCACCCAAGAGGATGCGCGCGCCGCTACGCGCAGCAGCAAGAGGAGCGGTGGCGACGGCGCCTACGCGAGACCTTACTTCAGTTCCCTCGCGGATTCCAAGCTGGCTCATGAGTGTCAGTTCAAGTGCGAATGGCAGACTCAAGGACGACGACAGCGATAGGCATGCACTTCGTCAGGACCAAACCAATCCGTGAATTTGCCCTCCGCAACCTGTACGTGGCGTGGAGACTCGAACAGCACCTCGCCTTCTGCGATCCCCTGCGGAATCCCGGAGAAGGTCACCTGCGAGGTCTCGCCCTCGCGCCTCGCAGCCAAAATATAAAGGTAACGTCCGGCCTCGCGGCGGTGAACTCAAGTTAGTTCTCCCGATTTTCTCGTTCACAATCCTCAGGATTCGGTTGGAGTGGGGAAGAACGGCTCAAACAGAGCCTTCGGCTCCAAGTCGACGACCGCCATTCCTGGTCTCGCCTCCTGTTCATTATGTAGAACGAATGTACAATACGATAATTATCCGTTTTGCTCCAAGTCAAGCAGAACGATTCGAGCTCGAACCGAGATGCGGCGTAAATCTCTCCTGAGATTCGCGGTCACGTTTGCGTACTTGCTGCTGGCGGGCGGAGCGGCGCAGGTATGGGCAAGTTCATCCGAGCGCGCATATCTCGCATTCGTGGGAACGCTGACGGGCCGCTCTGCGATAGGTATTTATGCCTACCGGTTTCATCCCGCCGGAGCACACACGGAATTCCTCGGCCTTGCCGCCAAAACGCCCGCTCCTACTTTCCTTGCGGTTCATCCCAGTCAGAAGTTTTTATATGCAGTCAATGAAACCGCCGGCAAAGACCGTGCCGGAGGCAATACGGTCACGGCATTCCGCATTGACGACCGAACCGCGAAGCTGCTCACTCTGAACACGGTTCCGTCCGGCGGTACAGGGCCCTGCCACGCGGCAGTCAGCGGCGACGGCAAGGTGCTAGTTGTTACCAACTGCGGCAGCGGAAGCGTGGCCGCATTCCCGATAAGGGAAGACGGCAGCCTGGCATATGCCAGCGTTGTGCTACAACATCAGGGCTCTTCGGTAAACCCACAACGTCAGAAGGGTCCGCACGCGCATGGCGTCGTCATCACTCCCGACAGCACCAAGGCTTTTGTCGCGGACCTGGGATTAGACAAAATTTTCATCTACCGTCTGAATTCCGGTTCAGGATCGATCGAACCGTCAGACCCGCCGACCGCCTCTCTCTCGCCGGGCGCCGGGGTGCGACACTTGGCCCTGGACCTCAGCGGAAACTTCCTGTACGCCCTGTCCGAGCTCGATTCCGCGATTACTGTATTTCGTTGCTCGCGCCACGCCGTCCGACAGATTCAGCTGATCTCGGCTCTGCCGCATGATGCGCCTCCGCAAATCGGCGGGTCAGAAATCGAGCTTGATGCCAAAGGAGCGTTTCTGTATACATCCATCCGCGGAGCGCAAAACATGATTGCGGTCTTTGCTGTGGATCGAAACAACGGAAGGCTGACTGCTGTGCAGCACATTTCCAGCGGCGGCAGGACTCCGCGCCATTTCGCCATCGACCCCACGCACGCGTTTCTGTTCGCGGCCAACCAGAATTCGCATTCAATCGCGATTTTCGCCATCGGCGCCGACGGCCGCCTGCGTCCGACGCACCGATTCCTCGATGACGTCGAATCTCCGGCGTGCATCGTCTTCGTCGAACCACACCATGGATAAGCTGCGGAACGGCCCCTCCGGCATCGCCCCCGCAAAGGCGCGGGCTTCCCAAATCGGCACAGATGGAGGGGCGACAAACGTGCGCAAAAGCGTCGTTGTTCTGGGCGTGATTCTGGCATTTCTAGCTTTTCTCAATCGAGCGTGTATCAGCCAGGTTGCACCCGCAATGATGAGAGATCTGCACCTGAACCAGATGCAGATGGGATATGCGTTTTCCATTTTTGGTCTGACCTATGCGATTTTCGAGATTCCCAGCGGCTGGCTCTGTGATCGGGTGGGAGCCAAAGCCATACTCCTGCGCGTCGTCCTGTGCTGGTCGGTTTTTACCGCGGCCACGGGCATGGCCTGGAACTACATTTCTCTGCTCATTGCCCGCCTGCTCTTTGGCGCAGGAGAAGCAGGCTGTTTCCCTTCCCTGGCAAAAGTCTTTAGCAGCTGGCTGCCTTCCGAGGAAAGACCGATTGCGGAAGGGTGGAAAGCCGCGATGGCGCGATGCGGAGCGGCAGTTGCTCCGTTTCTTATGATGGTTCTCTATGTGCGCATCGGTTGGAGACTCGCCTTTGTCGTGATCGGAGCGTTGGGTCTGATTTGGGCGGCGATCTTCTCGTTTTGGTTTCGCGACACCCCCCGGGAACATTCCCGAGTCAATCGCCGGGAACTGATGCTGATCGGCAATCGCGAACCGTCAGATCAAAGCCGCACAAAGAACATTGAATGGAAGTCTTTCCTGAGTTCCCGAAGCGCATGGGCGCTGTGTCTGCAGTGGTTCTGTCATTACTATGGCTTTTATTTTTACTTGACCTGGCTGCCAACCTATCTGCAGCGCGAACGCGGCATCGATGTGAAAGAATCGGCGATCCTGGCGGGCCTGCCGATGTTGTTCGCCGGAATGGGAACGCTGGGCAGCGGTTTCGCGGTGCCGCACCTGTCGGCTGCGATCGGCGCGGCGCGCACGCGCCGGTATGTTTCCTACCTCTCCTACAGCGCGGGAGCCTTGTTTCTTCTGCTGTTTACTTTCATCAAAGACCCGGTCGTCGCCATTCTGGTGATGAGTCTATCGAGCTTCTTCGTCGAGCTGAGCACCCCGGTTACCTGGATCACGGCAATGGATCTGGGCGGCGAGGCGGTGGGAACGTTGACCGGCATCATGAACACGCTGGGGCAATTGGGAGCCGTCGTCGCCCCAACCGTAATCGCTGCTCTGCTCGTCATCTCGGGCAACAATTGGACGTTGACGTTTTACGTTTCCGCGTTCATCTACGGAATCGGCGCATGGTGCTGGACAATTCTTGATCCGGTGACGCGCCTGGATCGGGCTCTCTAAATGGTCCAATGGACGCTGGAAGCGAGTTGGTCTGCGAACTCGATCAGTCCGCGAAGGTGACGAAAGCAAAACTGAAAATCGACCTTCGCCGATATCCGATAGCTGTTGACGCGCACTCAGGTCGGGGTTAACCTAATGACTGACCGTTTAGCCTATTGAACGCTTGAATTCCTCTGATCCGTCGTCTGCAAATCCAGGACCGAACAAACTTTCGGCAGAAAGGAAACACGTGACGCTCGCTTTGCTCGGTGGGACTCCTCTCAGAACGCGTCCTTTCCCGATTTGGCCCGCTTACGATCAGGAAGAAGAGCAAGCGCTGCTGAAAGTGCTCCACAGTCGCGTCTGGGGTGGTTATCACGAGTGCGTCAAACAATTGGAAAACGATTTTGCCCAATACCACGACGTCCCTTACGCGGTAGCTTGCGCAAATGGTACGGTAGCTCTAGAGGTGGCGCTGCGTGCGGTGGGAGTTGGCCCCGGCGATGAAGTAATCGTCTCGCCATTCACGTTCATAGCTTCCGCCACCGCAATTTTGCTCTGCCACGCTTCTCCGGTCTTTGCCGACATCGATCCCGACAGCTTCAACTTGTCGGTGAGAAGCGCCGAGCAGGCGATTACCAAACGAACTCGGGCCATCGTTATTGTTCATTTTGGGGGCCGTCCCGCCGAAATGGATGCCTTCCAGCGTTTAGCTGCTCGACACGGGCTTGCCCTGGTAGAAGACGCTGCACATGCCCATGGCGCACGTTATCGCGGTGTTCCCGTCGGCGGGTGGGGCGACGTTGCCACCTTCAGCTTTCAATCTTTCAAGCTCATGACCGCCGGTGAAGGCGGCATGATTCTTAGCCGCTCCGCAGAGATCATTGAAAAATGCTGGAACTACTGCAATCAGGGGCGAAAACGGGATGGTGGATGGTTTGATCATTACACTCTGGGAACGAATTATCGTCTAACTGGGTTTCAAGCGGCGGTTCTGGGAGCGCAATTGCGGAAGATGCCGGGCCAGACGCGGCTGCGAAGCGAAAACGTAGCTTATTTTCGCCAGCGCTTGCGCGGTGTCGAGGGATTCACTCTCGCGGACGATGATGCGCGCGTCTCCCGCCACCCTTATTATCTGTTGACCTTGCGCTATCACTCCGGGGCCTTCTCCGGGGCGCCTCGCGACCTGGTGCTCCGTGCGCTGCAGGCCGAAGGTATTCCCATCAAAGCCACCTACCCGCACCCGCTGTACCGCAACCCGCTCTTCGCCAAAGAGACCGGAGTCATGTCCCGTTGCCCGGGCTGGCATGCTGCGCAAGAGTACACTCAACTCAACCTGCCTGAGGCTGAACGCGTCTGTCGCGACGGCGCATGGCTAAGTCACACCGCCTTTCTCGGAGATAAACGAGATGTGGACGATGTGATCGAAGCCATCGCCAAAGTACAGCTGCTCGCATCAACGCTTTGCGAGGCCGAAGCGGTCGCTGTACATCGACCATGATCCAGAAGAATGGATGAGATCTCCTATACCCATCGCTGACTGTCACGGCCACCTGGGAGTCCATCCTGATTTTCCCGCTTACAAAGCCAAGCCGGAAGAAATGCTGGCCGTCATGGACCACCTCAACATCGAAATGCTGGCGATCACTTCTACACTGGCCTGCTATAACGACTGTCCGCGAGGTAATGTCGAAGTAGAGGCGGTTTTGCGGAAGCATCCCAAGCGGTTTTGCGGCTACATCACAGTCAATCCCAATCCACCTGGAGAGGCGATCGCCGAACTGGAACGATGGAGGCATTTTCATTCGCCCCCTCTGATCAAGGTACATCCCGCCCTTCATAAGTATCCAGTTCATGGCAGGCACTACGAGCCGATTTGGGACTATGCGAACCGCACATCCGCGGTAGTCCTCGTCCATACCTGGGACTCGGATCCCAATTGCGGCCCGCTGCTGCTGCAGCCGATCGCACGCCGCCATCCCAATGCACGCATTCTGCTGGGCCATTCGGGGGTGACGTGGCGAGGGTACCTGCAGGCCATCGAAGCCGCCAAAGGCTCTGCAAACTTATTTCTCGATCTGTCGGGATCGCAAAATCATCGTTTGATCCTCGAGCATTGCGTCCGGCAGCTGGGAGCAGAGCGAATCCTGTTTGGTTCGGACCTGCCGTTTCTGGAGGCTTCCATGACCATAGGCCGGGTGTTGACCGCCGACATTCCCGATTCGGCAAAGGAACTGATTCTTCGGACAAATTTTTTGCGTCTGGTGGGCAAACAATGAAATTGTTGAACTTCTACGCAAGCAGTGGACAGAAGGCGCTGGGCATGGTGGAGGGCGATCGGGTTATTGATCTCTTCGCCGCCTCCGGCAACAAACCCGAGTTCGCCTCCGTGGGGGCATGGCTGCGCGCGGGAGAATCAGCGGGAAAAGCGCTGGGCGACCTGCGGGAACGCGGGGCGAAGCACTCCCTCTCGTTTCCCGCTTTGAAACATGCTCCTTTGATCGAACGCGACGCACGGGTATTCTGTGTCGGGCTGAACTATGCCGATCACGCCGCGGAGAATAATCTGCCGCCTCCGTCGTCGCCCATCTTCTTCTCGAAATTATCCGCGGTAGTGATCCCGCACCTAACGCCCATTCCCCTGCCGGCCGCCTCCACGCAAGTGGATTATGAGGCGGAGGTCGCGGTAATGGTGGGCAAACGCGCGGACCGAGTCGACGAGGCCACCGCTCGTTCCTGCATCGCTGGCTACAGCATTATGAACGACGTCACCGCCCGCGACCTGCAGGTCAAGGACAAGCAGTGGTTTCGCGGCAAGAACTGCAATGGATTCGGCCCCCTGGGTCCCTGGCTGGTTACGATGGACCAGATTCCCGACCCGCGCAACCTGGAAGTCACGTTGCGAGTCAACGGCGAGACCCGCCAACATTCCAATACACGGAACTTGATCTTTGCTCCGGAAGCTCTGGTCTCCATCCTTTCTCAGACGTTGGCGCTTGAGCCCGGGGACGTAATCAGCACAGGCACGCCCTCGGGCATCGGATTCCACCGCAAACCTCAGGTGTTCTTGCGCGACGGCGATTCGATCGAAATTGAGGTTTCCGCAATCGGCATCCTGAAAAATGTCATGCGTCGGGCACAGTGAGCGCCGGGAAGCTTGGCTTGATGTTCGTTGAGATGTTACAGTGCGTCAGTCCACCTGCTAATTTTTGATTGCGCTGAGCCCATGAGAATTCCCAAAAACGAATCTGGCGGAACGGCATACTCGGTTCCAGCCATACACCGTACTCTCGACATCATCGAGACGCTGGTCGAAAAGCGAACGCTTACGGTGAGCGAGCTGCACCGCCAATTCAAGATTCCGAAGAGCTCTGCCTATGCCATTTTGCAGACCCTGAAGTCTCGCGGCTACGTGGATAAAGACGAGCTCGACCAATACTCTCTCAGTCTGCGGCTGTTCAGTTTGGGCAGCGCGCTAATGGAGAATCTTGATCTTCGCAAGGCCACATACTCATTGCTGGAGGAGCTGACCAAGAAGGCTCAACTTACCGGACACATCGCTGTACTGGACGGGAAACAAGCCGTGTACATCGAAAAGATCGAGGTATTAACTAGCGTGCGACTCACGACCTGGCTGGGCCGTCACGTCCACCTGCACTCCACTTCCATGGGCAAGACGCTGCTCGCATATATGTCGCCGGAAGAACGGGATTCGCTGCTGGGCAAGAATCCACTGCCGCGCCTCACTCCCAAGACGATCGTCAAGCCGGAGCAGTTAAAAGTCGAACTGGCAAAGATTCGCGCGCATGGATACGCAGTGGGCAATGAAGAGAACGAGCTCGGAGTGCGCGGCATAGCCGCTCCCATATTTGGTAGTTCCGGAAAAGTAATCGCCGCGGTGAATCTGGGCGCCAGCACCTTCCATATCCGCACAAAGGACATCCCACGTCTGGGAGCGCTGGTCCGGAGTTATGCGCTGAAGATGTCCAAGTGCCTGGGGTATCGAGCAGCTACCGGAACTTAGGCAAGATTCATAGATTTAATGCGCTCAGCCACCTGTTCCTGCACACGCTGATACAGGCTCCTTCCGTGCGCATCGATGGCGACGATCAGTGGTCCGAATTCCCGAACACGAAACTTCCAGAGGCACTCGGGCATAAGGTCCTCCCACCACACGTTCTCGATTTCCTCGATCTGCAGGGTCTCGAGGGCGGCGGCTCCGCCCACGATGGCGAGATAAACGGCACCGAACTCTTTCATGGCTTCAACACTTCCTGCCAGGAGGCCGGCTTTGCCCACGATGGCACGTACGCCGTATTCGTGCAGCAGTCCGGGAGCAAAGCGATCCATGCGGGTACTGGTGGTGGTGCCGATTGAAATCTTCTCGTACTTGCCGTCAGCAAGCTTCTTCACTCCCGGTGCGGTATGAATGCATGCGGCGCCCCGGAGATCTGTCGGCGGGCGTACACCTTCATCGAAGATTCTGATCTGGGTCGCATCGCGAATTCCGAACAGCGACCCATCGAGATAGACGCGGTCTTCGAGTTGAAGGCGCCGAACCGTCGCTTCGTCGAGAGGGGTGCGGAGGTGATATTCACTCATGGGATTCTGGAAAATTCGCAGTTCATTGCCACCGGATATCGCCCGAGGAAGAAACAATGGCTTCGGCGCGCTCTCCTCGCCAGCACTGCAGATTGACCGCGACCGGATTTTGACTGATATGAGTGTGCGCCCATTCGATGTGAGCCGCCAGTGCGGTCGTTGCGCCACCAAGTCCCTGCGGTCCAAGGCCGGTCCGGTTGATCTCTTCGAGCAGTTCTCTTTCCAGTTTGGCTACATCGGGATCCGGATTGGATGAGCCGATCTTGCGAAAGCTGCTTGCCTGCTTTGCCAATGCAGCGGCAACATCTGAGGTCCCTCCCAGCCCGATGCCGACGATCACCGGAGGACAGGGGCGTGCGCCTGCTTCAAAGATGCAATGCAGAACAAACTTATGAATACCCTTGATCCCGTCGGAAGGATTCAGCATTCGCAGAAAGCTCATGTTCTCCGAACCCGAGCCTTTGGGCGCAATCTGCAGCAGGATCTCGTCGGAAGTGGGAACGAAGTCCAGATGAATGACCGGAATTCCCTCCCCGGTATTGGTTCCGGTGTGCTTTCTCGTCAGGGGATGAACCGTGTTTGACCGGAGCGGTCGTTCCCGGGTGGCTCGTTCACATCCACGGCGCAGCGCTAGTTTCAATTCGGGAATCGAAACCGCAGCCTCGGCGCCCACAACGACATTGAAAATCGGCAGCCCGGTGTCCTGGCAAACCAGCGTTTGATGCTGATCGGCGACGTCGATGTTGTTCAGAATCGTGAGCATCACCTGCCTGGCGGTGCTGTTGTTCTGCTGTTCCTCGTCCGCAAGGCCTCGGCGCAGAGCGGAACGAACGTCGGAGGGAATGTCCTGCAGCGCCCGTATGTAGAGGTCGCGGGCGGCTTGTTCGAGGTTGTCGTAAATGGTTGACATCTCAGCTGCTCATCTGCGGTGATGCGACCGGCTCGGCAAGCTCCGGCGGGTACAAGCGATGGAAGCGCAAAGGGATGAAGCTGACATCGGTGCTCGAATCGTTGCGCCTGCGAAGACAGATTCTCTTCAGCCAATTCGGGTCGCTGCCTGGATAATCGGAACGGAAGTGAGAACCACGGCTTTCCTTGCGGGCCAGTGCGCCACGCGCGACCAACTCCGCATTGATGCAGATATTGACTATATCCAGAGCCTCGTTCCACTCCAGGTTGAAAGCGGGCTCGGGGGGTGCACTCTGGCGCAATGCCCGCTTCCCGATCTCCTCCAGTCCAGCCAGGGCAGCTTCCAAGTCTGTGCCATTGCGCACCAGGCCGACTTTGTCCCACATGAGGTTTTCAATTTCGCGTCGCAAGCGGTGAGGACGCTCGCCGCCGGAGCGTTGCAAAGGAGCAGTCCACTTCGAGCAAAGCTCGCGGACGCACGCCTCGGAGGCTGGCCGGGGCTCGGTGGCGGGCAAAGACTGCGACATCACGTCGCCGGCGACGGCGCCAAAGACAATGGAATCGGCGACACCATTTCCGCCCAGGCGATTGGCCCCGTGAACTCCAGAGGCATCTTCGCCGGCGGCAAAGAGCCCCTCGATGCTGGTGCGACATTCGGTATCAATGTACACACCGCCCATCTGGTAGTGTGCGCTGGGAGAGACCTCCACGCGGCTCCGGAGCAAGTCGAATCCGTTGTCGCGGCAGCGCTCGACCATTCCGGGAAAGTTCTCCAGCAGGAATTCTTCTCCAAGATGGGTGGCATCGATCCAGACACCCCCATTCGGCGTTCCGCGGCCGGCGATGATTTCAAGATAGCTGGAGCGCGAAACTACATCGCGGGTCGCGCGCTCGGCTTTGGAATCGTACCTCTGCATGTAGCGCTCGCCCTGACCGTTGAAGAGGCGTGCGCCGGCGCCGCGCAGTCCTTCTTCCAGCAGCCCGCCGGTCGCGATCGACTGTCCCACCAGCAAGCCGGTGGGATGGAACTGCAGCATCTCGGTGTCGGCGAAGGCAGCGCCCGCCCTCCATGCCATTGCCATGCCGTCGCCGGACTTCTCCAGCGAGGGAGAAGAGATACGGTACATTCTGGCTCCGCCTCCGGTCGCGAGCAGAACCGCCTTGGCTTGTGCGGCAATGAATCGGCCGGAGCGCATATGCAACAGCAGCGCTCCGGTGACGCCGCGATCGGAAACAAAAAGGTCCAACCCCCTGGTCTCCTCGAGAACATGGATGGGGCTTTCCAAAACGAAATCGCGGAGGTTCGACATGATCTCGATGCCGGTAAGATCCCCGCGATGTACCGTACGATCAAAAGACTGTCCGGCAAATGGCTTCTGATGAATGCTGCCGTCGGGATTGCGGTCAAACATGCATCCGATTCGATTTTCCAGCTCGATGATGCGCGCCGGCGCGTCTGTCACCAGCCGCCAGGCGAGGTCCTGATCGTTCAGGTAGGCGCCGCCGCGAATGGTGTCATGGAAGTGCAAATCGAGTGAATCTGCTGAACTGAGGACTGCGTTATACCCACCCTGCACCATACGCGTGCAGCCGCTCTGGCCAAGCAGCCCCTTCACCACTACCGTAATGTCCAAATTGGGATGTTGGGTATGCGCATGCAGGGCGGCCATCAGACCGGCTCCGCCGGCTCCGAGGATAAGGATGTCAGTCTTCAACGACTCGACATTCATAAGTGACGAAAAGCCTCAATGCCCCAGTAGGCCCATGCAATTCCGATCATGGTCAATACGGTGGCGGTGATCCTTGCGCCGCGACGCTCAATCCAGCCGAAGTCAAGAATGATGCCGAACAAACCATGGAGACCATGAAAAAGAGCGATCAACAGGAAACTGATATCGATCGCCTGCCACAAGGGATTGGCGACTCGCGTGAGGATCGCCTGGTACGACAGGTGGCCGTGACGGATGCTTGCGGTCATGTAGTGCTCTACCCAGAAATGAGCGACAAGCAGCGGAACCAGTGCTGCGCCGGTGATGCGCTGCAGATACCACCAGATCGAGTTTCGTAGCATCATCGCTGCAGCACCGAAAAGATGAAAATGGGAACGGCGCCGGCGATGAACAGGGCGGTTCCGGCGCCCATCACCAAAACCCAAAAGAGCTTTCTCTGCCGACCGTGGGCAATGCCTAGATCGAGCACGGTTAACCGAATTCCATTGAATGCGTGCAGGATGACGGTGGCCAGCAGTCCGATTTCCAGCAGCTTAAAAAAAGGAGTGCCGTAAAAAGCCAGTTGCTGGTCGAAGGCTGCCTGTCCGGCGCTTAGCTGATGAATCGTTTCCACGTGCAAGAAGAGATAAAAAAGCAACAGCAGCCCAGTGACTCGCTGCAGCAGCCATGCGGTCATACCGACCAGCTGCCCGGTGTAGTTCCGTACCACCACTCTTGCGGGAGTGCTCATGCGTTGCTCTCCGCCTGGTTGCCCACAACCCCGCGCTTCAGCAATGTGATGCTATGAGTCAAATTGATGCCTTTTGGGCATACCGCCCCGCAACTGAATTGGGTATGACAGCGCCAGACTCCGGCGTGAAGATCGTTGACAGAATCGAGGCGCTGTTGGTGAGCCGCGTCGCGCGGATCCAAGATGCGCAGCAGCGCTCTATTGATCGCCGCCGGGCCAAGATATCGCTTGTTCATCCCGGGTATGCTGCAAGCCGCAAAACAGGCTCCGCAGGTGATGCAATCCCGTTTGCCGGAAGTCAGCCGAGAGTAGTCTGAACCGGCGGGAATGCGGGCCAGCTCGCTCGCTTCCGGATTCTGCGGCCGGAAGCGTGGACGAATCCGGCGCCACTGTTCGAAGAAGGGGTCGAGCGCCACCGCCAGATCACGAACCACGGGAAAGTGCGGCAGAGCGGTCAAAGTGACCTGCTGGGATTTCAGCGCAGAGAGGCGCGTCTTGCACGCAAGCCTGGCGACACCGTTAATCCGAATGGCGCAGGTCCCACACATCCCTACGCGGCATGAGCAGCGAAAGGCAAGGGTCGCGTCCTGCTGTTGCCGGATGGCAAACAGCGCATCGAGAACGGTCATCTCCTCAGCCGCTTCGAGCGCATAGCTCTTCCACGCGGCTTTGCCGCCTTGGCGGGAACGCTGGATGGAAACTGTGTAGTTCATTACATCGAACGACCGTACTTCATATGAAACCGCAGGAGCCATGCAGTGTCAAGCACGAATCGCGCCGGCGCGCCGCCTCCTATTCCACTGTTGCCGGCTGGCTTCTCGCTGTGCGTCCCATGGCGAGACCGATGATCACCAAAATCAGTGCCACAATGGAATCGGCGGCCCGCGCCCGCATGGAGGCGGAACACAACCCGGCCACGCCCAACAGAGCCCCGATGGCGACGGTAATAATGGCGATTTCCTTCTCTGGTCGCGAGGAAGGCTCGCGGGCGTGCACCGGAACTTTGAGCTCGCGAAAAAACCTCTCAATGCGCTCGCGTTCCTCGTTCCCTTCGCGCAGAAACCGGCTTCCCATCCACAGACCTAGGATGGTTGCGGCGGTGTTCAGCAGGATCGAGGCGCCGTCAAAGTTGCGCAGCCAGCGATCGGTATGACGCGATGCTGCGGAGAACCGCACCAATAGCATGATGAGCCCGCAAGCGCTTCCGCCGCAGTATCCGACCAGTGCGCCTTTCCATGTGAGCCGGCGCACGGTAAGAGCCGCGAGCAGCGGAAGATAAGAGGGAGCGAGGAATACACCCGCCACCGTCACCATCAGTTCCAAAAGAGATTGCTGGCCGCTGAAGGCAATCCACAAGCTGCAGCTCAGCGATGACATTCCCACCACCACGGTGATGACGCGCGCTGCATGCAGGAGATGTACCGGCGTCGCCGCAGGACGAAACAGCCGATGGTAAACATCTTCGCTCAGAACACTGGCAATCGAGCTGAAGTCGGAGCTGACGGTCGCCATGGTAGCCGAGAGCAAGGCCGCGATTACCACGCCAATCATGCCGGCCGGCAGCAGCTTCAGAACCAGCAGCACATAAGCGTCGGCGGTGTGGTGCTGTGCGACCAAATCGGGAAGCAACTTATACCCAATGATCGACGGCAAAATCATGATTGGAGCTCCCAGAAAATTCAGCGCCGCGGAAAGGTAGGCAGCCTTGGCAGCGTCCTTCTCGTTCTGAACGGAGTAATACTTCTGCGCCAGCGCCCAGGAGCCGTTGTAACTGATTGCGATCAGTACCGCGAACCCGAACAGGTAAATTCCGCTGTAAGGACCATTGAGCGGCCGGAAGAAGCCCGCAGGCAAATGCGAGAATGCCGCACTCATGCCGCCGGCATGCCAGATGGCGAGCGGCAGCAGCAGCAGCATTGCCAAAATCTTCATCAGAAACTGGACATAGTCGGTAATGGTCAGCGCCCAGAGCCCGCCGAGCAGAGTGTAGAGAATGGTGACAACGCCACAGGCAAGAATCGCCCAGTGAATCGCGATTCCCATGCTCGAGGTGAGAAACAAGCTGGTGGCAAAGATCTTCAGCCCGTCCTCGAACACTTTCATAGGAATGCCAGCCCATGCAAAGAGCTGGCGAATTCCGATATTGAAGCGGCGTTCGAGAAATTCCACCGGAGTAATGACTCTGGCTTGGCGCCAGCGCCTAGCAAAAATCATTCCGCCGAGAATGCAAGCCGGCACCGTGACCCAAAATAAAGTTACCGATACCCAGCCGTAGGTGTAGCCAATCTGGGCATAAGCGACAAAGGACAGCGCGCTGAAGCTGGACATGTAGTGGGAAACGCCCGCCAGCCACCAGGGAATCTGGTGACCACCGGCGAAATAATCCTTGGCATCGTGCATGCGCCGGCGGAAGCGCATGCCAATCCAAATCACCAGAAGGAAGTAACCGGAAATGACGAGCACATCAGGCGGGGTGAGGGAAAAAGTGTGCGGCATGAATGTTCGCCTCGCCGGGGAAGCGGCTTCACGTCCTAGTCGGATTTCAATGCTGTCAGGAGTTGTTGACGCAACCTTCGGCGTCTACTACTCTGATCTGTACAATATAACGAAACATCGTTCGATATAAAGAACGCATTGACTCCGTCGCGCACACTCAGAAAACCGGCTCGAAAACGCTCAGCGCGCTCAAACCCGCCGGTCACGTCCGAGGTAGTTGAGATCGACTCTCCCAACCGCTTCGTTCATCCTGGGCCTGACCCGGCAAAAGGGAGGACGTAGCTCTCATGCGCTATGGCTTCGTGCTCGATCAGGATCGGTGCATCGGGTGTCATGCCTGCACGGTGGCATGCAAAGAAGAAAACCATGTGCCCATCGGCGTGTTTCGCACCTGGGTAAAGTACATCGAGAAGGGGCAGTTCCCGAACACCAGTCGCCATTTCGGAGTGATGCGCTGCAATCATTGCGACGCGGCTCCCTGCATTGAGATCTGTCCCACCCGGGCGCTTTACCGGCGCCCTGACGGCATCGTCGACTTCAACAGCGACCGCTGCATCGGATGCAAAAGCTGCATGCAAGCTTGCCCTTACGACGCGCTGTACATCGATCCGAACACGAACACCGGCGCCAAATGCAACTTCTGCGCCCATCGCATTGAGGCGAACCTGCAGCCGGCTTGCGTAATCGTCTGTCCCACACAGGCGATCGTGGCGGGCGATTTGGATAATCCGTCGAGCACAGCAAGCCGCAAGGTGGCCGCAGAAAAAGTATCCGTACGCAAAGCGCACAAGGGCACTCAGCCGAAGGTCTTCTATGTGGGCGTCGAAGATGATGTGCTGCAGCCGACCAAACTGTCGCGGCAAAACACCTACGCCTGGGCTGAGCGCAGGGACTCGGTGGAAACGCAATCCGAGTTTAACCCAGCGGGCGCTCGCGCTGTGTATGACGTTGCGCATCCTGCGCCATGGGGCTGGAAAATCGCAGCCTATCTTTGGACCAAATCGATTGCTGCGGGAGTGCTTCTGGTGGCCGCCATTCTGCTTGGGCTGGGCAGCGCGGAAAAGATGGTGAATGTAGTGAGTCCCATTCTGGCACTTGGCGCACTCGCCTTAACCACTCTATTGCTGGTGTTTGATCTCAAGCGCCCGGACCGCTTTTTGTACCTGTTCACCAAGTCCAACTTCCGTTCCTGGCTGGTACTGGGTGGCTACATCCTGATGGCTTATGGACTGGCAGCCTTGCTGTGGCTGCTTCAGGGCGTACTTACGGCGCGCATCTCCGGCGTTCTGGCTGTATGCACTGCCGTGCTGGCAGTTGCCAGTGCGTGCTATTCCGCCCTGCTTTTCGCGCAGGCAAAGGGACGCGATTTCTGGCAGAGCCCGATGTTTATCTGGCACCTGCTCGCGCAAGCGTTGATCGGCGGCTCTGCCTGCCTTTGGATGGCCGGAACAGTAGGTCACGCGGAAACTGGGTTGGTGCGGCGATCAGCGCTGATTCTGCTGATCTCCGTGTCGGCGAGTTTCATTATGATACTGGGCGAAATTGCCCTTCCACATGCTGGTGAAGACGCGCGACTGGCAATGCGCTCGCTCACACAAGGCCGCTATGCCGCCCGATTTTGGATCCTGACCATTATTCTTGGACAGCTTCTCCCGGTTGGGCTGAGCGCGCTGTTCCTGCAATCGGTCATACATTCAGGCACCGCATGGCTCGGCTCCGTTGCGGCGCTGGGCGGCCTGTTTTCATTCGAATATCTGTGGGTGAAAGCAGGACAGTCGGTCCCGTTGAGCTAGAGCAGATGACTAATAAACTTCCCCTCAATCCGGATGCCCTAAACCTCGATCCGCCGCACGAGTTGGCCAGTTTCCCTCCGCCCGAGCAATGGAACGAGTGGATCGAATACGACTCCTCGCAATGGCCGCGCAAGGTGGAGAGGCGCTACTCGCTCATACCAACCATCTGCTTCAATTGTGAAGCCGCCTGCGGACTGCTCGCTTACGTAGATAAAGAGAAGCTGCGCATCGAGAAGTTCGAAGGCAACCCTGAGCATCCCGGGAGCCGCGGCCGAAACTGTGCCAAAGGGCCGGCGACTATCAACCAGGTGAACGATCCGGAGCGCATTCTCTATCCTCTCCGCCGCTCGGGAAAAAGAGGAGAAGGCAAATGGGAGAGGGTTACATGGGAACAAGTTTTGGACGATCTGGCTGCGCGCATACGTCACGCGCTTGAAGAGGGACGCAAGAACGAAATCATGTACCACGTCGGACGTCCCGGACATGAACTCATTTATAACCAGCGCGTCCTGCATGCCTGGGGTATCGACGGCCACAACAGCCACACCAACGTGTGCTCCTCCGGGGCGCGAACAGGTTACGCGTTCTGGCACGGGTTAGACCGGCCGTCGCCTGACCACGCCAACGCGCGGTTCATCCTTCTTCTCAGTTCGCACCTCGAAGCCGGACATTATTTCAACCCGCACGCACAGCGCATCATGGAGGGCAAAGCAAAGGGCGCGAAGATCTGCGTGATCGACACCCGACTCTCCAACACCGCGAGCAAAGCAGACTACTGGCTTTCGCCATGGCCGGGCAGCGAAGCCGCGGTGCTGCTGGCTATGTGCAATATCCTGATTCGGGAAGAGCTGTACGACCGCGAGTTTGTACGGCGCTGGCTCAATTGGCAGCAATATCTGCGCGAGGAGCATGCGGAAAAGCGCCAGACCTTTGACGCCTTCATTGCAGTCTTAAAAGAACATTACCGGGAATTTACGCCCGAATTTGCGGAGAAGGAATCCGGTGTGCCGGCTGCGACCATCATTGAAGTGGCACGCGAAATCGGCCGCGCCGGTTCGGCTTTTGCGTCTCATGTGTGGCGCAACGCGGCCGCGGGCAATCTGGGCGGCTGGCAGGTAGCCCGTACACTCGCATTTCTGAACGTGCTCGCCGGAGCAATCGGGACTGTCGGAGGTACTACTCCCAGCGGCTGGAACAAATTTGTTCCCACGCCGCCAATGATGCCTCCTGCGCCCAATGCATGGAACGAATTGTCATGGTCGCGTGAGTATCCGCTGGCCTTTTTCGAAATGAGCTTTCTGCTGCCTCACTTTCTTAAAGAAGGCAGAGGCAAGCTGGCGGTTTATTTGAGCCGCGTGTACAACCCGGTCTGGACCAATCCCGACGGCATGAGTTGGATCGAGGTGCTCAAGGATGAAGAGAAGGTTGAATGCCATGCATGTCTGACGCCGATCTGGAGCGAAACGGCGTGGTTTTCCGACTACGTGCTGCCGATGGGACACGCATCAGAACGCCACGACCTGATGAGCCAGGAGACGCATGCTGCGCGCTGGATCGGTTTTCGCCAACCGGTGCTTCGCGTCGCCCTGGAAAAGCTGGGGCTGAAATTCAAGTCCACCTACGAAGCTCATCGCATGTCGGGACTGGGTGAGGTTTGGGAAGAAGACGAGTTCTGGATTGAGCTGTCCTGGCGAATCGACCCGGATGGATCGCTCGGCATTCGCAGATACTTCGAGTCTCCATACCGTCAGGGGGAGAAACTCAGAATTGATGAGTATTACCGCTGGATTTTTGAGAACAGCGTGCCTGGCCTGCCCGAGGCGGCAAAGGCTGTCGGCCTCAATCCGCTCGAGTACATGCGCAAGTATGGGGCTTTTCTGGTGGAAGAGAATTGCTACGGGCTCCACGAACGGCCACTGCAGTCCAGCGAACTGCGCGACAGCAGCACGGACCCGGTGACGGGAGTGATTTCCCGGAATGGAACTCCTGTCGGCGTCGAAATCGACGGCAACAGTTATACAGGGTTTCCTACCCCTTCGCGCAAACTCGAGTTCTACTCAAAAACTCTAAGTGACTGGCGATGGCCCGAGTACGCGATCCCGGGCTACATCAAGAGCCATGTTCACCGCGACCGGATCGATTTCAGCAAAAATGAGATGCTGCTGCTGCCCACCTTCCGGGTGCCGACCTTGGTGCACAGCCGCAGCGGCAACGCCAAGTGGCTGTACGAAATCTCTCACAAGAATCCGGTGTGGATGCACACCAGTGATGCGCGCCGGCTGGACATCGAAACCGGCGACCTGGTAAAAATCGAGACCTCAATCGGCTACTTCATCGATAAGGCCTGGATCACAGAAGCGATCCGTCCCGGGGTCATCGCGTGCTCGCACCACCTTGGCCGCTGGCGGTTGCACGAAAACTCCGGAGGCGAACGCTGGTCCACCGCGCTGGTCCATCTGGTTGAGGTGAGCCCGGGCCAATGGAAGATGCGTCAGATCCATGGCATCCAGCCATTTGCCAGCGAGGATGCGGACTCTTCCAGAATTCACTGGGAAGATGCGGGCGTACACCAGAACCTGATTTTTCCGGTTCAACCGGATCCGATCAGCGGCCAGCATTGCTGGCACCAGAAAGTCACCGTCAATAAAGCAGGAGAGGACGTGAGATATGGAGACATCT
>Ga0134125_10002916_pt1 | contig 20046 bp, 20 predicted proteins | sample KB31751_FD_96464 | JGI IMG/M metagenome (GOLD analysis project Ga0134125, IMG submission 96464) | Terrestrial soil microbial communities with excess Nitrogen fertilizer from Kellogg Biological Station, Michigan, USA - KB3-175-1 | ecosystem: Environmental > Terrestrial > Soil > Unclassified ... | reverse complement strand
TGAGCGTGGCAGGTTCGAAGCGATATCCCTTGTCGTCTCCGACCATCTTCACGTCCCACGTCTTGCCGGTGATCGGTGCAGCGGTCGCCGACGAAGCCGCCGCGCCGCCTGCAGCCGGTGCTGCGGCGGGTGCCGCGGCGCTCTCGCTCGCTGCCGGCGCGCTAGCCGCCGTCGAATCCGAGGTTGATGCCGCGTTCTTCGAGCCGCTGCCACACGCGCCAAGGACGAATGCGCCGGAAATCAGCGCCAACTGTCCGATGAACCGCATTGCTTGAGGCCTCCAGTGCCGAGCTGTTGCAAAGAGTACTGAGATTGGCTCCGCGTCCCCTGACGCGCAGCATTGTGAACTTATTCACATGGATTCCGAAAGGCAAACAACGCGGGGGCATGGGTAGTGGGTCGACCCACTACCGGGGCGTGGGCGTATTGCGCGTCCAACCAGCGCGCCTCGCAACAAGATTCGCCCAAAACACTTACGGGAACGCCGCACCCGCGACGCTCCCGTAAGGCCGAGCCAGACCCCTGTCTGCTACTTAACGATGACGGTTCCGGTCATGCCCTGGTGTATCAAGCAGTGGTACGGATACGTGCCGGCAGTCGTGAAGGTGCGGCTGACTGACGTGCTTGCAACGGGCGAGCTGGCTGTACCAATACCCTCCGGCGTACCCGGAGCGTTCGGGCTGTTGAACGTGACGGTGTGCGCCAGTGATTGGAATACCCATGTCACTTGCCCGCCGGCCTTGATGGTGACGCTCGCCGGCTGGAACGCTTGGCCCGTCGTGGCCGTCACCGACGCAGATTCCGGAAGATCAGCGACCACCAGGCTGCCGTGCCCGCTCTGCGTGACGCCGCCCGACGAGAGCGTGGCCGTGATCGAGACTGGCCCGCCGAGCGCAACGGACGTCACCAGGCCGGAGCCGTTCACGGTCGCAATCGTTTCGTCGCTTGACGCCCAAGTCGGCGTACCGAGACCGCTCATGGCGCGACCGTTCTGATCGAGCGGCGTGGCCGTCATTTGGACGGTCGTGCCGGGCGCTCCAAAAATCGTTTCAGTGTCCGGCGTCACCGAGAGGCTGGTGAACACGGGCGGGGGAGGCTGAGTCGTTGTGCTCCCGCTGCTACCGCAGCCGGCGACTGCCAGCGATGCGAGGATCATGACCACCGAGGCGCGCATAAAACCCTCCGGACTGCGAGTTAAAGAACAGGGAACAACTGACGCCAAGATTCAATATTGAACAAACTCCGACGATGACAGCAAGCCGACCAGAGCGATCCCAAGCATGCTGCTTATTTGCCCGCGAAGAGTGCACTCACAGCGTTCGCGTCTCCGCGCTCCATCGCTACCTCGGCGGCAAGGCTCACGCTGTCGCGGAAGATGCTTGCCACCGCCATCGTCTTCCCTTTGGTCTGGTAAGCGAGGGCGCAGTCGCGCTTGCCGATCGACCCTTGTATCTCTATGCGATCCCAACTCGACGCATGACCAACGTACGTGATCGTGACGTCGTAGTGGGCGCTCCAGAAAAACGGCGCGGCATGAAAAGGTTCCCGCGCGCCAAGCAGATTGCGCGCGGCCGCTTGTCCTTGCCGCTCGGCTGCGACCCAGTGCTCGACACGAATGCGTTCGCCCGTCCACGCGTCGGGCCACCGGGCAATGTCCCCGGCCGCGAATACGCCGGTCGCGCTCGTCTCGAGGAGCTCGCTCACCGTGACTCCTCGATCGGTGGCCAGCCCAGCGGCTTCAGCGAGCGCGACGTTAGGCCGGACGCCGATGCCGGCAACGATCAGCTCGCCGGCGAGGTTCTCCCCGTCGTTCAGTACGACGCCGGCGGCGTTGAACGACGCGACGGTGCGCTGGAGATGGAACACCACGCCGTGCTCTTCGTGCAGCGCTTTGATGAACTTGCCTAACTCCGTGCCCAGCACCTTCTCGAACGGAAGGGCTTCCGGCGCGACGACGTGTACCTCGAGTCCGCGCGCGCGCAGCGACGCCGCGACTTCGAGCCCGATGAAGCTCGCGCCGATGACGATCGCCCGCGTGGCCGACGCCGACGCCGCCACGATCCCCCGGCTGTCGGCGAGGGACCGCAAATAGTGGAGGCTCGGCGAATCTGACCCCGGCACAGTTAGGCGGATCGGACTCGCGCCCGTTGCGAGCAGCAGCCGGTCGAACCGGTGCTGCGTGCCGCCATCGAGCGTGACGCTCTTGTTCTTCGCGTCCAGCGACGCAACCTGGCTCCGTACTATTTCGATGCCGTTCGCTTCGTCGAAGCCGGACGGCCGAAGGGGAATCCACTCCTCCGGCGCGTTTCCGGCGAGATAGTCCTTGGAAAGATTCGGCCGATCGTACGGCGAATCGGCGTCGGCATCGAACACCGTGATGCGGCCATTGTATCCTTCGCGACGGAGCATCTCGGCGGCCGCATTCCCCGCCGCGCCCCCTCCGATGATCCCGATGGTGCTCGGAAGCGGTGCGCCGCGCTTCGACGGGTTGGGCGTCGGCGCCAACGGCTCGCGCTCGACCTTCTCCGTGACGTACGCCTTACCGCCACGAACGTCCACATGCCAGCACGCCACAGGATTGAGTGCGGGTGCGTGCAACGCTTCCCCTGTGCGCACGCTGAAACACGCATGGTGCCACGGACAATGCACGCGGTCACCGTCGAGCAGTCCTTCAGCAAGCGGTCCACTGTAGTGCGTGCAAACGGCGCCGATGGCGAATACATCGTCGCCACGACGCACCACCATCACCGCTTCGCCGTTGGCGTGACCGAGCAGCATGGCGCCGTCGGCGAGAGCGGTGAGGGAGATGCCTAACGTTAGGTCCGGGCCATCCAGTTTCGGTTGCTCGCTGCTCATTGCTCGACTCCGTAACGCGTGGTCGCAGACTTACAGGCTGAGTGGCCGCACTTCAAGTCGCCAGCAATGAGCACCGGCACGATTACTGGCCGAGCTTGGCCTGCAGATTCTTCGCCGCGGCGAGGTGTCCCTCGAACGCCGGTACGATCTTCTGCACGAAGGCCTTGAGCTCCGCGTTCTGAATGGCGGGGATCAACGTGTTGTTCAGTGCATCGATGACCGACTGATGGTAGGCGACCTCGTGCGCCAGATACGCCTTGTCGAATTCCGCACCGTGCTTGGACCGCAGATCCTTGAGCGCAGCGGCCGCGGCGGTCGCGCCCGCGTCGGGGTTAGGCTTGGTCGGCTTCACGCCCAGCTTCTTGGCCAGGTCGCGTCCCTGTTGCCGAACAGCGGTGTGATCATGCGCGAACTGCTTGCCAAGCGCGCGAACGTCCGCCGAACTGCCGCGCTTTTCGGCAAGGCCGCTCGTCTCGATGTCGGCCGTGTTGGCCTCATCGAAGATCGCGACGATCGTGGCGTCATCGAGTGCTCGGCGGCTTGCCGCGGCTGCCGCTGTCTTCGCATGATGCGGCTTCGGCGAATACGTGGCCGGCATCGCAAACGCAGATGCGAGTCCCACGACTGCCGCAATGGATACCATCTTCAGCATGACATCCTCCTCTTCGCGCTGGATTGTGATCCCGAGCCACACACTCCCGGGGTTCTCGTGCGCAGAAGATGGTCAAGGTTATGACAATTTGTCAATCAAATCGTGTAGATATTGTATTTTGTGGCGCTTTTAGTTATCCTGCCCGCTACGACAAGGACCGCACTCATGAATAGCGTAACCCGTTGGAATCGTAAGTTTTACGCCAGCACCCGCGGACGTATCGTCGGGCTTCTGAGGCGCGCCGCGCTCACGGTCGATCAGATCGCACGGGCGTTGCACCTCACCGACAACGCCGTCCGAGCTCACCTGGCCTCGCTCGAGCGTGACGGCCTCGTCGAACAGGATGCTCCCATACGCGGCTCGGTCGGCAAACCGGCGCATACCTATCGCGTCACCGACGAGACCAATCAGCTCCTGTCGAGAGCGTACGTGGTCGTGTTCGCTCGGTTGCTCGACGTGCTCGCCGAGCGAATGAGTCACGATGAGCTCGAAGCGCTGATGAAAACCGTGGGGAAGCGACTTGCGGACGAGAACGCGCGGATCGGCGGCTCACGTCGTGAGCGCGTCGATCGCGCTGCTGCGCTTCTCGAGGACTTGGGTGGCGCCACCGCCGTCGAAGAACACGAGGGCGTGTTGCGCATTCGGGGATTTGGCTGCCCGCTCGGCGCCGCGGTGCGCGGGCATCCAGAGGTGTGCGGCACGGTAGAAACTCTCCTCAGCGAAGCCGTCGGCACGCCCGTGCGCGAGTGCTGCGATCACGGTGAGCGTCCCCAATGCTGCTTCGAGGTCGCCGCGCAGTAATCTCGACGCGTCGCGGAGTCCGAGCTTTTGCGAAGTGCCGGCATTGCGGCCCGTTCAATGTGAACGGGCCGTTCTCGTCGCAGGCCATTTCGCGACCACAGTGCATTCGATGAGTGCGCAGCGTAGGTTCAAGCAGTTGCTCGCGCGCGTCGTGCGTGACTAACGGTCGCCGTTTCGCCGTGCCGTCGGCTCTCGAGCGGAGTTTCCTCGTGATCGTGATACCAGCCATCGACCTTCGCGATGGGACGGGCGTTCAACGCGCGAACGACGCGCGCCACGGCGACGCGATCGAACATGTCGACGCGCTTGCGATTGCGCAGACGTGGACCGATCTCGGATTCAGCCGTCTCCACGTGACCGACCTGGATGCAGCCTCAGGTCGCGGAGACAACACATCGGTGATCGATACATTGCTGCACCGCGTGGACGCCGCCATTCAAGTCGGAGGCGACGTGCGCACGACGCAGGAAGTCGATCGTCATCTGCAGGCTGGTGCCGATCGCGTCGTGATCGGCGCTTGGGGAATCGAGAACCTGCATTGGCTCTCGGACGTCGCAGGTCAGCTTCCAGGTCGCCTCGCAGTCGCCGCGCTCGTCCGCGATCGACGGATTCTCACGAGAGACCGGGGTCGGGCGCTACCGCGGGACGTGTTGAGCATTATTGAAGACTTGAACGAGTTACCCCTCGCCGCGGTGATCGTGACTGTCGCACAGCGCGACCGCCGAATCGAGGGCACCGACCTCTTCCTCATGGAAGACCTGACGGAGATGTCGGACCACCCAGTGATCGCAGCCGGCGGCATCACCATGATGGGCGAGTTGCGCGACCTCGAGGAACGTGGAGTTTCGGCGGCGATCGTGGGTTGGGCGCTGTACACGGAGCGTCTCGACGGGCGCGCGCTCGTCGACGAGTTTTCGATGCGATGACCGGCGACGCCGCGGTTCCTGTACCACACCGTTAGGCCCGATTTCCATCCGCACGACGCGCAGGGAGCCATCATGTTCGATTTATCGCAGCTCGACTTCTCGCAGAACGCCGGTTTCGTGACGGTGGTGGCTCAGGACGCAGGCACCGGTCTCGTGCTCATGGTCGCGCGCGCGGACCGCAATGCGATCGTCGAGACGCTCGCCACGAGCGAACTGCAATACCAGACGCGCACGAACGGCAGATGGCGGCGCAGCTCGTCCGGCGACACGAAGCAGCGTGTCGTGTCGCTGGCCTGCGACTGCGATGGCGACGCGCTGCTGGCGCGTGTCGTCCCGTCAGGTCCGGTGTGCCACACCGGAGCGTCGTCGTGCTTCATCGGACCGGAAGGCGATGACGCAGCACGCGTCGAGGCGGCGACCTCGGATACGGCCTTGGAGCACTCGGATCGGGCGTCGCGGTCGAGGCTGCAGAAGTTAGGCGATGAAGCGGCCGCACTGATCACCGCGTGTGCCCGTGACAATGTCGGCGTCGGCACGACAGAGGCGGCGAATCTCGTGTATCGCGCGCTCGTCGCGTTGTGCGCCGGCGGCGGATCACTGGCCGATGTCCAGCGCATGCTTGGCGAACGAGCCGCGCCGGCGCCGAGCCCGCTCGGCGTGCAGCCGACCGCCACGTAGTGCGAGCGCGACTGGCAATTCACTCGTGATCTTGGTTTCTTGATCCCACGATGACCCCCGCTATCACTTCTCCAGGCGAAAGGGTCGCTCGCTTGTCTGCAGCGTTGGGCGCCGGACGCATTCGCCCAACCGTGGCGCTCGCGCCGTTCACGACGTTCAAGATCGGCGGTCCCGCGGATTTGTTCGTCGACGTCACGAGTGCCGACGAGTTGGCCGCGGCCGTGTCCGCCGCTCGCGACCTGGAGATTCCGTGGTTCGTGCTCGGACTCGGAGCCAACATCCTCGTCGGCGACCGAGGCTTCCGTGGTCTCGTCATTCGCAACACCGCGTCGCACGCCCGGTGGTCGGATGACGGGCATGTTTTTGCCGAGAGCGGAACCGTGATGCGCGAGCTGATCATGGACTCCGTGCGGCGCGGCTGGTCGGGCCTCGAGCACTATGTCGGCATTCCCAGTTCGTTAGGCGGCGCCGTATGGCAAAATTTGCACTTTCTGTCGCCGGCGCCGGAGCGCGCGCGGACGATGTTCCTCGCCGAGGTTTTCGAGTCGTGTGAGATTCTGGCCGTGGATGGCACGCGCCGGGCGGTCGACGCCTCGTATGTCCAATTCGGCTACGACGACACCGTGTTTCACCATCGACGGGACATCGTGCTCGCGGCCACTTTGCGATTGTCTCCCGGCGATCCGGCCGTGATGCGCCAGGTGATGGAAGAGAACTTGAGCTGGCGCGGGGCGCGGCATCCGTGGCTCGATTGGTTTCCCAGCGCCGGATCGATCTTCAAAAAAATCGAGGGCGTCGGGGCCGGCCGTCTCATCGATCAGTGCGGACTCAAGGGCTTTCGATATGGGGACGCACAGATCTCGACGATTCACGCCAACATCATCGTGAACCTCGGCCATGCCACCGCCGCCGATGTCCGCGCGGTGATCGCCACCGCGCAAGAACGCGTGCACGAGAAATTTGGATATCGCCTCGAGCCCGAAATCGGATTCATCGGCGAGTTCTAACGGAACGACGGCGCTCAGGCGTCGTTCGCCATTTCCTCCCATCGGATCACGGCGGCATCGAGCTCGCGCTTGGCGGCGTCGAGCTGGCCGCTCACTTCGCGAGCGCGTTCGACGCCCGTTGCCGACGCGTACAGCGACGGATCCTCGAGTTGCGCGGTGAGGTCGGCAACCCGTGCATCGATGCGCATGACGTCCGCTTCCGCGGCCTCGAGCGCGCGACGTGCCGACCGGTTCGCGCGCTCCTCGGCGCGACGTTGCTCGCGCGACGCAGACTCCACGCGCTCCTGACGCGTCGGTCGCTTCGGCTCCGCCTTCGCTGCTGCTCGAGTTCGCTCAGCCGACCATTGCTCCCAATCGGCAAACCCGCCATCGAAGTCCTCAATGCGCCGGTCCTGGAGCGACCAGACGCGCGTCGCGAGGCTGCGGAGCAGAGCGCGATCGTGGCTTACGAGCACGATGGTCCCGTCGTACGACGAGAGCGCGTCCTCGAGTGCCTCGATCGACTCGACATCCAAGTGATTCGTCGGCTCATCGAGCAGCAGCAGATTGGCATGGGCCAACACGAGCATCGCGAGTGCCAACCGCGCGCGTTCGCCGCCCGACAGCGTGTTCGTGCTCCGTTGGACCGAGTCCCCGGTAAAGCTGAACCGCGCCAAATGGCTCAAGATTGCGCCGCGTCCCCAATGCGGCCGCAGCGTCTCGATCACTTCCATGAGCGAGCGCCCAACCGGAACCTGGGTGAGCTCCTGACGATAGTAGGCGGCGGCGATCGATCCGCCTAACCGAACGTCCCCGCCGTCGAGCGGCGCCTCGCCGATCATGGCGCGCAGCAACGAAGACTTCCCGGCGCCGTTCGCACCTACCAGTCCGACCACGTCGCCCCGCCGTACCGCGGCGCTGAAGTTGTCGATGAGCGTGCGGCCTCCCTGGCTCAGGCGCGCGTGCTCGGCGACGATCACCTGGTCGCCGCCCCGTTCGCCCGCGGACAACCGGAACGCCATCACGTCCTCCTCGGATGGAGGCGCACTCAATCGGGGCATTCGCTCCAGTCGCGTCCGACGACCCTTCGCCTGGCGACTGTTCTGGCCAGCAATGTTGCGGCGAATGTAGTCCTGTTCGTCGGCGATGACGCGCTGTTGCTGCGCAAACGCGCGCTGCTGTGTGAGTCGGCGTTCGTCGCGTTGCTGCACGAAGGCGCGGTAGTTTCCGGAGTAGGCGAACGCGCGCCCGTCCTCCAGGTGCAGTACATGATCGACCACGCCGTCGAGAAATGCGCGATCGTGGCTGATGAGCAGCACGGTTTCGCCGGCGCCTCGCAGATACGCTTCGAGCCATGACGATGTCTCGAGGTCGAGATGGTTCGTCGGCTCGTCGAGCAAGAGGACATCGGCGGGTGTGACCAGTTGCCGCGCCAACGCGACGCGCCCGCGTTCGCCACCGCTCAACGTATCCACCGCCTGCGCGCGCGCACGCTCGGGCTCGAAGCCGAGTCCATGCAACACGGCGTCGACGCGCGACGAGTACGTGTAGCCGCCTTCGTGCTCGAAGCGCTCGAGATCGCCTGCATACACGTCGAGAATCTCGGGCGTCACGCGGTCGCCGAGCGCGCCGATTCGCTCGGCTTGCTCGCCTAACGAGCGCTCGAGCGCGATCAGTCCGGCGAACGGCGCCGCGGCCGCGTCCCACACGGTGCGCGCATCGCCGAAATCACGGAGTTGTTCGAGCAGCGCGAGTCGGAGTCCGGAGACACGACTCACCACGCCGGTCGATGGCTGCATCGTGCCCATGACGAGCCGGAATAAACTCGTCTTGCCGGTTCCATTCCGGCCGATGATGCCCCAACGTTCGCCGGCGCTCACGGTGAAGGTCACATCCGTGAGCAGCTGCTCCGCTCCGAAGGCGATCCCCACCGACGCCATCGAGATCTGTGTCATCGCGCGTGTGACCGAAACTCGATCATGAGGCGGCAATCCATGAAGCCCACTCGGACTCCGAGACCCCTACAGTGAGCCGATTTTGACAGCGAACGAGTGGTGTGCGGAGAAGCAGGGGCTCTTCGGTCAACAACATCAACCACCGTTCGTCGGAAAGGCGCGTGGCTCCGAGTCCGAGGTCGGCGTATCGGCGCGACCCGGAATCGATCAACGCCGCGATCCCGAATCGTTGGACGAATCGCGTGAGCTCGCCTCGCGACGCAGCCCGTTCGGCGAGATCCACGAAGTGCGCTCGCACGCGGCGCTCAGAAAAGAAGCGCTGCGCCTTTCGGGTGTCCGCGCATTTTCGCGTGCCGAAGATCTGCACTTCCATGGCCGCCTACCGGGGAGCGAGAATATGAGCGTGCCAGGAATCTATACGCTCGACATCTCACACTCAGCAGCGTGAGCGCCCCGCTCCTCTATCGCGCCGCATGGTGGGTGCCGGGTGCCCATCTGCGTACACTCTGGGGCAAGTTGATCCGGTCGCGAGATGACGTGCCCACACGACGCGAGCGATGGGAGACGCCCGACGGCGACTTTCTGGATCTCGATCGACTCGACACGCCACCGGTCACTCCTCGCCTGCTGATTCTGCATGGTCTCGAGGGTTCGGCGCGTTCGCACTATGCGCGCGGGCTGCTCGCGGCTGCGAGACGACACCAATGGTCAGCCGACGTCCTCGTCTTTCGCTCGTGCGGCGACGAACCCAATCGCCTGCTGCGCTCGTATCACTCGGGCGAAACCGGCGATCTCGACTTCGTCGTGCGGAAGCTGATCGCCGCCAACCCGGAGCAACCGATAGTCCTAACGGGCGTCTCACTTGGCGGAAACGTGTTGCTCAAGTGGCTCGGCGAACAGAGCGAACAGACGCCGTCGCAAGTCGTCGCGGCGGCCGCGATCTCCGTTCCATTCGACCTGGCGCGCGGCTCCCGATATTTGCAGCATGGATTTTCGCGGCTCTACGAACGGTATTTTCTTCGAAGCTTGCGGATGAAGGCGCTCGGTAAGGCCGCGCGCTTTCCCGGCTCGCTCGACCCGGCGGCGATCGGCCGCGCTCGCACGCTCTGGGACTTCGATGACCTCGTGACCGCGCCGATCAACGGCTTCGTGAACGCCAAAGACTACTACGACAAGAGCAGCTCGCTGCGTTGGCTGTCACGCGTACGCGTTCCAACCCTTTTGCTCAACGCCGCCGACGATCCGTTCCTGCCGCCGGCCGTCCTCGATGAGGTGCGAGACATCGCCCAGACGAACCATGCCCTCCACGTTGAATTCGTAGCGAAGGGTGGACACGTCGGATTCATATCCGGCGTCGTCCCGTGGCGCCCAACGTACTACGCCGAATCGCGCGCCATGGAGTTTCTCGGCGCGGCGCTATGCGCGCGCCCTACCGGGTCATGACGCATCCGCCTAACGGAACCCCGCCGGCGACGCCGATCGACTGGCACCGCCAACGCGCTCAGGCCAGTGCGACGAGTGCCGAAAACGTCGCCGCCGCCGGCAGACGCATCGGGCGCTACCGCCTCGCCGCCTTTGCGCTGTTCGCACTCATTATCGTGTGGGGCATCGCGTCTACGCCGCCCTCGGTGTGGCTGTGGTGGATGGCTCTCGTCGCAACACTTGGCGTGTTCATCGCGCTGGTCGGAGCACACCGCCGAAACCGCGCCGCGCTCGCGGCGCTCCGGCATCGCCGCATCTATCACGAGCGCGCCGTTCACCGCATCGCGCGCGACTGGCCCGCGCTCCCCGTGCCTCGCGTCACGCGCGACTTGACCGATCATCCCTACGCCGCCGACCTCGCGATCACCGGTGCCGCAAGCGTGTTGCAGCTCGTCGACGTTGCGTCCTCGGCACCCGGCCGACCGACGCTCGTGGATTGGCTGCTTGGCGCTCCCCCCGGCGCCGGCATCATCGGCGAACGTCAACACGCCATTAGGGAGCTCGCCACACGCGACGACTTTCGCGTCGAGCTTGGCGCGCTGGCTATTGGCGTGGGCGAGCTGGGTCCCCAGACGCTCGAGCGGTTTTGCGAGTGGTGCGAATCGGAAGGCTCCCTCGCGGACCACCGCGGACTCGTTTGGGCCGGACGACTGACCACCGGCGCGATCATCGCGGCCGTGATCCTGCAGGCCGCGAGCGTATTGGCTCATCCCTACTGGTTAGGCATCGTCGTCCTCGCCCGCGGGTTCCGATTCTTCGTGCGGCGTCGGGCGCGCGACAGCGGGACCATCCCCGCGATCTCGTTCGCGGCGTTAGGCGGCCATCGCGCCATGCTGGCGCTCGCGGCCATCAGCGTCTTCGACGCGCCGTTGCTCGGCGCGCTCGTGTCACGCCTCGATGAAGGAAACGGCGCTACCGCTGCGCTCGCCCGCGTCGAGCGCATTGCCGCGTGGGCCGAGGTTCGCCTGTCCCCCATGCTGCACTTCGCCCTAGACTGGCTGCTGCTGTGGGACTTTCACGTGGGCGTTGCATTCGACACATGGAAGCGCTCGGCTGGCCGCCACGTGCGAAGCTGGCTCGCAACGCTGGGCGAGATCGAGGCGCTCACCGCACTCTCGACGCTCGCGCACGATCAGCCAACATGGACCTTCGCGGAAATGCGCGAGGCTGATCCGGTGACGCTCGAGGCCGAAGGACTCGCGCACCCTTTGATCGCGGACGCCCAACGCGTCGCCAACGATGTCACGGTCGGGCCGCCCGGTTCGTTCCTCCTCATCACGGGGTCGAACATGTCGGGCAAGACCACACTGCTGCGCGCGATCGGCGCCAATTGCGTTCTCGCACAGGCCGGTGCCCCCGTGTGCGCCACACGCTACCGCGCGCACACGCTCCGCATCCAAACCAGCATGCGCATCGAGGACTCGCTTGCCGATGGCGTGTCATTGTTCATGGCCGAGCTGCGCCGTCTCAAGAGAATCGTGGACGCCGCGCGTACACACGCTTCCGGCGAGCCGCCTGTTCTCTACTTATTGGATGAGGTGCTCCATGGGACCAATTCATCGGAGCGGCGCGTTGCAGCGCGCATCGTCGTCGGACATCTTCTCGCGGCAGGCGCGATCGGGGCGATAACATCGCACGATCTATCCCTCGCCGCTGAGGGAGATATTGCGAAGGCCGCCCGCTGTGTTTCCTTCGCCGATTCGATCGATCGGAGCGGCGCCGGCCCTGTGCTCCATTTCGACTATCGCCTGCGGGAGGGACTTGCCACGTCGACAAACGCCCTGGCTCTCCTCGACATCGTTGGGCTGGGTCAATCGTCGCAACCATAGCATCGCGCGCGACCCATCGCGGCGCTAACATTCCTGAACTCGCCTCACTTCATGCGCGTACTCTTCCTATCGATTTTCATCCTCGGCCTCGTGCTCGGCGTCGTCAGTATGATCGCCGGCATCGACCGTGAGCAGCGACGCGGTCGTTGGGTCAAGTATTTCAACCTGCCCACTGTCGGTACTGCCGCGGTTCTGTTCGGACTTGTCGGCTACCCACTCGCCAAATACACGTCGCTGCACCTGGGCGCCATGGTTGCGATTGCTGTCGCCGCCGCTGTGGCCGGCGGTGCGGGAATGGTTGGCATCATAGCCGGCTGGGCCGTACCGAGCGCCGCGCGCGACGTTCCGGACGAGCGCTACGTCCTTCAGGGGCATCTGGCTCGCGTGACACGGCCCATCGAAGTGTCAGCCAACGGAGAGATCGCGTTCGAAGTCGAAGGCCGCCGTCAGATAGCGACCGCCGCAAGTCTCGACGGAACGTCCATTGCCGTCGATGCCGAGGTCGTTATCGAACGGTTGGAAAACGGCGTGGCGTACGTGGAACGCTGGGCCACGATCGCCAAGCAGCTCGAGCTGCCGTCTTAAGCGGACGACGCGTCCAGCCGTTCGCGGTTGCTGCGCTTGCGCGCACGACCGGCACTCCGTATATGGTGCAACACGAGGTGCGCCCCATGTCGGATGCGTTGGTCTTCGGGATCGTCTTCGTCGCGTTCGTCGTTCTGCGCATCGTCGCGGCGACGATTTTCTTCTTCTGTCTGTTGCCGGACGGCGATCGCTGTCCGAATTGCGACACGCCAACGCTTCGCGTGCAGTCGCGCGGCTGGAATCTCCTCATGCCGTGGTTCCGCACCAGTTGGTGCTACGCCTGCAATTGGGAAGGGATGCTTCGCGAGGGAGCCCTGTCGCCGCAGCCCGACACGCAACCCGCGACACAGCACGACGTGAAGACCCGATCCGCCTAACGGCCGCCCGAGCGCCCGCTCACCCAGACGCCTAACCACGCCGGCCAGTTCCCGCTCATCTCCACGAAGTCGTCGAAGTACACCAAGCCGAGCGATTCCAGATGCTCGGTGAGCGCGATGATGGCGTCGTCTTCGTGAAGTGGCCCGATCGCGACGATGTCGCCTTCGACACGAAACTCATCCGGGGTCAGCGACAGGCGTTCGTCGATCGCACTGCGAACCAACCCCGCGCGCTCGAACGCTGCCTTGCGAACCAGCATCGTCGGCGCCTCGTACGGTAATAAGAGCGGCATGACAGAAGTCTGCTGCCGCACGGGCGGCGTGTCCACCGGCTTCGCGCGGGGTTGCTCGAGCCGATTACCTTTCGCGCATGACCGCGCAACCGACATACCCCGGCTCGTCCTCCGTGCACGGTGCGGAGCTCGACCTCGATGTCATTGTCGTCGGAGCCGGACACGCGGGAACGGAAGCGGCCGTCGCGGCGGCGCGACTCGGCGCCAAGGTCGGACTCATCACGGCGGCGCTCGAAACCATCGGACAGATGTCCTGCAATCCCGCCATCGGGGGAATCGCGAAGGGCACTGTCGCGCGTGAGATCGACGCGCTGGGCGGAATCATGGCCCGCGCCACGGATCTCGCGATGCTGCAGTTTCGAATGTTGAACCGAAGCAAGGGTCCGGCCGTGTGGGCACCGCGGGCACAGTGCGATCGCGGCCTCTACCGCCGGGCCGTCCGCACGCTGCTCGAAGAACAGCCGACGCTCCACACCATCCAGGGCACCGTGGCGCGACTGCTGATCGATGCGGACTCCCGTTGTGCGTTAGGCGTCGAGACTCTCGAGGGGCGCCGTTTCACCGCGCGGGCCGTGGTCATCACGGCGGGGACATTCCTGCGCGGCAAGATCCACATCGGCACCGACACCAAGCTCGCCGGCGGCCGCGCCGGCGACGCGCCGGCAGTTCATCTCGCCCAACAACTCGAAGAGCTCGGACTCGAGGTCGCACGATTCAAGACCGGTACGCCGCCGCGCATCGACGGCCGCTCGGTAGAGCTGTCGCGCCTGCAGCGACAAGAAAGCGAGGTCGAGTCATTCGACTTTTCGTGGTCACACTTCTGGCGTGCGCCCCGTCGCACCGCTGACGGAACGCGACATCCCGTCCAATTGCCGTGTTGGATCACGTACGCCGGCGCCGAAGTCAAGCAAATCATCAGCGAGAACATCGGCCGCTCGGCGATGTACGGCGGCGCGATTGCGTCGCGCGGGCCGCGATACTGTCCCAGTGTGGAGGACAAGATCGTGAAGTTTCCGGACGTCGAGCGCCATCAGGTTTTTCTCGAGCCGGAAGGCCACGATACCGCGGAGCTCTACGTCAACGGCCTCTCGACGTCGCTGCCGGCTGAGGTACAACTACAGTTTCTACACGCCGTCCCGGGGCTCGAGCACGCGCGAATGACCCGGGCCGGATACGCCATCGAGTACGACTACTACCCGCCGGTTCAACTCGACTCGGCGCTGCAGCTCAAGGCGCTACACGGCGTGTATCTCGCCGGGCAAATCAACGGCACCACCGGATATGAGGAAGCCGGTGCTCAGGGCGTTGTTGCCGGTATCAATGCCGCACTCGGCGCGCGCGGAGACAGACCGTTCGTGCTCGGCCGGGAGACGTCGTACATCGGCGTGCTTATCGACGATCTGGTGACTCGCGGCGTCGACGAACCGTATCGCCTGTTCACATCGCGCTCCGAGTTTCGCCTAACGGTGCGTCAGGACAACGCCGTGCGCCGGCTGTCCCCGCGCGCGATCGCCCTCGACATGTTGTCCGCGGAAGAAATTGCCACCGTCGAGCGCCGCTTGGCGGACGAGGACGAAGCGCTGCGTTTGGCCAGGGAGACGAGTGCCGAACCCGAAGACGTAGACGCACTGCTGCTCGCCGCAGGGAGCGCACCGCTGCCGCACGCCATGCGCGTGGCCGAGCTGGCCAAGCGCCACGGCGTGTCACTCGACGCGCTCATGCGATCGACGCGCGTTCGCGGGTCGATCTCGGGCGAGGCCATTGCGTCGGCCGAGCTGGAGCTCAAGTATGCCGGCTATTTCGAGCGTGAACGCATCCAGGTCGCGCGGATGCAGCGCATGGGCGACTTTCCGTTAGGCGCGGGTCTCGAGTACGCCGACATGCGGTCGTTGTCGTTCGAAGCGCGCCAGAAGTTGAGCGCGATACGTCCGATGACTCTGGCGCAGGCCGCGCGAATTCCGGGCATCAGCCCGAGCGACTTGCAGAACTTGGTGCTCGAGGTGACGAAGCGCCCCGCCGTGGCGACGACGACGCCCGCTGGTCCGGATGGGTCGGCACCGAGTCTGACCGACGCCTGACTAGGAACGGCGCGCCCATTTATTAGCGAAACGATACTTAAGACCGCCCACGCCGAAGCTTCTCGCCCCACCACCGAGCTCATCACCGGAGGCGTACGATGAGAATTGTCGCGTTGTTCCTGGGCCTGGCGATCGCGCTCCCGCTGCACGCACAGCAAGACGGCGGACGCACCGCCACCGCGAACGAACCCGTTGCGACTGTCACCGCGAGCGGACGCGGCGACACGCGCATCACTCCGGATCGCGCCACACTCTCGATCGGTGTCGAAACAAAAGCAGCCACCGCCGCGCAAGCCAGCGCCGACAATGCGCGCAAGCAGCGCGCGGTGATCGACGCGATCAAAGCGTTAGGCATATCCGATCAACAGATCTCGACAGCCGACTTCAGCGTCTACCCGGAGACCGCGCCCACGGCCAAACCCGACGGTGTGCCGCGGATCGTTGGTTACACGGTCACCAACACCGTTCGCGTCGATGTGCAGCACGTCGACCAGGTTGGCACCCTCATTGACGCCGCACTGGGCAAGGGTGCCAACACGATCAATTCGCTTTCGTTCTATGCGTCTAACGAGGACGACGCGCGGCGATCCGCGTTGGCGCTCGCGGTACAGCATGCTCGCGGAGACGCAGAAGCCATGGCCAAGGGCGCCGGCGGCCGGTTAGGCGACTTGATCGAGGTCACGTCGCAGGCTGGCCCAGAGCCTGGCCAGCCCTTCGCCGTACGAATGTCGATGTCGGCTGGAGCCACGCCGATCAGTCCTGGTAGCCAGACGGTGTCTGCCCAAGTCAGCGCGCGCTGGGGTTTCGTGAAGGAATAGCTTACTTGGCGCCTAACTGTCTTAATGATAACGCCATACTGTCGCTAAAGGCCGTGATAAAATCAGGCTCTGTTTCATGTGAAACACGCCGTCGGAGATCGTGGATGTGTTTCACGTGAAACATGAAGAGGGCCTACCGCTAGCCAGCGACTGATTATATTGGCGGCTCGCGACAGATTGTCCAAGACCCTCAGATGGACGGAAGCGACTGGTGGCTAGGGTCATCGCGATCGCTAATCAGAAGGGCGGCGTGGGGAAGACCACCACAGCCGTAAACCTCGCTGCAAGCTTGGCAGTCGCCGAGCAGCGCACGTTGCTCGTGGACGGCGATCCGCAGGGAAATGCCACCAGCGGGGTGGGTCTCGATGGCGAGCGCCTCCAGCGCACCGTGTATAACGCGTTGATCGGGGAATGCTCGCTCTCCGAAGTGATCCTCCGATCTATACAGTTCGCGCATCTTGACGTCGCCCCGGCTACGCCGGATCTGGCAGGCGCTGAAGTCGAGCTTGTCGATCACGCCAGGCGCGAGCTCGCAATGCGTGACGCGATTTCCCCGGTACGATCGCGCTACGATTTTATCCTGATCGACTGCCCACCATCGCTGGGCATTCTAACGGTCAACATGCTGGCAGCTGCGGATGCCATCCTCATACCTGTCCAGTGTGAGTACTACGCACTCGAAGGTCTTTCGCAGCTGCTCAACACCGTGCACATGATCCAGCGCGGCCTCAATGCCGATCTCGCGATCGATGGCGTCCTGCTCACGATGTACGACGCCAGGCTGAACCTGTCGCGCCAAGTTGCGACCGACGCGCGCGAGTACTTCGGCCCGAAGGTCTTCGACGCCGTCATCCCGCGTAACGTGCGACTCGCCGAAGCCCCCAGCTTCGGCAAGCCGATCATCTTATACGACGTCGCTTCTGCAGGTGCGCAGGCGTATGTCAGTGTCGCACGTGAGCTTCTCGAACGCTACCGACGCAGCGGAGATTTCACGCCGTCGGCCCTCCTCGCTCAGCCAGAGCCAGCGACACCACGAGAGCAGCCCGAGTGAAGGGGCGCTGCCCGCGACGATGCGGGATAGGCGAGACGTCGAACTACCGAGGTCGCAAATGAGCGCTCCCGAAGGCATCCCACCAAGGCTCCAGCATGTCTACTGATAAGCCGCGCCGCCTGGGACGCGGGCTCGAAGCTCTCCTGGCGTCGCGTCCTGGCGCCGCGGGTGCCGCCGGCGCCGAGTCGGCCAACCGACAGTCGCTGCAGCGAATTGCGGTTTCGCAGATCCATCCCAATCCGTATCAGCCGAGGACGGAGTTCAAGCCCGGCGAGCTCGCCGAGCTGGAGGGGAGTCTCAGAGTGAATGGTTTGCTTCAACCGATAGTCGTCAGATCGCGACCGAGCGGCGATGGCTACGAGTTGATAGCAGGTGAGCGACGCCTCCGAGCTGCCACGAAAATCGGCTGGGAGGATATCCCGGCGGTCGTGAAGGAGATCGATGACCGGATGCTGTTGACGCTGGCGTTGGTCGAGAACCTTCAGCGGTCGAATCTGAATCCAATTGAGGAGGCGCTAGGATATCAGCGTCTGATCAGTGACTTTACACTAACGCAACAGCAGGTCGCAGAAGTCGTCGGGAAAGATAGGACTACTGTTGCTAACATATTGCGGCTATTGGCTTTACCTGACAATGTCCGACGGATACTCCAGGACGGCCATATCACCCTTGGACATGCTCGCGCCCTCCTCGCTGTCTCTGATGAACGCGAGCAGACGACCCTCGCCAACGAAATCGTCGCCCACGGACTCACCGTCCGCGACGTCGAAGAGCGCGCACGCGGTGGTCAAGCGGCTCGCAATCGACCACGCAGTCGTCGCGGAACAACCAAAGCCGAACCGCCGGCCGCGCTTCGTCGCGCGAGTGACGAGTTGCGACGACTGCTACAGACCGACGTGTCGATTTCACAGCGCGATTCGGGACGCGGCGCAATCGAGATCGTCTTTTATTCCGCTGACGATCTCGATCGATTACTCGATCTTCTTCTGGGAAGCAGCCGAGACGCGATGTGACCAAAGAGCCCAACCCAAAAACCTCTGAACGCGGGTACGGCAACATCTACACGCCGCACGCTGGTTCAATGATCATCCAGGTGCAGCGGGAAAGCGGGCTCGCCAATCGCACGATCGTCCTAACGCAGCGCCAGGTTCGCCTCCTGAAACGCGGCGCGTACGCCGCCGCCACCATCCTCACCATTGTGGTGCTGAGCTGGTTCTTTCTCGCGTCGCAAGCCGCGCGCGTTCCCGGTCTCACGCGCCGCGTGCAAACGCTGCAGCATGACGTCACGCGACTCGACACACTCCAGGCGGCATTGACCGCGCTCGAAGGGCGGTTCCAGCAAGTCCAACACATGCTCGGCGCGTCCACGCCGGCGGCGGCGACAACCGCGGCTCCTGCCGCGCCACCGGGGGCGGTCCCTGACACGACGGCCGCTGCACCCCCCAGCCAATGGCCGTTGGCCGTTGCCGGCACCATCGTCGAGCGCGACGACACGACCTCGGCGGCCCACGGACTCGATATCGAGGCGCCGGCCGGTACGCTCGTTCGTGCCTCAGGCGCCGGTTCGGTCGTCGAGGTCAGTGTCGACTCGACGGGCACCGCAACCGTGCGCATCGCGCACGGCGACGGCTACGAAACCACATACGGAGACGTGCGCGACGTGCGGGTCACCCAGCACAGTCGCGTTGCCGCAGGGGCCACGATCGGCTCGTTAGGCAATCAGCCCAATGCTCTTCCCGCGCATCTTCACTTCGAAGTGCATCACAACGGCACGAGCGTCGATCCCATGTCGCTCATGAAACAGGGACCATCGAATGGCGATCTTTAACAAAGACGCGCGCGCAACGGATGACACGCGAGGCCCCAGCCTCGGCGGAAGCTCCTCGCTGTCGATCATTGCGGCCGGTACCAGCATCGACGGCGATATCGAGACCGAAGGCGTCATTCGCGTCGAGGGGCGCGTCGAAGGCTCGATTCACGCGGGACGCCAAGTTCTGATCGGCCGCCAAGGCGAAGTGCGTGGCGACATCACCACTCGCGAAGCAGTGGTCGGTGGGAAGGTCGAAGGCACCATCAACGCCAGCGAACGTCTCGAGGTTCAGAGCACGTCCGTCATCACAGGCGACATCAACACCCGTGCAATTGCGGTCGTCGAGGGAGGCCGAATCAACGGCACCGTGAGGATCACCGATGCCAAGGAACACGTCGATTCCGAAGAGCCGCAAACGCCCGCTTTAGCATTCGGACGGTAGCGCTCTACTGCTCGGCAGGCCTCTCCCGCACTACCTTGAAGGCGACAACCCACATTCGGTTGTCGCCTTTTTCGCTTTTTACACTTCCACAACGCAATACCATTCAAGGCCTTATGCCACCTGTGCACAGGCGTGTGCGCTTGTTCTCCACACTGTTCCACATTTGCGCACTGACGGCCTGCGGAACTGGAGCCGCCTCGGGAAGCACGGCCGACTCCACCGCATTCAAAGTTGCCCTCCTCACGCCGGGACCGATTTCCGATCACGCCTGGAATGCTGGCGCCTATCAAGGACTGCTCCGCATTCGCGACAGCCTCGGCGCTCACATCAGTCACATCCAGGTGAAGACACCGGCCGACTTCGAGGAGAATTTCCGGGCGTACGGAGCCCAGGGCTATAACCTGGTTTTTGGTCACGGCTTCGAATT
>Ga0134125_10002914_pt1 | contig 20050 bp, 19 predicted proteins | sample KB31751_FD_96464 | JGI IMG/M metagenome (GOLD analysis project Ga0134125, IMG submission 96464) | Terrestrial soil microbial communities with excess Nitrogen fertilizer from Kellogg Biological Station, Michigan, USA - KB3-175-1 | ecosystem: Environmental > Terrestrial > Soil > Unclassified ... | reverse complement strand
CGAATAATCGTGATCGCTGTTTCCAGATTTCGATTCGCGAATGCTTCTGCGCCATCTCGGAGCATCACTTCCAACGCCATGCACATCTTGAGCAGCATGTTGTTGTCTTCAGTTCCGATTCGCCCGCGAAGCACGATGGCTCTCGAAACAAAACTTTGTGCCAAGTCTCCGATTCGTTCAAGATCAACCATCGCCTTAACGCATGCAAGCAGGTCGCGCGCCTGCTCGGGACCGGAATTGCTGATGGCATCGGCTACCTGCTCATCCACGCTGCTGTCGATTTCATCGAGGCGTTGCTCCAGTTTGTTCACTGCCTCGCAGGTGTTCGCCCCTTCACGAATCAGAACCTCGGCGGCGCCAACGATTGCAGATCGCGCAAGTAAGTATGCTTCCAACACAAGCTCCACGATTTTTTGGCGGCGCTCGTTTTGTTCAGCTGCGTATTCCGGCATGAGAGTCCTCTCCTCCCATGATGTGGCTCATTCATTAAGAACGAATCAACAATGAATGAAAATTCTGTGAACCATGGCTGGATTAAGCGGTGGTTTGCGATGACATGAGGGCGCGCGGGAGCGAGAAGAAAAACGCGGAACCATGGCCCAAAGCGGTTTCGATGCGCACTGAACCTTCATGCTTCATCACGATGTGCTTGACAATGGCAAGCCCCAGGCCAGTACCACCGACCTGACGTGACCGGGCTTTGTCGACGCGGTAGAAGCGCTCGAAGAGCCGCGGAACGTGTTCGGCTGCAACGCCCGGACCTGTATCGCGCACGAAGAATTCAAGCACATGGTCGCATGGTTGGGATCCCAGAATTATGGGCGTGCCTGGAGGCGAATACTTTGCTGCATTCTCGATGAGATTGGCAAAGACCTGCTGAATCGCTTCGGGATCAGCGATGACCTGTTCATCGCTGGATTTTTCGATCTTCAGTTCACGTCCCGGGGCGATGGTCTTGAAGTTTGCCACGGCTTGCTTAAGCAGCGAACTGGCAGAAATTTCCGTTTTGTCGAGCTTCCACTCGCCAGATTCGACTCTGGCCAGCTTCAGCAAGTCTTCGGTCAGTCGTGTCATGCGCGCGGTGTTGCGGCGAATCGTCTCTAGGAACTCACGCGTCTGCGCGTCTTTTGCGGCGCTCGATTCGAGCAGCGTCTCGGTGAATCCTTCAATTGAAGTCAGGGGCGTTCGCAGCTCATGAGAAACATTTGCGATGAAGTCGCGTCGGGTCCGCTCAACGCGCTCAACATCCGTAAGGTCATGCAGCACGACGACGACGCCCCCGTGGGGAAGGGGGGCCGCAGTGCACTGGAACACGTGGCCAGGACTGACCGTCCTTGCAGTCGCGAATGAAGCCTGACCCGTGGTGCGGACTTCCTGAACGCAAGCTAGCACGTCAGGATCACGAATCGTCTCAATCAACGAATCGCGGACGCGCAAATGTGGTAAGAGTTGGCCCAAAGCTCGATTGACCCATAACACCCTTCCATCTTTCGAAACCGCAATCACAGCATCGCGAATGCTGTTGAGTAGCGTCTCCAATTCTCTTCGGCTGTTATCGGCGGCTTCGAACATCTGCTGCAGACGTCGCGCAGTTCGGTCGAGCGCAGCGGCAAGCTGGCCGATTTCATCGAGACTGGGATCTGAAATTTGCGTCGTCAACTGGCCTGCAGCGATGTTCTCAGCAAATTGCATCATCCGTTGCAATCGGCGCGCCAACAAGTGCGCTATTAACGCGGCCAAAATGACCGATATCGCAAGCGCACTCGCAGAACCCGCGAGCAGAGTTCGATGGACTTCTGCTAGAGCCTGCCGGATATCCGCTAAGGGATAAGCGAGCCTGACAGCGCCGCCACTGACGGGAGCGGCGACGTAAAGGAACTCGATACCGAGGGTGTGGCTGCGGCGAATGTTTGACCCGATCTTTCCTTGCAGCGCCGCAACAAATTCTGGACGTGTTGCATGGTTCTCCATCTCCTCAGGGTGGGCTTCGGAATCGGCCAGAACCTTTCCACTTTGATCAATGACAGTTGCACGAGCGTCAGCCGCGTGCGCCTCTGCGAAAACGTCGCTTTGCAGATCACGCTTGTTAATGTTCTGAACGTGATGCGCGAACATTCTGACCTTTTGGGTCAGTGCAGTCGAAATTTGGCCCCGCAGAGACGACTCCCAGGACCGCCGCACCGCAAAATCGACCGTCACGGTTGCTACTGCGATGACCAGCGCAGACCACAAGACCAGTTTTGCGAAGATACGCGTCTTCACTTCGGAGTCTCAAAGCGATACCCGGCGCCCCGGACCGTGCGAAGATACACTGGGTCGTCCGGCTGCTGCTCGATTTTTTCCCGCAGCCTTCGCACGTAAACATCAATCGAGCGTTCGGTTACGTATTGGCGGTCACGCCAAACCGCATCGAGTAGTTGATCGCGCGTGAATACCTTACCGGAATGACGCGCGAGATATTCGAGCAGCCGAAACTCGGTCGCAGTGGTTTCAATCGATGTGCCCCGCACCGCTACAGTCATGGCACCGCTATCGATTTCGATATCCCCGGCAGAGATTTTAGCGGGATGCAGCGGGCGCTCGAACCTGCGCAATACAGCCTTCACTCGCGCGACTAACTCGCGAGGGCTGAATGGTTTCGTGATGTAGTCATCGCCCCCAATATCTAGACCAGCCACGCGGTCCGACTCGCTGCCGCGCGCCGTCAGAAACATTACCGGAGTAGAGGCTAGAAGACGGTGCTGTCGAATTTGGCGGCAGAGGTCGAGCCCACTGCCGCCAGGAATCATGATGTCGAGTAGAAATAAAGACGGTACTTTGCCTTCCGCCGCTTCAATCACTCCTGTCGCACTCCCGAAGGTTTGCACGCCAAAATTTGCGGCCTCCAGGTGGTGCTGCAGCAGCCGCGCAATGTCGTTATCATCTTCCACCACTAAAACCGAATGCTTCATTCGCTTGCGGAGCCTCTACCGTGGAGCGTATAGCTTCTTTGTTAATGACAGGTTAAAACCTGTTCTCGGGCGCTGGCTTTCAATACCAAGAACACAATCTAGTCCACTTTGCTGCCACACTTCATCTGCTGAGAGATGCGTGTTAGACCTCCGCCCAGCAGAAAACAGTTTTATTCAATTCTTATCTCCTCGCAATCAACGTTTCACTCACGACCGCTAGGCTGCGCTTGGTTGATCTTCAACCTAGGAGGAAGTATGCGTCGTAGTGACATCGGAAAATGGCGATCCAAAGCCATTTCTTGCGCGTCTATCTTTGCCCTGTCGATTTCCGGATTTGGGCCCTCTGCTCAGGCCCAGACGGATTCGGATCGGGCCGTCGACAGAATCCCCACCGCTACTCCGATCAAGCACGTGATTATCATCGTTGGCGAGAATCGCAGCTTCGACCACCTTTTCGCCACTTATGAGCCAAAGAACAAGAATGAGAAGGTATTAAATCTTCTCTCTGAGCGCATCATTAATAAGGATGGGACGCCAGGTCAAGAGTTCGCGAAAGCCGGTCAATTCCAGGTCGTGGCGCCTCCGAATGCAGGCAGATTCTTCATCAGTGCCGATTCGACACAGAAGCAACTCTACGCCATGTTGCCGGCGCCCGATGTGAATGGGGTGGGCAAGGTATCCCCGTATTTAGGTCTGACCGACCCCGGGTTGGCATCTGCCGACGAATTCCTTCTCGGAACCGGCGGCACGGGCTTGAACTTCACGCTGGGTCCAGATGTGCGCATTGCCAACGTGAATAACCTGCCACCGGGTCCGTTCCAATTGACCGGTCCCGATATGGCATTTGACGCGTTCACCGGCGACACCATTCATCAGTACTTTCAGATGTACCAGCAGATGGACTGCGCCATCGACGCCGAGCACGTCTCAAAGAACAACCCAACCGGTTGTCTGCACGATTTGCAGTCCGCGATTACGACTACGTACAGCACGGCGCCGGGAGGCGCGCCCTCATGATACGGGCCAAACGATGGCGTTCTTTAACATGCAGAACGGCGATGCGCCACTCTTCAAGTCACTCGCCGAAGAATACACAATGAGCGACAACTATCACCAGCCCGTAATGGGAGGCACGGGGCCCGACAGCCAGCCGCTGGGCTTCGCCGATCAGGTTTTCTTCAGCGACGGTAACGGCAACCCTGCAACTCCCGCAGCAAAGAACATTTACAATCCCGATCCGAAACCTGGAACACTCAACCTCTACACGTTACGGGCACAATGGTTCAATTGTTCCGATCCGAGTCAGCCCGGCATCGCTGCCATTACAAACTATCTCAGCTCGCTCCCATACGCGGTGGAAACCAAATGCGGACCGGGTGAATACTGGCAGGCGGTAAACGTAAATCCCGCGTTCACACCGAAGGGACTGCCGCAATCGGGCCTGATCGTTCCCCAGACCATGCAACGCAGTATCGGCGATGTGCTCAGCGCTTACAACATTCCGTGGAAGTATTACGGCAGTGGCTTCAACGTGTCTGGAACAGACGGCCCGCCGGATGCTTATTGCAATATCTGCAATCCGTTCGAATACGAAGCCAACTATCCGAGCATGGTTGCGGATCACATGAGGGACGTAACTGATCTTTATGCAGATCTCGCAAACGGCACGCTTCCTGCGGTTTCCTACGTAAAGCCGGACGGTCTTCTGGACGGCCATCCTGCTTCCTCGAAATGGAATTTGTTTGAAGCTTTCGCCAGCAACATTATTGAACTGGCGCAAAGCAATAAGGAGCAATGGGCAGAAACCGCGATCTTCGTCACCGTGGACGAGGGTGGCGGGTATTACGATTCAGGTTTCATCCAGCCCGTGGACTTTTTCGGAACCGGTCCACGCATTCCTATGATTGCCGTTTCGCCGTTCTCGACTGGCGGCCACATCAGCCACACGTATAACGAGCATTCCTCTTTCGTGAAGTTCGTGGAGCGGAACTGGATGCTCAAGACGAAACTAAGCGACCGCGGCCGCGATAATCTCCCCAACGCAGAGCAGGACGCCAATAGCTATGTCCCGCGCAACATGCCCGCAATTGGTGACCTCTTCGACATGTTCAACTTCGATCGTAACCGGGACCAGGACCACAACCGCCGTAATCAGCGTTGAAATGAGCAATTGAAAAACGCGGAATGAAGAGCGAATGAACAAGCCGGGACAGACTGAATGTTTGTGATGAAGGAGTTTCACAAAACATTTCGTCTGCTTCCGGCGTTCTCCACAAATCGTGCGGAATGGCGACGCACCCTAGCTGCGTTGGTGACGCATGGTGTGCCCTTCGACAAGATGACAGACTTCCTCGGCAAGGTTTTTCGCGTGGTCTCCGGCCCGTTCTAACGCTTGCGCCATTAAGAAAATCTCCAGACTTAGCGCAAGATCGCGTTGTCTTCGACTTATTTGCCGCGAATAGATGCGGGTTCGGAGCCGGTCCATTTCGCCGTCGAGCCGGTGCGCCGTACGTGCTGGCTGCACGTTCCTTGCGGCGTTTGCTTCATGCACCAGAGTCAGCATCTGTTCGAGAATCCGGCACATCTCGTGCAGATCATTGCGATCCTCGCTGGAAAGCCGATCTGCATAGACCCTGGCGCGCCCGACGATGGTGAGCACCAGGTCGCCAATTCGTTCCAAATCAAGTACGAACTTCAGGCAGGCCAACAATTCTTTCACTTTGTCGGGGGCGGCAGCGCCGAGTTCGTCTGCAATTCTCTCATCTACGTAGCGATCAATTTCGTCGAGTTCACTTTCGCACTCCTTGACAGAAAGGAAAGCCAATGAGGAGCGGGTTGCTAATCCTTCGGCGAGATTCGTTACCGCATCGCGCGCTACAAGACAGGCGTGTGCGCCGAGACGGGACAAATCGGGATTCTTGCGCAGGTCAGGGGCGGTAATGACATCGACCGCAGAATTGTCCTGCTTGGCACGGGCAACACGTTGAACGCGAGTGGCCGACTTTTTCTGCTTCGACCCTGCAGGCACACCAGAGTCTTACCAAAAGTTTGTTAACAACGCATGAATGCGGCTATGCCGACGGATGAATGAAGATGCAAGCTCCGGGAAGCGTATAAAGACGTGCCGGCACGCTGCCCACCAGCTCGCCGTCGGCTTCGGCCAAGATGGAAGTGCTACTTGGGCCAGCCGCAGGCGAACATTGGACCTCACGCGCGATCACAGACTCCACAGCATTGCCAGGCTGCATTGGTATTCCAGGGCGGCTGGCAAGCAGACTGGCTCCATAACGAAGGAACGCGCGGCGTCGGTCAGACTTGATCAGCACCAGTCGCAGTTCATCTTCAGCGAGTTGAGCTGAGGGGCCGGTGCCGTAAGCGCCGAAGTAGGTGATGCGCTCGGCAACGAGCTGTGTAACTCGCTCGCTCCTTCGTTCGCCATTAGCCGTAGTGAACTCAACAGTAAACCAGGGCAATGACAGAGTGGGATTACAGAGTTGACGCGTGGCTTCGACATAGTAGGCAAGAATGCCGAAGCGTGCTTTCAAGCTGGGACTAATACCGCAGATCACGCGCGCGTCGGCTCCGATTCCTGCTGCCGCAGCCCAGACGCGCTCTGCGCCGCCATTGTTGGCGATTACGCCGAGTGTGGCCCGCGCCCGGATTCCGTTTAGCAGCGCTTTGGCTGCGCGCAGCGGGTGGCCGGGCAAGTGGTGGGATTTTGCGAACAAGTTGCCAGACCCGAGAGGCACCGCGGCAAATGCGACTTCATTGCTGATCGGAAGCACCGCCTGTAAGGCGTAGTTGAGGGTGCCGTCGCCGCCACAGGCAATCACTGCGTCGCAGCCTTTTCTGACTGCCTCGCGCAAGCCTGAGTCTGCAGCCGCCGGTCCGAGAACTATCTCAATGACTTCAACACCCGAGGCGCGAAACAGTGCGCTCACTTCCGAGAAATGGCGCAGGCTGCGTCCGCCGATTCGCCCGGCGAAGGGGTTGAAGATCAGGACGACGCGTCGTAATGAATGGCTGGGGATTGCGATCGCCACGCTAGGCGTCGCCCCGGATCAGGGCTGCTCTGTCTTCATTTTGGTCGGATGCACTGTCAGTCACTGCAAGCTCTGAATCGATCGTCGCGCTGTTCACATCGTCCGATAGGTACTCGTGAATCTTCACCCCATCTTCTGATACCGTCAAAAATGTTGGCACCCTCGAAGTCGTCCAACATCCCGAATTGAAATATTGCACTCCGTCCTGCTCGACACATCGCGCCTCGTGCGTATGCCCGCAGAACACAACGTCCGCCGTACGATGCTTCGCAAATGCGATCGCGCCTGCAGCCACTTTGGGGGACAGACGCAGCCATCGCGAATTTTGCCGGTCCAGAAATCGACTCAGCACCTTGTGCCTGGAGTCGAAGCGTTGCATGTGCAGATACGCCCATTCTCCTGCTCGACTGAGCACTGCATTATTGATCACGAAACGGTCGAATTGATGGCCATGGATTGCCAGGAAGCGGCGACCGGCGAAGCTCCACTCGTAATCTTGAAAAACGTTCACTCCGACCAAATGGGACATGACATCGGTCAACCCGCGATCGTGGTTGCCCTCAACCCAGACAACCTCGACTCCGCGCTTGGGATTCGACAGCTTGCGGATCATCGACAGGAAATGCCAGTGCTGCTTCTTCAGCCGGCCGAAGTTCATATCGCAGAAGATATCGCCCAATAGAATGAGGCGATGAAACACCGCATTGCGAATCATCTGGCAGGCTTCGCGCGCGCGGCTCACGTCGGACCCGAGGTGCAAGTCCGAAATAATCAGCGTATCGGCGAACACGCTCTCCATGCCGCAACTCTAGTGCACAACTATTAACTGTCGATGAATCGTGTATTAAAGGTCAGTGAACTGAACCTTGTTTCTCAACTTGCGCTATTGCATCGCCACTGCGCGCTAGCACCCTTTGTAAGCACTCAACTACCTCGAATACCGCGCGATTCCACATGGCAGCGGCCCGACTGTGATAGCCGGGCAGACGGTCGATTATCTGATCAACGGCGGACGTGATCTGGTGCAAGCCGTTGATTTTGACGCCTACGCAGTTCTCAACAACCCAATCCACATTGAAGCGCTCCTGCGGAAGTGTCCACGCACTATCCGCAACGATGACGGGCAATTGCATATGGATTGCTTCGCTAATGCAGCCAGGTCCCGGTTTGCCGATTAAGAAATCCGACATCGCCATGTACCGCGGGATCTCCGAAGTGAACTCTTCCACGAAGTGAGGAATGCGGAGTCGCTTCGCGCGCAGCTCGTCCGCAAGCCGCTTGTTGCGTCCGCAAATGAAGATTGCCTGCACTGCCGACTCGCACCTTTCCAGCCGCGCAGCGATCTCCAGCATCTTTTTCGAGCCGTAGCCTCCAAACAGCACGAGCGCAGTTGGACGATGCTCGTCAAGTCCAAGCTCATGACGCGCGCTCCTCCGGTCGATCGTCATCGGCATATAGAATCGCGGATTCAGGATCATGCCGGAAACGCGCATGACGGCAGTTTCGGCTAGCCCGAGAGAGCGCGCTTGTTCGACAGCGCGATCGCTGCCGCAGATCACGAAATCGGTCTCGCGCTCCATCCAGAAGTGCGGCGGATAATCCGCAAGATCGGTCAGCACGGTCCCAAACAGCACTCCCGGAAGTGCTTGATGCACACTACGCGCGAGGGCCGCATTGAAGTTAGGAACAAGCGAGACCACCAGATGAGGACGTGCTTGGCTCCAGTAGGCGCATAAGTCGCGCACGAGCACTGGATTTCGGATGCGGATGATCGCGTGCAGAGCTTTGAGTAGCTGAGCGGAACCCAAGGTCCAACCTCGTTCCAGCATCCAGTTATATACATCCTGCATGCGGATTTTTCCGTAGCGCAGGAGTGGATCGCGGTCGTCGAGCAACTCCTGGAGATTGAGCATGTCCGTGTCCCACGGCAGTCCGCGGCTGCTGATCACCGAAGCAAGCGCATGTGTAGCTGCGCGATGGCCGCCTCCAGCATCGAAGTAGACCAACGTGAGCCTGCAACGTTGCCCTTCTGCAACGATCATGTCGCCATTGTGCGTGCTTCATGCGTTTGTAAGGTTAAACACAGATGAAAATGCGGATGCAGAGTTCCCTTTTTGGTTCCGCATCCGCGGTTTCAATCTGACTCAGGCAAAGCTCTACGGTTTTTTTGGAATGGCGCCGGGATCGAACAAATCAGAGAGATCAAGCGCGTTGGCCGCATCGCCAAGGAACGGTCCGACATGGAATATCTCCTGCATGGTCCGCAGGTCTGAGGAGTGCGTGTAATTCAGCGGACTCGCATATGGCAGTCCGCCGACATTCTTATGGGCGCGGGGCGAGATGATGATCTCGGCGATCGTGTGATTGAAATCGTCGGCGTTGTCTCCAGCGACGCCGTCGCCCTCACTTTCGTCCCACCAGAGCACGATCACGCCGTGGTTCTTATACGCCTCCGACGCCATGATCACGGGAACGATCTGCGCGAGGAAGTCATCGCCCTGGCGAATTTTGGCGGCATAACCAGTCAAGCCTTTATAACCCGCGGCCAGCGTGGTGTGCTGATCGTTGTACTGGTTGGGCGTTATCCAGTTGTAATCGGCAACGCTGTCGTTCACGAGATCGGTGGAGAGCTGTTGCAGAGGTTCGTAGTGCGAAGACAGTGGGTTTGCTGTGGTCGCATCATTGCCGCCGTTGGTATCAGTGAAGAACAGCATAGGGTTGTGCTTGGCGGCATAGTTGTATTGATTGGAGTCGTTGAACTGGTTGAAGCTGCCCGAAACAAAAGTGCCGGAAAAGCTGCTCAGCGGCACCGTCCATTGGTCAGGGGAAAGAGGTACGTTGATGAGTTTGCCCCCGACGGAATTGAGATCGATATCCTCCTGGTACGAGCGCCACGTCTTTCCCGATAACGTCAGCAGCGCACTCAAGTGCAAGGACGTGTTCTGATTCGTCGGACCGTTCGTCGAGAACGGATCATTGTCGTTCAGCACACCGAAGTTAGTCCCTGCTTCCGCCCAAATGTAGTTGGGCTCGGAAGGATGAATGTGGGGGTTATTGCCACTCGCGGTCGAAAGCACACCGTGATAGTTCGACGCATATGCAACTTGGTCGCTGATGTGTACCACCGAATGATTAATAAGGGCATAGGCAGTCCCATTCACAAGGCTGTTGATGAACGGAGCGTTAGGGTTTTGATAGAGTTGCTGAATCCCACCGCTGAACTGATTGGCCGGCTGTGTCCAATTATGATTCTCCATCGCGATCACAAAAACGGTCTTAATCTGCTGTGCACTGGCGGTCATCTGAGCCATGATCGTGAAGACAGCCACTGCGCCGAGCAGACGCAGCTTGCTTGAATGTGACATCGATTCCTCCGAATGTTAGTTGGTGCCGATAGCGACAGGCTCTGTCATCTCGAAAGGAGCCGTTGGCCCGACCGGAACAGTCATAGAAGATCCGTGTTGCCGCACGATTAGAACCGGATTAAATTCCGATGAGAGGTTCGCGGTTGCAGTGGAAAAGTAAACGCACCAGGAGTCGGTGAAGTTGGCCAGAGCAAGACGCCAAAACGAGCGATTCCGCAAACCCGAACTGCGTGATCAGCGAGTAATCCCTGCCAGGAAGTAGCCGTTCTCCAGCAGGGATTCTCACGGTCAGCGCTACACCAAAACGCTACTATTTGAGGTCCAGCCCCGGAAGAACCTGCGTACCTTCCTTTCGTACAGCGTCGAGCGCCGCAGGATTGAGACCAAAAGCCTTCAGGATGGTCGGAGCCACTTGCCTGGTTTCCACAAAGCTGTCGACAGTCTTCGCACTCCAGCCCGGATTCGAAATCGAGAATCGAGAGCCTGGGAATTTCTCGTTCTGCAACACAACGAACTACTCCTAAGTAGTGTGTCAGGACTGTCTACTCAAATCCTCCACGCAGACCCCTGTCACCCTGAGCAAATTTATGGTTTCCAAGCTAGGCCGGCGAAAGTTTCAGAACTGACACGTCAGCCATGCTCGGGCTCCATCCCGCGTCGATTGAGCGGATTCATTCGCCGAGCAGCCTTGGACCGCGTCGCGAGGGCCGGCATCTGCAACGAGCGATGGAACTCTTCCTCAATCCAATCTTCTAGACATCGCTTATCTGCAGCGTTCATATGCGTAAGACACAAGCCTGCTTTGCCCTGCTCACCTAACCAGATCAGTTGTGCTCTACAGCTCAGCTTGTAACTACTACGCGGCAATTCAAACTCCAGCTGAACTGTGTCGGCAGCCACCCAAGGCGCAGCACATTCCACCGCAATTCCCGTTTTGCTGATGTTGAGGGTCTCACCGACAAATCTTCGATAGCTGGAATCAGTAAGACAGACGGGAACGCGCAAGGGGTAGCGGAAATAGCGTTTGCGCTGCTTCAGCATCATGCCGAAAGCAGCTCGGACAGCACGGTTTACGGCCACCGGAGCGAGCGGCTTATCCATAACGAAGTCAGCGGCGCTCGAGGCGTTATCTGGAAACTTTCGCTCGGCAACAATGGCAAATGCCACAGCTCCGCGATTCGAGGGTGAATTTCTCATTCGTTTCAGAATGGTCAATTCAGGGTCAAGTTCCCGATCAATGAACAGAGCGTCAACCTTTTCTTGTGTGAGCATCTGTAGGGCAGGGTCCGGTTGCGCGTACACTGATGGCGCAATTCCTAGTTCCCTGAGAGAAGGGAGAATTGCGTCGACCATCGTCACATCCCGACCCACAACGAGAGCATGGAGTTCGCAGGGATTATTCATTGCACTCACCTCTTATTCGGGGGTAATGGTTAGAGTCTTCAGGACGGCGTCTGCGTGCGATTCAGAACCGAGGAGTTCATCCTGCTGTAAGTCGCGAAGCTCGAATCGCCGTTCGAAGTGCGGGTTCGTAAAGTTTAAGGAGACAGCATCCGCTGGATGTGTGGGCGGAGTTGCGACGCTTGAAGTCTGAACGCGTGGTACCACAACCGCGCTGACGGTCAGTGTGGCTGAGCTGCTCCTGGGAGTCTGCCCCATGTTTTTTCCGTGAACCTCACCGGTATAAGCAGATGTTGTTGCGAGAATCATTCCTGCACATAAGAGCCGCTTGCCCGCGGCTCTGACGAGATGGTTCGTGCGAAGCATGTCTTATATCCATTAGCAACAACTCACGTTAGTGCAATCCCATCTCCAGCCTTTCGCCAGAATGCTAAGTAGTTTTATTCCCGTGAGTTCCGCAAACGAACACCCGCGCAAATGAGACGCTGTGTGTACGAAATCTGGAAGGTGTACGAGCGTCGAACAACGGTGAAGCTGCATTTTCTCGAACACTGGTTCGGCGCATCAGAACGGCGCCGGTGGCGGCACGCTTAGCCGTATTTTCAATGTCTCGTGCAAGGGCACAATGCTACTGAAGAATTTTGACATCTCCTCGGAAGCAGGAGCTGAACCGCTGGTCAAAACAGTTTCCCATATTGAACCAACGCCCAAGGTAAGATTGAGCTCTCGTTCACACCTTCCGTCAATTATCCGACAGTCACAGCAATCGAGATTTTGCCGGAAGATTCTGCTCGATAAAATACTTCTTTGTTCGGATGGATTTTCCTGAAGCAGTCATTCCGTGGCTCTGTGCGGAATTCCCTTTTGCTCTGGTTGGAAGGGAACTGGCGGGAGCGACGGGACTCGAACCCCGCGGCTTCCTGCGTGACAGGCAGGCGTTCTAACCAGCTGAACTGCGTCCGGCGTTAAATCTGATTTCTTTGTATAACCGCTCGTGCCCTCAGTGCCTGCGGGTTTCAGCAGACGGTGCTGTGACAGTGCGGATGTTAGGCAACTGCTGTATTTCGCCGAATGGTATTGGCGTCCATAACAGTCGCGAGGTTAGCAGACGCCGTTGAGTCACCGGCACGATGTTCGGCTTTTTGGCCGGAAGAAGTAGAATCCGTGCTGGGAGCGCTTCCCTTCCCTCACTGCGAAAATTGATTGACACCTGGCGGCAATTTGGAGGGATTCTCTATCTGCTGTAAATCCGCGTCGGCACTCGACGAGTTCTTCTGCATTGGGAGAGCGCCCTCTTTCTCAAAAACTACATAGATTTCTGAAGCCGCCGGAACAGTGACTACAAAGAGCTGTGAAGCCGCCAAGGCTGCGATCCGCTGGTCGCCGGCCTGACCGATGTTGTTGCTCAGACGCTCACGGAGCATGTCCTGCTCGCTCAAAGGTTGATTGAGGCTGCCGCGTCCAACCAGTGTGGCCGCGACTTCTCCGATACCGGTGACGGAGCGCACCAGCAGGTTTTTTCCGGTTGCCCTGCCCTGGACTCGTCCGCGCAAAGGACGAAGATCAAGGTCAGTGGCGATCGCTCGAATTTCGAGCGAAGAGTCGGAAACCAGATCGAGCGAGTCGAAATCAACTTCAACAAAACCGGAGCGGTCGGCGCTTATCAGGCGACCGATCACGCGCGCTCCCGCGGGGATTACTAAGCGTCCTTGCCTTTCATAGTTGTCTTCGATAACGGCGACGACTGGACTCTTCACCGCGGAGTTGATCTCCGACTCGAGGCGAGCACGCAGCCTGGTGCCGGGGGAGAGACGAAAGGAACGCTGCGAGGGCACAGCCGAGGGCGCCTCAGGCGGAAAGTTCACGACTAGTTTGGAGACGAACACCAGAGAATCCTGATCCGCGGCGCGCGCAGTCCCGCGCCATTCCCGATTCGGAACTTCGGGCGCAATCTTCCCGGGTTCGGGCTGCCCCGGGCCGGGGTACGGAGGCGGCTGCCAGCTCCTGTCCTCGAATGGCGGCACGGTTGCCAGGGTGCGCGGGTGAAGGGGGCGCGGTTTGGCGATCGCGGGGCGCTCAATCTGATCGGGCGTCGCCAGATCCGGCGCAGAGCTGGCCGCTGCTGGAGCTCCAATGTCCAGGATCGGAGTAAGACTGGCGGTACGATCATTTTCCGCCTCGCCGTTCTTACCCGGCGGTGTCTCTACACGTGCTCTTTGCCCGGCCGGCGGCTTGTGCGAAATCCCGCTGAAGGCGACTACAAGGAGTAGGACCACCAGTCCGCCTCCCAGAAGGAAGACACGCCCACTGCTGCGCAACTCGGCCCGGCGCGGCGTCCTTTCCGGAACATATGGAAAGTCCGGACTGACGGCGATGCCGGGATCCGGCTCATGATCTATTTTCCTGCTTGGCTCGGATAGCGGTGTTTTGCTCATGGCGCCTCCTCCGGTATTTGCGGAATGAAGGGGATGGTCAGAGCGATGGGCTGGTCGGCCTCATTGGCAGAGGCGAGGCGAAGCTGAAGCACGGCATCTGCAGGCTTGGATGAGGGCCGCTCGAAAACAACTACGCCGTCAGCTCGTTCGCCCGGCTCGAGCCGGCGCCGGCTGGAGCGATATTCCGAAATGGGAATCGGGTCCGAGGCCAGATGGTGATTCCCACCGGGACGGCGGAGCACGAGATCAACCTGCGGAGAGAGCAGCTCCAGGGGGCGATCGGAGCGGTTGCGTACGGAGAAGGCGACCAGGCTTTGACTTTTCATCTGAAGCGAGCGTCCGACTACGGCGTCAAGCAGACCGGTGTCGGATGGGGGAATGGGAACACCCGCCTCGAGGCGAATTTCTTGGTCGAGAAGCTTTCCCAAAGGGCTGCGCCGAACAGCCTCGTCCACCTCCGGCGGAGCGCTCGCCGCATCCTCCGTTGTGCCTCGCGCGTCTACTACCATCGCTCCTGAAGAACGTAGATTGACGAGGTAGTCGATTTCTGCGGCGGTCCCCGAGCGGCGTTCACTTACCAGCGAAAGAGCGATTGTCTTGCCGCTGCTGGTCACAATCAGCGCGTTGCTCGAGGCTGGTTCTCCACTCAGCGGCTTGAAAAAGATCAGGTGCGACTCGGCCTCCGAGTGTTCGGCTTTGAATGCGGAGGGATCGCCGAGCGCAATGGAGGAGACAGCTTCGTGGAGACGGACGGCGCTGACGTAGCCGAAACTGAGGTGCAAGATGACCGCGGCACCCGGCCGCACAGTCACAGTTTCTATTTTGGGAATGACCGGCCCCGCAGGCTGGAGCTGCGCATAGGCTGACCCGAGCAGCATGAATGCAAGCAATAAGTATTTCAATGGCATGCTTCCCTTCCCTCCTGATCTTCGGAATGCGGAGCACAAGAAGCGTCGACGCGCGCCCGGATCTTTCTCACGTAGGCGACTACCTCGGGATTGGAATAATCCAAACCGCGCGCGGCTACACGGCTCTCACCGGCCAGATAGGCCGCGGCCACCAGGCGGAGGTCGCCGTGAAAGACCGAGAGCAGGTGGGCTAAATAGCGGACGCCGGCAGAGACGTTCTGACGCACGTCGCAGCGATCGCTGACGCCAAAGATCAGCGCCGTCTCCGGCATGAGTTGCATCAGCCCGGCCGCTCCCTTCGCCGAGAGCGCACAGGGTTTCCATCCCGACTCCTGCGCGATCAGAGCACGAATGAAGTCAAGCGGAACTCCATAATGCAACGCATAGGCGCGGACGTAGTACTCGGACTCGGCCCGGCGCTCAAGTTGGCACACGGCAACACCGGCCAGAACGAAAACCGCGAGCACGGAAGCGGCACATCTCATACGGTTATCTCCTCCGCATAACGGCGAGCATCCTCGACCAGACTGGCCCAGCCGTCTCGCAGCAACAGCCTCCGCCGATCGGCCTCGGTCTTGACCAACAAAGGAAGCATGAGGTCGCGCATCTCAACTGTGACCTGGTCTTTGCCCAGCAGCTCGAGAGCCTGTGCAAGGTCAAGCATCTCGGAGATGGAAGGAGGCTTCTCCAGCGCCCAGCCGCGCAGCGCCTGCGCCATTCCGGCGATACCGCAATGGAAGGCGGCGCTGCAGTGGGGTGTACGCCGGCGTACGATCTCCGCCTCGCGCTCGGCTTCGGGGTGATCGACGCGCAGATAAAAGCTTCGGCGCCGCAGCGGATCGCCGATTTTTCTCTCTTCATTAGACGTAATCACCACGAAGGGAAAGCTGCTCGCCTTGACCACTCCCAATTTGGGAATACTGAGCTGCCAGGCGCTGAGCACTTCGAGCAGCATGGCTTCAAAGGCGGCCTCGACCTTGTCCAGCTCATCAATGAGAAGCACGCAAGACGCGGGCTGCACCAGAGCCTCAAGCAGGGGACCGGAGTTGAAGAAGCGCTCGCCGTGCAAATCCCGCTTCACCGCCTCCCAGTCGGCAGCGGCGATGACACGCGCTTCGAGTGCCAGCCGTTGCAGCGCCGCGTCGAAGTGTCCGATGGCTTTGGCATCGTCGATCCCTTCGTAGCATTGCAGGCGGAGCACTTCCCTGCCCGCCGCCCGTGCGACCGCATACGCCAGCTCGGTTTTCCCAGCTCCGGGAGGCCCTTCGAGCAGAATGGGTTTGTGCAGTCTTGCCGCCAGGTACACCAGTGTCGGGGTAACCTCGTCTGCCAGATAACCGGCCGCGAGCAGACCTTCCTCGACTTCAGTTACGCTGCCGAACACTTAGCGGCCTCCTCTTCCCGTTCCGGTACGGGAACGAAGGTAGCCTGAGATGGAATCTCGGTCAAAAAAGCGCGGAGGCTCCGATTCCCCGTATCGTTGGCAGAATCCAGACGTTGTTCGATATGCCCGTCAGCAAACTGCATCTGCTTGGACATTTCTCGCACAGACCGAAGGGAAAATTTTCCAAGCGGGCACGCGCGGCGGGCCACGCCCTGGGACGATGACGCGAGTCAAATCGAGAAGATATTTCAGAAAACGGGCGGCTCGGCCGAATGCTCGATCTTATGTCGTGTCAGGGAAGACAAGACCCATCTGCTGAAGCTTGAATGCTCAGAAAGTGAAAGGCGGATTGCGGGGGCTTCTACTGCAAAATATACAATTGCATTGCATATTTTGTCGCGCGAAGTTGACTTTGTCGTGGACGCGGGAGCAAAGCTCGATCTCCTTGAAGCCAAATGGCGCGGGGAGGTGCTAACGGCTCTCAGACGGCTCAACCTTGATTTCGTGCAGCGGCGACTCACGAGCCTTGCCCGTGATCGAACTCGATCAGAAGCACTGAGATGAGCGGTGCAATCCGCTACTTTTGCGTTACTTGGATGATTGCAAACGCAGGATTTGTCCCGGACTTGGAAAAGTCATAGCCGATCAAAGCCGCGACCGTACTGGCAATCTGGCTTTGGGTTACTGCAACCTGTTTTCCGCCCACTCCAAGCGGGGCCGTGTGTGGCCCGAGAACAGCGATCCATATGTCTTCCGCGCCATCGACGTTGCGCCCGTGGTTTCTCCATTCCGTCAAGCCACTGCCACGACCATGGTCCGTCGTAAGCACGATCGATGTCTTGCCTCGGTATGCGGGAATGCTCTGCAGCGTGTTCCACAGTTCCTCGACAAATGCATCGACGCGGCGCGCCGACCATAGCACCTGGTCATACCGCCCTTCATGAGCGTATTCGTCGGTTTCGCCGTACCCGACGAACATTGCTCTCGGAGCGTGTTTCTTCAAGTAGTCGATCAAAGACGATTGAAGAAATGAGTCATAAACAAGGTCGTTCCAGGTGCGCGTCGTCGTTTGGTAGAGGCGCATGAGTTCGGGATCGGACTCGCTGCCGGCTTCTGCAACAGGCAGTTCCCAACCGGCCTGAACTGGGAAACCGCATCGCGCCCGGTTGAAGATGCGAGAAAAAGCATCCCATGTCCCGAAAGCTGCGACTTTACCGTTAAGTTCCGGCTGCCGATTCAACCATTCGAAGACCGTGAGGTTTGGATTAGGGCCGAAATCGTTGCTGTCAATTCGTGCGTCGGCCTTTCCTGTAAGCATCTCGTTGTAACCCGGATAAGAGAACTTCAGTCCATTCGTGACCCGTGCCGTACTTCCCTGATCGACATCGCCGAAGACCTGTCCTTGCTTTGCGATGACGTCCCAGAAGAACGGCATCAGCGCCTGGCGACGCTGCTCCTGGTCCACCCGCCAAAAGTCGCGCCGAATCTGCTGAGGATCGTCGACGTGACCGTGCTCCTTATCGAGAAGCGCTGCGTCAGCACCGTGAAAAACTTCTTGCCAGCGCAGGCCATCGGTAACAATGAGTACTACGCTTTCATCGTGCGCCGACACCTGTCCCACTGCGGGAACGATCGCCAACAGAAATAAGACACAGCACGAGAGATGGCGAAGACGATTCTTTTTACCTTCCATCGATCCTCCACACACGGCGCAGGCTGACTCCTCTCGTCAGCTGGAGAGCCGCGCGGAACTCCGGCGAAGATGTTGTCGATCTTCGACGGATGCGAATCCTTTTCGACAAAACCCACCGCAGTTTGCCTACGAATCATTGCAAGCCACTGCCATCTAGAGTGGAGCGCCGATACTTGGTTGGACCTACCGGCAACCGCACTCCACCCAAACCGCTGCGTTCATTCCGAGACTCAGAAACGCTCAGAATGATAGTAATTGCCCATTCCAGGTACTTAGACTGATAACGCGATCACCAGCACTATCGTTGTCTTCCCTTTTGCGTTGAGCAACAATCTCCGCATGGCTGCCGTCGTTCTCCTCAGTTCGACATCACCATCGAAGCTGGCGACTGATCTGGAGATTTTTGGTCACCGCATATGGCAGGCCCTGGACGTCAGCGAGGTTCTGTTTTTGTGCGAACAACATAGCGTTGATGCCGTCATCATCGCTCACGATGTTGAGCACAGCGAAGCCATCGAGAAGCAACTCCGCGGAATTGTGATGCGGCTGGAAAAATCTGCAAACGCAACATATATCGATACGGAACTTTCAAACCTTTTTCCCGGGCGCACGCTGCGCATTCAGTGACACCGTTCGAATTCTGTCAAAAGAACTGTAGTGGCTCATGCTCACGGAATGCACGGATCATCTACCCCAGAGCGTTCTCTTCCAGCTATCCTGCAACGCCTTTCGAACGGCTTTTTCTTCGGCCCACTCCGGGTGCGGAATTATTAGGGGCGGATAGGGATCGGGTCGGAGTGGCGGGCGCAAGTGTGCAGACACGCCCGCATCGGCCAGCCAATAGCCGTGATTTTCCAGTACGGCTGCTTCGGCGGGCGAGAATGCGTCGAGATCAGTTCGAATGCAGCCAATCACCCCTGTTGCCAGCTGTTTGGAGTACCCTCCGCTGAGATGTGAGCCGTCGCTCAACCTGTAGCTTTCTCGCGCGCTGCCGACTCCCCAGAAGGTTCCATCCAGACCATCGTCTCCCTGATCCCTGAAGCTCGAAATGAGCCATCGCTTTCGTACAGCCAGGGCCTGGTTTTCCGGAATTGCAAGCCAGCGCTTCACGTCCCAGATCAACCCATTCCCCGCATTACGATCGAACAAAGCTCCCCCATCTGAGCAAAGCACGGTTTTATGGGTTCTCCAGATCGGTTCGAGACCGAGATTGTCGTACACGCCGCCATCGCTGAATGTCAGTTTGCGAATCTGATTATCACGATCTGGACCTCTGATACCTCCTCGCGTGAGCTTGCCGGGATCAAGATTCAAAGACATGGGTTTGAAGACGGGCGGGAAGCACGAGGAAACTGCAACCGCGGTGGAGAGCTTCCATTCCGGCGGAGTGGGAATCGCATAGCCAGCCTGGTAGTCACCGCTCTTTGGCCGAGTGAATATCCAATTGACTCCGTATAAAAGATCGGTGCCGCAGAAAATAAACAGAGGCTTGTTGCCCGGCAATTCCGCGAGCTTTTTCCCGTGGGTCAACAAAGACTCGTACTGTTCGGCCAACAGCTCGCTGTTCTGTTTCCAGGGAAGCAGTCCCTTGAAGATCGGCATTCTGCGGATATTGCGCGAGCAAAATTCCCGAAATGGCTTTGAAATGCCCGATTCCCAATCCTGCACTGGCCCGGTCAAGGGAAAATCGAGAATGCAGGCCAGGAAAGCGCTGATGATGCTGCCGCCGGAGACGGAGCTGATGCTGTCGAGCTGATGCAGAAGTCCAAGCTCGTTGAGGCGTCGCAGAGCTCCCAAATGGAAGAGGGCCGCGCGAAAGCCTCCTCCGGAAAGGCTCAATCCCACACCGGCGCGGCGGCTTTTTGGAAGG